>Ga0114996_10000218_pt1 | contig 79408 bp, 68 predicted proteins | sample ArcticOcean_MG_C_4_FD_87039 | JGI IMG/M metagenome (GOLD analysis project Ga0114996, IMG submission 87039) | Marine microbial communities from western Arctic Ocean - ArcticOcean_MG_CB4_134 | ecosystem: Environmental > Aquatic > Marine > Oceanic | place: Arctic Ocean: Canada Basin | collected...
CTACGAGATTCTCTCCTCTCGGCCGATGACCGTGCTGCACGGCGACATGCGCGCCGACAACGTTTTCCGCACGGACCCCGCGGCGGGCAAGAGCGTGGAGGACTCCACGATCACGTTCATCGACTGGCAGGTGATTCACGCCGGTCCGCCAGGCCCCGAATTCACGGAGGCCTGGATGCACTCGCTGGAGCCGGAGGTCCGCCGCCACGACAAGGAATTTCTGCGGGAGTACCACGATAGGCTCGTCGAACTGAATCCCGCCGCTGCCGCCTACACCTACGAAATGCTGATCGAGGACTATACGCTGAGCCACTGCTTCTGGTGGACCGCGATCATCACGATTGGCATAAATACGCTGCCGCTCATGGCCAAGCCAGAAGGGGCGCGGATGAAGGCGCTCTGGGGCGGGGCGGCGGTCCGCCTCAAGACCGCGCTGATCGAGCTCGATTGTCTATCACTGGTGAAGAGCCTGGCCGCGGACCTGCCGGACGATGCCGGCGTCGCGGCGAGCTAGTCGTGCGTCGGGCTCTACGCCGGGCGGCCAAGCGCAACGGCGTCGTCGGTGTGCTCGTGCTTGCGGCGCCGCCACTGTCGAACTGGAGACGAACGCGGGCAGCGAGACCTTCTCGCTGACCATGATCGTCGTCGTGCCGAACGAAGTGTAGGCGGACGACTGATCGGCGTCGTCTGCTCGCAGCGCCAGCGGACGCCTCGTTCAGAAGGTTGCTAGAACCCTCTACCGAAGAGTCGACCAAGGCGGGATCCACGTCTCTTCGGACTCGACTCCAGGTTGGGCACGTCATCATCATCGTGCTCGACAGCGGGCTCACCCCCCGCCTCGGGCGGGGTTCCGAGATCCGGAAGGGCGAGCCCAACGCGCGTCGGCGCCGGGACGTTGGTCAGCTCTGGATCGAGAATCGCCGTCGCCGCAGAGTTCGCCGCCTCCACCACCAGCCGCGTCTCGCCGACCACGATGACGTCACCCGGCTCAAGGGTCATGTCATGATCCACGCGGCGGGTCTCGCTCCCCCGTTCCAAGTAGGTTCCATTGCGGCTCCCCAAGTCGGAGAGCACATGCCCCTCGCCCGCGCTGGTGATCCGCGCGTGGCTGCGGCTGACGCCAGTGTCGTTCGGGAGCGCGATGGTGTTGGTCTCCTCCCGGCCGATGGTCGTCGGTTCGGCCAGGATTCTCAGCTCCGTGCCGTCGTCACGCCGGATCACGAGTGCGCTCATCCTGTCGCTCCTAACGTGTCCGTGCCGCTCCGATAGCGCAGCAGATTCGAGCCCACCACAATGACGTCCCCTTCGGACAGCGTTTCCTGCTGCACGGATATCCAGCGACCGTTGCGCCAGAGCATTGTCCCGTTGGTGGACTGCAGATCGGTGAGCACGGCCCGGCCCTCCTCATCATTAATCCGCGCGTGGCTGCGGCTGACGAAGTCGTCCGCGGCCAGCCAGAGCACGTTCCCGGGGGCGCGGCCAATCGTCAACTCCGCGCCAATGGGAAGCTCCTCCACGGGCTTGCCGTAGGGATCGAGCCGCTCCAGTCGGGGCACGGTCGCGACCGGCACGGCGCGCCCTTGGCGCCGGACGACTACCGCCATCCAAACCATGGCAATCGCCGGCGCGACGGCCAAGGCACTGAAGGTGGCAGGCGACGAATCAGTGCTTTCAAACAAGGTGCCCGCGATCAGCGAGACCCCAAATCCGAAGAGTCCCCCAACGGCACTAATGATTCCGACGCCCGCCCCGACCGTCCGACCGAAGGACTGCGCCGCAAGCTTGAGCACGGCGGAGGTCCCGGCGTCGAACAGGGCCATCGAGAGAATGAACATTGCCAGCGCCAGTCCCAGCGAGACGTTTCCCGCGACCAGCAGCAAGACGGCCGTCGTGGCCATCACGGCCAGGAGGACACGATGTGAGCCGATGCGGTCGGCAATACTGCCACCCACCACCCGGGCCACGGCTCCCGCCAGGGCCCCCATCGCCACAACTAACGCTGCCTCCGAACGGGTTAAGGCAAACTCCTCCGCCTGCAAGACGGAAGGCAGGACCGTGTAGAGGCCGGCGAAGGTGCCGAAGGTAATCCCGAAGAGGAAGGCCACGGCCCGCAGATCGGCGCCACGGGCCATTGGCCGCCAGGCTCCGGTTGGAGGGCGGCGCCATTCGCCGCGAGCGCCGAGGACGAAGACGCCGAACCCGGCCGTGACGGGGATCAACGCCAAGCCGAACACCGCCCGCCAGTCGAGCGCGTCGGCCAGCGCCGGTCCGGCCAGCGCCGCCAGCACGATCCCCACGCTGCCCGACGCCATAATTCCCAGGGCTAACCCCCGCCGTTCGGGGGCCGTCCGGCTGCTGACCAGCGGTAGTGCGATGGGGAGCGAGGCCAGGCCCACGCCAAGGATGGCGACGGCGATCCAAACGACGATGACCGAATTCCCCAGCGCCGCCAGCAGAATCAGCGCCACCATCGCCACGGCCAGCGCCAAACTGCCAGATTTCAACGGTCCCCGGGCATCGGTGCCGAAGCCAAAGACTAAACGCGCCACCGCCCCAAACATGATCGCGGTCGCCGGGAGGATCTTCGCCTCGATCGCCGACATGCCGTGCTCCGCCGCGATGTCCGAGGCAAGAACCGCCGGCAACGCCCAGACGAAGAAACCCACGGCGAAGTGGCAAAAGCCCGCGGCGACTGTTGGCTTGTGGATCCGTGATTCCCAGGGATGAGCCGCCGTGGGATCCACCGCAGCGGGCACGCCTAAGGCCAACCGCGCCGCGCCCATCCGGATCACATCACCGTCTTCGAGTCGCACTTCTCCGCCAACCGGGATCACCTTCTGGCGGCGTTCGATGAACGTACCGTTGGCGCTCGTGGCATCGCGGAGAAAAACCCCGTCCGCTCCGCTGGTGAGTCGCGCATGCGCGCGGCTCACGCCATCGACCGCGAGGACGACATCTTGGTCGTCGCCACGACCGATGCTCAGTTCGCCTTCGGCCGCGACCGGCCAACGCGCGTCGCCGCCGAGCTCGCTCAAGGTGACGCCCGATCCTGCTTCCGCACTCACGTGATCATCCCCTCAGGTCCAAGATTATCCTGCGCCTCCGAGTTGACGCGGGTCGTGGCGCGCCTGGATGATTTGAGTGGAGGCCAGCTATGACCCGAGCCGCGTTCGTCTGGACCGTGAATGAGCAGCAACAGGTCGTCTCGATTCCCGACACGGGGGGCAGCGTGGGACGCAGCCCCGACGCTGATGTCCGAATCGACGAAGCGACAGTCTCGCGGCAACAAGCCTCGATCCGCGCTCAGGGCCACGACTGGGTGATTGAAAACGTGAGCTCCACGAACCCCACGCGACTGAACGGCGCCCCGGTGGAGCAGGCATCTCCTCTCAGCGACGGCGACCGCATCGAGATCGGCACGGCATCGCTTGTCTTTCACGACCTGACCGCCGCTGACCGCCTCTCGGATCCCGTCTGTAGCCATTGCTCTCGCGAGAACCTGGCCGGGGATTCGGACTGCTGGTTCTGCGGCACCTCCCTGATCAACGCCCCGACGACGATCCTGCGTCGCCTGCCGGCGGTGGTTCGATTCATCGGGCAGGACGGCGAGACTCATGACTTGCTCCCCGACGAAAGCCTGACGACGCGGCCAGACGGAACGATCGTTGTGGCACGGGCGGAGGCCGAGATTGCCGAGGACGCCCCACAGGTCCGCGCCTCGGGCGACGCGGCGCGGGTCGTGTCGACGGGTGAGGCGATGATCAAGGTCAACGGTACTCCCAGCATCCTTGAAGTCCCGCTTGCGACCGGTGATGTCTTGGAACTGGCCGGAACCACGTACCTGGTCATCACACGAGCGGGATCAGGCTGATCTCAGTTGAACTGGCCCCCATTGAATCGCCAGCGCAGCACCACCACGCGCATGGGCCCTTGTGTGAACAGGAACGTACTGAGCCAGGCCAGGCCGTAGTGCGCCACAAACAGCCCAATACTCACTGCTCCAGCATCGATCCCGGGCAGGCCGGTCGCCTCGAGCAAGGCGAAGACGAGCGCCCCCTCCGCCACGGCCGCCACGACCTGAAAGAACGTGGGCCAATCGCGGTCCCAACGCCATCGCTGGATCGCGATGTAGAGCACGTCCCAGCCCAGACCAAATAGCGCGATGAAAGCCAGCACGATGAAGAACGCTTCATCGTTCTTGGCCGCCGCGAAGATGGCGGTCACAATCGCTCCCAGGGTGCCGAGCATGCAGATCCGCGTTTGCCAGCGGCCAAACAACGTGGGGGTCATGGCGCCACTCCTCGCATCCAGCGTATCCACTGGCGCACGCTATACAGCCCGTTCAAGTGGCGGACACGCTTCGGCACTTGCTTGCGAATCGCGTCGACGGAGCGGAGGGCCGCGTACTGGAGGCCCAGGAAGCTATCCACCGCGGCGAAGGGGCCACCCATGGTTGCGGCTCCCGCCGCGTACAACCGCGCCTCGCCGTTGCGCATGGTCTCGATCTCGAAGTCATTGCTGACCTTGAACCGGTCGATGGCGTTCAGTGGCAACGAATACGTCTCCACCAAGTCGGCAAGCAAAGGACTACGGTCGAGACCCGCGACCAAGCCGGTGCAGTCGATCACATAGTCCACCGCGAGTTCCAAGGTCCCCCCGCCACCCAACCGGCTCGACACCCGCGAGATCACTTTGCCATCCTTGAGATCCACGCTCTCGACGGACCCATACTCGGCCCGGTACCACCCCTCGCGCGTCCCGTCCTCAATCATCCCCCGCCAATCACGCCGCGCGGCGGTGGTCGTCCCACCCCAGACTCCCAGCAGCCGCTTGCGCTCTTGGTCATCGGCATCTTCCAACTGGCGGCGCAGCTCACCGCCCCAACAGGCCTTGGGCCAGTTGAACGGTTGTAGCTCGAACTGATTAACGACACGACGCCGCGTGCGGCCGGATTGGTTCCCGTGCTGCAGCCGCGAGCGGTGGAGATGGATGATCTGAATGTCCTTGTTTTTCTTCCGTTCCTCCACCAGCCGTTGAATCACCCGCGACGCGACGATCCCGCGCCCTCGGATCAGCACGGTGCCACCTTGGGCACCCAACCTGTCATAGATCTCGTCGTGCTCCTCGTAGGCGTTCACGACCTGTTGGCGGTCACCCGTCCGTTCGCGAAACTCGCCCAGTTCGGGCAGCAACTGGATCGCGGGGTAGCCCACGGCGAGATGCATGAACCGCGCGCTGACGACGATGTGCTTGCGCTCCTCGTCGTCACTCTGCGAGACGACCGCCAGCAAACGGCCATCCGTCGACTTACGGATCGCGCGGATCCTACCGGGGAGCCGCATCCCGCCCCAACTGATCCGCTCCTCCTCACGGTCCAATGCCTCGAAGACATCCCCGCCGCGTGGAGTCCAGGTCTGATCGACCACCGGCTCCGCGAAAATGCCCCAGATCGGCGCCAGCGCGCCCCGCGCATGCCCGCGGCGAAGCTCTCCCCAGGCTTCGCGCGTGGCATAACCGGGAAATCCCCAGATGTTGTCCGGACAGCTCTCCGAATGGGACCGGAGCCGCTCATGATCCGGAATCTGCGAGTTCTTGCAGAGACGTCGGTAACGGGCGATGGCATGCTCGTCGCGGCCGACAACGGTGATGTCGTCCACCGGCACCCCACTCGTCCGCAGGATGTCGACCCAACAGAAGTTCCCCACGCCAGCCCCCAGGGCCACGAACTCTGTCCGCCGCACCTCCACCCCGAGGTCGCGTAACTCCTGCTCCGAAATCTCCGCCTTCTTCAGCAACGACGCGGGCACGATGGACTCTCCAGCAACCGCCTGGGAAGGCGCCTCATCAGCGGAGACCGCCAAGGTGGGAACCTGGTCCAGCACGACTGTCGAAGCTTCAATCACCGTTGCCGCCAGCGTCAGATCGGTACCCAACGCCGTGAGATGGAAGGTCGTCTGGCCAATCGTGAACTCGTCTCGGGACCGCAATTCGATGGAATCGATCCGATCACCGTCCACGCGGACACCATTACGGCTGTCCAGATCTTCAAGCACTACAGCGCCCTCCACGAAGTGGAGGCGGGCGTGCTGCCGGGATATTTGTGGATCGTCCAAGACGATCTCACACGTCTCCTCGCGTCCGATAACCACGGCGTCCCCGCTCAGCTCGCGCGTGTCACCAGCGGGTCCTCCCCAGGCGAGAAGGTGCGTTGCTTCCATGTGTTCTCCCAATGATTCCGACTGCGTAGCCTATGATGCGGGAGTCTAGCTCCCGAAGTAAAGGTGACTATCGCGATCACCTTCTCCTTTAGCGACTCAAGGGGTTCCAGGGCGATGCGAGAGGCTGTCGATGGCGGAATCAGGGACTAGGGACTTCCCCGAGGTCATCTCGCACTACCGCCTAGAGGCGGAGATCGGCCGCGGCGGCATGGGCGCGGTCTATCGTGCGACCGATCAGCGCGACCAAACGTCGGTCGCAATCAAGCTCCTCCGCGAGGATCTCGCGGAGGACCCGGCCTACCAAGAGCGCTTCGAACGGGAAGCCCACGTGGGCGCGCTGTTGCGGTCGCCGTACACGGTGCACCTCACGGACTATGGCTTCACGGAGGGGCACTACTACCTGGTCATGGACCTGGTGCAGGGCGAGTCGCTCCAAGAGGCGCTCCGACAGGGCCCGCTCGACCCCGCCCGCGCGCTGCGCATTGCAACGCAAGTCGCCCGCGCCCTGGAAGAGGCCGACGCCCGCCGCGTGGTGCACCGCGATATCAAGCCCGACAACATTATGCTGGGCCTGAACGATTCGGCCCGGGTCCTGGATTTCGGCATCGCTCGACAGGCCGGATCGCTCACGCTGACCCAGGCGAGCGGATTCATCGGGTCGCTGCCATACGCCTCGCCGGAGCATGCGACGGGCCGGGTCGACCATCGTTCCGACCTCTACTCGCTGGGCACGACCCTTTATCACATGTTGGCTGGCCATCCTCCTTTCAGCGGCGATGCCTTGGAGATGCTGGACCAACATCGCACGGCTCCTATGCCGGAAGAACCGCTCGCACATGTCCCCGCCGCCGCCGTCGCCGTCATCGCCCGCTGCTTAGAGAAGGATCCGGGCGCGCGCTATCAATCGGCGACGGAGCTCTCGATCGCCCTCTCAGAAGCCGCGCGGCAGATCGAACACGCACCAGCTCCGGCTGCGCCCGTGACTCCCACGGCGGGGGCCACCATTGCCGCACCAACTCCCGCCGATCGGACGGTTGCAGCGTCCAGCCCCACGGTCGCCGCGACTCCTGGCGCCGGCGCACCCGCCACGGCGACCGTCGCGGCCAGTCCCGCCACCAGCCAAACCGCCACGCTCAGTCTGTCCGACCGCCACCCATCCAGACTGCTTGGATTCCGCACCGGCGCGGTGCAGTTCACGCTGACGGTGACCAACCCCGGCACCACGCCCCTGACGACGCGCTTGTCGGCCTCCGATCCGGACGACGGCTGCGAGTTCCGACTTCCGAGCTCCGTCGAGACGACACCAGGCAAATCGACGAGCGTCGACCTCCGCGTGCAGCCTCGCGGCCGCCGCTGGGGCGGGGGCACCATCCCGCGACAGTTCACGGTGGCCGGTGATGATGGAATCAACCCACCCACTCACACGAACGGCGAATTCGACGAGACGCCGCCCCGCTGGCCGATGGCCGGTGGGGGGCTTTTCGTTGTGGGCATCATTGCCGTTGTTCTTGCGGTCGTTCTCGCTGGCGGAGGCGGCTCCGACCCCGACGACAGCGGAACCACAGTCGCTGCAAGTGGAACCGCAGCGCTGGACGAGCCGGAAACCACCGCTACTGACGATCCGGACCCCAACGGCGGGAGCGCCGACGACCCGGACGATCCCGAATCGACCGGTGCCACTGAGACGATCGCTGACGACCCTGGTCCGGTGATCGCCCCGCTGGCAGGGATCGGTCAGGTCGTTTTCGTCTCAGATCGCGAGGGAACGAACGCCCTCTACATCTCGTTGCTCGACGGCTCAGAGCCGATCCGGCTCAACGCTGGAACCGCTGAGGACCGGGGCCCAGACTGGTCACCCGATGGACGCCGGATCGTCTTCGCCTCAGATGGCGGCGGCAACTTTGACATCTGGGTCGTGGATGCCGACGGCGGCCGTCTGCGTCAACTCACGAGGCACGCGGACTTCGATGGTCGGCCGATGTGGTCAAACAGTGGGAGCCAGATCGCGTTCGCTTCCACCAGGGCCGGCAACCACGACATCTTCGTGATGCGGTCTGATGGCTCGGAACTGCGCCAAATCACCGCCGATGTCGCCACCGACTTCCGCCCGACGTGGTCCCCTGACGATACCCGCCTCGCCTACTCCTCCAATCGGGATGGCAACATCGCCCTCTATATCATTCCCCTCGGTCCGGGTGGGTCGACCGCGGGAGGGGGAACTCGCGAAAGCGAAGCGATCCGCCTCACGCCGGGACTCGCAAACGACGGTGAACCCGCGTGGTCGCCCAACGGCGAACTGATCGCCTTCGAGTCCGATCGTGACGGCAACAGCGAAATTTACGTCATGGATGCGGATGGCTCCGATGCCCGCCGGCTCACATCGAACCCCGCCGCTGACCTTGAGCCGTCCTGGTCCCCAGACAGCGGGCAGATCATCTTCAGCTCGGATCGCGACGGCGATGTAGACATCTATGCGATCGAACTGACTTCCGGGGTGCTCACGCGGCTAACCAATCATCCTGCCGTGGACCAAGACCCTGCCTGGGGGCCCCCCGTGGGTCCCGGCGCACCGTACGAGACCGCCTTGCGCACCATTAGTGAAACGGCCTCCGCCGACAGCGCCCCACTCCTTGAGCCGATCAACAATGCCCCCACATTCGCGGCGCTCTTGGATGCCATCGAATCCTTCTGGCCGGAAGTGATCGGCATCCAGTCCGACGCGCTCCGCCAAATCGAGGGACTCTCCCCACCGCCACGCTTCACGGGTGATCACGCCACGCTGGTTGCGGGGCTACGCGCGCTACTCGCCACAGAGTTGGAGTTGATCACCGCCGCCGGCACCGGAAGCTTCGATGCTGTTTCGGCAGTCAACGATCGAGTCATAACCGAGACGCAAGAGATCCAGGCACAGCTCAGGCCGGAGTTCGTGATCCTCGTCGACGCGCTCTTCAACTAGGGGGCTCGATTCGCGCGGCGCGGAGAGAGCAGTTGTCCGAAGGCTCAGAGCGTGCCGTGCGCCAACATCGCCTCGGCCACCTTGAGGAATCCCGCGACATTGGCCCCGCGCACATAGTCCAGCTCGCCATCCACCTCTCCGTGCGTCACGCACTGGGTGTGGATGCCCGCCATGATTGTCTGCAGCCGTGCGTCAACCTCGTCCGCGGTCCATTGCAATCGCTGCGCGTTCTGCGACTGCTCCAGCCCAGAGACTGCCACGCCGCCCGCGTTTGCCGCCTTACCCGGGGCGTACAAGACACCGGCCGCTTGAAGCCGCTCTACCGCGTCTGGCGTTGTTGGCATATTCGCCCCCTCCGACACCACCTGCACCCCATTGGCAATCAACAAGTCGGCATCAGACGCGGCGAGCTCATTCTGTGTCGCGGCGGGGAAGGCAATGTCGCACGGCACGCCCCAGGGCCGCTGACCGGCATGATACGCCGCGTCAAAGTGCTCGGCGTATTCTTGAATCCGCCCATGCCGCTCTGTCTTTAGATCCATCGTCCAGGCCAGCTTCTCTTCCGTAATGCCGTCCGCATCGTGGATGAAGCCTGATGAGTCCGAGAGGGTCAGCACCTTCGCTCCCAACTCCAGGGCTTTTTTCGCGGTGTAGAGGGCCACGTTCCCGGAGCCGGATACCACGCAAGTCTTGGCCTGGAGACTTTCAGCGCGGGTCGCGAGCATCTCGTTGGCAAAGTAGACACAGCCATAGCCCGTGGCCTCCGTCCGCATCAAGCTACCGCCGAAGGCCAAGCCTTTGCCCGTCATCGCGCCGCTGAACTCGTTACTGAGGCGCTTGTACTGACCGAAGAGGAACCCAATCTCCCGCGCCCCCACACCGATGTCGCCGGCCGGCACATCAGTGTCGCGGCCGATATGCCGCTGCAGCTCGGTCATGAACGCCTGGCAAAACCGCATCACCTCTCGATCTGACTTGTCCTTCGGATCGAAGTCCGCGCCGCCCTTGGCACCACCCATGGGCAGGGAAGTGAGGGAGTTCTTGAAGGTTTGCTCAAATCCCAGGAATTTCAGCACACTGAGGTTGACGGACGGATGGAACCGCAGCCCTCCCTTATAGGCGCCGATGGCGTTGTTGAACTGCACGCGGGCGCCACGGTTGATCCGTATCTGGCCTTCGTCATCGTCCCAGCAGACCCGGAACATCACCACCCGGTCTGGCTCCGTCAGCCTCTCCAGGATCCGGGCCTGTGCGTATTCCGGATAGTCGCCGAGGATGGGAATAACCGACCCGGCCACCTCGCGCACCGCCTGGTGGAACTCGGGCTGGCCGGGGTCCCGCTGCACAACGTGCACCATGAACTGTTCGATTTCAGCTTCGTACGTCGATGTCATGCGGTGTGCCCCTCGCCTGACTGGTAGATGATTGCCGCGCGCTACCGGCTACCTAACGCATATCCCACGCCACTCCTGCGTTCGCGTTCAGGAAGACCAGATCCCCCAAGGCGATCGAGGTCACGCCCTGCAGAGAATCTGGTGAACCTGGGAAGAAACCGAGCCAAGCGCCCACCGAGTCACGCCAGATCCAGATCGACGTCACGCGGCTGAGCACGCTGGCGTCGAGCATGCTGCTGATGCCGCCACCCAGTCCGGTGTAGGACACCAGGTTTCCCCCGGTCGCCAGACTGACGGTACGTCGTACGGAGACCAACTGCGCCTGCTGCATCACCGCGGAACTATCCGCCGCGATCACGAACAGCGGGTCGTAGAGGCTATAGATCGGAATCGAAAGCTGCGGCATGGCCGGGAAAAACGCCTCGTACCCAGATCCGTTGAAGTGCCACAGCGCATCGATTCCCGCGCCCCGCCCGGGGCCGCCCGGGAAGGCTTCGTCAGCGGCGCGCTGCGGGCCCGTGTAGACCACAGCGTTGAGACCGGAGCGCAGAGGCGCTGCCGGCGCGGGCATCTCCAGCATGATGAAGATCAGATCGAACGGGATGGTAGCCGAGAGCCGCCCGTCTTCGAGCACGGTGAATTCGAGAGGAGTGAGTTCGCCCGTTGGTCCCTCAATCAGCCAGAGCAAGAACTGCACATCGGGCACGTCCGGCGGGTCCAGGATGATCTCTAGCGTGACTGGGATTTTCACCCCATTCTCGTCAAGCACGTCGATCTGAAGCGCCAAGGACACCGCATTACCCTCAGCGATCAGCGCCCGGTCCGCGGCGCTCAAGGCCTCGTCCAGAGCGGGCGGGTCTAGCTCGGCGATTTCCACATCCACGACGCCAGTGTCTTCGGGCAAGTCGCGTAGACGCAGCGTCGTGGACCCATCCGCACTGACGACCTCCAAGAAGGGTTTGCCATCGGGATCCTTCTGCATCTCCGCCGGATCGACTTGGGTCCGCAAATCGATCCGAGAGACCATAGGCAGGCGTACTTCTGCCAGTGCTCCAGGCTCGATGACGACCGCCTCTTCAGTGCGGCGTCCATCCAGAGTAATGAAGACCTCCTCAGCCTGCTCAGCGTCCACCTGCAGGGTCCAACGGCCCTCCACGATCGTCGTCTCCGCTACGATCCGGCCTTGCTCGTTCACGGCCGCGACTGGCGTTCCGTCGGGAGCAGATATCCCGTCGATCGTAGCCCCAGACCCAAGGCGCGCGTCGCCAAAAATCTGATGCGGCCGGACCTGGGCTTGCGCCGCCCCACCCCCACCAAGCACGGCAAGAAGCATCACCAAGATGAGGACCAAGAGACCCGGTCCCGCTGCGCGCGAGCCGAACGACCGGCGCCAGCGAACGATGAACGAAGGTTGAGTCTGACTCACGGCGTCCCCCAACCGTTACGAATACTCTGGGCCTGATTCTCACACTGAGAGTTGAGTATCCAGGCCGGGCTCCAAGGCGGTCAAGGAGCCTGCCACTTGGTCTTCCGCTCGGCGGCCACGGCCGCCGAGCGGAAGACCAAGTGGCAGGGGCGCGGCTAGGCCTCGAGAAAAACGTGGTCGGCCGGATCAGGCTCACGGGTCTGCTGCCAGTATTCGAGCATGGAGAACGGCCAGTTTTGCGCCGAACGTCCAAACTCATTCCGGTACCAACTGGGCACCTTGGCAACGCCCCACGCCATCGCCAGGTTCCCCGCATCGATGTGCTCGTTGTAGGCATCGTGGCGATCAAGCTTGGTATCCAGCGCGCTGTGCCTCCCTTCCAGCAATAGCCTGATGCAGCCCATCACGTAGGTCACTTCGCACTCCGCGAACCAGGTGGTGCTGCCGTTGACGACGATGTTGGTGTTGGGCCCGTAGAGCATGAAGAAATTGGGGAAGTTCGGGACCATGATCCCCTTAAACGCCCGCGCATCTCCTTGCCACTGCTCGTTAAGGTCAATCCCGTTGCGGCCCTTCACACTCATCGGCGTCAGGAACGCGGAGGCTTGGAAGCCGGTGCCATAAATGATCACATCTGCTTCGTGCTCCTGCCCGTCGTCGGTGATCACGCCGCTGGGCGTCACCGCCTTGATGCCCTCCGTCAGCAAGTGCACGTTGTCCCGTTTCAATGTGTTTGGCCAGGCGCCGTTGTCGAGCACGATCCGCTTCGACGCGGGCGGGTAGGACGGAATGACCTGCTGGAGAAGGTCCGCATTGTCACCCAGCGACTCCTTCATGTACTCGATCAACATCTCCGCAAACTCTTGATTCGCGGCACTGACGAAGCGATCCGTGTCGCCCCATTCCGGATCGACCCGCGCCGCCGGCAGGAAACCGTCGGTGACCTGCCAGAACAGCCAGAACCGGAACCAGCCCGTGTACTGCGGCACTTCCCGTAGTAGCCACTGCAAGCCCGGCTCCACCTCATCGTGATAGTTCGGGACTGGGACGTACCAGTTTGGCGTGCGCTGGAAGATTTCCAGCTGTCCGGCCTGCTCTGCGACGATCGGGATGAACTGCGAGGCACTGGCCCCGTTGCCAATGACGGCGACGCGCTTCCCGGTCAGATCCACGCTGTGGTCCCACTGCGCCGAATGGAATGAGGGCCCCGTGAAGCTGTCGATCCCATCGATGGCTGGCATCTTAGGGCGGTTGAGCTGTCCTACCGCACTGATCAACGCCTGCGCGGTCAGCGTCTCCTCGCCATTCCCGTTGCGGATGGCTAGAGACCAACTCCCGGCCGACTCATCGAACTCCGCACTCACGACCTCCGTGTTAAAGCGGATGTGCTCCCGGATCCCGAATTGGTCCGCACAGCCGCGGAAGTAGTCGAGCAGCACGTCTCCGGTCGAATAGTGATACGGCCAGTCGGCCTTCTGCGCGAACGAATAGCTATAGAAGTGATTCGACGAATCGACCCGCGCGCCCGGATAGGTGTTCTCCAGCCATGTCCCCCCCACGTCCGCGTTCTTCTCCAGAATCACAAACGGGACCCCCGCTTGCTGAAGCCGGATCGCCGCCAAAATCCCGGACATTCCGGCACCAATCACGACCACTTCGAACCGGCGGGAGGGGTCCAATTCCTGCTTCGACCAATGCGGTGCCCGGGCGTCCGCGTCCGGGAACGCCAACTCTTCCAAAAGAAGCGGCACGTATTCATCAGTCGCCATCGAGCCCGTCAAGAAGTCCAGCATCCGGCGCAAATCAGCCTGGGACGGCGCCGACGCAGCCTGGCATCCGCTATCACGAAACCGAACGATCGTTTCGAACGCGAGATCGCGCACTTTCGCCTGAAGCTCTTCCGTCAGGCCACCCTGCTCCGCCGACAAGAAGCCCGCATCGGGATTGAACTCCTCGCGCAGCAAGGACATATCACCGGTGACATGCGCCAAAGTAACAAGCATCGCGGGTAACGCCGCGTCCTCCAGCGCCAGCCGAATAGTGGCGTCGTCCGCGCCCGCTAGATCAGCGGCAAAAGTTCCGTCCGTCATCGCTTCACACTCCTTCTGCGCGTCTCCTGCTCGAAGAACGCCTCGTCCCCGAAGGGATCAAACCCCAGGCGCCGCGACCGGAGGGCGCGGTTACTCGCGAAATTCGAAAGCTTGGGCACATTCTATCGGTAGACGATATCGGGCGCTGTTGCCCTCCGCCTCGGGGGGGAAGCGGAGGCACTCCACTCAGTCTACCAGTCTGGGGCGAGGCCCAACCTTGCTCGCAGTGAGACAAACACCGGCGGGTGATATCGTCTGCCCATCGCCCCACCTGGCACTCAAGGTCAGCATGATCCGGTCAGAGTCGGGGCCGCGAGACCGAACGACCACCCACCACCGCGCCCCCAGCGGACCTGCCGGGCGAGCAGAGGCTAAGCCCTCCAAGGCTGGCTCGGGAAGAGGAAGATTTCATGACGTGGCAACCCGAGGTGGACGAACTCAAACGGCGTCTCGAATTCGCGCGACAAGGCGGCGGGGAGGTGGGCATCGCGCGGCAGCGCAAGCGCGGGAAACTTACCGCGCCCGAACGTCTCGACGCCCTCGCCGACGAGGATTCCCTGCGCCTCTTCTTGAGCCTCGTGGGCCGCGGCGAGTACGACGAGGACGGCTCCCTCACCGGTTTCACGCCGAAGCCCGCGATCACCGGCTTCATCAAGATCGACGGCCGCAAAGTGGTGGTCAACGCCAGTGACTTCACGGTGCGCGGGGGAGCGGGTGGCGGTCGCGAAGGCGGCCTGGGCCAGGAGATCTCCGACACGGAACGGGCCTATGAGTGGCGCGTCCCCTACATCCGGCTGCTCGATGCGGCGGGCGGCTCCGTGGGCCACTTCGAACAGATTGGGCGCACCTACCTGCCGGACGGCAACAGCTTCACGCAGCACGACGTCCGCTTGCTGGACACCGTCCCCGTCGTCTCCGCCGCACTCGGGTCCGTCGCCGGCTTACCCGCCGTCTATATGCCAATGTCCCACTTCAGCGTCATGGTGGAAGGTATTAGCCAGATCTTTCCCGGCGGCCCTCCCGTCGTCAAAGCTGCACTGGGCTACGACATCACGAAGGAAGACCTCGGCGACGAACGCATCCATGCGCGGATTAGCGGCGTCGTGGACAACCTCGCCAAGACCGAAGACGAAGCCTTCGAGATGATCCGCCAGTTCCTCTCCTACCTCCCCTCCAACGCCTACGAGATGGCGCCTCGGACCGAGCCCACCGACGACCCCGAACGCCGCGATGAGGAGCTCCTCTCGATCTTCTCCAAGAAGCGGCGCCCCTATAACGCGCGCAAGCTGATCCGCCACGTCGTGGACGAGGGGTCCTTCTTCGAGATCGCACCGCTCTACGGCAAGGCGCGCGTGACCGGGCTGGCCCGCTTCAACGGCTATCCCGTGGGGATCATGGCGAACGCCCCCCGCGAAGCGGGCGGCGCCACCAACGTCGCGGCCGGCGAGAAGGTCAGCCGTCTCATGCAGCTCTGCGATGCCTTCCATCTGCCGCTGATCTCCCTCGCCAATGAACCTGGATTCATGGTCGGGCTGAATGAGGAGAAGCGCGGAATCGAGCGGGCGGGCGCCCGCCTCGTCGCGACGACGATCCGCAGCCGCATGCCCTGGTGCACGATCGCCGTGGGCCAGCTCTTCGGGGTCGCGGGCCAGTGCCAACACCGCCCCACCGGCATGTTCCGTCGCTATGCCTGGCCCTCCGCCACCTGGGGCTCCATGCACATCGAAGGCGGCACTCGCGCCGCGTACCGCCGTGAAATCGAATCAGCACCCGATCCGGCGGCGAAGGAGGCCGAGATCGAGCAGCGTTTGAAGCGAATCGCCTCTCCCTTCCGCACCGCCGAAGCGACCGGCCAAGACATCATCGACCCGCGCGACACTCGCCCCCTCCTCTGCGAATTCGTGGAAGATGCGCAGACCATCCTCCAAACCCAACTCGGCCCATCGCCGATCCCGTATATGCCCTAGCCCGAGGGACCAACAAGATCCGCTGAATTGATACGTGAGTCGCGATGACAGCTGAATCGACATGAAGCCGTTCTCCGAACTGCGCATCATCGAGATCGCTGGCGCGACGTCTGGCGCCTACGTCGGGAAACTCTTCGCCGACTACGGCGCCACCGTGCTGCTCATCGAGCCGCCGACGGGCAGTCCGATGCGGAACGAAGGCGCGCGCTGGAACGACACAGGCAGTGCGTTCCTGTTCAACAACACGAGCAAAGAGTCGCTCGTCCTGGATCTCACCGACGCGGCGGAGCAAGCCCGGCTGGACATGCTCCTGCGCGGCGCGGATGTCGTCATCGAAAGCTCATCGCCGGAACCACTGACGCCCGTCTCCGCGGATGTCGACGCGCCACAGATCATCCGCGCCTACCTCTCGCCGTTCGGGCAGAGTGGCCCGCGCACGGCCTGGCGCTCAACCCCCTTCACGGACTTCGCGCTCAGCGGTCACATGTTCCTCACCGGCGAGCCTGATCGCGAACCCCTGCAGGGGCCTCCTCAACAGTCCGAATACGCGGCAGGAGCCCAGGCCTTCTACGGCATCATGGCGGCCCTCTGGGCGCGCGAGCGAATCGGTCACGGTCAAACGGTTGAGGTCTCGCTGATCGAGAGTCTGGCGAATCTGCACCAGTACACGACGGTGATGTGGACGCACGGCCACCACATCCAAACCCGGGTGGGTAATGGCCAACCCGGACCGTGGCATCCCAACGGACACCTGCCCTGCAAAGATGGCTGGATCTCGATCTGCTCGCCGGGCCGGGATCGGCTCACGCGCACGCTCGCCGTCACGGATCATCTCCACCTCCTCGATGACCCACGCTTCAAGGAGGAGGAAGAGCTGCTCAAGCATCGCGCTGAATTCGACGCCGCTATCGCGCCGTGGCTCGAGGCGCGGCCTGCACAGGAGATCGCGGACGCGCTGCAGGAACTCCGCATCCCCGCCGCGCCCGTCCACACGATGCAGGAGATCCTTGACTATGAGCACCTGCGCGTCCGCGACTTCTGGCGGCTAGTCGGGGGACATTCCGACCGATCCGAGGTCGCCCTCACGCTGCCGCGCGGTCCTTTCACCATCGATGGATTCGATCTGCACCCGGAACCTGCTCCGGTATTGAACTCCGCATCGTCCGCAGTCCTTGACCGTTTCCAGCCCCTCGACGAACCCCGCGGAGAACGGGGACCCAATGACGGGCCGGGAACCGGTCCCCTCGACGGCGTCCGCATTCTCGATCTCACCGCCGGTTGGGCCGGTCCCCTGGCGGGCCGCATCCTCGCCGACCTGGGCGCCGACATGATCAAGATCGAACCGCCCTGGGGCCGCGGACCACGGTCGGTGTCGCGGGCCGCCGCCGAAGCCGTGCATTTCTACCCGGACGATGACCCCGGCGACGAGCCTTGGAATCGCAGCGGCATCGTCAACAAGCACAACCGCAATCGCCGCGGCCTCGCGCTCCGTCTCGACCAGCCGGAAGGGCGCGCGGCGGCGGAGCGCATCCTCGCCACGTGCGATGTCCTGCTGGAGAACTTCACGCCCGGCGTCATGGAGCGGCTGGGCCTGACGAACGAACGCCTGCGGGAGATCAACCCGCGCCTCGTCCATGTGGCGATGCCGGGCTGGGGTCTGGACGGTCCGCACCATCACTACGCCGCGCTCGGCCCCATGGTGGAGGCGGCATCAGGCCAATGCATGCTGATGGGCTATGAGGACTCCATTCCCTACCGGCAAGGAATGGCCTTTCCCGACGCAATCTCCGGCATCCATGCCCCCGGCTCGCTCCTGGTGGCACTGTGGCAAGCGACCGCCCTGCCGGAGGCGCCGCCACCGTTCGTGGAGAATGCCCAGCTCGAAGCCACGGTGATGTTCAACGGGCACGCTTTGCTCGATGTCCAACTGACCGGCCGGGAACCGCAACGAATCGGCAACCGGCATCCGCAGTTCGCGCCGCAGGGCGTCTATCCCTGCGAGGGCAAAGATCGCTGGATCGCGCTCACCGTCACCAGCGAGAGCGAATGGCGGACCTTCTGCAATCTCGCCGATCTTGATCTCACGTGGCGTGATTGGACGGTGGAGCAGCGCCGCGAGCAGCACGATCTTCTCGATGCCGCCATCGCCAACTGGACCCACCAGCACGAGCACGTCGCGCTGATGGAGACGTTGCAAGCACAAGGGATCATCGCCGCCGCCGTCCTCGATGCCGCCGAGATGATCGACGACGCACACCTGCAAGCACGTGACTTCTGGGTCGATGTTGAACAGCCGGTTTGGGGTCGCGCCTTCCCCTTTGCCGCGCTCCCCGTCCACTTCAGCGAGACACCCGCCACCTATCGGCTCCCGGGTCCCACCTTAGGCGAGCACAATCGGGAAGTCCTCCACGACGTGGCCGGCCTGACAGACGTCGAAATCGATACGCTCGCCGCGGCCGAAATAATCGCCAGCACGCCGCCGGAATAGCCCATCTTCGTCAGCGGCTCGATACACTGCCCGACATGACCGCCTCGACGAATCTTTGCGATCGCTGCATGCACGCCAGGGTTGTGACCTCAGGGCACGGATCGCGCTTTCTCCGCTGCGGGCGGTCCGACACGGAGCCGGAATACGTCCGCTACCCCCAGCTCCCCGTCGAGAGCTGCGACGGATTCTCCTCCCCACAGGTTGTTGATGCGCCCGTTCCTCTCCTAAGTTCCGAGTCCCGACAGCCACTCTTTCATCGCCTCGGCGGTCGCGACGCCGTGGAACGTGTCGTCGCGGAGCTCTATCGCCGCATCGAATTGGATCCGGAGTTGCGTCCCTTGTTCCCCGACGATTTGCAGGCGGGGCGGGACAACCAAATCCTCTTCTTCGAGCAATGGCTGGGCGGCGAAGCGCGCTACACCGCTCTGCGCGGATCGCCCCGGTTGAAAAAACGCCATCAGCATTTTCCGATCGACGAACACACCGCAAGCCGCTGGCTCGGACATATGGCCGACGCCCTCCGCGCTTGTCAGGTCGACGATGCCACGACCGAGGAGATCCTCGCGGCGCTCGATCCGCTCGCCCGGCACTTCATCAATCAAGTACCGACCGGAGCGGACTGAGCCGCTAGCGGATCGATCTGTCACCATCACCGGCAGCACACCGCCCCTGCGGCGTAGAGAAGAGCTCCACGCATGTCGACCGAGCTTTGGCGCCTCAGCGCCGGCGAACTCGCCGAACAGATCCGCAACAAGCAGGTCAGCAGTCGCGAGGTGATCGACGCGCATCTCGCCCGGATCGACGCCGTCAATCCACAACTCAACGCCGTCACCGTCATCCTCGCCGATGAAGCACGTGCCGCCGCGGATGCCGCCGACGGCGCGATCGCCCGGGGAGACGCGATCGGCGCGCTGCACGGCGTGCCGATGACGGTCAAAGAGAACATCGACCTCAAGGGCACCGCCACAACCAGCGGCGTTCGCGTCAACATCGATCACCTCCCCCAGCGGGATGCCCCCCACATCGAACAGTTGCGCGCCGCGGGCGCCATCGCCATCGGCCGCACCAACATGCCGGACTACGGCATGCGCTGGCACACGGAGAGCCAGCTTCGTGGCCACACCCGCAACCCCTGGGACCCCAGCCGCACGCCAGGCGGCTCCAGTGGCGGCGACGGCGCAGCGCTGGCCAGCGGCTGTACGCCCATCGGTATGGGCAACGACATTGGCGGCTCCGTCCGCTGCCCCTCGCACTGCTGCGGCACCGTCGCGATCCGGCCCTCCCTCGCCCGCGTCTGCCGTTCCAGCGAGTTCGCGGATCCCAGCACGACGTTTCTCGCCGCGCAGCTCATGGCCGTCCAGGGACCGATGACGCGTCACGTGGGGGATCTGCGCCTGACACTCGCCAACATGATGGGACCCGACCCGCGCGACCCTCGCCACATCACCGCGCCCCTCGAGGGGCGACCGCTCCCGAAACGCGTCGCGTTGGTCCCCGAGCCGCCTGGGGGCAGCACCGATCCTTCCGTCGCCGAGGGCGTTCGTGCCGCTGGCCGCGCGCTGGCCGACGCGGGCTATGACGTCGAAGAGATCGCGCCGCCCGCTATCGACGAAGCCGCGACGTTGTATTGGCAGTGGATGATGACGGATCTGCAACACCCGTTCATGGACAACGTCCGGGCTAACGCCTTGCCAGATGCGTCTCGGGTGCTGGAGTTGATTACCGCCAACACTTCCCTCCTTGATCTGGAGGGGTACCAGCGCACACTGGGTCGCCGACACGGAATTCTCTCCGAGTGGTCCCTGTTCATGGCGGATCGACCCATCGTCGTTGGCCCCGTCTACACGGTTCCACCCTGGCCTGTAGGTTGGGATGTCGAGAGTCAGGCGTCGAATGCGTCCTTCATCGAGGCGCTTCGTCTCGTCGTCACGATCAATTTCTTGGGTCTGCCCGCAGTCGCCATGCCGGTGGGGATCGCCAACGGGCTCCCGCAAAGCATCCAGGTCATTGGACCCGCCTTCCGTGAGGATGCGTGCCTCGACGCGGCCCAAGCAATCGAGGACCGCGTGGGGGCAATCACCCCCATCGATCCGCGGTCCGCTGCGCACTGAAGCACCTGTTGGATTTAACGCCGCTGAAGGCGAATACTCTCGCCTCGGCGATGTCACCATGCCCTCTCGACGACTTCACTACTGGCGCCCGCCGCCGATGATCACTCAGACGGAGGCTGGCAATGCCCGCTCTTCAAGTCCTGGGATCACTCTCAGATGATGAACCGGCGCCTTCTGGGGACGTCCCGATCGGCGATCAGTCTCACCAGGAGCCATCCGCATGTCCGCACTACGCCGGGACCGCGAACGGCTGGGATGCCACCTGCACGCGGAACGACAACCCCGAGCCCATTCACGCCGCCTTCCAACGTATCCAATGCATCTCCCATCGTCATGAGCGTTGTGAGGTGTTCTTAGGCAAAGAATCCACCCCTCTTCCCCCCGACGAAACCCAAACCGGCCGGCGTAGGATTCCCCGACGCATCGCTGTGCCCAGTGTCCTGGGGCTGGCGCTCCTTGCCGCGGCCTCGTTCGCCTTCGGCGGGCTCCCCGGGATCGGAGCGGGATCCAACCAAGCCCCCGCCGTTCCGGCAGCCACCATGATCGAGTCGCCGCTGGCCACCGCGGGCCAGGGCGGGGCGATTTCGACCACGGTGGAGCCAGCCTCGACGAACGTAGGGACAGTGGAGACCGTCGCCGCCATGGACGGATCGAACGGCCGCGCCGTCCCGGTACCCGCGCCGGACAGAATCATCGGTGGCCCTGCCGCCTTCCTTCCAGGGCTGACGCCCTTTCTGATCGCACTCCAACGGATCGACCTGACGCCGTCGCTTGAGGCGGCCGGGAGCGCAGATACTTCCAATCCGCCCAGCGAGCTACCGGCAAGCCTGTTACAGGCTGACGGGGTCTACCGCGTCCAGACCACGACTGGGAACGGCGTGGCGCATCGCAGCGACTGCGATGCTAGCGCAAGGCTGAAAACCGGCTGGGTCGACACACAACTTGTCGAACTCCGCGGCATCGGGATCGACCGCTGCGAGGGATGGTCATACGCCGAAGGGGCTGGCGTCGGTGCCTGGATCCAGACGCGCTGGCTCAGTCCGGTCTCATAGTCCCGTTCTCCCCCACGAAGCTGCCGCCCGCCCGGACCTCAAAACGATTCCCACTCGGAAGTAGGACGATCGGAATCTTGCCAACCGGCACTCGATTTATCTCATTCGCGGTCGAACATTAGACAGGGTCCAAGCGACTACCGACTCGCGGTCCCGACTACCTGACGTAGTCCGATCCCCCTGCGGAACGGTCTGCCCCCGCACCTCAACGCTCCAGAAACGGACCACCTGATGGGCGAACCTGACCTGATTCATACTTGGCGGACTGGCGAGTATCGCTACATCGCCTGTCGATTCGTGCCAGAACTCTATGAAGAGATGTCCCGCCTGGTCCCCGGAGACCGCCTGGACTACGATCCCGTCCGCAACGTTTGGCGGATCCGCGGGATCTACTGGCTGACCTTGCGTCGCGTGCTCGTTGAGGATTTCCGGCTCGGCCAGATCAAGGAATACCCCTCGCGCTCGGAGTTCGAAGCCCGCAACCCCGCCGCCTCCCGGGCACACCCCGTCGTGCACGCCTCCGAGGCATACGAAACGCTGTTCCTGCTGCCGGGCGCGCCGGAAAGTGTTGTCGAGGCCGCTTTTCGCGCCCTCGCCAAAATTTATCATCCAGACCTGGGCGGCGATCCCAAGCGCATGTCGGCACTGAACGCCGCGCGCAAGTCGATCCTGTCGAAGAAGGTCGCTTAAGGCGGGTTCGCCTGACGTACAAGAGCGCGCGGGAGCATCGTTAGGCGGTCAGCTGGCTCGCGCCAGAGGCCGAGCCCCAGTGCGTCAAGAGCTCTTGCACCACTCCCTGTGAGAACCGCTTCGTCCCGTCCCCACTGAGCTCTCGCGAGATCCGTGGCCAGGTCCAGGCCCGACGGTAGGGTCGGTCCGCGTTGAGCGCGACGGCCGCATCGGCGACGCCGGCGATCTCCGCCAACCGGTTCATGAGATCGCGGTTGAAGCGCTCTCCAGCCATCCGCTCCACCCGGTGCAAGCCCTTGAGCCGCCCTGGATACCCCGAGCCATCCGGACGCTCGTGGTGCTGAAGCACCACCAGACGCGCCCGCGCCCGGGACCACTCGCCTCGATGCAGCCAGTCGTAGCCAGCCTCGGCATGGGGTTCCAGTTTGCAGCGCTCACTGGGCTGCAGCCGCGGCGCATCCGGCAGCGTCAGGGGTTGCGCCAGGTCCCGCAGCAACATGCCCTCGGTCAGATCGAGCTGCGCCTGCCGCGGCAACTCCAAGCGCTGCGCCAGGAACACCGCAACCGCCGCCCCGTTCAGCGCATCATTCATTCGCGCCCCACGCCCGTAGGCGGGCCCAGGCGGAGGCGGCGGGATGGATCCTGACCGCGTCGCCGAGGCTCGTAGCGCCCTGGCACAGCGGGCGAGGTCTTCGAACGCGGCAGCGGCGCCAGGCACCCGCTCTTCGTAGCATCGATACACGCTGTCCAATGCCCGCCACAGATTGCCGCGCAGATCCGGATCCACAAACTCCAGGTTGCCCGGCCTGGCGCTGACCACGATGGAGCGGAATCCGGCTTCCCGGAGGCTTGGAAGCAGGTCGGGGGTGACGGGCGTGTCCACCGCAACCAGTGGCTCAGGGGAGTCCCCCCACAAGGTCGTGGCGAGATAAACATTGTCGATCTCGTGGTCCAGTGAGACCCGCATCGCAGCGGACGCCATCTGTGGTTTCATTGCCCACCTCGCATCGCCGATCGGAAACGATTGGTCACGTCGGTCGTCCGCTCCTTCGACGTCGCTGCTAGCTGGCCCGGGAATAGCCATCGTCTTCTTCTGAATCGTCCAGCTCGTCATATTCGGGATCGTAGATCGCTAATTTCACGGCTTCCTCAATGGTTGAGCGGCTCGGACCTGAACGGCTCATCGCCCGCGTAAACGCGGCGTGAGCCTGGGCCATCAAGATCCGCTGCGCTTGATGCGACGGCGTGCTGACCACGAACCCCATCACCGCCGACCATCGACCGCCCGGCTGCCCCAACTCCCCTTCCAGCTGATTGATGATGCGAGATGCCGCGCTACGTGCCCCTAAGTTGCTCGAGGCATCGTTGAGCATCAACGCGAACAACCCGCGGCCCAGATGTGCCACCGTGTCGGAAGCGCGCACGGCCACCCGCACCGCGCGCCCCACCCTGGCAATGCAATCGGGATCGCCATGCTGCGACATCGTCGGATGGCCGACACGGAGAAAACCGATGCCTACCGCCTCCGTGTGGCGTTCCGCCAACGCCAACGCGATCGCCAGTCGATCGTCGAACAACACACTGCCGGGAAGTCCCGTCACCGGGTCAAACAAGACCACGCTGGCATCAGCCTCGTCGGAGGACCCTTCAGGCGCGGCCGGAATGCGCACGACCTGATCCTCGAAGTGATGCCGGCGCCGAAGGAGCGTCGTGAAGTCCCGCGCCGATAGGCCCGCGGAGAACAGAAAACCTTGCGCTGAGCGACAGCCCCACGTCTGTAGTGAACCCACCTGATCCGATGACTCCACCCCCTCCGCCACGATCTGCGCCCCGCAAGCATGTGCCAGTTGGACCACCGCGTTGACGATCGCCCGTTGTCGATCGTCCGCCTCCATCCCCGCCACGAACGACTGGTCAATCTTCACGACATCCACGGGAAGGCGGCTGAGGTAACTGAGGGAGGAGTACCCCACGCCAAAGTCGTCCAGCGCCAGCTGCACGCCAATCTCCTTCAGCGCCGCGAGCGCCCCATTCGCCACCGGACCATTCCGCAGCAGGGCCGTCTCCGTGATTTCGAGTCGCAAAGCCTCCGGCGGCAGCCCCGAGCGATCGAGCTCCTCCGCAGCGCGAGACACGAGCGCTTCTTCCTCAAACTCCCGGGCCGAGAGGTTCACCGCGATCGTGAACGGCTCATCCGCGAACCGTGCCCAGCGCGCCGCCTCCCGACAGGCTTCTGACAAGATCCAGGAACCCAACGGCAGGATCTCGCCCGTCTCTTCCGCCAAGGGCACGAACTCGGCCGGCGAGAGGACCCCGCGCTCCGGGTGATTCCACCGCACGAGCGCCTCGGCTCCCACCACCCGGCCACTCGTGAGGTCCACCTCTGGCTGAAAGACGAGGTAGAACTGATCCCGTTCCAGCGCTTGCCGAAACTCGGACTCAAATCGCAGGCGTTCCACGGTGTAGGGGTCGGCGGCTTGATCGAAGACGGCGTATTGGCCGCGCCCCGCTCCCTTGGCGCGATACAGCGCCGCATCCGCCTTACGCAGGAGCTCCTCCTGCACGTCGGAGCTGTTTCCCAGGACAATGCCGATGCTCGCGGAAATGATGGTCTCGTTGCCCTCAAGATCGAGGGGGACCCGGATCGCCGCCAAGATCTGATCGGCGAGTTCGCGGGCCTCCGCCAACGAGGCAACACGTACCATGACCGTGAACTCATCACCGCCCAAGCGGCCCACCATCGCATCCTCGCCGGCGACGTCCAGCAAACGACGTGCGATCACTCGCAGCAAGCCATCCCCGGCACTATGCCCCAAGGTGTCATTCACTAACTTGAAGCGGTCTAAGTCCAACAACAACAGCGCGCGTGATTGATCGCTGTCCTCTGCCAACATCCGCTGCATCGACTCCAGGAAGTGGGTACGGTTCGCGAGGCCGGTCACGGGGTCGAAGAGGGCTTGCGCGCGCAACTTCGCCACGAGTCGTTGATTCCGCGTGACATCTTCCGCGTGCAGAACGAAGCCGCCAATACCCGGCTCGCGCAGGGCATTCTTCACCGTGCCTTCTAGGTACAGCCACTCCCCACCGGAACTGCGCAGTCGGAACCCCACCGGATGATCGGCACCAGGCGACCGCTCCGCATCGCGGAGCGCGCTGCGAATCCCGGGAAGATCGCCCGGATGAATCCGCTCCGCCGCCTCATCAGGACCACCCGTGACCAACTGAGACGTGAAGGACCGCACCACCCCACTCCGCGTGTACACGATCGTCACGCCAGGGCGGATCCGATCCATCGCCGCGAGGCCCATCAACCGGCGCTGCGTGTCGTCGAAATCGGCGCGGATCGTCCCCAAGTTGCCCTGCGCGGCGATCAGACGTCGCCCCGTCTGCTGCAGAATGACGACGATCGCGGCGAATCCCAATCCGGACCCCGCGATCACCGCCAACAGCAGCCACTGCGATGGGGCCGGAATCACGGCACCAAACACCAAGGCAGTGCACGTCAGGAGAAAGACCCAAGCGAGCCGCAGTCGCACCTGGCCCAGAAGCACTCGAATCACGCGTGAACGCCGGGAGTGCCCCGCGATCACCCTCGCCCGGATACCTGGTTGACTTGGGGGCCGTGTAGAACCGCTCACGCAACAGTGCCCCATCTAGTTTCGCGCATGGATGCTTCACTCATGGATCATGACGCTCCGCATGCCTGATCATCGACCGAGTTCCTACTCTTCGTACGAACTCTCATGACGCCCTTGGATCGCAAGCCAAGCACTCGATCGTCTCCACCATCGACATTCATTCCTGAACTACACAGGCGCCCGCAGGGCCCGGCCGCCATTCCCGTGCCCCGCGCGCCGAGTCCAATCCCAATCACCCTCGGGTCAAGACCCGGTAGGGCTAGATCTACAGCGCCCCCCTGATTCCTGGTCTGACGCCTCTGCATAGCCTGATCTAGATCAGAAACGGACAAGATCCAGAGGGGGATCCGATGAAATTGATGGCCTGCATCGACGGCACCGGGCTGTCTCAGCAAGTGCTGGAACCGGTCGCGAACCTGATCGAGAAGTCCGGTGGCGGGGAGATCCACTTCGTCCGGGTTCTGGATCTCTCGGGCGTTTATGAGAGCACGCGCGGGCGTCTAGCGCCCAACCGCCGCGCCACTGCGGAGGCGTCCGGGGGCAATCTTCCCGGCTCCGGCGGGGCCTTCCAATCGCGAGGGAGACGAGAGGCGCAGGCGATGGTGGAGGACCGTGGGCAGGCCATTAGTCGCGCCGAAAACGAAGCGATCGACGACCTCCGCGCGCTCTCGAAATGTCTGCCGGGGGAACACGTCTTCACCATCCTCGACGGCAGCGACTCCGCCGACGAGATCGCCACCTACGCCGATGCCCATGACATTGACGTCATCGCCATGCCGACGCGGTCGCGCAGCCGCGTCGGCAAGATGATCTTCGGTAGCACGACGTCCGCCGTCGTGGAGAAGGGGGTCGCACCAGTCTTAGTGGTGCATCCGAAGTAGCTCCCACGACTCTGAGTGGTGCAACGGAAGTAGCTCGCACTGCCTTCCATCGGTTGGCGGACTCCCCGGGAGCGTCCCCGCCAGAGCGGAGCTGCTCCGCCGCGCCTTCGGCGCCCTTACCAAACCTTCACACCGCCCTACCGAACGATGCCCAGCGCTTGACCCACCTCGGCCACGGCCAGCCACGGCGGGTCGCACAGCCCGGAGGACCCGGGTCGCGCCTGGCTCGGTTCTTCGCGCTCGGATAGCGCCGCGGAGCTGGGCTGGGCGCTCAAGCGAGCCGCCCGCTAAACTCCCTCGGCTGTGGCGGATGAAGCCCGTCACGCCGCAAGCAGGAGGTTGACATGGCGGCACCGCTAGCCGGAATCCGAGTCCTGGAAGCTGCAAACTGGCTCGCCGCGCCAAGCTGCGCCGCGCTCATGGCTGACATGGGCGCCGATGTAGTCAAGGTCGAACCGCCTGGCGGCGATGCCTACCGGCAGCTTCTCCCCACCATGGCGCCTGAGGCCGAAATCAACTGGATCTTCGAACTCGACAATCGCGGCAAGCGCTCGGTCACCGTCGATCTCGAACAGGCCGCCGGTCAGGAACTCTTCCACCAGCTCCTACAAGACGCCGACATCTTCATTACGAATCTCACCCAGCCCCGCCTTGAGCGGTATCACCTCACGCCCAGCGAGGTGCACGCCATCGTCCCGGACATGATCTACGTCTCACTGACCGGCTACGGCACCCGCGGACCGGATTCCGGACGAGCCGGGTTCGATCACACCGCCTTCTGGGCGCGCTCCGGCGTGATGAGCATGATCGGCCAACCGGATGGCCCGCCCAACATGTGCCGCGGCGGCCAAGGCGACCACGCCACGGCGCTCAACCTCCTCGCCTCCAGCCTCGCGGCGCTCCGTCTCCGGGATCAGACCGGCGAGGGCCAAATCGTGGAAGTCACACTGCAGAACACGGGCGCCTGGACGATCGGGCTGGACCTGGCCGGCGTCCTGATCAACGGCGAGATCCCGGCGCGTCAGAACCGGTTGCAGCCCGCTAACGCCCTCGCCAACTTCTATGAACTGGCCGACGGGCGCTGGCTTCTCTTGATGATGCCGCAGGGAGCCGCGTATTGGCCGGCCTTCTGTCGCGCCCTGGGGCACGGCGAATGGGAGGCGGATGCGCGCTTCCACGATCACGCGGCGCGCACGGCGAATGGCCCGACTCTCGCCACCGGCCTGCGCGAAGTTTTTATCGAACACGATCTCCCCAGCTGGACCGAACGCCTCGACGCGGAGGGCCTCATCTGGGCCCCTGTGGCGGAACTTCCGGAGGTCATCGAGGACCAAGCACTTCGCCAGAATGGCGCTTTCGAAACCGTGGAACATCCCAGTGCCGGCCAATTCGAAACCCTCTCCGCCCCATTCCAGATCATCGGCGCCGACATCAGCGTCCGCGGCCCCGCCCCGGAACCTGGACAGCACACCTTCGACATCCTTCGTGAACGCGGCATGGACGACGAGCAGATTGCACTGCTCGCAGAGCAAGGGGTCTTCGGCTAGCAGCGCCGTCTCAGCGCGCGGTCGCGGAGAATGGGGGCAATCTCTCCGGGCACGGGCGCCGCGGATCGACGACGACTGCGCGCCCGGTCTGCGCGTCGCCGATCAGATACGAAGCCTGTGCCAGACACCCCAGGTAGTACTGCTGGAAAAAACATGGTCTCGCTCACAATCTGCTCTGAAGACACTAGCTTCCATCATGAAGCGCTGTCTTCAGACGAGCGGCTGCCCCTTACGCGCCGGGCGATCCCGACGGCGCGCCGCCTCCCGCCGGGGCCGCGGGTGATTGGGCCAGGGGTAGATGGCTATCGAGAATCCGCACGACACCCGGTAAGACGACGATTGTCGCGAACCAACTCAGCGTCATGATCGCCAGCAGCAGCGCGCCGACGATGATGTACGGCACCAACGAGGCAAACAGCAACGGTACGAAACCCAAGGCAATGATCACGGCGTTGCGTGTCAACGCCCGTGCCGGCTCCTCAAAGAATGCGGACAGCGCCTCAGCACTTGTCGCATGTTCCAGGCGCAAACCGCGGAAGCGCTCAATGAAGTGAATCGCGAAGTCGATGCCGATCCCAAGGACCAAAGTCGAGAGGACGGCCATCGGCATGTCGTAGTCCTTGCCGATGAATCCCGCCAACCCGTACACGACGATAATCGCTCCCGCCATCGGGACGATGGCCAACACCGCCCAGCGCACGGACCGGAACAACACCACCATCAGCACGAAGGCCACGGCCAGCGTCGTCATGAAGGCGTTGAACATCCCCGAGACCATCTTGTTCTGCCAGACCAAATTCAGATACGTCTCGCCGGCCCACTCCGTCGACAGACCGGCGGGCAAGGGACTCACCAGCACGTAGGCGTCCGTCGCATCAAGTACCCGTTGCATCGCTTGGTTGTCGCCGTTGGTCAAGCGGAGCTGGAGATTCGCCACCTGCGAATCCCCGTCAATCAAGCTCGCGACCAATGGCGCCGCTGGGCCCGCCGATGCCGCGGCCAATAAACTCGCATTCGCCTCCGCCGAAGACCCGACCGCCCCATCCATACTCGCCACCCGCATCGCATCGACGAACGTGGATGACGCACCCACGTCAGCCAAGCCGTCCCAGATCCCAGTGACACCGTCCACCCAAGCCACCACCTCTGGCTCCAACACCGCACCCGCTTCATCGGCGGTAATCAACAAGTTGGCCTGGAACGTCCCCGCGAAGGTCTCATTCAAGGTAGTCGACGCCTGGCGGATCTCGCTGCCCTTCGTGAACCAGCGCACCGGGTTGTCGTTCACGCTGATCAGCAAAATGCCCGGTATGGCGACCAACGCCAGAATCACGAACCCAGAGGGTGCCAACCGTGGCTGCCGCGTCGCGAACCCGCCCAGACGTCGCACGCCCGTCGCAAACCAGCGGTTGCTGGCTGCCCCGTCCATTCGCGCCAGCCGCTCCAAGCTCTCTTCCGACGCTGACATGATGAACGCCGGTATCAGCACCAGCGTCATCAGCCATGCCACCACCACCCCGAAGGCGACGAACGCGCCGAAGACCTGAACCGGGGGAATCGGCGTGATTACCAGCGACGCGAAGGCGATCGCGGTCGTCAGGGTCGTGTAGGTAATCGGCATCATCACCTCGCGATAGACCGCGCGCAGCGTGGCACGTCGATCCCGCGTGACCGCGTAGCGGTCCAGGAATTCACTCAGCACATGGATGCTGTCTAGGATCGCAATCGGCATCAAGAAGATCGGGATCATGGAGGCCATGATGTGCACGGTGAAGCCGAGCCCGATCAGCAGCCCCATCGTCCAGATCACGCTGACCATTGCCACCGCCATCGCGGCCAACACCAAGCTGAGCTTGCGGAAGAAGTACAGCATCAAGGCAAAAATCAGCATCCCGGCGAGCGGCGCGAACAGCCCCATCTGCAGGAACATCTCGCGCCCGAACTCTTCTTCCGCCAGCGGCAGCCCGGCGATCCGCACCTCGGCACTACTCAGCACGGGATCATCTGAGACCGCATCCCGTGTGAGGTTCGCGACGCCGCGCGCCGCTGATTTGCTTGTCAGCGGCACCAACACGCTCAAGCCGGTCCCATCGTCCGTGATCGCGAAGCCCCGGAGGAGGTCATTGCCCGCCACAGCCGAGACCAACGCCTCAGAATCCGCCTGAGACTCGGGCGCCGCATAGGGAGCCTGCGCCAACTCAAAGCTGACGAAGCCTTCGGGCACCACTCCATCCGCAGTACGGAGTTCGCTGATCAGACCGCTCGCTGCGGCCAGGAACTCCGGGCTGACGACCCCGGCTTCATTGATCAAGCCGATGAAGACGGAGCTCGAGCTGCCAAACTGCACCGCGAGTTCCTCGTTGCGCAGGCGCACCGGGTCATCGTCGGCCAGCATGTTCTCGGGGTCCGTGTCCGTCTCGATCCAAACCATCTGCGCGCCGATCACCAAAGTGATCAGAAGCGTCCCCCACATCACCCAACGCCGACGGCGCATCGCGGTTTCGACCAGCGCCAAGCCCGCAGCTTTCAGCGGGAGCGAAGGAAACGGTGACATGGCACTCCAGTGACAATTCCGGTCAACTCAACTATTTGCTTGAGTTCTCGAAACATCATGACTTGAGACCATAGTTAGTTCGACGACGAAGCGGTCGCCATGCTGTGCCATCACGGTTTCGACGTCGTCCGGATCGACGCTGACTGGCTGGAATGGAGCAGCGGCCACGGCGGCGGAAGCGGCCAATAGCGGTCGAGGCCACTGCGACCAACTAGCCGCCTTCTCGGGTCGCGGCCCGCTGCGCCAGGTCTTTCGCATGCTGAATGTCATAGCCGCGGAGTACGGCTTGTTTCTGCGCCGACATCGAACCACCCCCGTGCAGCGTCGCGATCGCCTCATCGCCTGCGTGGTCGGATGCCGTCAGATCGCGGATCAGATTGAACATCCGCAGGCGCTCTTCGGCGCTGACTTCGCGCGCACCCACGAAGTACTTCTCCACCAGCGGTCCGGTCACCTCTCCCTGCAAGTCAGCCGCGCTCGGTGACGTGATCAACCCACCTCCGGCGATGTCCTGTATCAGCTCGATCGCGCGGTGGAACCCCGACGTCGCGTGATACTTCCCCACGTTGGCGATCAGGTTGTTGGGCACCGCCACACCTTCCACCATCTCGCACTGCTGAATCGCCGCCACACCGAAGGCGCGCAACGTCTCCGCCCGGATCATCAACTCCGCCAACTTGTCGCGGATCAGCGGAATTCGCTCCACGCCGTTCATTTCCGCGATGGTCTGGGCCGCTCCCACCAGCATGTCGGCCTTTGGCGGGCCGCTCGCCGTGGCGTTGAGTCTGAGAAAGGCACCGTTCAGCATGATCGCTTCGATCGCATAGGCGGACTCGCCGGCAAGCAGCACCCGCTCCCAGGGCACGAAGACATCGTCGAAGAACACCGTGGGATGGAGCGCCAAGTATCGCGCGCCCAGCGGTGAGTCAAACGTCGACGTCGGCGGCTGGATCCCGTGGCTAGCGATGATCTTCACGCCGGGCGAGTTGGTCGGCACCGCACAGGCCACGGCGTAGTCGGCCTCCGCCTCGCCCAAGTTTTTCGTCGGCATTACGATCTGCTCGTCGACGAACGGCGCTCCCGTGACAGAAGTTTTGGCGCCTCGGATCACGACTCCGTCTGGACGCCGCTCCACGATATGGGTGAACAGATCCGGGTCGGTCTGATCCTGGGGTTTCTTCGTCCGATCGCCTTTGGTATCAGACATGCAGAGTGCGGCCGTTCGATCATCGCGACGGTACGCGGCCATCAGCGTGTCGGCCCGCGGGGCGTAGTCCGTGCCATGCTCTCGATCGATCTTCTTGCCAACCAGCTGCAATGCCAGCAGCGCGTTCGCGGCGGTGTACTTCACCATGTGGAAATCGGCGCCCAACGCCTCCAAAGCGAACGCTTCCACCAGCCGTGCCAGCTCCTGCAACTCCGCTCCGTTGCGCGGCGGCGCAAAGAATCGGCTCGACCTCTCACCGTCCTCCTCCACCGTTGCGAGGTCCACGTATCGCGGATCGGCCTGCAAGCGAAAGGCCCGAGCGAAGTGCCGCGCCGACTTCCCCAAGACAGGGTGGCCCGGGATGTCGCCAACCCGCTCGCCGTCGTAGTACACCTCGCGGCCGTCGTTCATCTTCTCAAGAAATTCCTCTGCACTGCGCAACCCCATCGTCTGCTCCTTCAGAATCGAAAGCGTCGGTTAGTCAATGACCATCGGGATTCCACGAGCAGAGACCCCAGGGCCACCGTTCGAAGACCGGCATGCGGGCAGTCAAACGGGAAGACATTGTAGGGGCAGGATCAGGTTGCCCGGACCAGGCGTACAGAGCTCAGGCGCAGTGCCCTGCGCGCCGCCTCAGAGGAACACCGCCACGATCATAATGACCATGACCATCGTCAGGGTGCCACGCACCGCCCCGAGCGTGTGGAAGAAGCCGCTCCAAAATATCGCCCGGACCAGCGCTGGGTCATTGCGGCGCCGCCACCGGGCTCGCCAACTCTCGCGGCTGCGCCCAGCAGGAGGCGTCGTGAGATGCAGAGTTCGCATGTACCGATCATCGACCGCGGGCCCGCCGCCGCCAACAGGTTCGCGACATCCCTCGTCTTCCCGCTTGAAAGCGCCGCGTCATGGGAAATTCGTGGTTCGGCCGCCGCCAGTCCCCGTATGGCCCATGCGCGGCATCTCTTTGGGCCAGAAGGGGTATGGAAGTACCCCCGGACGGGCATCGCAAGAATTCACCATTGACTCGCCATCTCGTGACCTGGAGCATCGTCTGCGTCACGGATCGCGGGATCAGCTGCGCACGAGCTTTGGACTCAACGATCAGCCGTGGGGGACTTGGATGGCACCGTCAGACGACAACCCGCGCAGCCCCCGCGTCGCGTCCGCCGCCATCCATCGAGTCGAGGCAGCCACCAGCGCCCGCCAGCTGGTGCGCCGACTCGTTCGGCACACGCGCGTCCAGACCGCCGACCTGGTCCGCAACGCCCCGGTGCGATATGCAATCGCCCTCTTCCTCACGGCCAGCACCACGCTGACCTGGCTCAACTGGTTCGGTTTGCTCTAGGAAACTCAGCCCGGGACTAGAAGAAGACTTCGCGCTCGCCAAACTCGTATTGGTAGGCGCGTTCCGTTATCTCCGCTTCCTCCAGCACGCCACCCTCCACCAAGACTGACTCCAGAGATGCCAACCAGCGCTCGTAGTACGTGGATGGCGGGTCCGTGGGCTCCGCGCCCTCGGACCCGCCGATCGTCCGGATCAGCTTCCCGCGGAACTCCTCCCAGTCATAGGCACCCAACTCGTTGAGGGCCACCGCCATCCCAAAAGCGCGGCCCTCCCACGGTGACTCGAACACCAATTCCCCGTTCTTGCGCGGCATCGCCGTCGCCCCGTGCATGTCCGCCACGGCGCGCTCCGCGCTCTCCGCCTCCGGAATCTGGCAGGCCCACGCTGGCGCTTCCGGCGCATCGCGGCGTTGAATCACCCGTGATCGGAAGTCGTCCACCGGAGCGTGATCCGGTCGTTCCTCCCAGGTGGATGCGGTGAACCAATGCTCCGCCAACGCACCGGACGGGGCGAGGTACTCGTTCGCGTCCAGCATGGCGTCAACGTGATCGAAGAGCGCCGTCACGACTTCGTCGCTATCCACGGAGTGGAACCACAGCGCGCGCCCTTCGAACAGCAGCATCGCGACATTGGCCAGCGCACAGGGCCCCAAACAGCCGCCGATGGTCAGATGCACCACATTTCGCAACCGTCGACGCTCCCACTCGGCGTTGTAGAACGCCGCCGGCACCGCAGCGAAACCATCTTCTGTACGGCCACAGCAGCAGTTCTCCGAGCAGACAAACAGGTGTCCCCGCATCCGGGCCACGTTCACCAACCGCCCGTCTGATTCCCGTGTGACCAAATTTCGATTGCGCTGATACATCGGTCAGACTCCCGCCGGAGTGGGCACGGCGGCGACACCGATCATCGAGTCCCGCGTGACGATCGCCGCCAACTCGTCTTCGCTCATCCCCTCGGTCCCCTCCGGGCGAGCCGGCAGAACCATGTAGCGCAGCTCGGCGCTGCTATCCCACACCCGGACCTCCGTCTCCTCAGAAGGGAAGCATCCGAACTCCGCCAGCACTTCCCGCGGCTCCACCACCGCCCGCGAGCGATACGCCGGCTCCTTGTACCACTTCGGCGGCAGCCCCATCACCGACCACGGGTAGCAAGAGCAGAGCGTGCAGACCACCAGATTGTGTACCTCCGACGTGTCCTCTTTCACGCACAGTTCTTCCGCCTGTCCCCCCAGCTCCGCGATCGCGGCGACGGGGTCAGTCAGAAGCAGTGCCCGGTATTCGTCGTTCAGCCAGGCCCGCGCCACGGCCCGCGCGCCCAGAAGCGGCCCCGTGTCCGATTCGTACCGTTCGATCACCGCATCGATCGCATCGGGGCTCAAGAGCCCCTTCTCGATCAGCAACGACTCCAACGCGCGCACTCGTGACACCACGTACGGCTCCACGTTGGGATGATTCTTGCCCACGACTCCACCTCTCTCCTTGCTCGCTACGCTCCGCTCAGCCCCGACCGCTCTGCGACCAAGTACGGCTCGAAGGCATCCAGATAGACAACGGTCCGATCCTCGTAATCATCCGGCCAAAGCTCGACAGGATCGAAGCGCACGCTGTAGACCCACGTCGGATCTTCGCCCTGCAGATGCGCGTTCGTGTCTGGATACACGTGCACGCCATGCACCAAGTGAATCCTGCCTCGCTTACCTCGGGCGTAACGCGGCAAGCGGGTGTGTCCGGGAACATGCGTCAGCCGCGTCCGGATCGCGTCGCCCTCCGCGAACTTCGCGGCCACCGTCGGCGCCCGGCTGGTTCCGAGGTGCACGCGCGGCAGTTCCCGCGGCGGAGCAGGGGCTGCCGTCATCGCCTCCCGCGCGGTCGCCTCCGGATGCTCGTCAAAGAAGGCGATCCGTGACTCGAGCTCATCGGGATCCACCAGATTTTTCTCCGCCAGAATCCGCGCAATCCCATCCAACCAATGTTCAAAGTACGGCGAGGTCAGATAGTGGCCGGGCTCCATCCGCTCGATTCCATGCCGGAACTCATCGATGTTGATCAGTCCCGCCCGACGCGTTGCGCCTTGGATCGCGATGACCGCCGCTTCCCACGCCTCCAGCGGAGGATCGTCACGATCGATGTGGCCGAAGCCATGCATGCCACCCAGATCGTGGATTCCGTCCATGCCTCCCCCAAATCCCAAATCTCTCCCGCCCACGCGGATACATCCTCTGGCGAGAAGTATATCCGCTGTATCCCCGCATCAGGCATCGGAAAAAGTCGGCGCGGGCCCGACGAAATTGAAGCGTTTCGTCAACGTGGGGTCTCCACAAGGAAGGGCCGCACGGACCCGCACCGCCGCCACGATCGCTCAACGCTGTAGATCGCCATATGACACAGATCAGACCTCAAAATCGGTCCAATCGTTCCCTGCGGCGCGTACGGAAGTAACACCAGGTCCCCCTGGTTCGTTCTCCTACAAAACAACACCCGGAGCGAACCATGCGCCTGAGATTCTCGATCGTTACCGAGCACATCCTCGAAGCTTCCCTGAACCACAGCTGCGTCACCCTTACCCACGATTGGTTCGCCACCTGGCAGGCGGACGATCTCGTCTGCCTCATCGTCGATGGCGGCGTCGCGGCCCTCGGGACGGCCAATGGAGAGCCGCGCGAAACGCCGATCGAACTCCTGGACCGAGGCCTGCACCCCTTCCACATGTCCGTCACCTATACCCACCGTTTCCCCAAGAGCCGCCGGCCTAGCGTCAGCGGACGTCTCTGGAAGATTCTGGAAGAGGCGTGGGGCGAGACCACGGATTGGGCCTTCGGCCATCTCGGTCTGCTGGAGGAGCAGTCCGCCAGCGATGTCGTGGGCCTCTTGGAGCGGCACAGCACGGAGCGCGCCAATTCGGTCCGCGCAACGGCGGCCGCTGCCTCCGCCGCGCGCAAAAGCGCCCAGGCAGAAGACTCCTCGGCGGCCGAGTCTTCGGCGCCCGAGTCCTCGGCGCCCGAGTCGGCGCCAGCTTCCTCAGCGGACCTCAACCTGGCCGACACGGCCCCGGCCGACACGGCCTTGGCCGACACGGCCTTGGCCGATGCGGCCCTGGCTCCCTCACGACGCCCGATCTCGTTGCGTCCTACCGTAGATTTGGACGGGGCCGGCTCATCGGCCTCCGAAGCCGAGGCCTCTCTCGCCAAACTCGCCGCCATCACCGGCTGCGAACAGCTTCGGCCGGATTCCAGCGCCGCCACTGCGGACGCATCTCAACCCAGCACGGGTGCACCTCACGATGTCGACGCGATCTGGGTCCGGGACGGCGAACCCGTCGCTGCGTTCACCTTCTTCCGGGATGAGCCTATCGAGATCGGCCTCCTCCGCATCGCCGACTCGCTCGTCACGGCGGAGAATCAGACCAGCCCCCTCTACGTCGTCGCGCCCGCCGAGGCGGTCGCGGAGATCGAGTCCGCGCTGACCCGTCCGGTCTTCCAATCCCTCAACCTTGGACCGCGGATCTGTGTCATCGCCCGCGCCGCCATTCAGGAACTCGTCGCACGGACGGAAGACCTGACCGGGCACCTCGCGCCCACTGTGATCGAGACCATCGCCGCTCGGGTGAACCAAGCGGCCTAGTCCTCTGGCGCGCGGCGCCTTGAGCTCACGGGATTGGAATCGCTCATGCGCATCCATCAGCCTCGTCCTCAGCTCTCCAGTGCTCGGCGTCTTTGGCTGCTCCTCCTCGCCTTGGCCGGGACGATTCTCATCACGACCGTGATCGCGTCTCCCGCCTCCGCGCAGACGCCGCCCCAGAAGTTCGTCGGCGCCTCCAGCGCCACCCTCGTCAACGGGTCGCCCGCCGCGGACGGATTAGTGGTCGTCGCGTACAACGAGCAGGGTGCGGCCGTCGCCTCTGGAACTATCGTCGGCGGCGTCTGGACCATCGATGTGCACAGCTCGCGGGCACCGACCGTCCGCTTCGCGATTGGCACATCCACCTGGAGCACGCTCTATTCTGTAGTCGCTGGGTCCCTGACTGAGGTCTCCCTCAGCCTCCAGGGCACCATCGCTGCAGCGAACTCAGCCCCCACGACGACACCGATCATCCGCATCGGCTGGGAGCACTACACCCTGCAAGCAGGCGAGGATCTCGCGAGCGTTGCCAACCGCTACGGCTTGTCTTTGGACGATGTCCTCGAACGCAACCCGCAGATCGCCGACCCCACCTCCATTGGCGCCGGCGATGTCATCGTCCTCCGGGAACTCGGCGTCAACACCAGCGAGCCACGTGTTTCTCAAACTTCAATCCCGGATATCAGCGCACTCATGGCCCCACTCCTCCCCACGGCAACCGTAGCCAACGCTCCATCACCGACGAGCAGCTCCGCGCAGGAACACGATGGCGGAGGGCTCGGACTCTGGCTGATCCTGGCCGTCGGAGTGGGAGGCCTCGCGCTCGTTGCGGCCGTCATCTGGTGGAGGTGGAAGCGGAATCCCAGCGACCCAGCGGCCGATGGTGGTATCTCCGACCCGGATTCACGACCGGGGTTGGGCCTCAAGGATCGGCCGTCTCCGCTGGAAGCCGAACCGATCTTCCGGGCCAAGGCCGGTGCCGCAACTGGACCCCCAATCACGCTGCCGCCGACGGTGCTCGCCACCCCTCCCACTCAATCTCCTGCGTCGCCGCAACGCTAGTCTGACGGGCTCCTCGCCAGATCCAGGAGAAGACCGCGTCATTGACCTCCCTCAGAAGCCCGCAACTGCTCGCCTTCTCACACATAGGCTTGGATTCGGGCGTTTCCTTCTGGGAATGAGACTGACCCGTTGAGATCGCCACCCCATCGCAGCGGGTCCGGTTTCCGCCTCCCCTGTCGATGATCCCAGAGTGCGAGCGGCAAGATCTCGCCGCACGGAGAGAGAGCGCTCGGTATGGAACTGCTCAATACAGACGACGTAGGCACCGTGATCACCGTGGTTGGCGCTCGGGGTGGTATCGGGAAATCCACCATCGCCACCAACCTCGCCGCTGCGATGGCCTCCAGCGCCGACCGATCCGTGCTCGTTATGGACATGGACACTGGCTACGGCAACGTTGCGCTCATGCTCAACGTGAAGCCGCACACGACCATCACCGAGATCGCCGCGTATAGCGATCTCACCGAGTCGACTCTCCGCGCCGGCTTGCAGCGGAACGAATCCGGCGCGTTCGTTCTCGGCGCACCGGATGGGCCGGGCCCTTGGGCACGGGTCACGGCGACCCAAGTCCAAGAACTCATTCAATTCTCAGCGCGCTTCTTCGATTACGTCGTAATCGACACATCCGGCATCTTCACAGACATCGTCGCCGCCGCCATGGGCGTCGCCGATCGGGTCCTCGTCGTCAACAGCCTAGACATGGCCAGTACGAAGCAGACCTCGCAGATGTTCGAACTGCTCGAAGCCGAACGATTCGACAGCGAGCGCCTCTACCTTGTCGTCAACCAGGTCAACACCGCGATCACCATCAGGCCGGAGGATGTCCAAGGCATCGTGGGACAGCCCGTCTTTTGGACCATCCCGTACGACCAGGAAGTCCCCGCCTCCCACTCCGTCGGACGGCCAGTGATTCTAGCGCAGCCCAAGTCCAGCGCCGCCGAGCAGCTCCTCGGCTTAGCCCGACGAGTCACGGCCAACGAGGGCGATGACCAGGACGACGCCGCCCAAACACCCGGCCGACTCGCGCGGATCGTTCCCTGGCCCTGGCGAAACCGTCAGGCTCAGAGTGGCGAGACCGATTCCATCGTCGCGCAGCGGCCGACGCGCCTGTCCCCGCGCGAGGGGCGCGCGGCCTCTGGCGAATCGCGATTCCGTGGGGGGCGCTGATGCCGTCTCATCGGGTCATCCTGCTTGAACCGAATGCGAAGGTCCGGCCCGCCGTGGCCCAGATACTCGCACGATCGGGCGCCGTGGCGATTGAGGCCGACAGCAAATCAGTCGCCCTCGAGCTCATTGCAGGGGGGAAGGGCAACGTCGTCCTCGCCGCGGTCGCGGAACCCCTCGACGAAGCGATCGCGGCGATCGAACGAATCACTTTCCGTTCCGACATCCCGGTGTTGGCGTACGCCGAACTCACGGATCCCGTCTCCCTTCGCCGTTTGCTCAAAGCCGGCGGCCGCGATCTCCTGCCGGTTCCGATCGACCCCGCCGTGCTCACGACCGCCCTGGACCAGGTCGCTCGCAGCGCTCCGCCGGACGAATACCACGGCGTGATCACCGTCACCGGAGCCAAGGGCGGGATCGGCAAAACGACTATCGCCACGAACCTCGCCGTCGCCATCGCCAGTCGTACGGATCGTTCCGTCCTCCTCGTGGACCTCGACTCCCGCTTCGGAGACGCCGCGATCTTCTTAGACATCGAGCCCAGAGCCACCATCATCGACCTCGCCTCCGCAATGGATGCCACCGATTCCGGGCTCACGCCTGAGCTCTTGCGCCGCGCGATCACTCCTCACGACTCCGGCGTCCGCATTCTCCCCGCCCCTCGCAATCCCAACGAGTGGGGTGAGATCACGCCCTTCCAAGTGCAGCAAATCATCGCGCTGGGACGCGAGCTGTTCGACTACGTCGTCATTGACACGCCGGCGGGCTTCACGGACCTCGTCGGCGCCGCCATCGATCAGAGCGACGCCGTCGTCATGGCCACCAGTCTGGAGATCGCCAGCGTCCGCGACACCCGCCTCGCCTTGCAACTCCTCGCGGCCATGGAGTTTCCGGGCGAGGGCGTCTCCCTCGTCGTCAATCAACTCCACGAGGCCAATACCTTCGACGTCTCCGATGTCGCCGAAATTCTCGACCACGAAGTCTCGGTACACATCCCGTACGACGAAGTGGTCCTCCACGACAGTGCCAACGGCGTGCCGATTGTCCTCTCCCATCCCAACACCCGAGCGGCGAAACAGCTCCTCCGCATTGCCGCGCTCTACGGCCCCGAACCCAACGCTGACAACCTCGAGAGTCCGATCAACATCATCGGCCGCTTTCGTCGCCGCCTGCCCAGTGGGAGTCGCCCGGTGACGACACCCTCTTGGCCGTGATCCCAGCTATCCTGCCTCCTCAGTCACCCAGCTCACGAGACACCGCCAGGACAAGCGGCGGCCTGCTCTCACGCCACGAAGGAGCTCGACATGACGCCGTTCGGCAGCTTCACCGATATCGGAGTCGACATCGACGGCCACATCGCCGTCATCGAATTGCAACGCCCCCCGCACAACTTCTTCGATCTTGACCTCATCCAGGCCATCGCCGGCGCCCTCGAGTCACTTGATACCGAAACGGACTGTCGCGCCGTCGTCCTGGCCGCTGCAGGCCGCTCGTTCTGCGCCGGCGCCCAACTCGGTGGACCAGCGGATGCCAGCACGGAGCCGCCCCCACCCGGCGACCGTCAAGGCCGCCACCATCTCTACTATGAGGCGGTGCGAATCTTTGAAACCGGATTGCCGATTGTTGCCGCGGTGCAAGGCGCCGCCATCGGCGGCGGTTTCGGCCTCGCCCTCGCAGCGGACTTCCGTATCGCCTGCCCGGAAGCGCGGTTCAGCGCCAACTTCGCCCGTCTCGGATTCCACCACGGGTTCGGGCTCACCGTGACATTGCCCGCGCTCGTGGGACAACAGCAGGCCCTGCGCATGCTCTACACCGGCATCCGCGTCAAGGGTGAAGACGCGCTGCCCATGGGCCTCTGCGACGAACTCGTCCCCGCCGACGACCTTCGGCCCCGGGCGATGGAATTCGCCAATGAAATCGCCACCTCGGCTCCGCTCGCGGTGCGCTCCATCCGCCGTACCATGCGCCAGGGCCTCGCCGCGCGCATCCGTCTCGCCACGGACCACGAGCAGGTCGAACAAGATTGGCTACGTCGCACCGACGACTTCCGTGAAGGCGTTCAGTCCAGCGCCGAACGGCGGGACGGCGACTTCACCGGTCGCTGACGCCTTCAATCGACCGGGGACTTGCAGTCCCGGGGACCCCGTACCTGACCGATGTGGGGAGGTGTGGCGGGGTACGGGGTGGGGACGGATCGGCGCTATTCGTGCGGGCGCATCCCGGCCGACACGCCCGCCCAGGAACCACCCTCCACCCAGAGCGCGTGTCCGTTCACGTACGACGCCGCATCCGATGCCAGATACGCCACGGCGTCCGCGATCTCTTCCGGTCGCGCCAGCCGGTTCGTCGGCGACTGCTGCATGAAGCTCTGGGACTTTTCCTGGTAATCGTCCTCTGAGATGGCATCGGGACGGATCATGGGAGTGTTGACCCCGCCGGGGCAGACGCAGTTGACCCGAATCCGGTCCGGACCAAACTCCAGCGCCAACGTCTTCGTCAGCAGAATCACGGCCCCTTTCGACGAGGCATAGGCCGAATGATTCGGGCGCGCCCGTACCCCCGCCATCGACGCCGTATTGACGATCGCGCCGCCGCCCGCCGCGCGCATGACGGGCGCCGCATACTTGCAGCCCAGCCAAACGCCCTTCAGATTCACGCCCAGCACGCGATCAAATAAGTCTTCGTCCATCTCTTCAATCCGCTGCGGCGCGGGGAAGATCCCAGCGTTGTTGTGCAGCACATCCAGACCGCCGTACTGATCGACCACCGTCGCGATCATCGCCTCCACTTGGGCGCTCTGCGTCACGTCCACTTCCAGTGGCGTCGCCTCGCCACCCGCCTCTTCGATCTGCGCCGCCGTATCCTTCGCCGCCTCCAGATCGATGTCCGCCACACCCACACGGGCGCCCTCCACGGCGAGCAGTCTTGCCGTGGCGCGGCCAATCCCCGATCCAGCTCCGGTCACCAACGCCACACGGTCTTCGAATCGGCTCATCGCTTGCACCTTCCTGCATCGTGACTCATCGAACCGGCGGCACTCACGGCGCCGGTATTCCCCCCGGACGACTCCACCACCTCAAACCGCAACTGATCCGTCCGGACACGAACGGGAAAGATATACATCTCTTTCGCGTCGGGCACATCGAACGGTCCCAGAATCGTGCCGTCTCCGGTCACGACCTGAAACTTCGTGGTCCGAGCGGAGTTGCTCATCGTCCGTGTCCAAAACCCCACCGCGGTGAGGTCGAACTCCGCGCGCAACTCAACGAGCACGAAGGAAGCATCACCGTCTCCCGCGGACGACCATTCCGTCCTGGGGTCCTCGTCCAGCACGTTCCCCCCACCCCACACCGCACCCCCGCCAAACTCTGAGCTCACATCGATCACGCGCGCTCCCTGGGACACGCTGGCGACGTTGATGCCCAAGACGCCCGCTTCGGCGCCTGCATCGGCGTTCGTCTCCGCCTCAGCCGCGAGCGTGCGGAAACTGAAATCGTCGCTGATGTAGACCGTGCCGTCGGAGGCTGTTCCCTGCAACCGATAGTGATACAGGGTGTCGGGCTGGAGGCCACGCATCGGCGCGTAGTGCTGATCATGGGCGAGGCCGCGCATGTCCGGATCCGTCGTCTGACTCCCGTACGACGTGTCGATTCCATAGACAACCGAACACACCGCGTCGACCGTCGTCTCCACCCGCACCGCGGCGCTCGTCGCGCTCAACTCCACGATCTCGAGCGCCCCGTCCAGGATTTCGTCGAAACTGCGCACCGCCGTCGACGCGTTCGATCCAGCGCAACCCGCGACGAGGACTGCGAGTCCAATGATTCCGACCGCCATCCAATTCGTCATCAGTCCAGACCTTCATTTCAACCACGAGGCACTTCAACCACCGGTCGGTCGCCGTCAGGGTACTGCGCCCACGCCACCCCGCCTGCCTCCAGTCTCCATCCACGTTGCACTTACACTGGGTAGCGCGACCATGAGACTCGAAGACGCCTCGCTCCAGCGGCGTTCGGCATGAAGGGACGCCCATGAGCTCGGACACGAACCGATGAGCGCCGCCAAAGACCAGATCCTGGAAGCCACCACCCAGCTCCTCGGTCCGCTGCTCACCGGCATGGAGATGCTGGGTCACGCAGGGCGGCACCTGCATCCGCCCAACCTGCCAGACCTTGTCGACGCCGTGGCGCCATATCGGCAGCCCCTCGCGGATCAGCTCGAACAGTTCGAGGCCATCGAGTGGCCTGCGCACCTGGCCGATTTCCACGACTACCTGCGCAGCGCCGCCGACTTCACTCTCCAGGGCTACGACGGACTCGCCACCTGTTCCAGCGATGTGAACCCCATCATCGGCGCCTACCGGTCGATGCGCTTCAACACTCGGGCCATGGAGGCGCTCTACCCCGTCGCCGCCATGCTGCCCCCCATCAGCCGCTTCTTCCTGGACGACCTACACCGGGAGGATGGGGCGCTGCTCGATCGCTTGGCCCAGTCCGACGCCAGCCAACCCGATCGCGGTGTCATTCACGCGGGCAACGGCCCCGACGACCGCGGCGGCTTCTCGCTCTACGTGCCGGAGTACTACGACGGCAAGGCGGAGTGGCCGCTGATCATCGCCATGCACGGGGGATCGGGGCACGGCCGCGACTTCCTCTGGACCTGGTTGCGGGAAGCACGTAGCAGTGGCGCCTTCCTGGTCAGCGCCACCTCTCGGGACCGCACTTGGTCACTGATGGGGCCAGACAAGGACAGCACCAACCTCAATGCGATGATCGAACACGTCGCGACGAACTACCACCTCGACCGTTCGCGCATCCTGCTCACCGGTATGTCGGACGGCGGCACCTTCACCATGCTCAGTGGGCTCCTGGGCGGCGTCCCGGCCACCCACCTGGCGCCCATCTCTAGCGCCTTCCATCCCGTCCTGCTGCAAGGCGCGAAACCGGAGCGGCTCACCGATCTCCCGGTCTATCTCACCCACGGCACGCTCGACTGGATGTTTGCCATCGATGGGGCTCGCGTCGCTCAGCAAGCCCTGCGCGATGCGGGCGCCAAGGTGGAATTCCGCGAGATCGAGGACCTCTCGCACACCTATCCTCGCGAAGAGAATACGCGGATCATGAACTGGTTCCTCAACGGAACCTAGCGGACCCGCCGCACTGAATCGCAGCGGCCCTACAGGCAGCGCGAATCGGCGCCGTGCCTAGTGGATGAGAGCGTCGAGCTTGGCGCCGGCTTCCGCCACGCTGCCGCTGGGCATCTGGATCATCTGCAACTGCGCGCCCAGTTCCGATCGCGCTTGAAGCTCCTCACGCACCTCCGCCTCTGAGCCGATGACCTGGATCTCCCGCACCATCTCTTCCGTGATCGCTGCATGCGCACCCTCTGAGTCGCGCTCACTCCAGGCCGCCCGCGACGCCAGCACCTCCGCCTCAAACCCAGTACTGGCCAGCATCTGCCAGTAGAAGTCGCCCATGCGGTTGATGTAGTGGAAGAGCGGCTGCCGGGCGTCCGCCCAGCGCGACTCATCGTTCTCGCCATCCAGCACGTAGAGGTTCGTGAACGGCGCAATCGTGATCTCATCGACGGACCGGCCCGCCAACTCCGCGCCCGCCGCCAACTGCTCCCGCAGCACTGAGAACTGCTGACGCGGCCAGTGGATCGGGAAGATCCCCTCGGCAATCTCGCCCGTTTGATGGATCGACTTCGGCGTGATCGCCGCGATATAGACCGGGACCTCTGAACGGACGCGATCGTAGTCCAGACGGAAACCCCGCTCCATCCGGAAGATCTCGCCGTCGTAGTGCAGCTTCTCGCCGCTCATCAGCAGCTTGAAGATCTCGGTGTACTCGCGAATCCGACGCAACGGGCGGCTGAACTCCACGCCGTGAAAGTGCTCGATCACCCGCACCCCCGACGACCCCAACCCACACACCATCCGGCCACCCGACAACACCTCCAGCATTGCGAACTCCTGCGCAATCGCCGCCGGCGTGCGCGAGTACGTGTTCAAGATCGAAGAGCCGATCTGAATCTTCGACGTCTGGCTCGCCAGCACTGAGAGCCAGGGAATGATCGACGGACCCCAGGCTTCCCCGCTCGCGACGAGCTCGTAGCCAAGATCTTCGGCGATGCGGACCTTCTCTAGCGACTCTTTCCAATCGCTGCCCGGACCCGACAAGACTCCTAAACGCATCGTTGGACTCCTCTTCCGTCGAACGTCCCTGGCCTTCCCGCAGGGAAGGCTAGCCAAGAGGGATGCTAGACGAGCGCGTTCTTGCCTGCCTCCGTTCCTTAGTTCTGGCATACTCCGCGACGGGGGCACCATGAAATTCTTTATCAGCTTCAATCACGTCGAGGGCGAGTGGGAGAAACTCAGTGACTCCGAGCGCGAGGGCCATACCAACTCGCTCCGCGACTTCAGCCAAGCGCTCAAGCGCGAGAAAGGGACCAATCTCGTCTTCTTCGCACCCCCGCAACATGCGCAGACCGTCCGCATCGATTCCGGCACGCCGCTTCAGGTTCTCGACGGTCCGGCGCTTCCTGGCCCCGAGGCGAGCGGAGGCTACTACGTCATCGAGGCGGATTCGTTGGACGAGGCGATCGAGTGGGCGAAACGTGGTCGATTCCTCGTCGGTTCCAACGAGGTTCGCCAGATCATCGAGTTCCAGCCCTAGCCACCCTGGGACCGCTAGACTCCCGTTCGACACCTGCGGGCGCGAAGTCCGCGGCGACGCGAACAGGAGATAGCGATGCCCGTCAACACCGTCCTTGGTCCCATCGACGCCGGCGATCTCGGTCCCACCCTGCCGCACGAACACATCGCGGTCCGCAGTCCGGGCATCGAGGAGAACTGGCCCGAGACCTACGACCGTGCCGCGCACAAGAAAGCCGCCATCGAACAAGTGCAGTCCGCTTACGACGCCGGCATTCGCACCATCGTCGATCCCGCACCCGCCGACCTCGGCCGCGATGTGGGGCTCATGCAAGAGGTCTCCCGCGAGACCGGCATGCAGATCGTTTGCGTCACTGGCGTCTACTGGATCGTGCCGCGCTACTGGTGGGGACGCGAAATCGACGACTTGGCCAACGCCTTCGTGCGGGAGATTGAGCAAGGCATCGCCGACACCGGCGTCCATCCCGGCGCCATCAAAGCCGCCACGGACGAGGAGGGCGTGACCGAGGTCAACGAGAAATGCCTCCGCGCTATCGCCCGCACCCACCGCCGCACCGGCATCCCCATCATCACGCACAACGGGCCGCCCACCATGGGCCGCGAACAGCAACGCGTCTTCCTCGATGAGGGCGTCGACCTCAAGGACAACGTCGTCATCGGGCACGTCGGCGACACCGACGATGTGACCTACCTACGCGAACTCGCGGACCGCGGCAGCTTCCTCGGCCTGGACCGCTTCGGCATAGACCAAACGCTGTCCTTCGATGCCCGTGTCGATACGGTGGTTCAGCTCTGCGCGGCGGGCTATGCCGACCGCATCGTCCTCGCCCACGACCGCTGCTGCCTCTTGGACTGGGTACCAAACTTTGAGACCGCGTTCGCGGACGCAGCGCCAAACTGGCGCATGAACCACGTCAGCGAGGACGTCATCCCGGCTCTCCGTGAGCGCGGCGTCAGCGAGGGGCAGATCGACGAGATGCTCGTGCAGAATCCCCGATGCCTCTTGGAGCCCTGCGAACCGTACTAGCTCGCCACGCTCGCCTCGGCGACGATCGCCACAGTCCCGTCCGCCTTCTCCACCCAGCCAAAGACGCCGGTCCGCGACGGATCGTCTTCCGTCGGGCCGGTGATCACACCGCGCGCCCGCACCGTCTCGCCTGGCCAGACGATGTTGGTGAATTTCACCAACATCCGGCCGCTCGTTTCCCAATTCGGGAAGTGCGCCGACATCAGCTCGCCCAGGTACGACATCGTCAGCTTGCCGCCGACGACGACGTCGCTGAACCCCAGTTCTTCCGACGCCTCTTTGTCGGTGTGATAGTTCCGGGCCCCGTGAAAGAACTGGCCGCACATCTCCAGGCTCACGTCGTGCGCCGATCCTTCGATCGCCTCGCCCACCGGGACAGAGAACGTCTTCGCCCCCTCCTTGCGCTTCGGGTCCCGCAGGTCGACTTTCCCTTCTTCCTGACCCAAGAGAAAGCTCTGATGATGTCGCTGAACGACCGCCGCCTCGCCCTCCGGCGTGCGCAACACCGTCTCCGTCACGACGACCGTGCGCTCCCGCCGCTCGTAGATCTCCACCACCTCGCCCGCCGCGGTGTATTGCAGACCAGGGCGCAACGGCTGCGAACAGGTCCACTCTTGCCGTAACCAGAGATTGCCAAAGCCGTTCGCGAAAGAGGCCTGTGTCGTCAGATCGGCGTTGTTCGCCAGCATCGTCGGCACCACATCTGACGTCGCCGGTGCCAGAAGTTCCAAGCCGCCGTAGTAGTCGGCCAGGGTGTCGTCCGTGATCGTGAACGAGACCGGGCCCACGGGCATGCCGACGTAGGGCCCGGCCTCTGCGGAATCTTGTTGGTCAGCCATCATCGTCTCCTCGTCGCACCAGACTAGCTCCTCGCCACAAAGGTCTACACGTGAGCTGCCAACGCAACCCGTGCAACAGAATCCCCTCGGTTCCAGAAGATCGGGTCGTTCCCGGAGTCGACGCGGGAGACGGCGGATCAGACTTGAAACTCACGACATTGGTCTCACGTGTCCCACGTGTCCACCCCTCCCATCTCGCAAATCGCCCTCCGTCGGCTGCTTCTTGTCGGAGGCGTGATCCTGCTGCTCCTGGGGCTCTGGGGCGGCCTCGCTCGAATCGGCTGGGACGTCCCGGCAAAGAATCAGACGTTGATCTTCACACATGCCGGACTCCTCATCTCCGGCTTCGTGGGCACGCTGATCACCCTGGAACGCGTCGTCGCTCTCGGCGACCGCTGGGCACTTCTCGCTCCTGCCAGCACTTTGCTCGGGGCCACCCTCCTGCTCTTCGGTGCTCCGGAGGATGCCGCCGTCGCCTTCGTCGCGGCGGGAGCGGCGGGGCTGACGATTACCTTCTTGCTCCTCATGCACCGTCGCGGCCAGTCCCTCGAACTCGGCATCATGACCGGCGGCGCGGTGTGTTGGACCATCGGATCCTTGCTCTGGCTGACCGGCGAATCGACACCCGCACTCATCCCCCCCTGGTGGATGGCGTTTCTCGTACTCACCATCGCCGGCGAACGCCTAGAATTGATCCGGTTCCAGAGCCGTCGCTTCTCCCGGGTATCCCTGCTCGCCGCTCTCAGCCTCCTGCTCATGGGAGCGATCTTAACCCAGGGCGACTTCGACGCGGGCTCCCGGCTCACGGGCGTCGGACTCGCCGCCGTCGCCGCCTGGCTGATCACTTTCGACCGCGCCCGTCATGCCCTCCCCAAGGGCGGTCTGCCCCGCTACTCCGCCACTGCTATGATCGGCGCCAGCCTCTGGCTCGGCGTCGCGGGAATCCTCTGGGCCATTGAAGGCGCGGTCTACTTCGGCCTCCGCTACGACGCTGTCATTCACGCCTTCTTCCTCGGCTTCACCATGTCCGCCATCCTCGCGCACGGCCCCATCATCCTGCCCAGCGTCGCCTCGTTGCGGCTGCGCTTCAGTCCCGCCCTCTACGCCCCCTTGGCGCTCCTCCACGCCTCCCTCATCCTCCGCCTCGCCGCCGACCTCGCTCCCTGGCACGACACCCGCGAGTGGGCCGGGCTGCTCAATGCCGTCGCGCTCGTTGGCTTCTTCGTTGTCATGGCCGGTCTGATCATCGTGGGTCGACTCCGGGCCACACCGTCCCCCGCCATCGCCCTGCCACCGTCCCTGTCGCCCACCACTTAAACTGCGACCAGCGTCACGCCGCCAATGGTCGCTCCGCCTGCCCCGCGGAGGGAGTGGGTGCCTTCCGAAGTAGCCGGTCGCGCCAGTCCAGGAATGGCTTTTCGACCGCGAAGTGCAGAAGCAATGCCGCGACCAACGAGACGCCGACGAAGACCGGTAGGAAGACAAAGAACTGCCCCACGGCTCCCGAACGCTCGATCGGCGTCAACCACTTCAATGCCACCCACGTCAGCGGAATCAACGTCATATGGATGAGGTACAGCGGGTACGAGATTTTGGCGACGACGAAGAGCCCCGCCGATCCGAACATCGGCCGCAACGTCTCCGGACGGTGCAAGATCCCGAACATCGTGGCCCCAAACCCCAACGCCAAGATCGAAGGCAGAACCGTCGTATTGAACCAACTCCGCTGGTCGGCCAGCGGCGTCACGAACAAGAGTGCGCCAATCGTCGCAGCGCCGATCCAGAACGATACCCGCGCCATACCAGCGGCAACGCGGATCTGCCCCGATTGCGACGCCTGAAACACGAAGGCCAGCGTGATCCCCACCAAGAACCCGTCCAAGTTCAAATGGAACGGCGCGCGCAAGACTCCGAAGGCCGCGTCGTACTGGTCCAACTCGGGATGGGAGGCGAAGGTCGCCATGCGGAGAGCGAGCGGCAGCACCAGAAGGCCCACCAAAATCCCCGTGCGAACGCGAGTCGATCGGATTCGAAAGATCAACAGCAGCACCACCGGCGCCACGAGGTAGAACTTCTCCTCCACCCCCAATGACCAGAAGGCCGGCACGATCTGCGAGCCGCCGTAATCCTGCAAGAACAGCAGGTGTTTGATGAACTCCCACGCCGAAACCGGTCCGGTTGCGTAGTAGGGAACCAGCCCTGCCACCACGATCATGAGCACGAAATAGTAGACCGGCACGATCCGGAAAACCCGGCGCACAACGAAGTCCTTGAGCCGGAACGGACGACCTCGTTCGTGTCGCCGCAAAAACTGGTACGTAATCAAGAATCCACTCAACACGAAGAAGAGGTCCACGCCCATCCAGCCGTTGATGAACGGGGAGGTCACCTCCCACCCGCCGACCTTCCACAACCCCTCGACCTCCGAATAGAACGGACGCACCGCATGACGCCCCAGCACCAGCAGGATCGCGATGCCGCGCAGCCCATCGAGCGCTGCGATGTTGGAGGTGGGACGATCGAGACGAACGTGGTCGCATAAGCTTGCTATCGACACGAAACCTCCGCTCAAGCCGCTTTGGACTTCGCGACGAGATTGGCACGGATTGCGGGTCGACGGACCTTCCAGATGATCCCGTCCACGATGTAGTGGTGGAAGTTCACCGTCTGAAAGGCGATCAGCGCGAGTGGTAATGCCGCGAACGACATCGTTCCGAGAATCTCGCCGATTGAGAGATACGCCACCGTGGAGATCGCGAGGCAAACGACCAAGTACGGGATCACGTTGCGCCCCTGACTGAGTGTCGAGAGGAAACGGTGCGCGGGATCGACTCCGGACTTGAAACGATTGTTGTTGTAGAGCCAAACGATCATCACATACTGCGCATTGTGCCAGACGTTGATGACCAGCCAACCATGATTGATGTTGCGCAGCACCAGATAGCCCAGCGCGAAGATCACCAAATGGGAAAGCAAGTACCACTGGTACATCCCAATTCTCTGCCCGCCGCGCCACGCCATCCACTGCCGAGTCGACCACCAGAGCAGCGCCGCTCCGACCACCACGGCCACGGCGATCACGACCGCCGGGTGCATGGGAATCCAGCGGACACTCAACCCCAAGAACGTCTCCGATGCCTGCTCCGACCGATACAGAATGCCCACCAACGGCAATCCGTAGATCACGGATTTGAGGCCCCAGCTCCCGTCCGCTGCGCCACCAGCCTTACGCCGGTAGAGCTGCGCCACGCCATAGCTCTGCCGGGTGTAGTGCCACCACTGCCAATAGAGGTACACCGTGGGAATCATCCACAGACCAATGCCTGTCCCCACGGCCACAACCGCCCCAATCACGAAGAACGGCAGCCAAATCAGCAGATGCCGGTAGCGTTGAAAACTCTCACTGTCGAAGGCCGTGCGTGTGAACGTGGAAATCACGTGGTGGTAGCCCAGGAGCCAGAGATCGGCCAGCAGGATCGGCGCGAACAACGCCGCGTCGACGAAGACTGCCAGCCCTGCCGCAATCCCCAGTCCAGCGGTCCCTCCCACCAAGAGCAAATCGAATCCCGGGCTGCGCAACCACCCTACCGATCGGGACGCCGGGTGCAGGACGGGGGACGCTGGTGTCGCGGCCGATGCCAGGGCCATCGGACACACTCCTTCCCGGAGCTCAGGCCTACGCATTCAGAATCGGCTGCCCCTACCACATCCCGTAGGTCCGGCAGCCATCCAACCAGCGTCTCTCGATGGATCGCGACCGAAGAGCCGAAATCTCTGCAGGCCCTGCGCGAGCCCCCTAGACTGCGCCCAACACGACGATTGACTCGGCAGCGAACTGAACCAGCCAAAGGGGGACCCGCATGACCACCACTGCACCACAGACACAGGCCGCCGCTATCCGCGCCCGCGTCGACCACCCGATCATCGACGGTGACTCGCACATCGTGGAGTTCACACCCGTCTTCAACGATTACCTCAAGAAGGTCGGCGGCTCGGAGATGGTGGACCGACTCGCGGGAAGCGGCCGCAACGGCCGTGGCAAGGGCTGGCATTCGATCGATTGGGACGAGCGGCGTCACCGCCAGGTGGTGCGCCCGCCTTGGTGGGCTCTGCCGACCAAGAACACGCTCGACCGCGCCACCTCCATGCTGCCCAAGCTCTACCACGAACGCCTCCCCGATTTCGGCATGGATTTCGTGGTCCTGTATCCCACAGTCGGCCTCGGCTTCCCCCATATCGTGGATGACGAACTGCGCCAGGCCGCCTGCCGCGCCTTTAACGAATTCACCGCCGCCAGCTACGGCGAATACGGCGACCGCATGACTGTCGCCGCCGTGATCCCGCTCCACACTCCCGAGGAAGGGCTCGCCGAACTCGAACACGCGCACGACCTAGGTCTCAAGGTCGCGCAGATCCCTGCCTTTGTGCGACGGCCCGTCCCCGCGATCGCGGAGAAGTATCCGGAACTCGCCAACACCGTCACCTGGTACGACAGCTTCGGCATCGACAGCCCCCACGACTACGACCCGTTCTGGGCACGTTGCGTTGAACTCGGCTTCGCGGTCGCCAGCCACTCCGCCGGGATGGGACTCCCTGACCGCGCCTCCGTCTCTAACTACATGCACAACCACATGGGCCACTTCGCGGCGGCGGGCGAGATGCTCTGCAAGGCACTGCTCATGGGCGGTGTCACCCGCCGCTTCCCGGACCTGCGCGTCGGCCTCCTGGAAGGGGGCGTCGCCAACGGCTGCCGTCTCTACGCCGACATCATTGCCCGTTGGGAGAAGCGCAACCTCGACGCGCAGGAAAACCTCGACCCCGCCAACCTCGACCTGGAACTGGCGCAGTCCCTCTTCCAGGAATACGGCGACGAAGCGACGCTCGCGAAGCTGGACGAGTTGGACAAGGCGCTGGGCCTCGGACCCCGAGACATCGACGCCTCCCTGCGCGACGACTTCGCCGCCATGGAAATCGAGCGGCCCGAAGACTTCCGCGACCTCTTTATCCCGTCCTTCTACTTCGGCTGCGAGGCCGACGATCCCCTCAATGCCTGGGCCTTCGATCGCAACGTCAATCCCTTCGACTCCCAGATCCGCGCCATCATGAGCACCGATCTGGGGCATTGGGACGTGCCGGACATGACCAAGGCGGTCGCCGAAGCCTACGAGCCCATCGAGAACGGCCTCTTCAGCGCGGACGATTTCCGCACCTTCGCCTTCACCAACCAGGTCCGCCTCTACGCCCACACCAACCGCGACTTCTTCAACGGCACCGCCGTGGAAGCCGCTGCCGCCGACATGCTGGTCGACGAGGCCATGCCCTAGCGAGGCGAAGGTTCTAGCCGAGTCGGTTAGGCCTTCGACTCAATCAGCTCCACGCGGACATTGTCCGGGGTCTGCATGAAGCAGATGCGCACCCCTGGGCCGGCCTCCAGTGGCCCTTCAGCCAGCACCGCGCCCAGCCCCTGCAACCGCTCAATGTCAGCTTCCAGATTCTCGGAGTCGACACCGAAGTGCTCCAAGCCCAGATGTGCCGCGGCATCCGCGGGACCCAGCGTCTCCCCCGGCCGTGCGTCCGAGATCATGACGCGGATTCCGTTCTCACTCTCACAGATGATGAAGCGATCGCCGAAGGATCGCGTCGCATCGAACACCACCTTGAAGTTGAAGGCCTGACCCCACCACGCCGCGGATCGTTCCGGGTCCTCAGACTTCATGTGCAGATGGTTGATTGCGTAGGCCATGTGCGCTCTCCTCGAAGGCCGCCAGCATTTCGTCGGCGGGCTGGTTGGTGCGATGAATCCGAATCCCAGCCTAGAACGTCTACCTCTGCGAGCGCTGGAGAGGAGGGCGTGATTCGTCTCGCCGCACGATATCCTCTCCCAACAAGGAGACCCGCATGCCCGACGCCAACACCCCGCCTCCCGCAGAAATGGACGAAGCCCCGAAGATGGATGAAGCCGATGCCCGCGTCCACTGGGATCGACTTCATCTCAAGGGTCCTGAGGCCGTCGCCGGCGAGTTCGACTTCAAACAGGTCGTCGCGACGCGCAACGCCACCGGTCCCGCCCCCGGCACCCTCGCGCCAGACTTCGATCTCCCCGTCATCGACAGCGATGACGAGCGAGTGCAGCTTGCCGCCCAGCGTGGCCGGCCGGTCGCGTTGATCTTTGGCTCATACACTTGACCGCCGTTCCGCGCGCAGGCTGCGCGCCTGGAACAGCTCTATAAGACCTACGGCGACCGCGTCGCCTTCTACCTCGTCTACATCCGCGAGGCGCACCCGGACGACATGTGGCAAGTCGAGATCAATGAGACCGAAGATGTGGTCCTCAACCAACATCAATCGCTCGCCGAGCGCGAGACTGCCGCCCAAACCTGCTCGCTCCGGCTAGACCTCTCTATACCCACACTGCTCGACGAGATGTCGAACGAGGTCGACTACACCTACGCGGCGCTGCCCGAGCGGCTTTACCTGATCGATCCGGAAGGGCGCGTCGCGTTCCGCAGCGATGCCGGGCCCATGGGCTTCCTCCCCGATCTGCTCGACGCCGCCATCCAGGAACTGCTCGGCTGAGCCAAAACTAGGGGTCGCGCGCGACCCCCCGGCGCCGGTCGCATGCGGCCGGCGGGCCGTTCTACCGCCCGTCGAAACGCGGCTCCCGCTTCTCGACGAAGGACTTGACGCCCTCCACCCGATCCTGGGATGTCCCCACAATCGCCACTGTCCCCGCCGACCAGTCCATCGCCGTCTCGTAGTCCATATATTGCGTCCGGCCCGCCAAGTGCTTGGAGAGCTTCACCCCAATTGGCGGCGCAGCCTCCACCATTTCGGCCAGCTCGACCGTCTGCGACTCCAGATCCTCGGGCTCCACCAGGTAATTGGAGAGGCCCGCCGCGTGCGCTTCCTCCGCCGACATGAAGCGGCCCGTCGTCATCATCTCAATCGCCTTGTTCCAGCCGATCGCGCGGGGGATGCTCCAGAAACCGCCCATGTCTGGATAGAGGCCGCGCTTCGCATAGGCAACCTGGTAGCGAGCCGCGGTCGAGCCGACGACCATGTCGCAGAGGCAGACCAGGTCGAAGCCGCCACCCACGCAGACCCCGTTGACCGAGGCGATGACCGGCACGTCCACCTTGCGCAGGTTGATGAAGGCTTGGGCGTTCTTGATTAGCCCCATGCGCCCGCCTTCCAGGTCCAGCGCAGCGTCGTCCGATTCCCGCCCACTGCCGGCTTTGTGATCGGCGCCGGCACAGAAGCCGCGGCCCGCGCCGGTGATCACGATGCAGCGCACGGAGCGATCGTCCCGCGCCGCGAGCAGCTCTTGGTTGAGCTCGGCGTAGAGCTGCGGCACCAGGGCGTTGAGCCGGTCGGGGCGGTTCAGCGTGATCCAGAGCACACCATCCTGCTGCCCTCGTCGTTCCGACAGAATCGTCTCATATGCCATCGTGGCCTCCTTGTGTTCGTCTCATCTGAAGTCGCTGCCGAGAGGACTCGTGTCTCGTCGGCGTGGGCATACTAACGCGGTCGCTGCCGGGCTCGTCACGGTGGCTAGCGCACCGCGTCGTCGCTAGCGCGCACCTCGTCGTCGCCGAGGCCTGCCGCTTTGTAGCGACGTGCCAAATCGGCGTAGCCCGCGTTCCACGATGTCGTGTTGGCCTGCATCTCCGGCGAGAGCGGCCGCACGGTGGCCGGCACTCCCACGACGAAGGAGTTGTCCGGCACCACGGTTCCCGGCCTGACCACCGCCCCGGCGGCGACGACGCAGTTGGCGCCGATCTCCGCGCCATCGAGGATCGTCGCATGATTGCCGATCAGGATCGTATCGCCGATCCGGCGGCAGTGGATCACGGCGTTGTGACCGATCGTGACGTTGTCGCCAATCTCCACGCCCGGCGGCCCCTGGTGAACGGTGACGTTGTCCTCGATGTGCGTGTTGGCGCCGACTGTGATCGGGGAGAAGTCGGCGCGCAGAACGGCGCCGGGCCAGACCGACGAATCGGGACCCATCCGGACATCGCCCACGACGTAGGCCGCCTCGCTGACGAAGGCGGTCGGATCGATTCGCGGGGCGTTCCCTTCGAAGGTACGGAGCATGCGGGCCAGGGTAGACGGCCCGCCGCCTTCGGTCGCGGCGCAGCGGCGGGGGAAACCCCTCAGCGGTCGTTGGGCCCCGATCGATGGGCGATACTCGTCGCGTGTCGACGGTCCCACCCAGCCCACCACGCCCTGATGCCTTCACGCTGCGGAGTTTGGTCTGGTCCATCTACGCGCCCAGCTTCCTCTTTGCCTTGGGAGTGGGCGCCGTCGTCCCGGTGATCCCCCTCTTTGCGCGGGACCTGGGAGCGGGCGACGGCTTAGTGGGTGTAATCGTCGCGATGCGAGCCATCGGAACGACGGTTCTCGATGTGCCGGCGGGAGTGGCGGCAACACGCTTCGGACATCGCACGACGATCGGCGGGGCGGGGGTGCTGCTGGTGGGCGCAGGTGTCGTGGGCGCGTTGAGCGGCGGCAGCGCGGAACTGGCCCTGGCGGTCTTCATCATTGGCGCGGGGGCCGGTCTCTTCATGACAGCGCGGTTGGCGTTCATGGCGGAGCGGGTGCCGTTGGCGCGGAGAGGGCGGGCGCTTTCCTTGATTGGGGGAACGCATCGCATCGGGCTCTTCGTGGGGCCGGTGATCGGCGGCTTCATCAGCCAAGCCTGGGGACTGGAGACGGCGTTCATCATGCAGGCGGTCGCGACGGCGCTCGCCGTGGGCATGGTGCTCGCCTTCATGCCCAAAACCCTGATCAACGAGCCGCTCCACACCGATGCCAACATGTACGCCCGCCTGGGACGCACGCTGGTGCAGCACCGGCGCACCTTCCTCACGGCGGGACTGGCGATGGTGGCGCTGGCTTTCATGCGCGGCGCGCGCGAGATCCTGATCCCTCTGCGCGGTGACGACATCGGCTTGGACGTCGCGGAGATTGGGATCATCTTTGGCGTGAGTTCCGCTATCGACATGACGTTCTTCTATCCCGTCGGCGTCGTCATGGACCGCTTCGGCCGCAAGTGGTCGGCGGTGCCCAGTTTGCTAACACTGGCCTTGGCGTTAGCGCTGGTGCCGCTGGCCGACAGCCTGGTGCTCCTACTCTTGGTGGGGCTGTTGGCGGGGATCGGGAACGGGATGGGGAGCGGCATCAACATGACGCTGGGGACGGATCTGGCGCCCCGACAGCGGCCGGCAGAGTTCTTGGGCACCTGGCGGTTGATCGGCGACCTGGGCCGGGTCGCCAGCCCCTTCGCGATCGGCTTCATCACACAGGCGGTCGTGCTGGGCGCGGCAGCTGGCACCGTGGCGGGGGTGGGGGCATTGGGCGCGGTGATCATGGCATTCTTCGTGCGGGAGACACTACGGCCCGCCCGGGGGGTAGCGCCGTCGGACGATGCCGTACCCCGGCCCGACAAGCCAGATAGCTGATCCCCGCAGTTGAATCGCCAGATTCTGGGGTCCGCTGCTGATCCGGCAAGGGCCTGAGGCTCGCAGACTAGGCGGTGCGTCGGGGGCGATGACTGGCGGGGCGATGACCGGCGAGGCGAGTTGGGTTGCACTCATCGCAGAGCCAGACGCTGTTCCCTTCTACGCTGGAGACTAGGGGCCTGACATAGACCCGGCGCGCATGGCTTTGGAAGCGGCGCGCCGATCGGGCGGGGCAGCGAGGTCGAGGCACGGCATGGCCAAGACGGGCATATGAAGATTAAGCGTCGAATTCGGTTCGCTGGGCTGCTGGCTTTCGCCGTGGCGTTCGCTCTGATCACGGCGGGCTTCGTCTACCTCTTGGACGCTGATTCCGAAGACGCGGTCGTCGACGGAGCCTCGGATCAGGCCGTCGGCGCGATCGCTGACATTCCCACGAGGCCGCCGAACACGGGTGCAGAGATCCCGCTCGACGTTCTCGGCGACTACGGCTCGGCCCGAACCGCGAGAGCCAAACTAGCGGCCAGCATCCGGACCCTGCAGGCGCCGTGGAGTGCTGTGACGCTGACCGTCGCCACGAGCGCCCGCGAACTGGCCTCCCAGGTGGAGGGGCTGGAGTGGGTCCTGCGCTGGGACGCAACACGGCAAGAGTGGGACTCCTGGACGAACCGACCGGCCGGGACGGACCCTCCCCTTCCGCTGGCGGCTGGAGAGGCGGTCTGGCTGCGGGTCGCGGCGGAGACCGAGCTCCGGCAGCCCGCGCAGGGAGCGTCCCAAGTCATCGAAACAAGTTTGGGTTGGAACCTGCTGGGTTGGAGCCGGTCCGAGATCACGCCGACCAGCTTGGCGTCGCTGCTTGGAGTCGAAGAGCTCTGGGTCTCGCCTCCCGAAGCCCAGCGCTTCGCGCTTTTCTCGAGGCGCACCGCCCGGCTCGGCGCTCCACGGACGGTGCCCTATGGCAGCGCGGTCTGGTACCACGCGGAGTCGACGCGGGCGCTGGAGTTGGTCGATCCGCTGCTGGGCAGGGTCCCCGCGGCCGAACCGGCAGCGAGTGGGTTGCTGGCAGCATCGGTGGATGGATCCCGCCTCTACGCCGTCAACACGGACCCCGGTACCGTCACTGTCGTTTCGCTGGACCGTCCCGGCGAAAAAGGAGCACGGGGCGCCTTGGCGTTGGTCCAGCTCAGCGTGGGCAGCGAGCCCCGCGGCGTCGCTCTCGATCCGCGCGGGGGCCGTGCCTACGTCAGCAACTTCGCTGATGACAGCGTGACGGTGCTGGACGTGGATCGCGGCACGACGTTGCGGACTCTGGCCACCGGCCGTCATCCGTATGGGATCGTGGTCAGCGCTGACGCGCAGCATCTGTACGTCGCGGAGTCGGGGGCGGGCACGATCCAAGAGTTCGATACCGCGACGCTGACTCCGCGTCGCCGCTTCAGCGTGGAGGCGGAGCCGCGCGGGTTGGCGATCAGCGAGGACGGACGCCGCCTCTTGACCACGCACTTCTTCAGCGGCCGCGTGAGCGAGATCGACTTGCGCTCCGGCGAGGTCAACCTCGTTCACAGCAACGGGCTGGATGGCAATGCGGCGCAGTTCATCACCTTCTCGCCCGGCGGACGGTTAGCTTTCGTGCCGATGATCTTCTCGCGCGTCTCCAACCGCGAGCCGGTCTTCGACACGACCGTGTTGCCGGTCGTGAGCGTCGTGCAGCCGGGGCTGCGCGCGCAGGAGGGACCCAAGCCACTGCTGCTGAGCGCTATCGACCAGCCCGTGGCGCTGCCGTTCGCTCTCGATTTCTCGCCCGATGGGGATCGGATCTACGTCGTCAACTCCGCCAGCAACGATGTCTCCGTGGTCGACCTGCGCGACCTCAGCGCGGTCGCCCATGTTCCCGTGGGGGCGAATCCACGCGCCATCCATGTCAATGCGACCGGGACAACGGCCTATGTACTCAATGCGCTGAGCTACGACATCTCTGTTCTCGATCTGGTCAGCCACACGGTCGTCGATCGTGTGACGGTGGGCCGCAGTCCATTGCCGCCGGAGGTGCAACGGGGCAAGGAGCTCTTCTTCAGCTCGGACGAGCCGGAGTTGGCGCTCAACCAATGGGTGAGCTGCTCCGTCTGCCACTTCGAGGGCTTGCACGATCAGCGCACCTGGATCTTCCCAGACGGTCCTCGCAACACGCCCAGCATCCGAGGTTTGGCGAGCACGCCGCCCTTCCACTGGTCGGGCAACCGCGAGGACCTCTTCGACTTCCAAGACACGATCATCGATCGGCAGGGCGGGACGGGACTGTCCGCGGGGGACACGGCGGCGCTGGCCGCGTTCCTGGAGTCTGCTGAGGTGGAGGCGAGCCCGAACCGCGAGCTGGATGGATCGCTGTCGAGGGAAGCGGCACGGGGCGAAGAGCTGTTTTTCGCGCAGGGCTGTGGGACCTGCCATGCGGGCGCGGCGTTCAGCGACCGGCTACTGCATGATGTGGGGACCGCGCTGCGGCCGGAAGAGCAGCGTGGGGGGCGCTTCGACACGCCGTCATTGCTGGGCTTGTTCGATTCGGCACCTTACCTCCACGATGGATCGGCGGCCAGCCTGGCGGAGCTGCTGAGCGGCTCGCCGCTGCCCCATGGGGTCGGGGGCGCGTTGGACGCGGAAGAGCTGGAGGCGCTGATCGCCTTCCTGATTTCGTTGCCCTAACAGCGGCCTAAGCCCGTTTGCTTGAGGAACGAACACGTGGGTTGGTTGGGCGGACTTTACGCAGCCAGCGCAGTAGCATTCCGGCATCTCAAGATGGAGATAACGGTCCATCGATCGGCTACCGCTTTCGAAAGACAAACACAAAGGAGTGCAGGCGATGAAGCTCAGCGACGTACGTAAGATTGGGGTGCTTGGTGGCGGGGTGATGGGTGGCGGCATCGCGCAGATATTCGCGAACGCCGGGTACCAGGTCATTGTGCGTGACATCAACGACGAGATGATCGACGCGACGCGTGAGGCCGTCTTCGAGTCGAAGTGGGGGATGAAGCGCTCGGTGGAGATCGGCAAAGCGAAGTTCGACGATGCGCTGGCGGCGATGGAGCGGATCTCGTTCACGCTGGACCCGCAGGACCTGGCCGACTGTGACGTGATCATTGAAGCGGTGCCGGAGAAGCTGGAGTTGAAGCAAGAGGTGTTCAAGGAGATCGACCCGATCATCAAGGCCGAGGCGATGTTCGCCTCCAACACATCGGGGTTCGTGATCGGGGAGATCGCGCGGGATGTGTCTGAGGCACGCAAGAAGCAGTTCGTGGGGATGCACTTCTCGAACCCGGTGCCGTCGATGAAGATGTTGGAAGTGATCTACACGCCGGAGTCGTCGGAGGAATCGGTGGAGACGGCGAAGGGGCTGGGCGAGGCGGCGGGCAAGGTCGTGAGCATGGTGAAGGACGCGCCGGAGACCTACGGGTTCCTGCTGAATCGGATCTTCGCCGCGGCCCGACGCGAGGCCGATGCCATCGTGGAGGCGGGGATCGCGTCGGAAGAGGATGTCGACAAAGCGATGATCACCGGCCGCAACTGGCCGGCCGCTTTCTATGGCTCGCGGGGCGGGCTTGGCAAGCAGTGGTAGAGGCGCGTCCGGATGGCGTCGAGCAAACAGCTAGAGATGTTGAGTACGCAGGAGCAGGTAGGAGCGAATAGATGAAGTTCGGCGCGCAGATTCCAGGCAACCAGACGAATTGGGCCGACATGGTGGCCGTCGCCCAGATGATGGATGCGGGGCGCTGGGACAGCGCTTGGACCTTCGACCACTTCGTGCCACCGCTGGCCTTCATGGATGAGACCGGCGACTGCCTGGAGGGCTGGATGACGCTGGCCGGGCTTGGGGCGGTGACGGAGCGGATCCGGTTGGGGACGATCGTGACGGGCAATACGTACCGCAACCCGGCTCTGCTGGCGAAGATGGTCGCGACGCTGGACGCGATGACGAATGGCCGGGCGATCCTGGGCATCGGCGCGGCCTGGCACGTGCGCGAGCACGAGGCCTACGGTTGGGACTTCCCCAGCATCAAGGAACGGTCGGACCGGCTGGAGGAGGCCTGCGAGCTGATCCATGGGCTGCTGCATGCCGATGGGCCCGTGAACTTCGACGGTCAGTACTACAAGCTCGACAATGCGCCCTTCGCACCACGGACCTCGCAGGCGGGGCCGATCCCGGTGATGGTGGCGGGTGGGGGCGAGAAGCGGACGTTGCGGACGCTGGCCAAGTACGGCGACATCATGAACGTGGGCGGGTCGCCGGAGGAGTTTGCGCGCAAGATTGACATCCTCAACCAGCACTGCGCCGACGTAGGCCGGGACCCGGCTGCGATCACGAAGACGGCGTTCTGCATCCTGGCGCTGCAGGACGACGAGGCGAAGGCCGCACGCCTGCGTGAGCGCTTCGCGCCGGACGCGTCGGAGGAAACCCGCCTGCGCAACATGGCGGTCGGCAACGCGGAGCATGTGATCGAAGTGCTGCAGCGCTTCGGCGAGGCCGGCGCCGACGAGGTGATCTTTCAGAGCATTCCCAACAATCCTCGGCTCTACGAGCGGATCAATGCGGAGGTCCTGTCGGCGTTCGACTAGTCGAACGATCGATTCGCTCCGGTTGCCTTGTCCGGCCGCAGTGAAGGAGGCTCGGATGGAATGTCCCGTTTGTCGGTCGGCGCGACCGGAAGGTGAACGCTATTGCTTGCGCTGTGGGGCGTCGCTGAACCCCGGGCATTCCGTCGGTGCCTGCACGGTGGTGATCTCGTTCGACCTGGATGGGCCGTCAGGGATGATCAACCGGCACCCGGAGTTCGAGCGGCAGCCGTCGGCGCGGTCGTTTGGGGAGTACGGGCCGGCGGTCGGGGCGCCGCATGTGTTGGCCCTGCTGGCGCGGACCGGGATCCCGGCGTCGTTCTATGTACCGGGCTGGGTGGCCGAGCGGCATGTGTCGTTGGTGGCGGGCATCGCGGAGGCGGGGCATGAGGTGGGCCATCACGGATACCTGCACGAGCCTCCCGCAACTCTGAACCGAGAGGAAGAGGCCGAGGTTCTCGACAAAGGGACCGAGATTCTGGCGGGGATCGTTGGCGCCGCGCCACGCGGGTATCGGTCGCCCTCCTGGGAATTGAGTGAACATTCGGTCGCCCTCCTGGAGGAGCGCGAGTTCCTCTATGACTCGAGCCTGATGGGCAGCGACGCGCCGTACGTGGTGGGGAGGTCGTTGGTGGAGCTGCCGATTCATTGGTCGTTGGACGATTACCCGTACTTCATGTTTGGCCCGGCGGACGGGCGTCGGTTAATGGCGTCGCCGCAGCAGGTGTTTGAGACGTGGTCGGCGGCGTTCGAGGAGTGCCACAGCCGGGGAGCGGTGTTCACGTTGACGATGCACCCGTACATCATTGGGCGGCCGGGGCGGTTGTCGATGTTGGAACGGCTGATCCGACATATGCAGTCGTTCAGCGGGGTGGAGTTTTTGCGCGGGGTGGATGTGGCGGAGGCGGTGCGGGGGGCGTTCCTGGCGGAGTGAGGGCGGGCGTCGGGAGTCTCATCACCGCGCAGAGAAAGAGCGCCGGCAGGGGTCCTCCAGATAGAGATGCGACGCGGCCGTCATGTTATGTCGAGAACATGACGGAATTCGGTCAGCCTTTTGCGCGGATCTGGACGCGAGTTGGGCACTCCGGCAGGGAGAACAGCGGACTCGGTTGAACGCCCGAACTCGGAGGTGGAGGCCAGATCCTTTCGAGTCTGGTAGAACGCTTATCGCGGACCTCTGTCTCTCCGGGTAGACTTCGCAGCCAGACATGGTGAACAAGGCGTCCGATCATCGTCGGGGGCCAACTCTCAGCGAAGGGGCAGGCGATGGATGCATCGACACAGGCGGCGTTGGACAAAGACAAGGTGATCGACATCACGACGAAGGGCCGGAAGTCCGGCGCGGCGCAGCGGATTGAGATTTGGTATCACCGCGTGGACGGTCGGTACTACATCACGGGGCGGCCGGGGCCGCGGTCGTGGTACGCGAATCTGGTGGCGGATGGATCGATGACGTTCCATCTGAAGGAGTCGGCCCAGGCGGACTTGGCGGCGCAGGCGGTGGTGGTGTCGGAGGCGGGGGAGAAGCGTCGGGTGCTGGCGGCGGCACCGGAGTTGGTGGAGCCGATCGGGGACGATATCGAGAGTTGGGTGACGGGGGCTCCGTTGGTCGAGGTCATCTTCGAGTGGGGCTGAGCCCCACTTGATGTGTGTGTAGGGTGAGCACTCACGATGCGCTGCGCCTCACGTTTGACGCTGAAGCGGAGCGGTATGCGCGGGCGCGCCCCAGGTACCCCGCTGAGGCGTTCGCCGATCTGGCGACGGCCATCGAGCTGGGTCCGGGGTCGCGGGTGCTGGAGATTGGGCCAGGGACGGGGCAGGCGACACGGGATCTGGCGCGGACGGGTGCGACGATCACCGCGGTGGAGATTGGGGCACAGTTGGCGGCGCGGGCACGGCTGGAGTTGGCCGAGTTTCGGAACGTGGAGGTCGTGCCGGCGTCGTTCGAGGAATGGCACCTGCCGAGCGAGCGGTTCGACGTGGTGTTCGCGGCGACGTCGTGGCACTGGGTCGACCCGGAGGTGCGGGTCGTGAAGGCAGCGAAGGCGCTGCGACCGGGCGGGGTGCTGGCAACGCTATCGACCCACCATGTGGCGGGTGGGTCGTCGGCGTTCTTTGCGGCGGCGCAGGGGTGCTATGAGCGCTGGGACCCGGCGACGGAGAGAGGGTTGGTGTTGCCGCAAGCGTCGGAGATTGGGCCGGACCCGGAGCCGCTGCCGGGAGAGTTGTTCGGGGCGCCGACGTTTCATCGGTATGAGCGGGAGGTCGGGTATTCGACGGGGGAATACTTGGACTTGTTGATGACGTACTCGGGGCACATTCAGTTGTCGGAGGCGCAGCGGGAGGGGTTGTCGGGATGTTTGGGGGATCTGATTGAGGCGGAGTACGGGGGGCGGGTGGTGAAGCGGTATCTGTGGGAGTTGAGGGTCGTGAGGCGACGGTAGGGACTATGGATCGAAGGTGAGGGTGGCTTCGGTGTCGGTGGAATTGGCGGTAAGCCAGGCTTCTTGCTCGATTTCGTTGAGGAGGTAGCGGCGGAAGAAGGCGGTGGCGAGGCGGTTGATGATGATGTGGGCGAGGTCTTGGGCGATGGGGCCGCCAAAGCAGCTCCCGATGGTGGGGGGACAGGCGCGAGAAAAGATGAAGTGGCCGCCTCTGTCGAAGACGACGAGGGCACGGGGCGGTTGGGCGAGGGCGAAGAGGTCGCGCTGAATTTGGACGGGAGTGACGAGGTCGCGCTCACCGCCCATGATCATGACGGGGACAGGGTTGCCGGGGAGGCTTTGGAGGAGGGTGTCGTCGAGGGCGGGGGCAAAGGCAACGGCGGCGCCGATCTCGTCCGGGGTCTGAACGGCGGTGGTCAGGGCGGTAAGGCCGCCGAAGGAGTGGCCGGTGACACCGACGGGGGCATCGGAGACGGCGGCGAAGAGAAACGAAGCGGGGTCGGCGCTGAGGCGGCGGAGTTCTTGGACGACGAAACGGATGTCGTCGGGGCGGTTGGCGCGGGCGGCGGCAATGACGTTGGGGTTGGCGAAACAGTTGAGGTCGCAGCCGGTCGTGTGGCCGGTATGGGCGGGAGCCGCGACGAGGAAGCCGTGAGTGGCGAGGTGGGCGGTGAGATAGGTGGCATTGGTGGGGCTGCCGCCAGCGCCGTGGCTGAAGACGATGAGTTGTCGGGACTGGGCGCCTTCCGCGAGAGGGGCACGGTCGGTGGCGGCGAAGGTGGGGTCGAAGTCGCCCGGTTCGTTGGTGGGGTACCAGAGGACGGTGGGAAGCTCCCGTAGCTCACCGGTGAGGGAGTCGGAACGGAGCAAGGTGAGTTGAACGAAGCCGACGCCGTAGGGGCCGGAGAGTGCGGGGTCGTCCGTGGCATCGGGGATGGCGAGCGAGTTGGTGACGCTGGCATTGGTCACGCGGACCGGTTCGCCATCAGCAGAGGGTTGAGGTGACCGGACGGGATCGTCTCCCCCGCCGCAGGCGACGAGGAGCGCTGCGAGGAGGATTGTGACGGCGGTGAGCGGCGGCGCGATCACGGGTCGTTGGGCACGGGGCCTGCTACTCAGTCTGGGGGATGGGTTGGTTGGTGGCGGGGTCGACTTCGAAGGGGCCGGGGAGGTTGAGCTCTTTGGCCATGTCGCGGACGGCCGGGAGAACCTCTTCGCCCATGAGTTTGAGGCTGCGCATGGCGTCTTCGTGCGACATGGAGCCGTCGCCATCCCAGAAGAAGATGCTGCCGGGTCGGATGGTCTCCAAGACGTGGCGGATCTTGGGGAGGACGGTCTCGGGCGTGCCGGTGATGATGGACTCTTCGGCGAGGAGGTTCTGGTAGTTCTCTTCGACGGGGGTGTGCTTGGTGGCGGAGTCGAGGGTGAAGGCGGCGCGGGGCTTGGCGGCGCCGCCCGTTGAGGCGGGAGTAGGAGCGGTTTGGCCAGGGGCTGGGGTTTGCCCGCGTGACGTGGCGACGTGGCGGACGCCGCCGGTGGCGAGGAGGCGGCTGCGGTCGGTCAAGCCGGGCAGGTCTTGGATGTGCTTCTTGACGTCGCCGCGGCTGCCTTCGAGAAAGATGTTGCCGGGGCCGGTGAGGAACTTGCGCCCGACTTCATAGGCCTTCTCTTCGGTTTCGTCGACGTGGACTTTGAAGAGGTAGCCGCGGTGCTGGGGGCCAGCTTCGTAGCCGGCCTTGGCGGCTTGTTGGTCATAGTACTCGAAGGATTGGCGGGTGGGTTCGAGGCGGGTGGCGAGCATGATGTAGGGGTAGCGGCGCTCAGCGGCCCAATCGACGGTGCGCTTGCTGACGGCGCCGGGGATCATGATCAGGGGGTGCGGGTCCTGGTAGGGGCGGGCCCAGGGGTTCACGTAGCGGTAGTCGTAGTGCTGGCCTTCCCAGCGGAAGGGGCCGTCGTCCGTCCAGGCTTTGAGGATGAGGTCATGGGCTTCTTGGAAGCGGTCCCAGTTGTAGGGGGAGGCGGAGTTGTGGGAGATACTTTCGCGCCCGGTGCCGCGGACCCAGCCGGCGACGAGGCGGCCGCGGGAGATCATGTCGATCTCAGCGAGTTCTTCGGCGAGCCAGAGGGGGTCGTCCCAGATCGGGAGGATGTTGCCGATGAGAACGATCTTGGCCGTGGTGGTGATGCGGGCCAGGATTGAGGCCTCGACGTTGCACGAGCTGCCCATGCAGAAGGGGGTGCTGTGGTGCTCGTTGAGGGCGAGGGCGTCGAATCCCATCTCTTCGGCGTAGACCTTTTCGTCGAGGTAGCGGTTGTAAAGGTCGGCGCCGAGCCGGGGGTTGTAATCACCGTTGGTGGAGTCGAGGTCGGTGAGGCGGCGGCCCGTCGTGCCCCACCAGGAGGCTTCGGGGTCTTGGTAGGGACGTTCGGTGAAGTAGCCGATGAGCATGGATGCGCCTCTCCGAGCGTCGTCTGGGTGCCCCGGTCGGTGACGAGGGTCGGCGACATACTAAGGGGTCGACGAGTGGTTGGCGTCGGCGACATTCGGCTGATCACGCGAGCACGGGCAAGGTCTGCCTAAGGCGGCAGAATGGCGACCGCTTGATGCTGCGTGTTGCCACCCGTGACCGTCACCAACGCTCCTTGGAACCGTGCTTCGCCGAGCGTGAGGACGTAGGTTCCTTCGCCCCCGTCGACGGAGAAGGTGATCACGCCGTCGGCGTGGGTGGTGCGCGTAGCGGTGCTGGTCGCTGGTCCCGTGATCGTTCCACTCACCGAGAGCCCGTTGAGAGGGAGGCCGGTTGAGGCGTCGACGAAGGTGACGGTGAAGAAGACCGTGAAAGGGCCCGCACCGCCGGTGTCGAAGTGGTCGGTCGTGGCCATGACCTGCAGCGGTCGTCCGGGGACCGAGAAGGAGAAGGTCTCCGAAGATTCGATGCCGGCGAGGTCGCTGGCTGACGCTTGGATCGTCACGGTCTGGGACCCCAGGTTCGTGTTGCTGAACTCGAACTCCCAGACGACGGTGTCGGCCGAGGGCGTCGTGCGCACGCTGCTGACGAGGCTGACGCCGTCCGGTAGCTCCTCGACAGTGGGGCTGAAACCGGCGTCGATGGCGGTGTCATCGACGGCGCTGACAGTCACCATAAGCAAGCCCCTGGCAGGGCCGGAATCCAGGACGACCGTTTCGAGGATGATCGCCGGTGGTGTGGTGTCGGCGGGGGCGCGGGGAGGCACCGTGAGGCTGAACGCCTGGGAAGCCACGTTGCCCGCCAAGTCCCGAGCGGTCGCAAGGATGCGGACGGTTTGGCTCTCCTCGGTTGTGTTCTGAAAGGTCAACTGCCGTGAGATCCAGTTGCTGAAGGCGTTCTTGACGACGTTCGTGAATGTCACTCCCGCAGGCGCTTCGATAGTCGGCGTGAACTGCACATCGATGCCACGATCGTCTCTGGCGCTGATCATCGCGTCACGAGTCCCGGCCTCAGACCCCGAAGATTGGGAGAGCGGGAGAAGGAAAAGGACCGGCTTTGTCGTGTCGAGCGGGGTCGGAGGCGGAGGATCATCCAGATTCGGCGCTTCGTTGATGACTGCCGTGGCGACGAAGGCGACCCCACCGATCACGAATGGCGTTGCGGAGCCGAAGCTGAAGAACTCGATCCCCGCGAAGGAGATGCCGGCAATCGCGGAGACGACGATTTTCGCTCCGTATTGCAGCGCTGTTCCGACGCCGGCTTGTGCCGAGACTAAATCCGCAATGGCAGGCAGGGCCGCTGACTCCGTGACCGGCAACTCTAGCGTGAGCACCCGTGCGTCGAGCTCACCGTCTTGGTTGAGGTCGCCGGCGATCCGCACGTGGCCTTGAAGAACGCGTTGGTTGAAGATTTCCAGAGCAGAAGCACCCGACTCGGCGACGACGTCACCCGGCAGGACTTGTGCGAAAACAAGTTCGGCGATGATCGTGTCGCCGACCTGCACAGAGTCGATCGCCGAGGTGTCGAGGACGACTAGGTCATCGAGGTCGAAGTTGACATCAGTATCTTGGATCTCGGGGCTGCCAAAACCCATCAAGATGGTGGAGGCGTTGCGGAAGAGAAGCGGCGCGAGGGGGCCTGAGACGATCCTGCCATCGCCATCGCGCCCAGGGGCGCCGTCTTGCAGCAGCCCGAAGGTCAGATCGATGTTGGTCAGTGGCACGCCGTCTTCGTCGGTGGCGTGGCCGGTGAGTCCTGGCGCTTCCTGGAACTGTCCGCCGAGACCATCGAGCCTGACCGGATCCGACAGATTGGCCGCCAAACCTTCCTGGAGCTCCTGCAGAAAATCGGTCTCTATACCGGCGGCATCGCGCCGGGTGAGTTTGGTGAAGAACCAGACATCTTGGGTATGGACAATGCGTGGCGCGGCCTGATCCCAGTCCCTCGCTTGGGTGGCGGAGACCCAGACCGCGTCGCCGTAGTTCAACACGGGCAGGGAGTTGATGAACGCGGGACCCTCTGGCCGGTGGACTAGGAACTCCTCACCGTCTTGCCGCCCGACGAATTCGATGGAGTCCGAGATGCCGGCCAGGGCAGCTTCGATGGGCGTGTTGTTGCCGCCGGTCCAGCCGACGAGGTTGAGGCCCGGCGCGAGTGGGACGGTTCGGTCGCGCACGATCTGTGCTTGTTCCCAAATCACCTCTTCATCGACGAAAATCAGGAGGCCGTCGCCGAAGGCGACGTTGGGCAACGTGTTGAGGAAGGCGGGGGCATCGTCGCCGCGGTGGAGTAGGAATTGATTGTTCTCAGCGTCGAATCCAGCGAGGACGGAAAAGGGGCCGCGGAGGGAGGAGAGGGCGTGGTCGAGGCCGTCGGCACCGGTCCAGGTCACCGGGTTCCAGCCTGGTGTGAGGAGGAGGGAGCGGACGCCGGGGCGACCGACCAGTTCGTCGTCCTGGGGCGCTTGCGCCGAGGCAGTTCCGCTGAAGAGGCCGACCGCGACCAGTGCGGCAAGGAGGATCGCTACCGATCCCAGCACCGAGATAGCCATCGCCCATGGACTCGTACCATGACTTCGCATGATCCCAACTCCTCTACACAGCCACCCCACCTCGCCTCAGCGCTGGCGCGCGTTGCGAAGAGCCACAGGTCGCACCGTAACTCTTCGGGGAGTCGATTGTAGAGACTAGGACTTATCGATCAGGGCGGATAAGGGGCGGCGCCGAGCGCGGCAGGATGGGAGCAGGACCGCAATCGCTGTCGATCCGCGAATCCGGTATTCGGTCGTGAGCCACGCTAGTCGGCGATAAGAACGACGGTGCCGGTCACGGAGAGGGATCCGCCGGTGCCGTTGACGATGCAGGATTGGGCGTTGGTCTGTTTGCCGGGGTCGCCGTGGATGCCGTCTTCGGCGGTGCCGGAGAGTTGCCGGTAGGCCTCGACCAGGAGCTGCATGCCGTACATGCCGGAGTGGTTAAAGGAGAGGCCGCCGCCGTTGGTATTGATAGGGAGGCGACCACCGGGGTTCGCGTGGCCGTCCTTCCAGAGGAGGTGGCCTTCGCCGCGGGGGGCGAGGCCAAGCATTTCGGCCGTAATGCCGGCGGTGACGGTGAAGGAGTCATAGATCATGGCCATCTCCATGTCGTCGGAACCCATGCCCGCCATCTTGTAGGCGGTGGCAGCGGAGGCGGCGGCGGAGGTGGCGGTGAAATCCTCCATCTCGAGCATGTTGGAGTGGCCCTGGCTCTCGCCGGCACCGGCGATCCAGACGGGCTTGGTGGGAAGGCTGCGGGCGATGTCCGGATTGGTGATGAGGATGGCGCCGCCGTAGTCGGTGACGAGGCAGACGTGGAGGAGGGTGAGGGGCCAAGAGATGAGCCGCGAGTTGGCGACGTCTTCGACGGTGATGGGACCGCCCGCGGGGTTGGTCTCCGCCGAGTACATGACGGCGCGCGGGTTGAGCATGGCCCATTCCCGAGTGCCGACGGCGATGTGGGCGAAGTCTTCCGGCGTGGTCCCGTAGCGATAGTTGTGCCGGTTCATGGCGTGGGAGTAGTTGGAGGGTGCGCCGGAGAAGCCATAGGGGTTGTAGAACTGGGCTTCGCCGCTCCAGGGGTCGGCGGCGGGACGGCCGCCGCCGCCGCCGCGGCCGCCGGTGTGGCGGACAGACCAGCCCATCTGGCCGTGGGAAACGAGGGCGACATCGATAATGCCAGCGTGGATGGCTGCGAGGGCGTGGTGGAGATGCATTTCGAAGGAGCAGCCGCCGACGGAAGTCGTATCGATGTACTTGGGGTGGATGCCGAGGTACTCGGCGATCTGGGAGGCGACGCCGGGGGCGAAGACGCCGTCGATCTGGGAGATGGGGATGCCGGTCTGTTCGCTAACGTTGTGAATGGCTTCGATGTGGAGCCGCATGTTGGACTTGGGTTCAGACATGTACCCGATCTCGTCCGACTCGGCGGCTCCGACGATGGCGGCGGCTTTGTAGAGGTCGCTAGGCATGGGAGCCTCCTGGAGGAATTACCTTGGTGGTGAAGCGGTGTATCGGGACGCGGTTGGTATTGGCGGTCAAACAGTTAAGAGTTATCGAGCCGCCAGAAGGGGATGCGGACGTCGTCCGTGGCGGGTTCGAATTCGACGCGGACTTTGGCGCCGATTTCGATGGCTTCGGGCTTCTCGGGGTCGACGCCACGAAGGACGGTGGCCATGCGGTCGCCTTCGTTGAGGTCGATGTAGGCGGTGACGAAGGGGGTCTCGTCCTTCCAACCGCCGAAGGCGCGTTGCTGGACGGCGAAAGTGTGGATGCGGCCTTCGCCGCTGGCCTGGAACCATTCGATGTTCATGGAGTGGCAGTGGGGGCAGATGACGCGGGGATACCAGTGGACGCGGTTGCAATCGGTGCAGCGGGGGAGCATGAGTTTGCCGACTTTGGCGCCGTCCCAGAAGGGTTGCGTGACGGGGTCCGGCTCAGGGATGGGTTTGGTGTACTCCGCCATGGGGGGCCTCCGCTAGGTGTCTTGCATGTGGGGATCGGGAGTGGGAGCGAGCGTCGCGCTGGTGCCGAGGGTCGGGCGCGAATGTAGCGGGAGGGGGAGGGAGGATCAACGCCGTGCAGGATGGACTTCTAGGCTGGGCCCGTCGAGGGGACGTTGCTCGACACGGACGGGGCGTTCGTCGTCGCCGCGGGGTCGCTGCAGGCGGTCGAGGGGCGAGGTCTGCTCGTCCGGCTGACGTTCGAGGCGCTCGCTTCGGGCGAGGCGCAGATCAATCTGAGCGCGGTGGGCGCAGCGGGTCTTCTCGTCGATGCCCGCGGCGCTCCCTTCGCGCCGGAGTCGATCAGCGGGGTGACGGTGACCGTGAACTAACGCGAGGTCCCTGCGCTAGCCGGGAGTGAAGACCGGCATGTCCCAGGTGACGGGGGCGTTGAGCAGGATCCAGAAGCCGTCTGCGTAGCGGAGTGTGTCGAGGCTGTTGACGAAGGCCGGGTCATTGGGGCCGAAGGTGAGGAAGGCTTCCAGGTTGAGGTCCCAGGTGAAGAGCCGGGTGACGGAGTTGGTGATGCCGGCGATGGCGTCGGCGGGCGACATGTCAGGGCCGACCCAGCCGAGGAGGACGAAGCCGGCGGGGAGGGTGACCCGACGCGTGGGCGAGACGGGGGGCGCGGCGGCGGGTTCGGCTTCGTAGGCGCCGAGGTCGCAGCCGCTGCCGAGGGGGCGGGCGACGCCGCGCTGGTCGGTGGCGATGCAGCCGACGGAGGCGTCGATGGCGGGGCTGCCGGGGAGGAGGGCGTGGGTGAGGGTGGGGCCACCGTTGTCGGCGAGGCTGGCGAGGTTGGGGTTGGGGTTGGCGGTAATGGTGAAGCCGCAGGTGCCCTCGCCGCTATCGAGGTTGGCGCCGATGGATTCAATGCGGACGCGGCTGTCGCAGTCACCGGAGGGGTTATTGGCGATGATGACGCTTTCGAGCAGGGCGTCACGGAAGGGGCCGCTGAGGCCGAAGCCGTTGGTGTTGCCGGTGATGGTGACGTAGCGCAGCGTAGAGAGGGTGCCGTCGACGTGGACGCCCGCGCCCTTGCTGGAGCCACCCGCCTCGTTGCCGCTGATGGTGCTGTTGCTGACGTGCATTTCGGTGCGGAAGGTTTGGAGGCCGCCGCCGGAGTCACGGGCGGTGTTGCCGGTGACGAGGATCGCGTCGGCGGTGAGGGGTGCGTCGGCGGTGAGGGGTGCGTCGGCGACTTGGACGCCTCCGCCAAGGCGCGCCGTGTTGTTGGAGATCGTGGTCTGGGTGATCGTGGTGACGACGCTGGAGGCATCGATGCCGCCGCCGGCGCCGTTGTTGTTGGCGGCGTTGCGGGAGATGAGGCTGCCGGACACGTTCAGCGTGCCTCCACCTCGGATGTGGACCGCGCCGCCATTGGCGTCGGAGGTGTTGTCGGTGAGTTGGGCGTCCTCGATGGTGAGATCGCCGAGGTGGACGCGGATGGCGCCGCCGCGGCTGGACGAGCCGTTCTCAATCGTGAGATTGCGGAGGGTGATGGTGACGTTGATGGTGACGGGGGGGCGTCGAAGTAGCGGTCAAGGCCTGCGGCATCGAGCACGGTGGTCGCGGCGCCGGCGCCTTCGATGGTGACGTCGTCATAGATGTCGAGGTCGCCGGTGAGGCCGTCGTCTTCTTCTTCGACGTTGGCGATGGTCAGGGTGTAGGTGCCGCCCGGCACGGTGATTAGATCCGCGCCCGCAGTGGCGTTGGCTTCCTGGATGGCGGCGCGGAGCGTGCAATCGCCGCCGCCGGAGTCGCAGAGGCCATCGCCGGGGTTCGCGTCGACGGCGTCCGTCGTGGTGGTGACGGCGAAGGTGGCGCCGTGAACGGGGCCGGGCTGGAGAAGCGCGAAGGCGAGCCCGAGCGCGAAGGCCAGGACGAGCAGACCGGTAACGAGACTTTTGTGCGGCAAACGCGTAAGTGTCAGACCCGAAAGTGTCAGTGGCATCGCGATCCTCCGTTTCAGGCGTGAAGTGTGCCGTTTGTTCAATCCCCAATCAATACGGCGAGCATGGGGTGCTTTAAACGCGCACCGGAGTGCGGACCCCAGGGGAGCGTGGCTCTTCGAATCCGTGAATCTCTGCGTCATCGATGTCTTGCCGTCTCGGCTGCCATATCCTCGCGGTCATCACTGGGTGCGCGAGCGATGACCGAGCAGACGCAGCCTGAGCCCGCTGCAAAGGAGTTCCCGCATGCCCGAACTGACGATCGGCGAAGCCCAGATCGATCGGACCGTGGAGATGGTGATGCCGACATCGGTGCGGTGGCTGTTTCCAGATCTCAAGAACGGGCGGGACTTGATCGAGCAGAACCGCGACTGGCTGGCGCCGCACTTCATCAATGCGCGCGGGCATCTTCTGCAGAGCATCCATAGTCTGGTGGTCCGGGTAGACGGGCTTGTGGTGGTGATTGATACCTGCGTGGGGAACGACAAGCAGCGCGAGGGCGGGGCGCCCGAGTGGCATCTGCGGTCGGGACCGTTCTTGGAGGAGCTGTCGGAGACGATCGATCCGACGTCGGTGGACTTTGTGATTTGCACGCACCTGCACGTGGATCACGTGGGATGGAACACACGCCTGGTAGACGGGGCCTGGCAGCCGACGTTCCCAAACGCGCGGTACTTGTTCGTCGATCGGGAGTTGCGCACTGGGAACGGCTCGCGGCAGGGGACGCGGGGACGGCGACGCTGATGGACGACAGCGTGCGGCCGTTAGTGGCGGCGGGATTGGTCGATCAGGTGGAGTCGGACCATCGGATCAGCGCCTCGTTATGGCTGGAGCCCAGTCCCGGACATACGCCCGGACATGTCTGCGTACGGATCAGCTCGGGCGGCGAGGAGGCGGTCGTGAGTGGAGATGTGATGCACACTCCGTTGCAATGCGCGGCGCCCGATGCGCGCCCCGTCTTCGACGCGGAGGCGGCCGCCGCCAGGGCGGCGCGCCACACGTTCCTGGAGCGCTATGCGGACTCCGGAGTCGTGGTGCTGGGGACGCACTTTCATACACCGTCGGCGGGGAAGATTAGCCGGGCAGGGGACGCCTATCGATACGATCCGCACTCGCCATCGGCGACGACCTAGCGCTCCGTCAATCAGGATGGGCTAGGGTCCGGTTTTCCCACGTTGCCGTCCGCGAACGTCGTGCGGTCGACGCGAAAGGTCTTCCCATGAGCCGACTTCCTCTACTGACTCCCGACCGACTGACCGATGCCCAGCGTGCGATGTACGACAGTCTGACCACCGGGCCACGCGGCGATCCCCAGCGGCCGGGCGGCGGGCTGGCGCTCGAGGATGGCTCGCTGATTGGGCCATTCAACGCGATGCTCTACTCGCCGGTGGCCGGGGAGGCGGTGCAAAAGTTAGGGGCGACGCTGCGCTTTGAGACGTCGTTGCCGCAAAACTTGGCGGAGTTGGCGATCATCGTGACGGCACGCGAGTGGACGGCGCAGTTCGAGTGGTGGGCGCATGCGCGGATGGCGGCGAACGCGGGGGTGGACGCGTCGATCATTGACGCGGTGCGGGAACGGCGCCGGCCGGAGTTCAGGGATGCGGCGGAGTCGACGGTGTACGACTTCTGCCGCGAGCTGCTCGATACGCGCCGGGTGAGCGAAGCGACCTATGCAGCGGCGCGCGATGTTCTGGGGGAGGCGGGTGTCATGGAGCTGGTCTGGTTGCAGGGCTACTACGGTCTGGTATCGATGTTGCTAAACGTGGTGGAGGTGCCGCTACCCGAGGGCGTGGAAACACCGCTCGAACTGTAGGCGGTTGGGCCGCGAGCTGGGACTGCCTAGATCAAGGACTTCTAGCGATGCCGAACTCGTTGCCTCAGCGACGGTTGACTTCAGGTCAGCGGTGCGTGCTTTGACACCTTATCGTTAGATTTCCTAGGGTGGGTGCTATAGCTGGGCCCAGCTCCGCGCACCACCCGACGGTGCGACGACACGCTGCCCGCCTACCGCTACGGAGAAACCCCATGGTGACCCAAGACCGCCTGGAAGAGATGCGCCAAGAGCCGGAGCCACCGGAGCTCGATCTGTCATGGCTGAACTTGGATAGCGAGTTCGGTGTGCAGGCGGAGGTGGGGCGCAAGGGGCTGACGGTTGAGCAGATCAACGTGGGCTCCTACGGGGAGGCGCCCGACCGCGCCTCCGGACACTCGGCCACGCCGCGCGGGGCGGCACGCGACGAGCGGATGCCGCGGATGGGTTACGTGATTGAGGATGCGACGGAGACGTTCTCTGATTCGGCGGCGCTGCTCTATGACGAGGCCGTCTCGCGGCAGTGGTCGTCGGCGACGGACATTCCGTGGGAGACGATCAAAGAGCTGCCGGACGGAATGGAGCGGGCGATGTGCCAGCTCTGCACGTCATTGACGGAGGTGGAGTTCATCGCCGGGGACGTGCCGGGGAAGTGGCTGCCGAAGGTGGCGGCGGATCATTACGAAAGTGGTCTGTTCCTGATGAGTCAGGTGATGGACGAAGCCCGGCACACGGATGTTTTCCGCAAGCGGGCCCTGGCCAACGGTGGGGGCCTGCTGTTCCAAGGGGGCGGGGGCGGCCTGCGCCAGATCCTGGAGTGCACGGACTACAGCCAGATGTCGGCGATGCTGCACATCCTGGGAGAGGGTTTCGTGCAGACACTGTTCCGAATGGGCGAGCTGATCTCGCACAATGAGGCGGAGAAGCGGCTTTTCCGGCTGGCGGGACAGGATGAGTCGCGGCACGTCGCTTACGGGGTGACGCATCTCAAGTACCTGTTGGAGAAGGAGCCGGAGCGGGCGGAAGAGATTCACTGGGCGCTGGACATGTTCGAAGACACGACGGTGGATCCCGAACAGCAGAACCCAGGGCTGGGGACGGCGCTGGTCTACATCTTGGGCGATGGCGATATGGACGAGGGCTACAAGCTGTTCATGAACGTGCGCCGCAAGCAAACCCTCGAGTATCTGCACCGAGTGGAGGTTGCGGGGCTGAAGGGCCGCGCGGAACGGTTGCATCCCACGTTGAAGGGCGTGCTCGAACGCAACTAGGCCATCGTGGCTTGGCGGCGGGAGGAGCGCGAGCCAGCGTGTGGACGGGGCTTCCGCTCCGAGTCCGCGGGTAGTGGAAGGTCACGCTGATGAGCGACGATGCGACGAGCACCGAGACGAACGAGCCCCTGACCGAACGCACGCTGCCCATGCCGTGGCTGGACGCCGATGTGCATTGGGGCGTCCGGGCCAAGCGCGACGGGCACGGGCTGCGCTTCAGCGCCCTCAATGTGGATATCTACGGGGACGTACCGGACGTCTGGGAGAACAAGTCGGAGATTCCGCGCGGGGCGATCCCCACGGACAACGTGGAGCGGATGGGCTATTCGATCTTCGAGAAATCGGAGGTCTGGTCGGAGCTCTGCGCGGATCTTTACGAAGAGGCGATTCAGCGGCGCTGGCAATCCTCGATTGATATTCCGTGGGAGACGCTGGAGCCGTTGGACACGGACGTAGAGCGGGCGATCGATCAAGTCTGCACGCTGTTGTCGGAGTACGGCTGGCTGAAAGCGCAGACGATCGGGCGTTGGCTGTCGGAGATTAGCTACGGCTTCATCGAGGTGAAGCTCTTCCTGGGCACGGTGATCTTCGACTCGGCGCGGATGTTCGAGACCTTCCGCAAGCGGGCGCTGGCCAACGGCGGCGGGCTGGGCCGGGGCGGGAAGAACATCCGCTACTGGCCGCTGACGCAATCAATGAATTGGTCGGAGTTCGTCGTGGCGACGATCCTGCATGACTCCTTCATGCTGACGGTCTGCCAGTACGGGGCACAGCTGGCGCGGAACGAGGCAGAGCGCCGGATGTTCCGCCTGACGGGGCAGGACCTCGCTCGGCACCTGGCGTACGCGCAAGATCACACGCGCTACATGATGCTGAAGGAGCCCCAGCGGCGGGAGGAGATTCACCGCTATCTCACAAAGGCGGAGTACTACGTGCACAAGGACGCCGACGAGACGCTCTACTCCGCCATCGCGGTGATTCTCAGCGACGGGCGGGAGATGGCCGCGGGGGCGATGCCAGATGTGGCGGAGATGCGGCGGCGGCAGGTGGAGAGTTACCTGCGGCGCCTAGAGACGGCGCACCTGGGCGACCGGCGAGGACGTCTGCACGAGTCGTTCCAGGGCTGGTTGGGTTTGCCGCCGGAGGAAGAGGCGCCGGCGGAAGAAGAAGCGGAAACCGTCGAGGCTTAGCTCTCGCGCAGGTTCTTGCCGATGACGCCATCTATCCGCCATTGGGCGATGGCCGCAGCATCGAAGCCCGCCTCGGCGAGGACGGCGTCGGTGTCGGCGTCTAGGACGGGAGCAGGGCCTTGGATCCGGGTGGGGGTGCGATCCATGCGGATGGGGAGGCCAGTGGTCTTGTAGGGGCCGAGGACGGGATGGTCGAGTTCGACGATGAAGTCGTTCTCGACGACTTGTGGCTCCGTGAAGAGTTCGGGCGGCGTGCGCATCGGGGCGCAGGGGACGCCTTGGGTCTGGAAGCGGTCCAGCCAATCATCGGTCGTGCGGGATCGGAGGACGGTTTCCGCTTCGTCGACCAGGCGCATCATGGCTTGCCAGCCGTCGTCAGTGGCGAGATCGAAGCCGGGGTCGCCGCGGGGATCGTCGATGCCGGTGACCTGCCGGAACTTGGCGTTGAGGCTGGGGCTGAGGCAGCCGATGGACATGTAGCCGTCGGCGGTTTGGTAGTGCCGGAAGTAGATGTTGCCCTGGGCGGCGCGAAGGACGGTCTGCTCGTAGGCCGTGCGCCGCGCCTCGAATGGGGATTCGCTGTGCTGGGCTTCTTGAGATCGGCGCTCGAATTCGTCCCAGATCGGCGGATCCACGGCGGCGAACCACGAGTTCATGACGGGGTTGTAGGCAATGGCGGTGCTCAAGAGGGAGGTCTCGACACGCTGGCCTTCACCGGTGCGGTCGCGGTGCCGCAACGCCGCCGTGACGGCGAGCGCGGAAAGGTAGCCGGTGCCGACATCGTTGAAGGCGGGACGGATGTTGATCGGCACGCCGTTGTGCGTGCGAGCGGTGGTGAAGGCCATTCCCGAGAGGCCCTGAGCGACCACGTCGTAGCCGCCGTAGCTGCCATAGGGGCCCTTGGGTCCCATCGGGACGTGATCGAGATAGATGATGTCCGGCTTGATCTCCGCGAACCGCTGATAGGTGAGGCCGTAGCGGGGAAGATCGGTCGGTTTGAGAGAGACGAGGGTGACGTCGGCCTGGCGCACGAGGGCCTCGACGATGGGCGCTGACTGAGCGTGGGCGAAATCGAGGCAGATGGTGCGTTTTCCCCGGTTGATCACGGTGAAGCCGCGACTCTCGCCCGGCACGATGGGCCCTTGGACGTGGCGCATGGCGTCGCCGGCGGGTGGTTCGATCTTCGTCACACTGGCCCCGAGATCGGCGAGCGTTTGTCCGCAGATGGGGATCGCGAAGGCTTGGGCGAACTCCAGGACCTGGACGCCGTCGAGGGGGCCGGGTTGCGGCAAGCGTGTGGCGTCCGATGAAGTCATGCGCACCTCCGCAGCGAGAACTCTTGAGGCAGGGTAGCGGTCGACTCGATGGGGGAGCGCAGAATGGCAATCGATAGTAAACAAACAGGGAATCCCGAACATTCGATTGTATCTCAAATTCTTTATCGGTAGTACTGGATCATCTGATCCTCGTGATTCCGAGGGTCTAGGAGGTGCTTGTGAGCGAGACAAACTATTGGAGCAGGATGCGTCGCCGACAACTGAGCCGGCGTACGCTGCTCGGCGCGTCGGCAAAGGCCGGTGTGGGAGCGGCGGGGCTGGCCCTGGTGGGCTGTGGGGACGATGACGACGACGATGTCGTAGCCCAGGTGCAGGCGGAACCAGAGGCCCAGGCGCAGGCCCAGGTCCAGGCGGAAGCCCAGGCCCAGGCCCAGGCCCAGGC
>Ga0114996_10000221_pt1 | contig 79287 bp, 75 predicted proteins | sample ArcticOcean_MG_C_4_FD_87039 | JGI IMG/M metagenome (GOLD analysis project Ga0114996, IMG submission 87039) | Marine microbial communities from western Arctic Ocean - ArcticOcean_MG_CB4_134 | ecosystem: Environmental > Aquatic > Marine > Oceanic | place: Arctic Ocean: Canada Basin | collected...
AACGGTCTGTGCGCCATTTACGAGGTCGGCACTAGCGTGAATGTTGCTTCCGCCCTCGTTGCCACCGGCAGCCACGACCGCTTTGCCTTGTATGCCTGCCCCAACAAGCGAGTTGATCGCCAAGGACATTGCATCGGTTCCATCGTGAGGACCGGAGTGGCCGCCGAAGCTCATGTTAATCACATACGGAAGTCCAAGCTCGCCAGCCTTCTGATCGATGAAGCTGAGCGAGTTGACCACATCGTCGGAACTGAGGGTCGATTTGACGAAGATAATGTCCGCGCCGGGGGCCATACCTCCGTACGTTGAGTCGTCGCCGGCTGCGCTACCGGTCACGTGGGAACCATGCGTTTCAGTAAAGGCCTGTCGGACCTGATTCCCCCCATCGAGGTGGGTGTTGATCTGTGCCTCTGTCCAGAGCGTGCCTCCGGTCGGGGAGCCCAGTCCCGGACAGGTTCCGTCTCCCCCCAGCGGCGCATCGGTCTGGTCGCAAATGAATTTTATTCGAGTCGTCCCATCGGGATTACGGAAGTCGTTGTGGGTAAAGTCGATGTCCGTATCTATGACCACCACGATGGCGCCTGTACCATCAATACCAGCGTTGTGGAAATTCGTCGCACCGGTGGAAGGGACGCTGGTGTCGTTGAATGGCGCAAGCTGCCTGGACGCTTCGATGAACTCGACGTTAGGCAGCGATGTTAGCTGGCTGAGGCTCTCGACCGGCATCCTGGCCGACACAACCTCACCGACGACACTCTGCACGATCACGCCGAGACTCCGCAGCCCATCGAGGGAGCCGTCGGTCTTAATAAGGCCGTCGACGTAATCGCTACCCTGCACGTCCTTAACGGAGTGGGACGTGAACTGAGCGATATGTTCGCGGACTTCTTCGCTCACGTCCTGAGCGCCCGGGAGGCCCGACGATACCGCGCCTAAAAGGGCGGCGTCGAGTTTGCCGTAGTCGGGTTCTGTCTCCTGTCCTTGGGTTGTGGTCGAGAACGTGATGCTGAGGACGGCCAGAGACAGCGCGAAGAACCTAAGAAGTCTCAGATGATAGCGCATATACAAAGATTATCGGCGGCGACAGCCGGATTTTCAACGCCCCGTCAGGCTTCGTAGTGCGACGGACGGGTCAATTCGGACACCGATCATTGACGCAGGCTCAGTATACCAGCGGAGCGGACTTTTGGTGAGCGAGGCCGCGAGCCGTTTGGTTACAACGAGTACGTATCGCCTATTGTCTTGAGCAGGCCATCTTTGACGAGTGCGTCGATCACTTCTTGAGGAGCATATGGATGGTCATCAGCTGCGAGGTGACCCGCGAGGAACAGATTCAATTCGGCTTGCGATATGACGTTACCGGGGCGGGTGAGCAGATGGCGGACGGCCTTCGTGCGAAACGAGCGAAACGACCCGTCAAACGCGCTCTGCTTTGAGTAGTGACTGCTTCGCCGATTGATCTTGCTGTCCCGAAGCACCATCGCGCCGTAGTCGAAAAGGGCGTAATGCCACTCGCGAGGGTTGTCACTCCGAACGGCCTCACGTGCGATGTCCATGATCTGACTATCGGGTACACCTTCGCCGTCCGGAAAGAAAAAGTGGAGATAGACCCGCCGTATGTTGGTATCGAGAAAAGGTTCCGCGCTTCCGAAGGCGAAGCATGCAACCGCGTTAGCGGTGTATGGCCCTACGCCCGGCAGGCTTTGTAGTGTTGGCGTATCTGAGGGAAACACGCCTTCGAATTCGTCGACGATCATTTTCGCCGCGTTCCGAAGATACAGCACCCGCCTCCAGTAGCCAATACCCTCCCACACTAACAGCAGTTTCGCGTCAGGAGCCTCGGCCAGTCTGGCCACCGTGGGAAACTCGGTCAGGAATAGCTCGTATTTTGGGAGAACGCGCGCGACCTGAGTCTGTTGCAGCATGACCTCCGAAACGAGAATCTCGTACGGGTCGTCGGTGGCACGGTCACATACACGGTTTCCGTGACGAACAACGGCCCGTCCGACGCCAGCGGGGTGACCGTCACCGATAACCTTCCCGCAGAGATCGCAAGTTTCACAACGGCTGGCTGTGCAGAGGACCCAGCGGGTTCACCGACCTGCACTTTGGGAACTATTGCTAATGGTGCGACTGCCTCGTTTACAATCGCCGCCGTAATCGACGGCGCGACGCCGGAAGGGACAGATGTCACCAACACGGCCTCCATTGGAGCAGTAAACGAGACTCTGACGAACACTGGCAACGACTCGGCTACGGAAACAGTGAACGTCAACTCCAGCGCCGACATTCAGGTCACGATCACCGACGACGCCGACCATGCTGTCGCGGGTACCGACGTCACCTACACGATCGACGTTGATAACCTCGGTACCGACGGAGCAACAAATCCGACTGTCACGATCACCCTGCCACCCGGGACGACCTTCGTCAGCTCGAATCCCCCGGCGGGTGGGGCTTGCAACCCTCCTTCTGGAGGGCAAGTGACCTGTACACTGCCTGACATCGCGAACGGCGGCAATGAGCAGGTGACTATCGTAGTCCATGTCCCGTCTGATGCCGCTGACGGCTCATCGTTCGACCTCACAGTAACGGGCGGCAGTGACGCTGGTGATCTGTTCCCCCTGAACAACACTGCCCTTACCGAGAATACGACCATCGACCGTGAATTCGATCTCGTGGTCACCAAGACAGCCGATCCGGCTACTCTTAATCCAGCTGGTGATCCTACCGGCGAAATCGTCGCAGGTCGAGTCGTTACCTATAATATTGCAGTCACGAACAATGGAGATTCTGACGCAAGCAACGTTGTGGTAACCGACACCCTGCCGATACCTGCGGGTGGGGCGACACTGACCTTTGTGAACGCAACTTCCACGGCGGGCACCTGTAGCGAAGCAGGAGGGACCGTAACATGTAACGTTGGCAACGTCGCCAATGGCGCCACGGTGGATATTTCCGTCGCGGCCAGGTTGTCGTCTTCAGGCGTCGCTGGTGATACATTGACCAACAATGCCGCTGTCACGTTTGATGCAAGCGAAACGGGCACAAACCTTGGTAACAACAGCGTCAACGAAATACAAACAATCGTCCGCATCGTCAACATCAGGATCATTCAAACCTTCAATCCCGAGCCTCCTGAGGCGGGAGAGGACCTGGTAGTGAAGGTGACCATCATCAATGATGGCCCCTCGGACGCGACGGGAGTTACTTTCGATGTGGATGTACCAAATGATCCACTGATCGTGCTTCAAAGCGCCACCGCAGGGTGTGTGCTGACCCAGCGACCTACTTTCCCAGAGAGCGTGGCTTGTAACGTCGGAAACCTGAATGCTGGAGTAGCCGCACAGTTCGATATCGATCTTACCGTTGGCGTTGATGAGACAACTCCACCGGGCACTCCGCTGCCTTTCCCAGTTACCGTCATCACGGTCCCACCGAGCGGTCCGCCAACGTTCGTTCCGCCGGGTAACCCGAACGTGGTGCGCGTGGTCGATCTTGAGGTAGACGTACAGTCCGACCCCAGCCCAGCGGTTGCTGGTACAGACTTGACGTACACGGTCAGCGTGACCAATAACGGGCCGGTCTTCGATGCGACCAACGTACAGTCGACACTGCAACTCCCCGCTGGCACGACCTTCGTCCCGACCGGAGGCGGTGCGACAGCGGTGTCGTTCAGGTCATTCCAGTTCCTGGCGACGAGTTCTGACTGTTTGCCTACGGTTGCGGATCCGACTATTGTCACCTGTAACTTCGGCACAGTGGCGGTGGGTAATACCGAGACCGAGTCGCTGGATGTAACCGTGACAGTGGCCCCATCGCTCGTTGAGGGCGCCAACCTCGACGCGACGGCAAGTGTCTCCGCTACGGAGAACGAAGGGAATCCGGCAAACAACACCGCGCCAGAGCAGACGCCGTCCACACGGCAATCAGACGTTGTGGCTGTGGATATCGCCGCTCCATCCTCAGCTACGGCGGGTCAAACCTTCAACCTCGACCTGACGATTCGGAACACCGGGCCTTCGGACGCTGGCGATGCCAAGGTGACGTATCAGTTGCCTCCAGGCGTCGAGTTCGTCGGATCTGTCCCACCGGGCATTTGTGTGCAGGTTGGCAGCAATATCGAGTGCGACCTTTCGAGCTTGGGCAACGGCTCCGGAGACATACCCGTCGGCAGTCAGATTGGCTTCTCGATCACCTTACGGGCGACTCAGACTGGCACCATCGACCATGAAATCAATGCCGGCAGTGCCTCCGCAGACCCAGACCCGACCAACAACGACCTGGTCGATCAAACACAGTCGTCGCAGGGGAATCAGCCAGCACCGACGAACACACCGGGCCCGACGTCGACACCAGTGCCGCCGTTGCCAACACCACAGGTTACTGCGTGTAGTTCAAATATTCAGGCTCCTCCGGGTGTAGTACTGTGGTGTCGCCAGTTGCAGTTCTTCGATCAAAACGGCGGCCAGGTGTCAAGCGTGCTCCCCGGCCAGCAAAAGGACTTTTCGTATACGCTTACGACCGCTAATCTAGACCTGATGGACGGGCGACCAGGCGCACTCAACGAGCACGCGCTCGGACGAATCAACTACCAGTGGCGGAGTTCCATGAACCCGAACCTGTGGTTCTCGATCTCGTCGCTGTACAGTGTTGGACCGCCTGCCCTAGTAATGACAACTCGGTTCTCAGGCACTCACATCTTGCTGTGGACCCCAACAGGTACACCAGAAGAGACTGCCACACCGACACCAGTCCCAGAGGCGGCCACGGCGACCCCTGTTCCGGCGAGCACGCCGCCGCCGGAACCGACGCCAGATCGGCGAACGCCCGTTGCGCTCCCCTCCACCGGTGGCTTCCCACCAGCCAACTTCGTACGACCAAGCTCAGGAGAAGTCGGCGCGGGTGTCGGATTCTGCGACCCCGACGATCCAAACCGCCGCTTCCCAAGAAATGGTGAGGTGCTACGCTGTATCGTGCTTACGATCACAGACGGGAGCGGCACGCCAATTGGAGATGCTCCTCAGGGCGAGTCGATAGACATCATCTCAGATCTGATACAGGAAGAGGTCGAGAAGTTGGGGGGCCGAGGAGCTGTGCTCGGCAGGTTCCTTGCGAAGGACATCATCTACCAGCGGGTAGAGCCGGACTCGAATCCTGCGTCGTGGCTTGATCGCCAAACGCTCTACAGCGTTGGGCAACTTGGCAGCCAGTCCATGTTGACCAACACGACTCAGTCAGGCACCTACATCCTGTTCCTGAGGTCCGCACCTGCGCTCCCGGTCACGGGCGATGTCGGGTTAGGCAACTCTCTGCTCTGGATGTTCGCTCTATTGGGAGCAGCACTGGTGGCGGCGGGCGTTTTCTTGCCCAGGTTCACACGAAGAGGGAGTATCCAGCCGTAAGCGTAATAGGATAATCAAGGTACAAAATGGGCGTTCTTCGCGGGAAGGACGCCCATTTTGTTCAAAACTGGGGACTCCCAAGAGACCGGCAAGGTTAGGACGACCCCCGACGCATTCATTTACATTCCTCGTATGACGAGATAAAATATCGTCAACGGGCTGAGTGTGGTTGCGAGGAATCGCCGAACCACTCAGTCTTTTTGATTATGGGGCCACTTATGGTTCGCCGCCAAGAGTACATCACCGCCGAAGGGAAGCAAAAACTCGAAGACGAATTGTCGCACCTCAAGAACGTACGTCGGATGGAGATAGCTTCCCAGATCAGCAAGTCCCATGAAGCTGGCGTAGTCGGCAACACCGCCGACTACGAAGAGGTGAAGAACGAGCAGGCCTTTATCGAAGGACGGATATCGGAGATCGAGTACATTCTCGATAGGGCGGTCGTGGCCGACAAGAGTATGCTTGAAAAAGGTGTCGTCGGGTTCGGCTCGTCGGTGAACGTGAAGGATCAGGCCAATCGCAGACAACAGTATGAGATCGTCGGTTCCGCCGAGGCCGCGCCTCTTGAAGGCAAGATATCGATAGAGTCCCCCGTTGGGAAGGCGCTCGTCAGCCATAAGGTCGGCGATGTCGTGGAGGTCAAGACCCCCTCGGGGGTCAACAAGCTGACCATCACGAGGATACGATAAGGGAAGATTTCGATACGAAGAGTACGAATACCCGAAGAGGCGTCCTTCCCCTGAAAGACGCCTCTCTTGTTGTAAGGAGAAAACCCGTGGCAGAACCAGAAAACCAACTTATGCAAGTCCGCCTGGAGAAACTCCAAAATCTCCGGGATCAGGGCATCGACCCATACCCCCACAGCTACGACCGCACACATACCTCGAACCAGGCGACCGATCTCCTCAAACTGGCCGAGGAGGCGAATGAGGGTGAAGACGAGGCCCGCACGGAAACCGTCTCGGTCGGCGGGAGAATCGTGCGGTATCGCGGCATGGGGCGTGCCACTTTCGCTGACATCCAGGACGGCGAAGGCAACATTCAACTGCTCTTCCGACGAAACAGCCTTACCGATACCTATGAAACACTCAAGGAGTTGGATATCGGCGATTGGATCGGCGCGGCGGGTCCCGTCTTCCGCACGCGGACCGGCGAAGCGACTATTGAGGTACAAGAGTGGACGGTGCTGTCGAAGTCGATCCGCAACCTCCCAGAGAAGTGGCACGGCCTCACCGATGTGGAGGCCCGCTTTCGTCAGCGGTACCTCGACCTCATCTCAAACGAGGATGCCCGTCGCATCGCAATCATGCGAAGCCGAATGATAAGCGCCCTGAGGCGATTCATGGACGGGCGAGGCTTCATGGAGGTAGAAACGCCTATTCTAGTGCAGGTGCCTGCCGGTGGCTCGGCACGTCCCTTTGCGACACACCACAACTCCCTCGACCGCGACCTGTACCTCCGCATAGCAACTGAATTACACCTCAAGCAACTTGTTGTCGGAGGCTTCGAGAAGGTGTACGAGATCGGTCGCGTCTTCCGCAACGAAGGGCTGGACGTCACTCACAATCCCGAGTTCACGACGATGGAGAGCTACGAGGCTTTTGCCGACTACAACGACGTTATGGCGATGGTCGAGCAGATGTTTTTTACCCTCGCGCAGGGCGTACTTGGTTCAGCGACTGTCGAGTTCGAGGGCGAGACCATCGACTTCACGCCGCCCTGGCCACGCCTAGACCTGCGCGAAGAGATCAAGCAGCGTAGCGGTATCGACTTCCTGGAGGCACCCGACATCGAGTCTCTGAAGACCGAGATGAAGGCCATCGGCCTCGACGCCGGGCACCAGATGAGTTGGGGCGGTCTGCTCGACAAGCTGTTGTCGGATACCGTCGAGCCGCACCTAGTACAGCCCAGCTTCCTGGTCGACTACCCGGTCGAAATGTCGCCGCTTGCCAAGAAGAAGCGCGGCAACCCGTTGCTCGTCGAGCGGTTTGAGGGCTTCGTCGCCGGTATGGAGATCTGCAACGCCTTCACAGAGTTGAACGACCCCATCGACCAGCGACAGCGCATGGAGAAGCAAGAGCAGTTACGCGGCGAATTCGAGAACGAAGACTCTGATCGCCTGGACGAAGATTTTCTGGTGGCCATCGAGCACGGGATGCCCCCAACCGGCGGTCTGGGCGTGGGCATCGACCGCCTCGCCATGCTCTTCGCGGGCCAGCGCAGCATACGTGAAGTAGTGTTGTTCCCCCAGTTGAGAAGTAGGTGAATCGTGTTAGGTTTGAGCTTAGCGTACATACCTCACCCTAACACCTCGCACCTTGTACCCCTGTCGATGCGTCTAACTTGGTAGAATCAGCCGACGGAGGCCATACAGAAAATGTCCGAGCTAATCGAGTTTCGTAAGTCCAAGGACGAGTTTTTCAAGCAAGACCACCACGCACCGCTGACACCGGATCAGCAGCGCAGTTTCAAGGGGCTGTCGTATTACGACGAGAACCGCAGTCTCAAGATCGAACTGAAACCGACACAGTTTGAGAAGCCCGAGATGATCGAGATGCAGACGAGCACCGGGGACGTGGCTAAATACTACCGATGGGCGACTGTTTCCTTCGAGGTGGACAGCCAGCCAGCGCAGCTTACGCTATATAAGGATATCGAGGGCGACGACTTCTTCCTCCCCTTCACTGACGCCACGAGCGGTAAAGAGACCTACCCGGCGGGCCGCTATCTCGAAACGCACGCCCTCTCTAACGGCAATCTTCTCGTCGACTTCAACTACGCCTACAACCCCTACTGCGCCTACAATGAAATGTGGAGTTGCCCGCTAACCCCCTTCGAGAACCGCTTGCAGGTCCCAATTCGCGCGGGTGAGAAGACTTTTAAGTAGTCCTCCACTTCGTTTCCGCTGAACGAACGACGAGACTGATTGGAAACCGCCGTGGGTTTGCAAACCCGCGGCGGTTTCTTATACTACCGGCCATCGCCATATGACTAGGTGTAAGTAATGCCAAAGACGACCGACGTTGCCATTATCGGCGGTGGAGTGATCGGGTGCTCCATCGCGTATCAGCTTGCGAAGCGGGGAATCCGCAGCACGGTGTTCGAGAAGGACAGCCTTGGTTCGAGCGCATCGGGGGCTACGGGCGGTATCATCGGGCCGATCTGGTACGTCGACCACACCATCGAACCCTACTTCGATCTCGCCATGCGTAGTCTCGATATATTTCCCTGGCTGGCCCAAGATTTGAAAGACTCCGGCGTCGACCCGGAGTACCGCCCATACGGCGTTACGAAAGTCGCGCTCACCAACGAACTGCACGAAGTCTTGAAGAACAATCTCATCTGGCAAGAAGAGCTTGGCATCGGGGTGCAGTGGATCGACAGGGATGAGTTGTTTGAACGTGATCCGCATATGACGCCAGAAGCTCAAGGTGCGGTCTTTTCCCCACAGGAAGCCAACATACGGGGGCAGGCCTACGTCAACTCGCTGGCCCACGCGGCCTGCAAGTTGGGCGCGACCTGCATCGAAGGCGCTGAGGTCACCGGCCTCGAATTCGACGGCGACCGCGTCATCGGCGTCCGTACTCTGACAGACGTATATCATGCCAAGCACACGGTTCTTGCTGCCGGCGCTTGGACAGGGCTTGTCAACCGCTGGCTGCCCGAAACAATCCCAGTTCGACCGATCAAGGGACAGCGAATCACGATCCGTATGCGCGGCTTTTCTCCGATGGGGCCTGTACAGAGCATCATTCCGCAAAACGATGGCACAATGTTTGCCGGAGCTAGCCGCGAGGAAGGAGCTTTCGACCACCGGATTACGACTAGCGCAGTTGATGGCCTATTCGACAACGCCACTCTCCTATACCCAGTGTTGAAAGACGCCGAGTTCGTTGGAGCACGGGCTGGTATTCGCCCAGGCTCTCCCGATGGAATGCCCATACTTGGCCCTGTGCCCGGATACGAGGGCTTCAGCGTCGCGTCTGGCCACGACCATGTCGGTATTATTCTCAGTCCCGCTACTGGCGTGGACATGGCCGAGTACATCGCTACTGGTGACGCATCGAGGCTGGACTTTTTCAGCATCGAGCGCTTCACCGACGGAAGACCACAGTTCGTGCCGAAAACACTGTTTTCCAACATCAGCTACGACAAGTAACGACCATCCCTAAGCCGGACATCGTCCGATTGACCGTTCACTGTCTCGTCCTTATACTTCCGTGCAACTTACTGAACGTAGGGAGACCATGACACGAACCCTTGCAGGCATATACCCCGCGACCGTCACCCCCTTCGGCTCGGATGGTTTTTTCAGCCCAGACGCAATGCGGAAGATCATCCGGCACCAACTCAATGCGGGCGTCGATGGCTTCTACCTATGCGGAGGAACAGGAGAGGGCTTGCTTCTGACCCGCGAGGAACGGGAAGCCGCTCTCGAGTGTGTGATCGACGAGGTGGACGGCAGTGCGGGCGTGATCGCACACGTGGGTGCCTTCCAGACCGCAGAGACTCTCGCGCTGACCCGACATGCCAGCCTGGCTGGCGCCGATGCTATCGCCGCACTGCCGCCATCGTACTTTTACAAGCCCGACCACCTGGGCCTGGTGCAATACTACACGGCGGTCGCCGAGGCGTCAGACCTGCCGTTATTGATCTACAACATTCCGCAGCGAACCGGCGTCGCGATGACAGAGGAGTTGTTCGAGGAAATGCTGGCGCTGCCGAACGTGATCGGTATGAAGGACTCGACAGGCGATATTGAAGCACTTGAAACCTTCCTCAAAATCGGTGATAACCCTGTGATCTTCGAGGGCGAGGATACGGCCGTGCTTCCGGCACTAAAGGCGGGGGCGGCTGGCGGTGTTGGCGCGACCTACAACATGATGCCGCAACTGTTCGTAAAGCTCCATCGCGCGCTTAAAGCTGGTGACACAGATACTGCTGAGAGTACACAGGCACGAATCACGGAGATCATCATGGCGCTGCTCGAAGTCGACGTGATCTCTGGCGTCAAGCAGATCGTCAACTGGATGGGCCTCGAGTGCGGAGAAGGGCGTACCCCCAACCGCTCCCTCACAGACGAGGAAAAGTCTCGCCTGCGGAATGCGCTCAACAAAGTCGGCTTCTTCGACGAGTAGTCGTCAATCAAGCATCAATCGCGAGAGCACAAAGGCGTCAGGGCAATCGCGTCTTAATTCTTCAGCTTTGAAATTAGTGATATTGATGTATCGAAAGAGTGTGACGGCAATGTTTCCGACGGTCTGCCAGTTGCAACTGCTCTTGTAATGAGTCGGTGTACATCAGGTTGGCCCGATTGCCCTGGACAGTACACCGTGCAAATCGCAATCTAGAAAATCGACAAGACTCCTATCCGTTCGCTCCGAGCCTGCCGAAGGGCTATCAAGTAACTGCTCGCCACCACCTCGGCTGGTGGCACAACTCCTCCACCCTCACCCTACCCTCTCCCTCAAGGGGAGAGGGGAAGATGGAAGGCGTTTGACGTACATAAGTTACTCCTCTCGATTCGGTCCGGTCGTCGGACGTAAGAATGCTCGGCACGCACTAGCCTATAAGACGCGATTATCCTTCAAAGGGCGCTGGGTGAAGTCGTTTCCTACCGTGTTCTCTCCTACCTCCACGGTGAAACTCAATACTTGGCTCGCGGTCCGAATTCTTCGTGGCGATTGTTCAATTCTGGTTTCTCCTCGGCACCACAGGTACTACCAGCTATGAAAGCGATCTGAGACGAGACGAGTAGCTGTCTTTCGCCGATTGACCTCCCCTATACCCACATCTATACTTCGTTGCGACCTAAACAGCCGTAAGGGAGCAGCATGAAGATTACCGACGTGACAACTACTGTCCTGGTGAACCCCAACGTTCGGGCCATCTGGGACGCTACGACGCTGCCCGACCAGCCCATCGGTCGGGGGTGCGGTACGCTGTTCGTCCATATCAAGACCGATGAGGGCTTCGAGGGCCTGGGCGTTGGCGAAGGATCGCCGGGTGTGCGTCAGGTCATCGAGGACGGACTAAAAGACTTGCTGATTGGCGAGGACCCGTTCGACATCGAGCGACTGTGGGACAGGATGTTCTGGCGCGTACGCGGCTACGGACGCAAGGGCGTCGCATTCCTTGCGATCTCGGCGGTTGACATCGGTCTTTGGGACTTGAAGGCGAAGGCGCTCGGAGTACCGCTGTACAAGCTCCTGGGACCGTATACCGCCTCTGTCCCAGTCTATGGCAGCGGGGGCTGGACGCATCTGACGCAGGACGAGCTTGTGGGCGAGATGACCGCCTTCGTCGAGCGCGGATTCACTCGCATCAAGATGAAGGTGGGTAAGGACTTCGGCAAGGCCGAGCGTGAGGACATCGAGCGGGTAGCGGCGGTACGTCAGGCCGTTGGGAATGACATCGCCCTCTACGTCGACGCCAACAACGGCTACTATACTAACCAGGCGATCTATATGGCGCAGCAGTTCGAGCAATACCAGATCGGCTGGTTCGAAGAGCCGGTGCTGGCGGACGATATCGACGGCCTGCGTGAGGTTCGTCAGCGAACGACAATCGACGTGGCAACCGGCGAGCACGAGTACACGAAATTTGGGTTCAAGCAATTGATCGCCGGAGGCGGGGCCGATATCGTACAACCAGATGTCGGGCGTGTCGGCGGTGTCACCGAATGGATGAAAGTGGCCCATCTGGCACACTCGTTCAACTTACCCGTTGCACCGCACGCGGCGCAGCTTGTCCACCTCCACCTGGCCTGTGCGACGCCCAACCTCAAGGTCCTCGAGTATCTCGATGTGGTCGAGGATGGCGACGGCGCTTGGTACACCGAGTTCCCACAGCCAAAAGATGGCATGTGGTCTCCCTATCCTGACCGGCCCGGCCTCGGTCTTGAACTCGACCCCTACGCCGTCGAGAAGTACGCGGTCTAGCTAGGTGATGTTGTTTACAGAATCTTGGAACTCGTGGCAGCCGACCTTCAACGTTGCCCATTATGTGCGACTTTCGTACGGCATGGTATTCGCTAATTCAGATCGTCAACTTTAGATGGCAGACAAAACGAACGTCGTACTGATCCTCACCGACGACCAGGGCGTTTGGGCTGCAGGCTGTTACGGCAACTCTGAGATTCGTACGCCAAATATTGATCGGCTTGCGGAGACTGGCACACGCTTCGAGAATTTTTTCGTAGCGTCTCCGGTATGCTCCCCCAGTCGCGCGACTCTTCTCACGGGCAGGATCCCATCGCAGCACGGCGTTCACGACTGGATCAGCGAGGGCAACGTCGGCCCGGATGCCATCCGGTTCATGGAGGGCGAGGTCGGGTACACCGACTTACTGGCGCGCAATGGCTGGACCTGCGGTCTGTCGGGAAAATGGCACCTGGGCGATAGCCAGATTCCTCAGCATGGCTTCACCGACTGGTTCGTCAACCAGCTTGGGGGAGCCCCGTACAACAACGCGCCCATGGTGCGCAACGGTCAACTCGTCGACGAGCCTGGCTACGTCACTGACGTGATTACCAATGAGGCGCTGGGCTTGCTCGACAAGTACGCTGACGGTGACCACCCTTTCTACCTGAGCGTGCACTATACAGCGCCGCACAGCCCGTGGATCGGCGAGCACCCACAAGACATCGTCGACTCATACGACGACTGCGCTTTCGAGTCGTGCCCGCAGGAGCAGCGGCACCCCGACGCCATCTGGTTGACCGATCAGAATCTGGGCAACCGCGAGGCGCTCAAGGGATATTTCGCGTCGGTCACTGCGATGGACACGAACGTCGGGCGTATTCTCGACCGCCTGGAAGAGCGTGGGCTACGGGAAAACACCCTTGTCGTGTTTCTGAGCGATAATGGCTTTTCGTGCGGGCAACACGGCTTCTGGGGGAAGGGCAACGGCACCAGCCCACGTAATATGTACGAGAACTCCCTCAAAGTCCCGGCTATTTTCAGTCATCCAGGCCGTATTCCGCAGGGCGCTGTCGAAGATGCGATGATCAGTTCCTACGACTTCATGCCAACGCTCCTGGAATACCTCGATTTACCCCTGCCGGACGGCCGCAACCTCCCCGGCAGCAGCTTCCTGCCCGTGCTGACTGGCGAGCCGTTCGATGGTCGTGAGAACGTCGTCGTATACGATGAGTACGGCCCGGTGCGAATGGTTCGGACACGCGAGTGGAAGTACGTCTACCGCCATTCCCATGGCCCTCACCAGCTATTCGATCTCGTAAACGACCCCGACGAACGCCGCAACTTGATCGACTATCCTGCATATCAAGAGCGGGCCGCCGAGCTAAAGTCCACAATGGACGAGTGGTTCGCACGCTACGTCACCCCGTCCCGCGACGGCCTGCGTATTGACGGCACTGCCTTCGGTCAGACGCAGTGGATGAGATAGCTTAACGTTTCGAAGACATTGCTCACCCGGTTATCAGAGCCAAGCATGAAGTGATGGGAGCAAGGCATGATTGACGAGCAGTTGGCCTACAAATCAGCAGCTGAACTCCGAGATTTCGTTGCAACAAAACAGGTCTCGCCTGTAGAACTTGCTGAGTTGTTTTTCGAGCGCATAGGTCGTCTCGATCCGCAGTTGAACTCTTTCCTTCTCGTGACGCGTGACTTGGCGATGAAGCAGGCGAAAGCTGCCGAGGATGCCGTGATGCGTGGCGACGAGCTTGGCCCTCTACACGGCCTGCCGATCCCCTTTAAAGACACTCAGATGACTGCCGGGGTCCGCACCACAATGGCGTCTGTCGTCCACCACGATCGAATCCCAGAAAAGAACGCGGCGGTGGTTGAACGCATGCTGGAGGCCGGTGCCGTCATGCTGGGCAAGACGAACGCCTCTGAGTTTGGAATAGTCGGTGCAAGCGTCAACTCGCTCGGAGTGACAGGGCGGAACCCTTGGGACACCGACCGGACTCCCGGTGGTTCGAGCGGCGGTGCGGCGGCGGCAGTGGCGGCCTACCTGTGTCCCATCGCGACAGGCAGTGATGGCGGCGGGTCGCTCCGCATACCGGCCAACTTCTGCGGCATCTACGCCATTAAACCGACGCTAGGTCGGGTGTCGATGTACACCGCCGTCGACGGCCCTCATAAGCCAAATACCTTCTCGCAACCGGGGCCGCTTGCCCGCACGGTGCGCGACGCGGCTATGCTGCTCCAGGCAATGGCGGGATTCGACCGCAGAGACTCTGGATCGCTACGACAGACACCACCCGATTTCATCGCTGCGACCGAGAAGGACATCGAAGGGCTGCGCATCGGATGGACTCCCGATTTCGGATTCGCCGATGTTTTCCCAGAGGTAGCCGATGTCACATACAAAGCGGCGCTCGCGTTCGAGGAGCTTGGATGCGCGGTCGAGGAGGTCAAGATGGTGCTTCCAGAGCCCTACGATTCATTCGGCCCGATACAATCAGCAGGGGCCTACAACGACCTGGCGCAGCATCTCGGCGAGTTCGGCGCCCGGATGATGGAATACACAAAGTTTTCCATCGAGAAGGGTTCGAAGGTCACGACCAGCGACTACATGAGAGCAGAGGGCCGTATCGCCGATCTCAAGGCAACGTTCGACGATGTGTTTGAGACCTGCGACCTCATCATCTCGCCCGTGTCGCGCTTCCCTGCCTTCCTAAACGACGACCCATTCCCCGGCAGTATCACCGGCGGCTCATCTTATCCGGAGCAGTTCTGGAACGGAGCGTTCACCATGCACGCCAACGCTATCGGCCATCCTGCCGCGTCGATTCCTGCTGGCTTTTCCTCCGACGACCTGCCCATCGGCCTCCAGATCATCGGCCGCAGGTACGACGAAGAGACCGTCCTCGCCGCCTCAGCCGTCTTCGAGCAGGCTCGACCGTGGATTCAACACAGGCCGCCGGTGTCGTAACCCCCTACCCCAACACCTCAGCCCTTGGAGCAACCGGCCATCCCCAACCAGCCATCGTGTCGTACAACTCGGCCAGCTCGTCGTGAGTGAGCGGCAGAGACGGCGGACGCGACGCGCCTACGGGCCAGCCCATAACGGCCAGCATGCCCTTCTTCACGACGGCCTGCCCGCCCGTGCGCTTGCCGACCTTTCCGGCGAACACACCGATGTCGTCCTCGACGCTGTGGTACAGGGCGTCGGCTTCGTCGTAGCGGCCCGCCTCCATCAGGTCCCACAGCTTCAGGTCGTGGGCCGGGTAGGACTCGGACGTGTGGTTGATGTAGCCCTTGCCGCCCAGCTTGTGGTTGAGCGTCGGCGTCCCGTTGTTGTCGATGATGTTGAACCTGTCGGCCAGGTGAAAAATGTCCTCGTACTTGTTCTCGAAGGGCACGCCCCACTTGATCGCCACGACGTGCTCGAAGTCGACCATGCGCTCGAACGTCTCGGGGTAGATGGAGCCGCCTGGCATTCCACGGGTGATGTAGACCAGGATGCCGATGTCGATTGCGTCGGAGATGTCGCTGTAGTGCCGCACGATGTCGTCCTGCGTCGGGCCGTTGAGCACCGGCGGCGATATCTGGAGCCCGACAGCGCCGAGATCCTGGGCCTTCTTGGCGTCCTCGATGGTGCGGATAGTGTCCTTATAGTGGAGCCCGCACCAGATGGAAGCCTTGCCGTCGGCGGCCTGCACAGCGGTGCGGAGCAGCGCCGGCCACTCCTCGTCGCGAAGCTGCGGCCCCTCGCCCATCGCGGCCGCGACCTTAATCACTGCCCTACCCGTGACAAGGCCCTGCTCGACCCACCACTGGGTCAGGTCGCCCATCTTGCGGTAGTCGACTTCGAAATCGTCGTCGAACGGCGTCGGCACCGTCGCAATCGGCCCTACGATCAGTTTTTTGAGTTCCTCACGGTCCATGTTGTCGCCCTCCTATTTTGTATATGTAGATAGTCGGGGATAGCCTATGCCTGTGGGTCGGCGGGGTCAAGGTTGGGGGGAGGGAGGGCGAGTCGAGCACATGGCGAATGGCACACTAATCAGGACACAAAGAGGCTTGGAGAAATCTGTTGGGGCATCCAGATCGTCGGTATCCGCGCCTTTGCTCAACTTGAACGGACTCGGTCATGAGTGCTCCAATGAAATGGGGCGTTAGTTCAGATAGAATGTCGGATAACGGTAGATTTCGGGGAGTTCCATGGCTGAGGCTTTAGTCACACCTGCACTGATTCGTTGGGCGCGCGAACGCAGCAACAAGCCGCCTGATAAACTTGGCGTGCCATTTAACAAAGTCCTAGCTTGGGAGAGCGGTGAAGCACGCCCTACCTTTCGCCAGGCTCAGAATCTGGCCCAGCGACTTCATGTGCCGTTCGGGTACCTCTTCTTGTCTAGTCCACCAAAAGAGCGTATTCCTCTGCCTGATTTACGTACACTTGCGGGGACTGAGCGAGAGAAGCCAAGTCCAGAGTTCATTGACATCCTGTACGACGCGCTTCGCAAGCAAGAGTGGTTTCGGGAACATCTACAAGAAGAAGACGCCGAGCAGCTACCGTTCATCGGACGATACTCCATTCACGACGATCACGAGGCCGTCGCCCGTGATATCAGACACACTCTAGCGATAGATACCGGTGCTCGAACAGCTACCTCCTGGGAATCGTTCATAACAGAGCTAGTTCGACGCGCCGAAGGTTCACAGATGCTCATTCTGCGGAGCAGCATTGTTGGTAACAATACCCGAAGACCGCTTAGTGTGAATGAGTTCAGGGGATTCGCAATCAGTGACCGATTGGCCCCACTCATCTTCATAAATTCAAGAGACGCAAAAGCTGCGCAGATATTTACACTCGCTCACGAACTGGCACACCTATGGATCGGCGAAAGCGGAATTTCCAACCTAGATTACTTCAAGCGCGCCGAACGGCAACGGCATGAAATAGATCGCTATTGTGATCAAGTCGCTGCCGAGGTCTTGGTACCGAGCAAGGATTTCGCGATCCGCTGGAACTTGCATGGTTCGCTTGAGGACAACCTTCGCCACCTTGCAAGAACGTATAAGGTAAGCTCCTTCGTTATTCTTAGACGTGCCTTTGATCATGAACTGATTGATCAACTAACCTATCGATCAAAGTACGGGGAGTTGAAAGAAGGCTCGAAGCGAGCTAGAAAAAAGGAGAATGGAGCGTTCTATCCAGCGTTCCTAGCCCGTAATAGTAATACGTTCACCAACGCCGTCGTGGTTGCCCACGCCGAAGGTCGCATAAACGGCACAGAAGCCGCGACCCTATTGAACGTGAAACTTGGAACGTTGCCTAACGTCGAGAGGCGGGTGTTGGGAGGCGAATTCCCTGATGCCTGACTTCTGGCTAGACACCGACAGTTTCTTAACCCCCAGTAACGGCCCTTACCGTTTTGGCACCTTACCTCGGTTTTGGACTTTTCTTCAAGACCAAGCGGAAGCAGGCGTGATCGCGAGTTCTCAGGTCGTGTTTAGGGAATTGTTAGAGACAAAGGACATGGTAGCCGACTGGGCCAAGAATCAACGTGATCTGTTTTGGGAAGCTGATATCGACGTTCAGGTCACTTTTACGAAAATCGCTGACAACGTCAATAACACCGAGAGATACTATGACCATCATAAGTACAAGTTCTTAGACGGTGCTGATCCCTGGATAATTGCCCATGCCAAAACTCTCGGTGGCAAAGTCGTCACATTCGAAAAGTCCGAGCCGCAGTCCGCTAGGCCCAAGATACCAGATGTATGTAACGAGTTCGGCGTCAAGTGCATCAACGTCTATGACATGATCACTGAAATGGGTGTGCAGCTTTGAACCAGGCAGTATCCTCAATTAACTTTCACCCCCACCTTCCGCATCGCCAGCCCCGCCAGCATGTACATGATGACGTAGACGACGACGCGGTAGGTGACGGCTGAGCCGGGCGGGATGCAGATGAAGGACAGGCCGGAGAGGCCGCGCTTGCCGATCTCGTGGGCGATGCGGATGATCTCGTAGTCGGTGAGGCCGATGGGCTCGACGGCCTCGCCGAGGATGTCGCCTGGGGCCGGGCCCGCGCCACCCATCACATCCATGTCGAAATGGGCGTACACGCTCTCGGTGCCGTCGTACGCGCGGTCGAGCTCGCCGATCAGCCCCTCGATGCCGAGGCTGGTACGCAGCTCCCACGAGGAGATGAACCTGGCCCCCGCGTTCAGGTACTTTCGCACAATCTCCTTCTTCTCCAGCATCCCGCGCTCGCCGATCTCGACCAGGTGCTGCGGGTCCATGTTGTCGTGGAACTCGTACATCTTCTCCTTCCAACTGGCCGAGCCCGCAATGCGGGGATCGCGCGTCAGATGGTCGAGGGGCTGCGCGTCCCAGTGCGTGTCGAGGCTGATGCACCCAACCGGGCCAGTGGCGCGCTCGGCAATGGGCTTGGCGATGGCATAGGAGCCGCAGGGCGAGTTCTGGCCGATGACGACGGGCACGGCACCGGCGTCCAGAGCGTGGCCGACCTTCTCCACGACGGCGGCCTGCGCACGTAAAATGTTCTCCGGCGACTGGTTTTGTAAAACCTCCGGCGGGATGTCGGCGTCGCCGTAGTCGACGGCCTTGATGTGCTCGAAGACGTCCAGGTCGAAGTCTTGGATGTAACCGGACTGATAGCGGATGGACTGCTGGCGAACTCGCTGCGGCGCGGCGAGCCATTCCAACCGGTCGACTCCGGCGTACCGTTCGGTCTCCGAGGCCACGTAGGGCGCGCCGATGATGACGGCATCCATGCCTTCAAGCTCTTCTCGTTTTGTCGCGTGCGGCAGCCCCATGAAGGTGGGCGTTTCCGGTCTGATAAAGGGTGCCGTCCACTCGCCGCCAAAGCTGCCGCTGATGAACTCGTTCCACGCTGTCAGTTGCTCTGCCCATGTGGGGTACGTGAGGGTCGTCATGTGGTTCTCCTGTGTGACGGGTGTGTTGGGTGATTATGCACTATGAGGCACTGAGTCCGATATGATGAGCAAAACGACGCTTCTATCAACGAGCGTGTTGAAGGCTTGTAGCCGACCTAGAACAGCCGTATCGTGAAACCATCGCGAGTGTCGCAGGTTTATGAACACGGAGGAAGAGCCATATGGTGGTGATTACGTTTTCAGATCGCACTGCTGAAAAACGCGCGCTGGCATTCCTTTTAGGCAGGTTCTCCGGGCGAGTGCTTAGCTCTGGTGAACATCTCGTGCCGGAAGCCGCATTGGAAGCGCTGGCCGACCAGGATATTCCGTTTGCTGTGAAGGGGAAGGCGACCTATGAGCAGCAGGTGGCGGCGATTCGAGGTACCGCTTCCTCTCCAGTTCAATGATGGCCGAGACGTGCCCTCTGAGTGGCTTGCTGATGCGGTCCTTGAAATAGTGGATCGCTTCGGAGGAGCCAGTTACGAGACGCAAAAAGTCGAGGGGCATTGGCGTCAAGGCAGTATCCTCTATCGAGACACATTAGTGAAAGTGTTCGTCGATGTGCCAGACTCCGACGCGAACCGTCAGTGGATGGTCGGTCTCAAAGAGCGTTGGAAGGAGCGCCTTGAGCAACTTGATCTTTGGTTGGTCAGCTACCTAATCGAGGTGGACTAGACTGGTCGCCGACCACTATCGGGTACTCGCACTCAGTATCCGCCAAATGCCGTGGGCGTCGTTGGCTTCGTAGTACATGCGGTAGCGGCCATCGGGGAGGCGCATGATGCAGGGCTCGGAACACTTGAGGGTGTCCCACAGACCGCCGAAGACAACAGACGGCTCCAGGTCCTTTGTCCACGTGAGACCGTCGGGAGACGTTGCGCTGAGGATGCGACCGTGCATGGGGTCTGCGCTCCATCCGGCGTAGTACATGCGGTATGTACCGTCGCCAAGGCGGAGCACTTCCGGTGCATACACTGTCGCTGTCTCGAACTCCGTCGTCTGTGAGATTCTCGCTCCAAGCTCACGCTTGAAATGCACGCCGTCGTCGGATATGGCGCTGATAATGGTCTTGTCCGACTGCACTCCCGCATGTGGCAAGGCGATGGCGCTGTGGAAGTAGAGTCTGTACTGCATCCGCCCGTCCGCCTCGAAATAGAGGCATCGCGGCGACCCATAGTGCACATCCCAGTCTCCAAAGCGAATACCAGGCTCATGCTCCCATTCGAGTCCGTCGCCAGAATAGGCGCTCATGATGGAGCTTGGGCCGACGTGTGGCTGCCCCTCGAAGTACATGCGCCAGCCGCCGTCGGGCAGCGGAATGACGTCGGGGCACACGACGCGCAGGCTTGCCCCTGACTCATGAGGCGCGAGTCGCACGCCGGGCTCCGGCTCCCAGGTGTCACCGTCCAGAGAGAAGGCGCTGAGGATACTGGCCGGTGAGGTCCGATAGTCCATGCCGGGACCTGATTCGGTGTAGTACACCCTGTAACCGCGCTCGAGCTCGACTACGTTCGGCGTGATGATGCGCCACATGCCCGATGCTTCGCGCACGTCGACGGCGATTTCAGGGTCTTTCACCCAGTCGGTGCCTGGGTCGTTTGGCTGATAATGGACTGACGTAAGCATGGGTATACCAAAAACCTCCGCAGGGTTCACGGCAGCATACCACGAGCCCGGTGGTATGATGTCCACCATATACAAAAACACATCAAGAGAGGTATAGCAATGGGCGACCGAATCAAGGACAAAATAGCGATCGTGACGGGGGCCGGGTCGGTCGGGCCGGGCATCGGGAACGGTAAGGCGGCGGCGATGCTGTTCGCCAGAGAGGGCGCGAGCGTGATGCTCGTCGATTACAACCTTGATGCTGCCGAGGAGACGAAGCGCCTCATCAGCGAGGAGGGTGGGACTTGCTTCACCTCGCAGGCCGATGTCTCAAACTCCGCCGATTGCAATCGCATCGCCTCAGAGTGCATCGAGAAGTGGGGCCGCATCGACATTCTGCACAACAACGTTGGTATCGAGATTCCGGGCGGCATCCTCGATATCACCGAGGATGACTGGGACCGCACGCTTGACGTGAACCTCAAGAGCGTCTTTCTCATGTGCCGCGCCGTCGTGCCGCACATGGTCGAGCAGGGCGGCGGTGCGATCGTCAACATCTCGTCTATTAACGGGATTCGCACGCTCCCGGCGCTGTCAGGGGCCTATGGCGCATCGAAACTCGGTATGGTCGCCCTGACTCGCGAGATCGCCATCGAATACGCATCGAAGGGTGTCCGTTGCAACGCCGTGTTGCCGGGCATGATGCGTACGCCCTTCGTCGAAGCGTCCCTCACAGGGGCCTGGGGCGGTGACGTAGAGGACATGATGCGCCAGCGCGACGCTATGATCCCCATCGGCAAGCAAGGCGAGTCCTGGGACGTGGGGCACGCCGCCCTCTTCCTCGCCTCCGACGACGCCAAGTACGTCACCGGCACGACGCTTGTCGTTGACGGCGGGCTTACGGGTGGTGTGCAGACCGCGGGGTAGGTATCGCTCAGTCACCCGTCCCCGTCTCCTTGTTCCACCAGTCGAGCGCGCGCTTCATGAGAGCGGTCATGTATGGGCGTCTCTGATTGATGTATGGCGTGAGGGTCGTCGCACCGCCGTCGAACAGACGGCGTTTAAGTCTGGCGTACTCGTCGGCTTGTTTTGAGTCGGCACGTAGGTGGTCCCGGAACACAAGATAGTTATTCCAGACTGTCCCGTCCCACGGCACGATGCCGAGATCGACGTTGACCTTGCCGCGTTTGCGCAAGTAGAAGCGTCGGGGCGCGCTGCCGCCCCCTGGCTCGTCGTAGCCGAGGGCCAGCAGGTTCGTCAGATGCCTCGTCGTCAACTCGATGCGCCGTACGCCGACGAGAATATCGATAACTGGCCTGCCGTCTAGCCCCGGAACCGCTGTCCCGCCAAAGTGCTCGATCTGGATGGCGAAGTCTTCCAGCGCCTGCTTGACCTGCAGTTTCTCCGTGTCGAATAGATCGGGCCACACCGGGTCGTAGGCTGCGATCTCAATTTGCTCGTCGAGTTCCAAGAAGTTCCTCGCCGTTGGTCACGTTCATAGTAATCGGAGGAGCCACATTCGGGAAAGGGTGTTGATTAGCATCGAGAGACGGTTACGCATTGTGGGCGTGGGATAAGCGAATCACACCCTCCGCAGTGCTGTCACCGACGCCATGCCGATCAACACGACGCAGATGGCGGCGGATACGAAGAACACACTCGGCAGTCCAAAACTGTTCGCAAGGTATCCCGATACCAGCGGGCCTAGCAGCATGCCGATGGCGTACACGGCCTGGTAGAAGCCCATTGCGGTGGCACGCTGCTCCGGCTCGACGAGATGGATGCTGAGGGCCATGAACGTCGTGTTAAGTACGCCTCGGGCCGCTCCTCCGGCGATCTGTACCAGGTACAGCAGCGGCAGCCACGCGACCAGGGGCACGGCAACGAAGGTCAGCCCCATCAATATCGCGCCGAAGCGCACGGTGGTCGAGTGGCCCCATCGTCGTGCAAGAGGGGCCGCCGCCAATGCCATTACTGTGGTCGACAGCAGCGCTAGCATGGTCACCAGGCCGAGGTCGAGCGACGATGCGCCAATGCTCTTCGCATACACCGGCACGAAACCGAACACGCCCGCGAATGTGGTGAACTGTACAAGTACGGCCATGAACGACACTGTCAGCAGAAGCGGGTTCGATGCCACTTGCCGGAACACCGTCCACGACGGCCGTTGTGGACGCAGCACTTTGGGTTCTTTGACGAACGCCAGCGTGACCAACCCAATCAAGCCCAGTATCGCCCCGCCGAAGAACGTAGCGCGGTCTCCCCATATCTGCGCGATCACGCCACCCGACGCGGTCGCGGCCATCAAAGCCGACCCATTAATGAAGTTGATTGAGCCGATAGACCGGGCCGACTGTTCTTTCGGGTAGAACGAGGCGTAGAGCACGGTGAATACAACCATGAACGCCCCACCGACGCCGGTTACCGTTCGGGCGAAGAACAAAAGCCAGGATGTGGTAGCGAGCCCGAGGCCGAGAGCTCCGACGATTACGGTCAACAGGCCGATGGCGACCAGGGGCTTTCGACTGCGTCGGGCGTCGACCCACAGACCGACGGGAATACGAAACAGGAGTTGACCTATTGCGTAGGAAGCGATCACCGCGCCGACAAAGGACAGACTTGCTCCGAGAGACTGGGCGTGGACGGCCAGGATTGGCACGTAGAGGTACAGCGATGCCCAGTAGAAGAAGGAGGTTAAACCAAAAAGGTTTCGAGAGTCTTTCACGGCTGTGAGCACAGGGCGAATCGTACCATAGCGAAGGCGTCGAGTTTTTTTGGCCATCGTGCTAGCATGAGTCCATTACACTAGGAGGGGTCAGTATGCGTAACTGGAAGATGGTTTTCATCGGCGTAGTCGTTTTCTTCGCAGGCAGCGTTGTCGGTGCAGGGATGTTAGGAGGCGTGGCCTTGGCGCAGACGCACCGCAATTCTTTGGAATACAGAACGGAGACGGGTCGCGAACTGCCGGAGTAGGGCCCAATAATAGATTTCTCGTGAACACCTGGATCGCTAATCCTGGCGACCTGCGTGGACCGGAAGGGCTAGCGGGTGCCGACGGCGACCCCGGTACCGCAGGAGCGAAGGGCGACAAAGGCGACCAGGGTGACCAAGGTATTCAGGGGCCCGCAGGTGATTCGGATCTAGGAGATCGGTTCACCGACGGCCACGCCACTGGAAGTTCTAGCGGCGGTGGCGCGTGCCAAGGCGATAAAGTAATCGGTGAAGTATGGCAGTTCGCCGGAAACTTCGCTCCCATAGGATCAGCCTCGGCAGAGGGCCAACTATTGGCGATCTCTACGAACCAATCCCTATTTTCTATTGTAGGAACGATATACGGCGGTGATGGACGGACGACCTTCGGTCTCCCGGACCTCCGGGGTCTCGCACCGGAAGGAGTGACTTACGTCATTTGCCTGGGTGGCTTGTTCCCGACACGGAACTAGCTCGACCGCTTCTCGAAACCAGTAGCTGGATGTTCTGCTGAGAGCGTAAAATCCTCTCAGCAGAACAATACTGCAACTCTGGCGATGGGGACAATAGCTATGCGATTACTTTTTATCGGTTCAGAATACGCTGGCAAACACACTCTCGGCCTTGAGGTCGACAAGTGGTGGTGCAGTCAAACGGGACAAAAGTTCCGGCCACCGCCGAGCTTCGCGTTTCACGACCACTTCGTCCTGCCGCACGTTGTCCATGCCGAGGGCCACGAGCATCACATGGCGATCTCGGAACAGCAGATGCTTACACTTAACCCGCACTTACTGGAGCACTACCAGCGCTACCAGATATTCAACAAGCTCACTAAGGGCTACGTCATCATGAAGGACCTGTTTCTCATGGACTGGTACTACGGTGATGCGGTCTACGCGCCAATGTACTACGGTTACGGCAAGCCAGGGATGTATGCCGACCGCCGCAACTTGGCGCGCAGCCTTGATGCCGAGGTGAACGAGTTCTACCCAGATATGGTGCTGGTTCTCGTCAAGGCCTCTCCAGACACAATCCGAGATCGTATGGCGAATAAGGACAAAACGCCGTTTCCAAACAGGCACGTGGCAACCTACTTCAAGGGGGAGGACGCCGAGCTTGTCTCGGGCCGCTTCATTGAAGAGTTTGAGAAGTCGCTGATACCGCGCAAGATCGAGATCGATACGACGAACGTTACGGTTGAGGAATCACTGTCGGATTTCGTGCGGCAGATGAAGCCATTCATCACAAACGACGATTTTCAGCGCGTTCTCGGCCATCAGGCGTTGGAGATGCCGTAGCGCCAGGCCGGTCTTACTCCGTCGATCTTCTGCCACCCATACCCAAGAGCAGATCGTGAACAGTATCGTCCATGCGGGTCTTTAGCATGTCCATCGCAAGGGCCATGTCGGACAGAGACGCCAAACCGACCAGCGAGTCTTCATCGATCACCGGGAGCCGCGTGATTTTCTCCTCGGTCATGATATGGGCTGCCTCGATTATGTCTGTTGAAGCCTCGACGGTAATTGGTGGGCTCGTCATGTGATCGGATATTTTGCACCGTTGCGGAACATGGTTCTTGCCAACGCATCGCGTGACGATATCTCGGTCGGTCACCACACCTTCGAGCACTCCGTCCCCGATCACGATCAGACATCCAATGTCGTTCTGGGCCATCATCTGGGCCGCTGCCGAAACTCGCGCCCCTGGCTCAATGGTATGCAGGTGCATGGACATGATCTCTCGGATTTCCATGATCTCCTCCAGCCTGTAAAGTCATCGGAATCGTTGTGGAACAGCGTACTGCCATCGACGTAAGGGGTGGATAAGCGGACACTGTGGATTCGTAAAGATCTCGTGACGATTCGGCTATTCGGGTCGGCTTCAATTGGCACATCACCCTGTCGAACCTGACAATGTCACGAGACAAAAAAATAGGCCCACCGGTTAGGGTGGGCCCATTTTTACTTAACTACCTACGCTTACCACGAAGTCTTCGAGCACTTGTCGTATGGGCTACCGCCCTGGACGAATGCCCAGCTACCGCAGTACTGCGAGCGGTTGCCTGGGTTGTGATAGTTGTCGATACCGTCCTCAAAGAAGCGGGCCCAGGCGGTGAAGCCGTTGTGGTCGCGCTCATGAGTGATGGGCTTGTTGCGGAAGTTGTTCCTGCTGACGTAGATGCCACGGAACACGCCAGAGAACGCACAGCAGTTGAGCGCCCAAAGCTGGTCGGCGTTAGTCGCGAACATTTCCTTGCCAGCCGCAATCCTGCGCGGGTCGAAGTTGCTCACGCCAAGACCATCAACCCAAAGCTTAGACTGCCGTTGCAGTAGACCACCAGCGTCTGCCGGGAAGTCGTTAGGACCTGCCAAAGGAAGCCATGCTGGGTCGCCACCTGTCGGGGCCATACCCTCGGCACCCTTGGAGGAGTACCACTTACCGATCAGACCGGCCATGTCACCCTGTGTCAGCGGGGCGAGGCTCGTCCACTGAACCATCCATGGGTTGTACTGGTACGCGGAATAGTCACGCGCGATTGTACTGGTCTGCTCGCTCTGGCGAGTTCGGACTTTACCCGTGCGAATGGCGGTCTTGATACCGGCTTTTTCCCAGCCAGACTTCAAAATCTCAGCGGAGGCAACGACGGCAGGGTTGTCGCCGATGTTGATAGCCATCTCGACGGTACCCGATCCGTCCTTGTGCATGCGGAACCCGTCGGCGTCCCGCTGGGTAAGCCCAAGAGCCTCGAGCATGCTGTTGGCCTTATCAGCGTCCTTCTCCATGTGAAGAAGCTTGTACTGGTTGCCAGGGTAGTACGGGTTGTTCGACCGCGGGACACGGTTCTGTACCGTACCGATACCCGAGAGAACTACGTCGTTGAATACTTCCTTGTCTGTCGTAAGAGACAGAGCAACTCGGAAGTCCTTCGTGCGGATGAGCTCGCCGATGAGCGGGTTCTCGTTGTAGGTCTGCTGCATCGTCGTGCTCAGATCGGCACCGCCGCTGCTCGGCCAGAAGAAAATGGAGAAGTCACCTTTTTCCATGTTCTGGATGTAGAGGGGAAGCTCGCCCGGAATGAACTCGGACGTGCGGCCATCCTGCTCACCGGCCATGGCGCGGAATATGTTTACGTCCCTGCTCTCCATGCGAGGCATCACTGCCCCATCCGTGTACGGGAGCTGGTTGCCCTCGGGGTCGACGAACCAGTGATACTGGTTCTTTTCCCACTCGGTCAACGGCTCGCTGAAAGCAGTTGCGCAGTAAGGAGCAGCGCAAGGAATCTCATCGATGTTCTGGTAGACATTCCACTTCTCATTGAGTAGAGCTGCCAGATCGGCGTGACCGCCATCCTTGATAAGCTTGTCAACAGCGGCCTGACCAGCATACTGCGGATAGTACTTCTGCATCTTCGGATGGCTGACGATGCAAACCCTGCCCGGGCCACAAAGGGAGCTAGGCGTTGCACGGGATTCCATGATCGTGAAGATCGGGGAGTCGTATGTCAGCGTCCAAGTCGTGTCGTCAACAACCTGGAACTTCGGGGGGTTGAGCGTAATCGGGTCACTGAACTCAAGTGGGAACGTTCGCCCAAAGGTCGGGTCGAAGTTAAGCTCCCATGCGAATTCAACGGAACTCATGTCAAGCGGCTCGCCGTCAGACCACTTGAGGCCCTGGCGGTTGGTGAAGGTCCAGACTCGGCCGTCATCACTGACTTCCCAGCCCTTGCCAACCCATGGGAACCACTTGAGGCCACCGAGGGAGTCTCGGCGGTTCCAACTGGCGGTGATCCACTCACCAATGTAGTTGTTACCCTGAATCTGTCGGTAGTATCCACCGAACTCACCAATACCATCTGGTCCGGAGATGACTTCCACGTCCTGAGTGATTGGGAGTCGCTCTTCCAATGGAGGAATGACGCCCTGCTTAACCAACTGTGCCGAGTACGGGGACTCGAAGAACTGAGTCGGGCGAGGACCGTGGTACTCCTGGAAAACCCAGGGTTCGCCAGGGACCTGCTGCCTTGGCGGGGACCAAGTGTGCGCACTGCGAAGTGGGCAGTCGCTGATCTGGGTGCCCTTGCTCATGCAGGTCGCAGGAACTGCAGGCTTGCCAACGGCGGCGAGCTCTTCGGCGACAGCAAGCGCGGCCCTGGATGCTGCAGCAGCATCGGCGATCGCGGCATCAGTCGCTACGAGGGAAGCCGACACGATCCGCTCAACGTCGGCTGCGGACAACTGCCCTGCGGCTGCGTCCTGAATGGACTTGGCCACGAGGGTCTGAAGGTCACCACGCGTAACCGCACCAGACGAAGCGGCCTGTACCGCTGCGTCGACCATCGCGCCAATCGCAGCAGCGCTAACGCCCTCAGGAACGGAGGCGGCCACGGACTGCTGTACCAACGTCCTCAACTGGTTTACGTCGATTTCTGGCGCGGGAAGAGCTGCAACGGACGAATCGACGATGCTCTTGACCTGAGCGGCAGAAAGCTGACCGGACGATGCAGACCTAATCGCTGCCTCAACCTGCGCGGCTGTCACGCCCGGCTGCTGCGTAGCAGTGATCGCCGCTTCAACCATTTTCTGTATATCAGCTGCGCTCGTACCTTCTGGTACAGAGGCCGCAACTGCCGAGGAAACGGCGGATCCCACAGCGGAACTCACGGAATCCTGAACTATTTTCGCGATGTCGGGCGTCGGATCTGCCGAATCATCGCTGCCACAAGCCATACCAAGTATCAACGTGGCCGAAGCCAGTATCAACACAAGAGCCTTCAATTTTCCTAATGTACGCAACACTCGTCCTCCTTACTATTAAGTTCTACACTAACTACTTACGTCCAATGAAACACATTTGGATTTTATCTGTGGCGATCATTTTGTCTCGTGAGAATGCCTCCTATCACCACGAGACCAGTATTTTTCACCACAACAGTGGATATAGATAGCATATCGGCGATAGGGTGTCAATTGTGCCGCGTATCTGAGAGACGAGCAATACGCGCGGAATCCACTTGCGTGGATTGAGCACTGTTGAGTTCCAATATCCCCAAAAACATGGTGGCGACGCACTGGTGATGGACGTGATACACGACCTACGCTAGGGCCGGGACCGCAGTCAGGCTGAAGTCGGGCCGCTCCTTTCGCAACCTGACCAGAGCGTAGACGGTGGGATAAGAGGTTTACGATAGTGGTACTGTATTCCTCGCGCTCACGTTAGCCTGTACTTAAGCGAACCCTGAATAGTGCACCTAGTGGACATCGAAAGATACCCCTCGATCAAAAATCACCAGCTTGGCTTCCAGCAGGGGGCCATTGAGTCTCTTCTCGCGAATCATGGCGAGGATGAGGTGAGGAGACGGCTAGAAGGAATTAATGCCTGGCTTCAGCAAGCGAACCTGCTGAACCAGTATGGTGTCGTGCTAACCCCGGTGCTGAGTGAGTACTTGGCTAGACCCGAGTTCCTGAAAGCCTTACTTGGCGCACTCGACTACCTTCGTGTGGAGACCCGTGCTGGCAGATTTCGATCCGACAATCCGATTCAGCGAGACCTTGAGTTTCGGCGTTTCCTGGTCGAGCGAACCGGCGAACGGATGCCCACACCGACCGAGGAAATGTATCAAGAGTTCCTCGCGCTCGACTGGCTTTCGCCGCCGCAACAGCATGATTTCGCTCTGATAGATGAACAAACTTTGGCAGCCAGGAGAGCTGCCCACGAGGCTGAAGGATTTCTAGCATTCCTGAGGAAGTTCAAGGAGCGGACCTCGCGCCCCGTCGTGGTCGTCGGCAACGACCGATACGGCCGGTTCTGGTTTGTCGAGCCTATCGAACGACACCTGTTGGACAGCGGATTTGAGCTGCGATATGACCGAGTCGCGTCGATGCTGGCACACCGCCTTTCGACACCAGCTGCTTTCCCTGCCGAGTTTATCCGCCGGATGAGCGCCGACATGCCGCATATTGTCATCGCTGACGGGGCAAGCGCCGCAAAAAATCCCAGTGCGATGAAAATATCGAAAGCGCTCCGCAGCTACACAAACTGGTTTGCGGCTTTCAACGATGTGCGTGCCGGGGGTGAAGGCAGTACGTACCAACATAAGAGTGCCATACCCGTCGAGTTCTTCGATGAACTATTGAAGTGGCACGAGTTTGTGATTCGCCGAATCGAGCTGACCGCGTGGGTGACGCCCGGTGAGACGTATAGCGTCACCACATGGTCGCCCGATCTTCACCCCGTAGCGGAGTTCGGCGACCTGCCGCCGGTGCCAGTGAAACACGTTGCATTCGGTGACGACGAACCGCAAGTCATCCTCGCCAACCCAATGCTCTACGGCGCAGACCGCCACGACCTGCCTGACGAGCTACGGACTATCCACCCGTACTTCTTCAACGACCCGGAGAATCGCGTGGCACAAAAGATCGTGTACGGTTTCGGGCCGCATGGCTTTGAGTCGTGGGTCGAGGGGCCAACGACCGCTCAGTACGTGGCAGCTGCTCAGAGAGTTGTGAGACGGGAAGTCGACCGATTGCTGGAAGTTGAGCGAACCGTACAGAGCCAAGAGTGAATCCAACTGACGAATGACACGTTTATCAGACAGGACGGTCGGGTTCGCCGCGATTGGGCTCGCGATATTTGGCTTCCTGGCGCTCACGGCCTTTAGTTTCGTGAGCGGCGGAGACAGGGTCGACGAGGCCGTCACGTCGGGCTCTGACACCGCTGCCAATTTCACTTTGACGCTGTTCGATGGCGGTGAATTCTTCTTGTCCGAACATGCTGGCAAACCTATCTTGGTCAACTTCTGGGCGTCCTGGTGTCCACCGTGTCGTGAGGAGGCGAAGCTGCTTCAGCGAACGTGGGGTATATACGAGGACAAAGGCGTCGTTTATGTCGGCGTCGATACTCAGGACACCGAGCCAGCCGCACGTGCGTTTTTGACGGACTTCGGAGTGACCTACCCCAACGGCATCGACTCTGACAACGCGATATCACGCAGCTACCAAGCCTTCGATCTACCAACCACAGTATTCATCGACCGCAAAGGCACCATAGTCAAGCGATGGATTGGCGCTATCCCGGAGCAGCAGCTCGTTGGTTGGCTTGACGAGATCATCGACCGTGGGACGGAGCAGCGGTAATGGACATCACTTCGCTGCCCGGTCAATTGATCGAGAACCTGCTGAACAATTTGCAGCTTGTTGCCATGTTCGTCGGCTTCTACCTGTTCATCTATCTGGCTGGCCGGGGCGCTTCGCGCTTCGGTCTCTCCAAAGAAAAGATCGACGATGTATCGTACTGGGCCGGTTTCGCCGCAGTGATTGGCGGCAGGCTCGTCCACGTATTGCCCGAAGCTGACATCTACCTCGATAATCCATATAACCTCATCCTCATTAACGCTGGCCTGAACCTGTACGGGGCCATCGCGGGAGCAATGATTGTTGGCATCTGGAAGGCAAAACGCCTTGGGCTGGAGTTGGGACCGACTCTAGACCTGTTTGCAGTCTATCTACCTGTTGGACTGTTCCTCGCGCGCTCCGGGTGTCTGCTGGGAAACTCCTGCTTTGGAGAATCGGCGGATAAGCCGTTCGGCGTTGTTTTCCCTGGTCTTACTCAAGCGCGGTATCCGTCGGAACTATACGAAGGGCTGTTCGCGTTGCTGCTCTTCGGTATCCTGATGCTGCTGAACACCCGCCGGTTGCACCCCGGATCGCTTTTCCTCGTCTTCCTTGTCACGTACCCCGTCGGGCGTACGCTGGTCGACTTCACGCGGATTGATCTCGGCGGCGGTATGTCGGACGTTGCGCTGCCGTTCTCGTTGGTTTTGGCAGCGGTCGCAGCCGTAAGTCTGGTCATTCACATGAACGTTGGATTAGAGAAATTCTTAGGACGATGGCGCCGCCGACCGGCTTGAACCTGCGATCTTTCCTATTGGGTGAGATCGAGAAAAATGTTCAGTTCTCCGCGAGTATGCCGCGAAGATGCTTGACCGCCAGTCCAATCCCCTCGTAGTCGTTGCAGGCGCTGTAGTTCTTGCCCAGGTAGTAGATAGACATCGTTCCATTGAAGTCTACCGACCGTAGTATCTTGACGATGCGCTCGTAGTCGAACCACTCCTCCCAACCCTGGTCGATCTTGAAAACTTTCGCCCGAACGTACGATGCCAAGTGGACTGTCTGTTCCATGAAGGCGTAGAAATCGATACTTCGGTCCCACTGGCCTTTTGGGGTCACCCCCGGGGAACCTACCCAGCGGCCGGTGTCCATGCTGAACGTAAAGTTCTCGCGGTTGACCTCTTTGTGGGTGCGGATAATGTCGTCGCCAGTCGGCTCGGTGACGGGCGCATGCCCCCGCATCCCCACCATAATTCCCTTCTCCAAGGCGTAGTCGCAGACCTCTTGATAGCATCCGATCATGGCAGGACGAATGCTCTCGGGTACACCACCAGTGCCTAGCAAGATCATTGGAGCACCCATAAACACCGCCGTATCCACACTTTGCTTCGCAAGTTCTACTCTCTGCTTCAGTTCCTCGTCGGTTCCGACAAAACTGCCACCGCCTTCGACGAACCCGACTGTCAGGCCCCGTCTAAGCGCCTCCAGTCTGACGCGCATAAGATAGTCACGGTCCTGCGCTGGAAATCCCTTGTTGAGAGCGAAGTCCACTGTGTCAAGACGCAGTTCATGCGCGAATCGCATGAACGTAAGGGGGTCTACAATCCGGGTCGAAGTCTCCCGATCGTACATAAACGAAAAGCATCCGAGCTTGATCACCGTTTCCTCCAACACGTTTGTCTTGCGGCTCGTGTTATACGTGCCTAAGCCGATGCTGTAGTGTCCATCGGGGAGGTTCCGAGGTCAAGCCGTCACTGGGAAGTACAAAAAAGTGAAGCGCCTAACGGTGTCCACAGGCGCTGCCCGATACCCGTCGAAACCAAACTGTCTGACTTAGAAGACTATACCCCACTTCTCAGTCAGATACATTTCGACGCTTGCGATTTCAGAGGCACTCAATGCTCTGTCGTAGACGATTACTTCTGCGATGGCACCGACATAATATCGATCCCCTATATATTGGGTGCCGAGCTCGTAGCCGGTGTGGAAGTCAGAGCTACGGGTTTGAGCAGCCGACGCAACCAGAACCCCGTTCCGGTGCAACTCGCCCCATCCGAGATCGTGGGAATATGCAATTACTTCGAACTCTTCGGTCGCTGGCGGCATGTTCTGCACGGCCTGTTCGCTAGCACCGTTTCCAATGCTGATACGGAACCGGTCGGCGTTCTTTCTACCATATCCGAATCCATATCCGTCTCCGTCGAGCCGATACGGGTCGTTGTCTGCCGCGAGAAGGCCACGATGGTAGGAACCACCCGTTGTTTGTGTAACATTCTCGGTAAGAAAGAACACCGTGATGTCGCCATCGAGATAGAGACTGGAAAGTGCCATCCAATCGTCAGTGCCGTCGAAACGCACAACAGGTTTTCCGTTCAATCCCCAAGCATCATAGATCGGCCTTGCGGTGGCGCTGGTCTGCATCGCGCTGTTGCCACTTCCGCTTATGTCCGACCAGGCCGCCACGACGTCACCGTGATTCAGACCCTAGATGGCGGTGGCGTCGAGCCACATAAGCAATCCAGGTATGTCGGCTGGCATGCCGTCGTAACCGGGCTCGCCAGATTGTACCGCGCTTCCCGATTCGAGGACCGATATTCTCGTATCAAGATCGGCTAGCTTGGCGTCCCAAGCCGAAGTGTCGGCTTGTGGACCAGCAGGGCCCATTTCACCCTGAAGGCCCTGTTCGCCTGGCGGACCGACAGGACCTATTTCACCTTGGAGACCCTGTTCACCCTGAGAACCGGGCGGACCGACTTCTCCTTGGAGACCTTGTATACCCTGATCGCCCTTGTCGCCCCGAGGGCCTGCCGGCCCCATCCCACCTTGTAGGCCCGTGGAACCCATTTCACCCGGAAAGCCTTGTTCGCCCTGTGGGCCGGTGGGGCCGACAAAGCCTTGAATTCCTTGTTCACCTTTGGGGCCAGTGAGGCCAATCAGGCCTTGTTCGCCCTGAGGGCCCGCGGGACCAATTTCACCTTGTAGACCTTGCTCACCCTGTCGGCCTGGCTCACCCTGCCGAGCAGAAGATCCTTGCGCGCCTGCGGGTCCGGGCTCTCCCTGCGACCCTGGCTCGCCTTTCTGGTTCCAAGACAGAGGAATTTCGTCTTTCTTGCAGTTTTCCGGGTTGAGGACGATTCGGACATCGCCGATGTCCTTTCCCTTTGCGTCCACGCACGTGTGTATGACGCCGTCACTTCCAGGGATTCGCGTCGCCGCGTACGTCGCGCCGACAGCCAACACGGCCATCAGTACGCCTCCAAACACGAACACTTTCGTGATCGTTGGTAGCTTTAGTCCTCTGTGTATGTTCATCGTCTTCTTCCTTCCACGGCCACTCCCCAACGTGGCTTGTACGGTCCCATCAGCAGTGTTCGCTGCCTGTCTGATACTCGTATAATGGCCTACGTATATGGTAATACGTGGTATGTGAGCGATATTGAGTGAGCGCACCCGTTCGAGAATCAGAGTAGTTGGGTGAAAGACAGTCGGCTCCCCATGAGCGCCTGCACCAAGGGACGATTGGGCATCAGACGGTTTGAGAACGTCGTATAGTTCCCGGCGTCATCGTTTGCTTCGGCACGCGAAAAGTACTATTCTGGCTGCGTTTGATACATTGTCCAAAACTCCAGCTAGCTATTCGCCGCAAATGCACCACGTACGTACTTCGATTAGACTGTAGGAACACCTTATGTGAGGAAAATCAGATAACTCCCGCAGTCACGATCGACAATTTCGACCACTCACGTGATTTCGATCAGGTCGTCGCGCTGTGGGATATCGTCTTCGGCTACGCCACTGCTCACAACGCACCAGCTTCAGCTATCGAAAAGAAGCTAGCTGTAAACGACGGACTGTTCTTCGTGGCACTGTCGGGCGACAGCGTTGTTGGCACTGTTATGACCGGTTACGACGGCCACCGGGGGTGGATATACTCCCTCGCCGTTTTGCCGGAACACCGCCGTAAAGGGATCGCCTCGAAGCTGCTCAGCCACGCCGAGTCCCGACTCGCCGAACTTGGCTGTATGAAGATCAACTTGCAAATCCTGAGCGAAAACGAGCAGGTAGTGGGGTTTTACGAACGCCATGGATACCAGGTCGAGCCCCGCACCAGCATGGGCAAACGGCTGTACAGCGAATAGTCTATAAAACGGAGAAGATCGTGAATCGAACATGAGCGATATTAACGATGCAATTCTGCGTGAGATCGAAACGCGAGCCGTCGACTACGCTCGTGGCGCAGGAAAGATTCTGGCTGAGAATTTTGGTAAGCCCGTCGATTTCGAATTCAAGGACGAGGCGCAGAGCGACCCCGTCTCGGTTGTCGATAAAGCGACTCAAGAGTACATCTACTCAAGGATTACGAAGGATTTCCCTGGGCATGGTCTCGTTGGCGAAGAAGATGAGCCAGCAGCGTCGGATTCTGCCCCAAACTCTCGAGACCCAGCACCCAACACCGCTGCCCCGGATTTCGTCTGGTGCATCGACCCGCTCGACGGCACGAAGAACTATTTGTCGGGGCTGCCGCTCCACTCATCGTCCATCGGCGTGTTGTACAAAGGACGATCTGTTGCGGGAGCGATCTATACGCCGTGGCCAGGCAAGCCTGATGGTGTCGTATTCCACGCTCGAAAAGGCGGGGGTGCGTTCGTGGACGACGAGCCGATTCACGTGTACTCCGAGCCGAAGCCCGACAATAGCAGAATCGTCGTCATGCCCACTTGGTTTCCTCGGCGCTACGAGATGCCAGAGTTGACCGGCGAGCATCGTAATCTCGGAAGCACAGCGTTCGATCTCGCAGCCACAGCCAAGGGTGTCCTGCAATATGCGGTTATGGGACGACCTTACATCTGGGACATGGCTGCGGGGCTGGTCATCGTCGAGGAGGCGGGCGGAGTCGCGATGGTGCCCGGACCGCCAGACCACCGTAACGCCAGGTCGCCCGAAGAGACGACATGGATACCCTTTGAGAGTTTCTTTACAGCGAGAGGTGGCGGCACGACCGAAAACCTTCGAGCGTGGCGATCAACCGTCATCCTCGGCAATCCATCAATCGTCCGCTACATCACCCGAAACTTGCGACGCAGGCGAGTTCCCTGGCGAGAGCGACTGAGCTATACGGCTCGCTGGATCATGCGCGGTTAATTCACACTACTTCTTCCCTGCGATCGAACGCATCGTGTCCGCGCGGGACTCTGTGCCCTTCTTCAGCGTGTACTCAGACAACTCGATATGTGAGACGGTCTCTGACCGTTCTCGTACGAATCCCTCGGCGTATGGAACGCCCGCATGCATACCCTGGCTGCCGACGGATATCTCGACCCGACGGGCGGCGTACGCCTCATCGTGCCCTTGGGATTTATACATCGCCTCTGCCCTTTTCCGCGCCTCGATCTGGCGGGTCACATCGACGGCAAAGTCCCACTGTTCGCTGGGGAAGTAGACACCTGGGAAGAACGTCGCTGGGGTGGTGTACGGCGCGACGCGTTGACCGTATCGCGGTAACTGGGCCAGCAGTTTACCCTCCATCGCCGCTATACCGGTCTCGGTATGGTCGTCTTTAGTTACTGACGCCATGCCATGCCGCTCATTGACAAACGGACTCTGTGTAAACAGAATGTGCGGTCGGATTTCGAGGAACAGTTCACGCATCGCCTCGATTGAGTCCCGTTGCCGCTCCACAACAAACGGCTTGTCAGTGAACTCCAAGACTCGCACGTCGGTTACGCCGAACTCTGCCGCAACCGCCTTTAACTCCACCGTCTTCTCTGCCGCGTAGCTTTCAGCCGACTGGTTGACGATGGCCAGGTCTTGCTCCTCCGGAGGTTTGCTGAGCTCGTCCGCCAGACGTTCGTTATGCGTCATTCTGCCGGAGGTCATCGAGACCCAGGTGATCTCGTCGCCCATCGCCGCATGAATCCCGCATGTTCCAGCCACGTGCGTGAAGTCATGCGGATGTGCCATCACTACGAGGAATCGAAGGTCTTCGCGTGCCATGTTTTGTCTCCTAATACTCCCTCTCCCCACGGGAAAGGGCTGGGGTGAGCGTCTCCATGAGGTCGCCCGATATCATACCCCGTCTTCGACTACAAAGCACGACGCGGAATTCCGACGAAGCGAACTACCGGACGGCTTCCCTACCGAGGCGGCCCCTGCCGTATCTTCGCGCGGCACTCGTCGAACGTGCCGACTGAATCCATGAACGTGGAAATCACCCACGTCAGCCCCGCCTCTTCGAGGGCAAGTGCGCGCTCCGCTAACTCGGATCGATCTCCCATTGGGTTGCTGCTGTTGGTCACTATGTCGAAGGGATCATCAGTCGTACGATGCGAATCGATGAGGCTGCGGATGTCCTCCAAGACATGTGGCGTAACGGGTATCTGACCGTTGTCGATGATGGGGAACGCACCGTCCCATCGCGCGGCACGCCTCATCGGTGCCTTGTTCGGCCACTGACCGGCGACCCAGATGGGTATGCGGGGTTGCTGCACTGCCGTCGGCTGGAACGTGACGTTGTCTATCTGGAAGTGTTCGCCCTCATACGTGAACGGCTCACCTGACCAGAGCCCAGTCAGCACATCGAGCCCCTCGTCCAACTTCCGGGCACGTATCTTCCCGTCTGTTTCCATACCAAAGACACCAAACTCAGGCCCCGACGGGTCGCCAAGGCCCACTCCGAAAATGAGTCTGCCGTTGGACAGATGGTCGAGGGATACGGTTGTGCGGGCCAGTTGCCAGGGACGACGCCGCGCCAGAGGCGTGATCATCGCACCGATACGAATTTTTTCCGTACGCATTGCAATCGCCGACAATGCCACCCACGGATCCACGAACGGGTCGCTGCTTCCCAGCCACAGATGGTCCCAAGTGAAGAATCCGTCCCACCCGGCCTGCTCGGCCTCGTATGCCACTTCGGCCATAACACGCGGGTCGGAGTATTTTCCAAACGGGGGAACGTCAACTCCATATTTCATTCATTTCCTCTCTCGTTTATTTGTCGCCATTCTTCGGCCAGAAGCCCGTACAGGACGTAATCTACAAAACGGCCGTTTAGCCATGCCGCCTGTCGAATGACACCTTCCTGGGTGAAACCAAGGCGCTCCGGTATCTCCCTACTTGGGCGGTTGTCGGCGGCGCACTCGATCTCAATTCGGTTCAAGCCTAGCTCGCTGAAATTGTAGTCGATGATCGCACGGCACGCCCTGGTCATGATGCCCTTGCCCTCGAACGAGGTGCCGAGCCAGTAGCCGATCTCGGTCTTCTTGTGACTCCACATGATGCGCTGAGCATCGACGAATCCAACCAACTTGCCCTTGTACCAGATGCCCGCTGCGAGGCCCTTGTTTTCAACGAACCCTTCTCGCAGATCCTGAATAAACTCCCGTGTCTCCTCAAGCGTGCGCTCGGTGTCCCGCGCGGGGAGCCACAGCCGCATGTTGGCGTTGTCGGTCGAGTTCATCCGATGGAACGCCTCAGCATCGGCGTCTTCCATAACGTTAAGCTCGATTTCATCGTCGACTCGAAGGGTGAACATGCCAAATGTCTCTGTTGTGATCACGCCATGATTCTCGCACGTTGTCATTCCGAGGAGTCCGCGACGAGGAATCTAAATAGTCGTATTGATTCTACGCTGACTCAGGACGACCGCTCAGATTCCTCGCAAGGCCTCGGAATGACAACCGGCGAGGAGCGCTTCATATGTCGTACCAATCTGCTGCCAAGTCATTCCATGCTGGATTCGACGAATTGATGAGATCGGTCTTCTTGCTCCGTCGCCAGCCCTTGATCTCCTTCTCTCTGGCTATCGCGACCTGCACCTCATCTGTAGACTCGAAATATACCAGCTTCGTTATGTTGTACTTCGTATTGAAGCCGGGCGCTTGTTTTGTTTTGTGCTGATAAACTCGCCGCTCAAGGTCGTTGGTCATGCCGGTGTACAGTGTCCATCGCTCGTTCGTCATAATATAGACGTAGTATTGAGCCAAAGTGTAGTCCCTTTTGAGACAAAGACTCGATGCCGCTCTCAGACCCTTCTTGTCGTTGTCATTCCGAGGAGTCACCGACGAGTCCTTCCGAGGAAGGATAAATGGTTCCCTTAATCCAACGTTGACCCAAGGCGACCACTCAGATTCCTCTCGGAGCGTCGGAATGACAGTCTTGACTAGGGTGAGTTGCGGAAAACCGAAAGACCGTGGGTGTGTCACTTCGTTTCTTGACACTCCCTATAGGGTACAATACACTCGATTTTATAGCTGGGAAAGCGTCATTTGTCGAGGAGACCAGTGGATATGGCTGATAAACAAGATATCGCATTGATGGCACATCTGTTGCGCCGCGCAGGATTCGATGCGACTCGCGCGGAGATTGGGGAACGCGCCGAGCGTGGCTACGATGAAACCGTCGAATGGCTGCTGAACCCCAACGAACAGGCGGAGGTCGACGAGTATCTGCTATACCGCTATCACCCGGACACTGAACGCCCATCGAAGGCCAACCACGCAGCAGTCGACTGGCTCTATCGCATGGTCAATACTGAGCGGCCTCTGGAGGAGAAGATCGCGCTGTTCTGGCACCAGGTCTTCGCCACCGGCGAGAACAAGGTTGAGAGTGCGTACGAGATTAAGGACCAAATCGGCATATTCCGCGAGCACGGGATGGGTAACTACCGTGACCTGCTCGTCCGCTTAGCGCAGAACCCGACGATGCTCTACTGGCTCGACAACCAGGAAAACCACAAGCGCGCTCCGAACGAGAATTGGGGCCGCGAGCTGATGGAACTGTTCGCCATGGGTATAGGAAACTATACTGAGAAGGACGTATTCGAGGCGTCACGCGCCTTCACCGGCTGGTCATTCGACACCAAGATTCACTGGCTCCTGTGGGGGCCGCACCTGTGGAACTACGAGTTCCATCCCGAAGACCACGACGGAACGGAGAAGCACTACCTCGGCCACACAGGAAAGTTCGACGGATTTGACGTTATCGACATCATCGCGCAGCAGCCCGCCTGCCACGTCTTTATAGCACGCCACCTGTACAACTTCTTCGTCGAAGACGAGCCGCAGGTACCCGCCTGGCCCATCGAGCCGCCCCGCGATCCAGAGGCCATTCGCACCATCTGCGATGTCTTCGTCAAGAACAACTACGAGATCAAACCTGTACTCAAGATGATCTTTACGTCGGACTTTTTCAAGGAAGCGATGCACAAGCACGTCCGCAACCCTGCCGAGGTTGTAGCAGGAACGCTCAAGATCACCGGAGCACTCTCCGGGCCACACCCCGATTGGGAAGAGGTAGCTTTCGAGCCACAGTTCATGGGCCAGAGTCTGCTCGACCCGCCCAGCGTCGAGGGCTGGCATACAGGACACGAGTGGATCAACAGCGGCGCCCTCGTTCGACGAGTCAACTTCATGTCCGACAAGTTCAGCGACACGTCACTGCCGGGCGTACAGGACATCATTCGCCGAGTCGCGTCGTCCAACGGGGTCGCGATGACCGCCGACCAGCTCGTTGACCATTGCCTCGACCTCATGGGCTCGCTTCAGGTAAAGAACACCACTCACCAGGAGCTTGTCGACTACGTCAACGGCGAGGGCGGCACGGTATCGTGGAACACAGACGAGAGTTTTGCTAAAGCGTCTCGCGTCACGAGCCAGGTGCTCGCCCTGATCGCGGGCACGAGAGAGTATCAGTTCGGGTAAAGCCAAAACGTAATGCGTAAAACGTATCGCGCAAGGAGGCCGTAAAACTCATGGGAAACGTACGAGCGGTCACGATTAAGGACTTGAAGACTGACGAGGTCAGGAAGTCTTTCCATGCGAAGCGCTATAGTCGTCAGAGGCTGTCAGTCTATATCAAAGACGGAGCCGTGATCGTAAACGAACGAATCGGTCATCGCCGTCGTGGACAGACGCAGCATATCTATCCCCTGGATGCTGTGAGCGTTGAAGTCAAGCACTAAGCAGCTTCGACCCAGCTTATTGAGAGCATAATCCCCATGCCTCACAAAGACGATATCGCGTTGATGGCGCACCTTATGCGGCGCGCGGGCTTCGGGGCGACACGCACAGAGCTTGAACGGCTCGTCGAGCAGGGGTACGAGGAGACTATCGAAAAACTTCTCCACCCCGAAGACCAGCCCGACATCGACACGTATACGCTCTACCGCTACCTTCCTAATGGTCGAGCACTCTCAACCGGGAATGTCCGGGCTTGGACAGGCGGAGTGGTACTACCGGATGGTGAACGGCCAGCGTCCCCTCGAAGAGAAGATCGCGCTCTTTTGGCACCAGGTTTTCGCCACCGGCACTCAAAAAGTCTGGGCTCACGGCGTTATCGACCAGATCAAGATGTTCCGCCGAGAAGGCCTTGGCAGCTTTCGCGATCTGCTGCCGTCGGTTGCCCGCGACCCAGCAATGATCAAGTGGCTGGACAATAACCAGAGTCATAAACGCTCGCTGAACGAGAACTGGGGCCGAGAACTCCTCGAACTCTTTTCGTTCGGCATCGGCAACTATACTGAAAAAGACGTGTACGAGTGCGCGCGATCGTTCACAGGATGGACGACCGGGGGCGACCTCAATAGCTTCATATACAACCCCATCCCGTTCTCGTTTCGCTACGACGAAGCAGACCACGACCGGGGCGAGAAATCTTTTGTAGGTCATCAGGGACGATTCGATGGTGAGGACATTATCGACATCATCGTCCAGCAGCCAGCCTGTCTTTTTTTCATAGCACGTCACTTGTACAACTTCTTCATAGCCGATGAGCCGCAGGTGCCCGCCTGGCCCATCGAGCCACCCGGTGACCCGGAGGCGGTGCGATTCATCGTTGAGACGCTGGTCGCCTCCGACCTGGAGATTCGGCCCGTCCTGCGTGCAATTTTCTACTCGGACTTCTTCAAAGAGGCGATATACAAAAAAATCAAGAGTCCAGCCGAGGTCGTCGCAGGTACTCTGAAGCTGACCGGCGCGCTGACCGAGCCGAGCCCAGAGTGGTTTGACCACGGTAAGAGAGCAACTGTATTCGGTCAAGACCTTCTCGATCCCCCAACGGTCGAAGGGTGGCATACTGGCCACGAGTGGGTTAACAGTGGGGCGCTCGTTGGCCGAGTCAACTACGTCGCCGATCAGGTGCAGTGCCCAAACTCGCCGGGCATTCAAGAGCTTATCCGCAGAATCGCATCCAGCAACGGCGTCGCCATGACCGCCGAACAGTTGGTCGACCACTGCCTCGACCTGATGGGCCCGCTCCAGGTAAGAGAGCAGACAAAGGCGGAGTTGGTCGAACACATCGAGGGCGAGGGTTCGATCTCGTGGGGAACGACGAACGACTATGAGAGATCATCGCATCGTGTCCAGGGGCTCATGGCCCTCATCGCGGGCACGCGCGAGTATCAGTTCGGCTAACTATGCCTACCACTCACGGTGCTGGAAGAGCCTGGAATTTTAGCCACTCGCTTGGCCGTCCAACCGGCGAAGACAACAACGGCACAGGCGGGTTTGTATGGCCCGTTAGTCTTACCGTCGCGCCGGACGACGTTCTTTTCGTGCTTAGCCGTGGATGGGGAATTCCAACCTACGAAGACACCGGACTGGACGCCGGGTGCCGCATCGGCAAAACCACCATCGACGAACATCATTTCGGCGATTTCGCACGTGGCGAGTTCAAATGGCCGACTGGCATAGCGATCTCCAAGAACGGCAACGTATACGTCTCCGACGAGTGGGAGAACAAGATCGCGTGGCTGCCGCCCGACCGCATCATACCTTTCCCAGACCGCGACTTCAGCGGCGAGCGGCTGGGAGATTGGGGTGAGCGCGGCTCGCAGCCCGGCCAGATTGACGGCCCAAGTGGCATCGTCTTTGACGAGAATGACGATCTATACGTCGTCGATGGTCGTAACGACCGCGTACAGAAGTTCACGAAGGACGGAGAGTTCCTGCGCGGCTGGGGCAGCACCGGAAGCGGCTACGGCCAGTTCAACCGCCATTGGGGTATCACAATCGACCACGAAGGTTTTGTGTATGTCGCCGATTGGGGCAACAACCGTATACAAAAATTCACGCCAGATGGCGAGTTCGTCATGTCGATTGGAGACGAGCACGACCTGAACCATCCAGCCGATGTTGCAGTCGACAGCGAAGGTGACGTGTACGTTGCAGACTGGGGCAACTGTCGTGTCCAGATATTCGAGCCCGACGGGGAGGTCATCGCTGCATTAACAGGCGACGCGAACATCTTCTCAAAAGCGCAACAATACGTCGGCACCCGCGACAACGTCTGGCAAAGTTTTGAGGTCAACAGTGCCCATCCCGTCGTAACGGAGATGGGCAGATTCGGTCGTGTTACCGGCATCGAGGTCACCGATGACGACCGTGTCATCGCGACCGACAGTCGCGGCAGGCTTCAGGTTTACGCCAAGGACAAGAATTTCGTATTGGTCGCGCCGCCATAGCAGACTAAGACTGTCCCCTACGTCCCTTCGATGAAGCCTGGTGGCGCGTCTGTAGCGTGAGTCATATCGCCGGGCTCGTAGCGAGGGCCGTCATAGATTACGCCGTCGTGTATAGTCGTCTCCGGCAGGATACGCTGCTTACCAATGCGCTTTTCGTGCAGCACATCGAGGTACTCGAACTCGCCGTTTGCCAGGTCGCTGATCGCCACGTCGGCCTGGGCGCCCGGCTTGAGGGTGCCAATAAAGCCTTCCTGCCGCAGCGCCTTGGCTGGAACAACTGTGGACATCTCGATCACGTCATCGAGGGAGAGCCCGAGGGCCAGCATCTTGGACATCGTCGTCGGCATGTCGAAGGTCGGGCCATTTACGTTGCCCTGATGCACATCGGTGCTGATGGTACTGGGCTTGAGCCCCTTTTCGAGGGCATACTCCATTGTTCGGAAGGCGAAACCCCGCGCGCCGTGCCCGATATCAAGGTACACGCCTCGCTCGACAGCGTCCCACACGGCGGGCCATACCTCACCCCGGTGGTCCCAGAGCGGGTACCTAAACGAAGCGTGGAACGTGTGAGTCACAATGTCACCGGGGTTCATGTAATCGAGAAGCTGCGGGATGGGTGCGCCGTAGGCCTCGGCCATGAGGATGCCGCCGCCGAAGTCCGCTGCTTCTCGCGCTAGAGGCAGTGTCGTGTAATGCTGCGAGTGGTGATACTTCATACCGATGAGCACATCGTCATACTGCTTGATGACCGCCGCCGCCTCTTCAACGGTCGCCGGGTCAGGGCCGTACGGCATGGGCATTCGGATGAGGGCGTAGATGCGGGTCTTGGCATCGGCGATATCGGTCTCCCAGTAATGAGGGAACTCGCTCGGCGTAGCCGTGCCCGCGTCGAGCACGGTCGTGCAGCCGTTGGCGAGACTCGTCATATCGGCGTCGAGGCTTGGCAGCTTGGGGCTGGAAATGAAGTTGTGCGTATGCAGATCGATGAACCCGGCCGTCACGAGCTTGCCGGTCGCGTCGATGACCCTTAGCGCGTTAGCTTCGTCCAGTCCCGGTCCGACCACCGCGATCTTCTCGCCGGATATGGCTACGTCGGCGGCGCCATGCAGCCCCTGACTCGGATCGATTACTGTCCCACCTCTCACTAGCAAGTCCCATTTCATGACCACCACCTCCGTAATATGTCGAGTGTCTCTTACCCAGCATGGAGTCTAAAGGTTAGTGGTCGCTGACGCAATTCACCAATTCGGTCGGCTCAGACCATCGTTAAGGTAAATCAGAATAAATTGCGCGAAATCAGGCGTTGCATATGTTGGTGCCAGCCTTGAAGATGGAACCGAGCCCCGCTGGTACGCTGGTGGTGGTGTGGGTTGTCGTTCGGCAGGTCCCGGCAACTTCGGGCTCATGGGGGTGGTATGGTTAATGCTGCGATTTCGAACACGCACGTCGATGTCATCGCTGCCGTCTTCGAAAGGCTTCCGCACGGGATTTCAGTTGTTCGCCTGGAAGACGAAAACGACCTCGGCTCGTTCCGGTTCGTCGATGCCAATCCGGCTGCGTCACGACAATCAGGAGTCGATCAGACCGGAGTTATCGGGACAACCATCAGAGAGAGTTTTCCCGAGGTGCTTCACACGGACTGGCCGGAGAAATACCTGCAGGCGATCCAAACCGGTAAATCCGTTCCAATTGGCGAGGTAGAGTACCCTGACCGTGGCGTGTCCGAAGACAGCTTCGCGATCACAGCTGTTCCCTTGGGTGGACAGTACGTTGCTATCCTGTTCGAGAACACCTCGGAGCACCGTCGACTTGAGCGTGAGTTGGTGGAGAAGGCTAAGGAAACTGCAAGACTCGCGATGCTCCATGAGACCGCGCTGGCAATGGCGCACCACATACGCAACGCATTAACCCCTTTGGGCCTACTTGCGGAGTTCTACGATGGGAGCGACCCGGAGGCCGGCGGCCAGTTGAAAAAGATGGCTACTGAGCAGGGCGACCGGATCGCGGCTATCATCGATGCTCTCGTCGAGATGTCGCAACTAGGCAATGACGCCACCACATCTTATCTCCCTTCTAAAGAGACTTCGATGCTCGACATGGACAAATTAATCGAGAGGCACCTGGCGCAGCGCACAAAGCTCATGGAGCACAAGCGCTCTGGACGCCCTGGCCTTTCGTCATTTGCCGACTGAGCCAAATCCCCTGCACTACACCCAAGCCGCCTGATAGAATCGTTGTCGCGCCCGAATTACCGGGCCCCATTCAGGCTATCGAAGGCGGCAGTGCATGATACGAGGGGCATTCACAAAATTCCTCGGACGGAATGATCGGTCGGACTCTAGTTCGACATCGACCATTATCCTCGGCATCGGCAACCCCGGCAGTGAGTACCAACGGACCCGCCACAACGTCGGATTCTGGTGCATCGACCGACTCGCTGAGAAGTATTCGATACAATCGTCCAAAAAACACCGTCTGGTAGACACTGCCGAAGGCACCGTTGAGGGCCACCGTATCGTCCTCGCCAAGCCGAAGACCTATGTCAACAACAGCGGGCAGGCTGTTACGTCGCTATTCACGCGATACCGGACGAAGGCTGAGAACTTGATCATCGTCTACGACGAAATGGCGCTGCCGTCCGGCAAGTTGCGGATACGCGGTCGGGGCAGTCATGGTGGACACAACGGTATGAGGTCGATTATCGGCGCTGTCGGCACTCAGGACTTCGTCCGAGTTCGCATCGGTATTGGAAGGCCTGAGGGTCGCGTGGGAGACATCAACCACGTCCTGAGCAAACCGACCGGTGAGGAACGCAAAGCCATCGACGAAGGCGTCGAGCGTGCCATCGAAGCTATCGTGATGACGTTAACCGAAGGCGTCGACCGCGCGATGAACGTGTACAACTAGCCGCCCCAAATTGGACGGTCTACCGTTCTGGCGCGATGTCTTCCAGGCTACGCCTATTCGTCTCCGGCAGAGTGAACAGGACGATGAACGGGACAATGAATCCCAGCGTGGCCAGCACACTTACCGCAGCCCACTGGTCGCCCATTAACTCGAAGAGGCGTCCATGCGCCCATAGACCGAGCACACCGCCAATGGCCGCGATCATGGCACCCACGCCCGCAACGGTCGAACGATACGAAGTCGGGAACAATTCCTTGCCCATCGCCTCCATCGATATGTCCGCACCGCGTCCTATCAACGCTATTCCCACCAAAATCAGCGGAAGAAGCGCGCCAGACAAGTTATAGAAACTGATCATAAAGGCTGGACTCAGTAGCAGAAAGACGACCGCCATACGTTTGCGTCCGTGGCGGTCGCTGACGTTACCCAAATACAGAGCACTCGTGATCGCAATCGCTCCGACGATGAATAACGCCGTCGACAATTGAGACGGCGACCAGCCATGCTCCTCCTGAAGGTAAGTCGGACCGAAGAGCCCTCCGGCAGCGTTCGCGAACGACCCAATAAGCACAATACTCGCGATGGCAGCAAAGCGACCAGGATACGCCTTGACCGTGCTCAGCATTGGCTGCAAATGAGCTGCGAGCGATGATCCGTCCAACCGTGCTTTGACCTGCTGAAACCGATCTGTCTCCGGGAGGTTCCGGCGCAGCAGGGGGACGATAACCAGAGCGACTATTCCGAGGAAGTAGAGGGCTCTCCAGCCAAGTGGAAGCCATTCGATTATGCCGAACATAAACAGCGCGAGCCCTCCGCCGACGCCCAAAAACAGGGCTAACGCTCCAAAACCCCAGCCGCGATGTTCCATGGGAAACTCCTCGGCAATGAAGACCGCCGCCAGAATTCCAGTCGCCGTGTGAAGCATCCGGGCAAGGAACTGCAAAACGACGAAAACCTCGATTGATGGTGACAGTCCAGTAGCACCAGTCAACACGGCGTTCGCAGCTATGGTGAAAAGCAGCGCGGGGCGTCGTCCAATTCGGTCTGCCGTAAGAACGATCGGGATCGCCAGAATCGACCCTAAACGAATCGTTGCGGCAACGTTGCTTACGGCTGCGTCCTCGATGTCGAGCCCTTCCTGGATCTGCGGCAACGCAAGTACCATGATGGTCGCGCCGTAGCTCGTGATCAGCGACGCCATGGCGATGAGCCAAAGCACGTTCTGCTGACGGGCGTTCAGCGGAGGGGGTCGAAATGCTTGTAGCAAAGAGAAGCTATGTGGCGTGGCGGGTCGGTGTTTGGACTACAGCCCAGAATACACTAAACGCCATCGCCACGCCCCAGGTGAGTCTGGCGTTCATCCGGTCAACATCAGCCTATGACTAGCGGTACCGCGCTTCATCCAGCGTCCAACGCTCCCATTCCTTGTAGTTCTCCGACCCGTACCACCAGCCTGCCCTGATCGACGACGGAACGGTATAGCCGTTGAAGTGTCGCTCATTCTCAACGATAAAGCCAAACGGTATGTACTCATGGACGCCGACCTCTTGGCCGAACCGTTCTGACAAGACTTCGCGGACCTCGCCGTTCGGGCCGATAGTCAGGAGCAGCCGAATACTCCCGCCATTCGAGCCTATGGTTGCGGTCAGATGTTCCTCGTCTTCAGCCTCCCACACCACTCCTCGCTTGGGGAGCAGCGCCGACGGCACGAGTATCGACCACATAGCGAGGCGCTTCACCAAATCTGCATGGTGCTCGGTATCCTTCGCGTCGAAGATTGGGAGGGCGTTGGCGAGCCACACCTTGGTTCGAGCCGAACCTTCGAAGCAGTAGGCCGTTCCTTTAAGCGGGATGATCCCAAGCTTGGCGATGCCTGAAATGGCGAATCCCACCCCTGGTGTGAGCGTCTCGTTCACCTCAACCGGCAGCCACTTCGTGTCGTTGGCGTCTCTAACGACTCCCGACCACGAAAAGTGTAGACTCGATGCAAGTGGAGTCCCGGCCTGAATTGCGTGGAGGAAGTAGCGCTGCACGGGCTCCGGCAAGCCATCTAGAGAGTCCTCTTAAAACGGCCCGCCTGGATTGCCGGGCCATAACCTTCGCTTGATCGAGTTCACCTTTCGCATTTCGGCAGCCCGTATTAGAGCTAACGCAACGGCGATAACTCCAACCACTGTCAAGATAACTCGAAGCACTTTCGGCATACGCGCACTCTCCTTTGTCCACTCTTCCTCGCGACGCCTGGCCTCGGCAGACTCCTCTACTCGCCAGACCAGATCATACGGGATTCCAAAGGCCCATCGAGCCAACATGTGAAGGGAGGCTCGGTTATGGCTGACTAGGTCTCCATCATTGGCCATCGACCAGATATCGTCGTCGACCTCGTCGCGCCGGGCGTCCCGGGCATCGGGCGGCAGTCCGACGGTGTATATACGAGCCCACATCGCCGCGCCTTTGGCAATCATCTTCAGTAGAGTGCTCATCGTGTATCACTCGTGCGCCAGTGTGTTAGGTCTGGCGAGTCCGGCAGCAGAAATGCCGACGGCCTTTGAAAACGCCTCCTCGCCGGCCGCCGTCGCCTCATACTGGCGGCGGCGAGGGCGCCCTTCAGCCTCAGAGATCGCGGGGTCCTCCCAGCGGCTGGCGAGGAGCCCCGCTTTCTCCATGCGGTTCAACGCCCGGTACAGTGTGCCCTGAGCGGCGAAGAGCTTCGCTTGCTCGGCGTCCTTGATCTCCTTGGCGATCATGAACCCGTGAAACTCTCGGATACCGCGCAGCCGGAGCTCAAGCCCGGCCCGGAGTATCGAGATCTCGATTGGGAGAAGAGCGCCGCTCTTTCGTCTCATGGAGGGACTATACGCATATATATGCGTATAGTCAACCCGTACATGAAACCGGTCCGCTCGTAGCTGAATCTAACAACACAAGAAGGAACGCTGGGAGGTGGACGTGGTGCGTAGATTATGGATGCTATTCGGACAGGGTAGTGCAGCCATGAAACGCTGCTCGGCAGTGATGGTCGGGGGCTCGGTTCTGATCGCTCTGGTGCTGGCCGCCTGCGGAGCCGCTACCGACGATACAGACGTAGAGCCCGAACAGGCCACAAGCGCGGCCCCTCGTCAGAGTTTGCCGGCCGCTCAGCCGACGCAGGCACATCTAATCACCCAAATCGCAGTGCCCGCCCCGACCGAAGCGCCCGCCGAGCCAGCGGCACAGGCCGCCAACATCGTCTACGACTTCCAAATCGATGATGTGTACACTGGAGCAGACAAGCTCGGCGGCGAGACGGTCGCCTTCTCGTCACTGTTCGATGGCGACAAGCCAATCATCTTGAATTTCTGGGCGGGACTGTGTCCTCCATGCCGGGCCGAGATGCCGGACTTCCAGGAGGCGTATGAGGAGTTCGGCAACGACGTGCTGCTTCTTGGCCTAGATGTCGGCCCGTTCGTCGGACTTGGTACTATCCAACAAGGCCGAGACCTCGTGGATGAGTTGAACGTGTCATACCCAACAGGTACAACCGAAGACGCCAACGTAGTTCGCGCATATCAACTGTTTTCTATGCCATCGACCATTTTTATGAAGCCAAACGGCGAGGTCGTCACCGGATGGCCCGGGCCGCTCACGAAATCGAAGCTAGTAGAATTGACTCAGGAGCTTCTGGAGAAGTCGGGCAGGTAGGTATCATTCACTGAGCAGGCGGAATCCGATGTTTCGGCCATCGACATCGCCAGCTAGGGATATCCATAGTCTGGCGAGCGATTCAAGCATCGCCGCGTTGACCAGTAGGCCACAGTCGACGGGCTCGAAACCCAACTCGCCAATAAGTCCGGCTACAACACTTTTGGCATCTGCGTCGTCGCCACACAAGAACATGCTGGCTCTCTCCGAGCCGAATGTCGGCCTGCCGTAGCGTTCGTAGCCAATCGTGTTGAATGCTTTGACTACCCTTGAGCCGGGGGATTTCTGAGCGATTTCCTCCGACGCGGAACTGAACTCGTCACTAGCACCAAACCTGTTCGTGGTATCGATGACGATCTTGCCCGACCAATCGCCTGATTCGGTCACTGTGTCCCCGACTACCGACCCTGGCACGGCAATCACAACCGCTTCCGCCGACTTGACAGCCTCTGCGACGCTAGCGACTACCACGCCCGCCCAACTAGTACGTAGCGCACCGACCTTCGCACTGTTCGAGTCGCGCGCGCCGAAACTCACCTCGTGTCCACACTCGGCCCACAGCTTGCCGAGTGTGCTGCCCACGTTCCCTGCCCCAATCACAGCGATCTTCATATGGTGCTCCTGTTGTCTGTATTGTACGTAATATTCGAATCTCTCTGATATCATTCCACCATGCCTGACATCGTAGCTATCGGCGAGTGCTTCGTCGAGTTCTTTACGTACGAGCAATTGCACGCCGAGGCGGAGTGGAACCACGTTTACTCCGGCGACACCTTCAACGTGCTCGCGATGGCGAACCGGCTTGGTACTTCGTGCGGCTACGTCACCCGCGTCAGCGACGACCCGATGGGCGACTTTCTGTTGGACGAATGGCGTAAGCAGGGTATCGATACGACGTACGCCCGCCAGGTGCGCGGGTACAACGCCGTCGAGTTCTCGTCGTCCGAGCCACCCGGAGAGGGGACGAAGGTCGTCTATCGCAAGGGTGCAGTCGCGAGCACCATGACGCCCGACGACCTCGACTACGACTATGTCGTCAGTGCGAATATCCTACAGATTAGCGGAATCTCTCAGGGTCTTTCTCAAACCTGTCGAGAAACCGTTCTCGAAGCCGCGAAGATCGCACATAGTACGGGTGTTCTCGTTTCCTACGACACCAATCTACGCGTAAATCTCTGGACATCCATCGACGAAGCTCGCTCTGCTATGGACGAGGTGCTGCCATATGTGGATATCGTTACTCCCAGCTTTCCCCATGAGCCAAAGGCACTGATCGGTCTGGACACCGAGGCGGCAGTTATCGACTGGTTTCTCGAACGAGGCGTAGACACAGTCGCTTTGAAGTGCGGTGCGGCAGGGGCATGGGTCGGGACATCCGACAAGACTGCCCGAATCCCTGCCGTTGCTCCTAAAGGCTTGCTGCACACGAGTGGTGCCGGAGACACCTTTGTCGGCGGCCTGCTGCACTGCATCGCTCAGGGCATGGACGCCTTCGAAGGTGCGCGTTGGGGTGTTGCCTGTGCCGGACTCAAGGTCGGCGGCCCCAGCATCGAGGCTCAGCCGACGTTAGAGGAGGTTCTCGAAGTTTTGGATTCGGTGAGTATCGAGGACGTATAGAACGGTGCGCAACTGATCGAAAAATGTGATTAAATCTCAGCGTCCTCCGCGACCTCTGCGGTGAAATCACAAAGAGGAGTTACACAACAATGATCAAACTCAGCATAATGGCACGCGAATTGCCCGACCGGCCTATCGGGCTGCAGATCGAGTTCGCCCGCGAGCTCGGCCTCGACATGATCGACTTCCACATGGGCGGCTTTCCGACCGAGCCGAGCGAGATGTTTGCGATCAAGCGAAAATGCCTCGACTTGGGGATGCCGATTGGGTACCTTGGCGGCGGCGGTGGATATATCGGTACCGACGAGGAGCGGGCAGGACAGGTCGCACGGGACAAGGCGAACGTTGATGCCGCAGTGCTCCTCGGCGCGCCTCTTATCCGCCTCATGAGCGGTCGCCCCAAGCTCGACGACCCCGACCCCGAGAAGACATGGGCCAACGGCGTTGCCTCTTTCCAACAGATCGCCGACTACGCCGCGGATAAGGGCATCTTTCTGGGCCTCCAGAACCATCCACCTCCTGCAGCACCGCGCGGCGAGGACATTTTGCGGATGCTCCGTGAGGTCGACCGGCCCAACGTCACGCATCTGATGGACACTGGCCAGTGGTGGGCGTCCATCGGCGCGGATCCGCGCGGGCAGTCCGACCCAGACGTGGATATGTACGAGTTCATGGAGCAGACCGCGCCCTACGCGACATCCGTCCGGGCGAAGATTTACAAGATCGATACCGGCAAGGAAATATGGGTCGATTACGAGCGGATCATGCGAATACTGAAAGCCGTCAACTACAACGGCCAGGTGTGCGTGGTCTTCGAGGGTCAGGGCAACAAGTCTAGCTACGAGGACTGTATGCAGATGGCCGTGGCCCATCTGCGTGATGTCATCAACCGGGTCTATGGAGAAAGCTAAGTTGTCCTCAGATTCGGTTAGCGCTCGCAAGGTACGTTGGCCAGCGGGCGCTTTATCCCTTCCCCCTTCATGGGGGAAGGTTAGGATGGGGGTGACGGGCACTCAAATGGAATCTTATTCAGACGAGGTACCTAAATGATTATTGACACACACCTGCACGTTTACGCCGACGACGAGAGTCTTTTCCCGTATGTATCGGGCGGCAAGCCCAATCGGCCCGCATCGGTGGAGTACCTGTTGCCGCTGATGGACGAGGCGGGCGTCGACAAGGCCGTCATCGTTCAACCCCGCACGTACTCGTGGGACAACCGATACCTCGCCCACTGTATCGAGCGATTCCCTGACCGGTTCACCGCGTTAGGGCTCGTCGACCCCGTCTCACCCGACGGCCCCGACAAGCTGGAGGAGTTGGTGAAGGAGCATGGATTCGGCGGCCTGCGTATCGAGCTCGGCTGGGAGGACGATCTCGACGACTTCCACGGCAAGGATCGCTGGCCTCTCTGGGAGCGCGCCCAGGAGCTAGGAGTCGCCTTCGGGATACTGGGTTCGTCGAGAGACCACTCGTGTGTCGAGCCGATGGCGCAAATGTTCCCCGGAGTCAACATTCTCCTAGACCACTTGAATGGTCTCCCCCTCGACCCAGAACAGCAGGCACCGCTTATTGAGGCGACGATGCGCTTAGCAAAATACCCAAACGTCTACGTGAAGGTATCGAACGTACAAGGCAAGTCGAAGGAAGAATACCCCTTCCGTGACACCTACGACCTAATAAAGCGCGTCTACGACGCATACGGCCCTGAGCGCCTCATGTGGGGGACGGACTTCCCAGGTGTGATGGTCAAGTGCGGCTATTCCAACGCGGTCGAGTTAGTTCGCACGCACATCCCGTTCTTCACCGAGGACGACAAGGAGTGGCTCTTCCACAAAACGGCGGAGAAGCTCTGGCGGTTTTGAGGGTTCCGAATAAACAAGCGTCTAACAAAAAGAGCCCCACCGAATCGGTGGGGCTCTTTTGTGATCGCCTAAACTGAATCTCTACGCGCCGTTGCTGCTGCCGTTGGCCCACTGGGCCTCCATGACCGCGTTGGGGTTCATGGGGAGACGGGTCATGCGGACGTTTATGGCCTGACTGATCGCGTTAGCGAGCGCAGCGGGGGGAGGCGCGATGTTGACCTCGCCTACGCCGCGAACGCCGAACGGATGACCCGGGTTGGCGACCTCGACGATAACCGTGTCGATCATCGGCACGTCCAGCGCCGTCGGCATCCTGTAGTCCAGGAAGCTGCTGTTCGCCATTCTGCCGTCGTCGGTCATGAAGTACTCTTCATTGAGCCCCCAGCCTATGCCCTGAGCAGTGCCGCCCTGTAGCTGACCTTCAACGTACGACGGATGAATCGCTTTCCCAGCGTCTTGAGCAATGGTCGCTCGGAGCACTTGCGTTTTACCTGTCTCAGGATCCACATGAACATCTACAATCAGGCCCGCGAATGCCGCGCCGACGCCTGACGGGTTTACGGAGCCTCGACCCATTATCGCTCCGCCGGTGTCGTTCATTTCGGCGGCCAGCGCTTTGAAGGTCATCGAAAGCTCGGAGTCAGTCTTCGAACTGATGACGCCTTTCTCCATCTGGAGGGAGTCGGCTTCAACGCCCCATATCATCGCGGCCCGCTCGATCATCTGCTGGTTGATGTCCCTGGCGGCCTCAATGGCAGCCCAGCCGGTCGCGAACGTTGTCCGGCTGCCGCCGGTACCGAAGGTGAATCCGATAGAGTCGGTATCTACAACTGACGGGTGGATGTCTTCGGCGGGTATGCCAAGAATCTCAGCCGCCTGCATGGAGATCGAAGCGCGGCTACCGCCGATGTCTGGCGAGCCCTCTAGGAGACTCACTCGGCCGTCTTCGGTGACTGCCAGGGTAACGGCAGACTGAAGACCGGCGTTCATCCAGTAGGCGCACGCGAATCCGCGCCCGACGTTCTCCCCTTCCAACGGAGTGCTCCAATGCGGGTGGTCCTTCAACGCTTCGAGAACTTCGACGAGACCGATGCGCGGGAAGACCGTGCCATCGACCTTGCGGGTGCCTTCTTTGGCTGCGTTCATCAGCCGGAACTCGATTGGATCTATGCCAAGCTGCTGTGCGATCTCGTCCACCACCGTCTCGGACGCGAACTCGGAGTTGGCTGCGCCGGGGGCACGGTATGCCGCCGTCTTCGGCTTGTTCAGCACGACGTCGTATGCGTCGACGATTGCGTTCGGGATGTCATACGGAGCGAAGATGCACTCGGCACCTGAGGCGACGGCGGAGCCAGGGTATGCGCCCGCCTCGAAAGCCAGCATCGCCTCACCGGCAACCAGCCTACCTTCTTTTGTCGCACCCATCTTGACCTTGATGTAGGAACCAGGCGACGGGCCGGTAGACTCGAAGTCATCGGCGCGGCTCATCCACATCTTGACCGGGTGGCCGGACATCTTGGACATCAGAGCCAACACCGGCTCGCCATACGGCTCGAACTTGCCGCCGAAACCGCCGCCGATTTCCTGAGGCATTAGCTTGACGTCTGTCAGCGGAACGCCCAATATCTCGGCCGTGGCATCCCTGATGTTGAAGGGGCCCTGGCAGCTATTCCATATGAATATGCGACCGTCGTCGCGCCAGTGGACGGTACAGGTGTGGGGCTCGATATACCCTTGGTGCACCGTCGCGGTGTTGAACTCCCGCTCGACAATAATATCGGCCTCCTCGAAGCCCTTCGCGGGATCACCAATCTTGTTCTGCGAATGGTCGGCGATGTTGCCTTTCCGGCCGGTTTTCTCGCCGAACTCGGTCATCTCGATGTCGTCGTGGAGGATGGAGGCGTCGTCGGCCATCGCCGCCTTGACCTCGGACACAGGCTCCAGCACCTCGTACTCGACCTCGATAAGCTTAGCGGCCTCCTCGGCGTCGTGTTGAGACGTGGCTGCGACGGCCGCAACCGGATGGCCGCGGAAGACCACCTTCTTGGTCGCCATTATGCCGTCTCGAAGGAATTTTAGGTCGGTGCCGAGGTCACCAGAGGTTGAGGGCCTCTCTCCGCCCGGTCCTATTACGGTCTCCGGCAGGTCAGCGCCGGTGACGACCGCTCGAACGGCAGGGTGTGCCTTGGCCTTACTGGTGTCGATGGACTTGATATTTGCGTGGGCGTGCGGGCTGCGGAGAATCTTGCCATACAGGGCTCCTGCCGCATGCAGGTCCGCGCCGTACTTCGCCCTACCCGTTACCTTATCGGCCCCATCGGGCCTGATAGGGCGAGTCCCGACCACGTCATAGTCTACCTTGGACAGGACAACGTTTGGTTCGTAGGTCGTGGTCATGCTTACGCCTCCTGTGCTTGCATCCTCTGGGCCGCGTCCATAACTGCTCGTACGATCTTGTCGTACCCAGTGCAGCGGCAGAGGTTATTCGCCAGCCACCAGCGGATTTCTTTCTCGGTAGGATTCGGGTTCTGCTCCAAGAGAGCCTCGGATGAAATCAGGAAGCCCGGCGTGCAGATGCCGCATTGGAGAGCGGCGTTTTCGAGGAAAGAGACCTGCAACGGGTGCAGACCCGCCGGAGTCGCCATGCCTTCGATGGTGCCGATCTCGCTGCCTTCAGCCTCAACACCCAGCACGAGACATGAACAGACGATTCGTCCGTCCATGTTCACAGTGCATGCTCCGCAGTTACCGTCGTTGCAGCCTTCCTTCGCGCCGGTAAGCTGCAAGGTATCACGCAGAACCTCGAGGAGGCTCTGTCGCGGCTCGGCGAGGAACTCGACGTTCTCGCCGTTGATTGTTGTCTGAACGTATGACTTAGTGGGCATTAATCGTGCCTCCTCGTGCTCGTGTTACTGCATCGTTAAGAACGCGCTGGGTCATGACATTGCACAGATGCTTGCGGTACTCAATGGTGCCGCGCATGTCTGTGATCGGCCTGGAGGCGGCCTTCGCAAGCTCTCCAGCCTTGGCGATGTTCTCCGCGTTGACTTCCTCGCCAGCCAGGGCGTCATTGATCTCGGTGACGAACAGCGGCGTCGGGGCCACGGATGCCAGAGACACCCGTACGGACTCGAAGCTGCCGTTATTGAGCGTAACGCTGGCGCCAACACCCACGACTGCGATGTCCATTTCATTCCTGGGAATGAACCGCTGGTACCGAGCGCCGGAGTTGGCCGCCGGTTCAGGGAAATGAATCGATACAAGTAACTCACCGGTACCCAGTACGTTCGTACGAACGCCCGTGCAAAAGTCCTCAATGGGCACGCTCCGGCTCCCATTAGGCCCGGTGATATTCGCCGTCGCGCCAAGAGCGATCATCGTCGGTATCGAGTCAGCACTCGGGACGGCGTTGCAAAGGTTTCCACCTAAGGACGCTCGGCCCTGTATCTGTGTTCCGCCGATGATTGTTGCCGAATCGACAATGGCTGGATACGCGCTGGAGACATGCTCGTCGGCGTATATCTTATAGCACGGCACAGCCGCGCCGATGGTCAGGCCCGACGCGTCGTGCGACAACTCGTTCAACTCGGGTATCTTTTTGATGTCCACCACGTAGTCGGGATCGTGGGCACCTACTCTCAGTTGAACGATGATGTCGGTGCCGCCCGCCAATGGGCGTGCCCTATCTCCTCGTTCAGTGAGAAGCTCGACTGCCTCCGCGACCGTGTTGGGACTGGAATAGTCAATCCACTTCAATAGTCGACTCCTTTCCCTTGCAGTTTTCTCTACTCGATCAGATTTTGTTTGGCCCTTCGTAGACCGGCTCTCGCCCCAAGACGTCAATACGTCGAGGCGAAACAGACAACAGGCCATGAATCGCGCTAAGTATAGCAAACCTTGAATACTTCAACAACGGGGCGAGCGGAAATCCGGAGTAAGATCGGGGTAGAAGCGAGTGCGGGTCAGAATTCCTCTCCCCGGAATACGGCCTTAATGTTCCTTGCTACGTGCAAAACCCGCACTACGCGAATGCCTATCTCGGTCGGGGCATAGTAGATGATGTAGTTCTTGACCGGGAATTTACGTAGGTTCTCCCCCAGTCCTGGCCGCGCGAAACCTATGGGCGGAAACTCGGCGAGTAAATCGAACTTCGCATAGATGAGGTGTTGAAGGCGGTCGGCAGCGTCGATACTGTCCCTAGCGACGTACCACCAGATATCCGCCAGGTCTTCGACAGCTTCCGGCGAAAGGTTATACGTCGCCATCGAGTAGGTGGGGGTGCGTTTTCTCGAGACGTTCTCTACCTTTTGATCGAACCTCTTCAAGCAACTCCCCAGCCGAGCTAAAAGTCCTATACTCGCCTCGCTCGAATTGCTCCTCCGCCTTGCCGATCTGTTGCCGCAACCACTCGACGTTTTGCTCCTCCTGGTCGCGCTCGTCGAGAACGTAGATTGCAGTGTGAACGACTTCTTCGGCTGACCGATATCGTCCCGACGTCACCTTTTTCTCGACAAGCCTCTCGGCATCCGAACTGAGTTTAAGTTCCATCTCGTTACCTCCTTGCGCCAATGATACTTCATGCCCCTCGCTTCAAACCAACTCGCTCAGATGCACTGCGTCGCCTATCTGAGGGCAGAGGTCGGCGACACGAACTGGTAGGCCGGTCTCGTACGAGCGATTGGCGGATATGCCGACCATGATCGACGCTGCGCCCTGCTGTCCACCGGCGTTCCGGCCGAGCAACTCCTCTGGTGGATTACGCGAAAAAACTTGCTCCTGGATGAGCGGGTCCGCACCGCCGTGACCGCCCTCGCCGAGGGGGATGTCTACTTCGTACGGCTTACCGAACATGGGGAGTACACGCAGCCTGCTCATCCAATCGTGTTCACGGTCGCGCTTCTGCCCTGGCACGACACCCGACGCGTGTTCTTCGTCGTATTCGATGCGCCCCTTGGTGCCGTTGAACACGACGTTGAAACCCTCGCGAGGCAAATAGGCGTTCAACGAGTAGTTCAGGACGGTGCCAGTGCGATATTTTACCAGCAGGCTGTTCGTGTCTTCGATGGTGATGCCGTCGCCGAAGACGTTGCGGTCGCGCTGGTAGCCGTCGTGCTGCTCGGCGTCATAGTAGAGGCGCTTGAGCCTTTCGTCCGCCGATACGTCGATGGCAAAGGGATCGTCGGAAATGTCCTGACCGGAGTACCGCTCATACTCTACTTTCATGCCGCGATGTTCGGCGTTCTCGCGACCGTAGAACGCCAGCTTGCCCCACCCGAAAACGGACTCCGGCACGGCATTCAGCCACCAGTTGACCAGATCAAAATGGTGCGTCGCCTTGTGGACGAGCAGGCCACCCGAGTTCTTCTTTTCGCGATGCCAGCGTCGGAAAAAGTCTGCCCCGTGGCTGGTATCCAGTAGATATTCCATATCCACATGCAACACGTCGCCGATGACACCCTCTTGAAGCACCTTTCGCAGCATCGTCGTGCCCGAACTCCATCTGTAGTTGAAGGTCACACGGAGGTCCCGGCCGGTACGCTCGATGGTATCGAGTATGGCACGGCACTTCTCGTCGTCCACGGTCATCGGCTTCTCGGTGATGGCGTCGCAACCGAGTTCCATTGCACGGATCACGTACTCATGGTGGACCGCGTCGATGGTGGTCACGATGATGGTGTCGGGCTTTGTCTGTCGAACCATTTCGTCAAAGTCGTCGGCGGAGTACGTCGGCACCCGGTGATAACCTAGCTCACCCTCCAACCGCTCGTTGTAGTAGTCCAGTCGTGCGGGGTTCGAGTCGCAAAGCGCGACTAACTCGCCCTGGTCGCGATAGGTCGTCACCAGCGGATCGATGAACATCGTGGCCCGCGATCCTGTCCCAACAAGTGCGTAGCGTTTCATATGACCTCCAGGCTTCTGTCATTCTACCTACAAGGATCCTACCCTTTGCTATACTAACGTATTGGGGTACGACGATTAGCCCCCACAGTCTTACAGAACCCAAAGAACAAAAATGCTCGATAAACTTGCTGAAACAGAGCAGCGCTACGAAGAACTCGAAAGCCTCATGGCCGACCCCGAGGTCGCTGGCGACTACTCACAATTGGAGACTATCATCAGGGAACACGGGGCGATTCGCCACGTCGTTACCTTGTCGCGTGAATATCGAAAGGTAATTGGAGATATAGCGGAAGCGCGACTCCTAGCCCGGGAAGAGACGGATAGGGAGATGGCGGCACTCGCCCGAGACGAGATGGAGGAGTTGGATCAGCAGAAGAGTGAGATTGAGGAGAACCTTCGCATCGCTCTGATCCCCAAGGATCCCAACGACGAAAAGAACGTCATCATGGAGGTGCGGGCGGGCACAGGTGGCGAGGAAGCAGGTCTCTTTGCCGCCGAAATGTACCGCATGTACAGCCGATACGCCCAGCGTCGCAACTGGAAGGTCGACATTATCAACAGCAATGAGTCGGGTCTCGGAAGCATCAAGGAGATCATTTTTCAGATCGACGGCGCTGGCGCTTACAGCCGGCTCAAGCACGAGAGCGGCACCCACCGCGTGCAGCGTGTGCCCCTGACTGAGTCGAGCGGGCGCATCCATACGTCTGCCACGACGGTCGCAGTCCTCCCCGAGGCGGAGGAGGTCGACGTTGAGCTCGACGACGACGATCTGCAAATCGATGTCTTCTTCGCCAGCGGTCACGGCGGCCAGAGCGTTCAGAAGAACGCGACTGCGATCCGTATCACTCACAAACCCACAGGGCTGGTCGTCTCCTGCCAGGATGAGCGCTCGCAACATAAGAACAAAACGAAAGCGATGGCGGTCTTGCGCTCTCGGATACTCGCCCAAGAGATCGCGAAGCAACACGAAGAAATTTCGGAGGACCGCCGCTCCCAGGTGGGCACAGGCGACCGGTCGGGCCGCGTACGCACGTACAACTTCCCGCAAGACCGTGTCACCGACCACCGCGTGAACTACACGCGCCACAATCTCGAAGTAGTGCTCGACGGCGAGATCGACGACATCATCGACGAGCTCATCAAGGCAGAGCAGACCCGCAACCTGGAGGGCTACGGGGTATGAAGCTGAGGGAGGCGTGGGTGTCTACCCGTCAACATCTCGAGTCAGCCGACGTCCCCGACGCCAGCCTTGAAGCTGAGGTTCTTCTCCGCCACACGCTAAGCATCGACCGCGCAACGTTTTTGGGGTCGCTGGAAGATGAACTGTCGGTCAGCGGTGCCAGTACGTTCGGGCAATTCGTCGAACGCCGCATCGTCGGCGAACCCCTGGCCTACATCACCGGTCACCGAGAATTTTACGGACTCGACTTCGTCGTCACCCCGGACGTGTTAGTTCCCCGGCAAGAGACCGAGATGTTGGTTGAGGCAGTTCTGCGGTACGCTGCAAGCCGTCTTACCCCCTCTCCCCTTGAGGGAGAGGGTTGGGGTGAGGGTAGCGGTGTTGCTCAGCAGAACCAGCCGGCAGCCAACAGCACCCCCACTCTAACTCTCCCCCGTCGAGGAGGAGAGGATAAGAATCTTAACCCCTCTCCTCTTGGGGGACAGGGCCGGAGCGAGGGTGGCGGCGACCTGGCCGCACGAGCGGGGGTCGGCACGGGGGCACGACCTCTACGAGACTCTTTTCCCGCCCCCTCTCCCCTTGAGGGAGAGGGCTGGGGTGAGGGTGAAGGTGGCGGCGTTGCTCAGCAAAACCAGCCGGTAGCCAACAGCACCCCCACTCTAACTCTCCCCCTTCAAGGGGGAGAGGATAAGATTTTGACGATCGCGGACATCGGCACCGGAAGCGGCGCAATTGCGGTCGCGCTTGGGCATAGCCTGCAGAAAGCAACAGTTTACGCGACTGACATAAGCCCTGACGCCCTCCGTGCCGCAGACATGAACCGCCGCCAAAACGGTGTCGAAGCCCGGGTTCATCTTCGACAAGGCGATCTGTTCGACGCGCTCGACGGGCCTGTGGACGTGATCGTGTCGAACCCGCCGTATCTTAGCTCCGAAGAAGTCGGCGACCTACCGGCAGATGTTAAACACGAGCCGACGACTGCACTCAGCGCCGGAGATGACGGCATGAACGTGCTGCGCAGGTTAATCGAAGATGCACCTTCGTACCTGAATCCAGGCGGTCTACTGGTGATGGAGATTGATCCAAGGCGTCTCGATGAGGTGATGGAATTGGCTCGCGACACCTTTACTGGTACCGACGTTTCGTTTGCCCGAGACCTTGCTGGTCTGGCACGGGTCGTATCCGTCACCCTTAATTAGAAAGTGGCCAGAGTCGCCCGCCTGGGGCTTTTTCTGTGCGGTATGCGAGAATAACCCTATAAACGGTCTCAAACTACCTGCAACCCTCTCCCAAGGAGAATAACAATGGACGCCGGCGACGTTTGGAAACTAGCGCTGTTCTTGGTCGCCATGCTGGGGTCGGGGTTCTTCTCCGGGTCGGAGGCGGCATACCTCTCGATCCAGCGTAGCAAGCTGGCCGCTCTTTCACGGCTAGACCCAAAAAAGGCAGCCCGCATCGACCGCCTTGCTGGCAATCCCGAAAAGCTCTTGTCGACTGTTCTCACCGGGAACAACCTGGCGAACACGTCCGCTGCCGCCCTGGCTACTGGACTCTTTCTCTCGTATTTGTCCCCGAATACCGCCGTTCTTGCCTCGACGGTCGGTGTCACGATCTTGCTCCTCGTTTTCACTGAGGCCATACCAAAGACTATAGCTACTCGGTACTCGGTAGGCACCGCCAACGCTGTGGCCTTTCCTCTTCGGATAGCCGAGGCCGTTTTGTTTCCCGCCGTCTGGTCGATCGAGCAGCTCGTCCGAGCGCTGGGCAATGCGCTACGGCTCCCAAAAGGCACTACTATATCGCGGGAGGAAATCGTTGCGATGGTGGGCATGGGCCAAGAGTCTGGCACCGTCGACGAGGCCCAGGCGCAGGTTGTCGACCAGGTTTTCCGTGTGGATGACATCGACCTTCAGGAGATCATGACTCACCGCACCAGGGTCGTGGGCCTGGAGAAGGGCGCAAACCTCGGTGAATTCTTCGAGACGTATCGAGCGACTCCGCATTCACGTATGCCCGTGTATGAAGAGAGTCTCGATAACATCGTCGGTGTGCTCGTTCTCCGCGACGTTGTGACCGCCCTTGCCGGCGGTCGAATCGAGCTCGACAGTGACGTAACGACGCTGGTACAGCCTGCTCACTTCATTCCCGAGAACCTTGCCCTGGGAGATATCTTTCGTCAGATTGAGGACACTGGGCACGGTATCGTCTTCCTCGTCGACGAGTTCGGTGGAACCACGGGCCTCGTTACGTCGAAGCAAATGGTGCAGACTGTCGTCGGCCAGATCGGCGCCGAGACCGACGAATTGAACGTCAAAGTCGACGCTCAAGGTATATCCAACGTCGATGGCGGGCTGCTCATCGAAGAGATTGGCGTCCAATTTGGTCTACAAATCCCCGAAGGCGACTATGACACCGTTGCTGGCTTCATCCTCTCGGAGTTGGGCACGGTACCAGAGGCGGGCCAGCGACTCGAATACCAGGGGTTCGCGCTAGAAGTGATGGAGATGGACGACCTGCGCATCGGACGCGTGCGGGTTACCAAGCTGCACGGACGTGGCACGACCGATATCAATTAGCGCCATCGACACCCTTCTTACGATGTATACTGCCTCGGCCTACAGCCATTAACCGTCTTTGGATAACGAATCTTGATCTTCCTGATTCTCGCCATTGTCGCTGGCCTATCTGTCAGCGTGATTTTCAAGCTCGTCGGCTCTCGCAACATCGACCGCCTGACCTTCATTACCACCAACTACGCGGCGGCGGGAGCGACCGCGCTCGCCGTGTTGCTGGTTGGTGACGCCGACCTGGATGTGGTATCCGACCCTGGCCTCCTGACCTTTGGAATAGCCCTGGGGGCGATATTCTTTGGCGGCTTCATGCTCTTCTCCTGGGCGATACCGGCTATTGGCGTCGCCATCGTCATCGGCGTGCTGCGAACATCCATCGTTCTGGCGTTCCTGGCGTCTTGGCTGGTTTGGAACGAAGAACCATCGGGCGCGCAGTTCGTTGGCATGTTTATAGCAGTTTCGGCCTTCTTCCTTATCTCCAAACTCGACGAGCCGACGACTACGACCACGAGCGGTCCCAGTCGCAAAGTGAAGTTCATCGTCCTAGCTATCCTGTTCTTCAACATCGGAACGGTCGACCTGAGCCTCAAAGCATTCGACGAATGGTTCGCCGACGACTTCCATGTATCGGTCTTCGCATGGCTGATCTTCAGTTCGGCGGCAGTGTATGGACTCATCGCTATCGTCGTTAGAGGTTTTTTGTATAGCAAATGGCCGGACATGCGGTCGGTAGGCTGGGGAGTCGTCCTCGGCGTCATCAATTTTGGCAGCATCGACTTCCTCGTTCGGGCACTGGACACACTACCCGGGACCTTCGTTCTGCCAGTCAACGGCATCGCTGGAACTGTCGGCGCGACAGCCCTCGGCGTAGTGGTCTGGCGTGAACATTTGAGTCGAATTAACTGGATCGGCATCGGCATGGCCACAACAGCACTCGTGCTTCTGAACTTGTGATAATATCGAGCGAAATCCATAGCTGAAGTGCCGGTATTGAAGATCAGCCCCTCAGTGCGATCAAGGACAAAACCATGCCCTCTATAGATATCCTCGGCACAGGGAGAATCGACGACCGAGAGTCGGCGTTCCCACAGGCCGTACAACTACCGAACGGCGACATCCTGTGCTCCTTCAACGTCGGCGGCGGAGCACACGTAACAGGTGGGACTGATTGGGCGCGCTCGACCGACGGCGGCGAGACGTGGACAGTCGAGGGTACCATCGTGCCCAAGGTCGGCAACGCGACAAATGCCCTCAAACTGAGCATGTCGGCGGACGGCAAAACAGTCTACGCGTATGGCTCCCGGAGCTACCGCGGAGAAGAAGGCAAGTTCGGCGAGGGGCGCAACGAACCGATATTCTGCACATCGACCGACGGCGGGCACACGTGGTCCGAGCCGACGGTCGTCCCGATGATGGGGCACACCCTGCTGGAGATATCACATGGCGTCCTGCCCTTGAAGTCAGGTCGGCTGCTCGCGCCAGGTGCGACTTTGGAATCGCAGGACAAGCTGGCCAGACAGGTCATAGCGGCGGTGTCCGACGACGGCGGCAAGACCTGGCCCCGGCACGCTATCGTCTTCGAGGACCCCGACGGCGTGCACGGCTACTTCGAGCAAAAACTGGCAGAAGTCGAGCCCGGCCTGATGATCGCCACCTGCTGGACGATAGTGATGGACGGAGTCGAAGACCGTGCCGACCACTTCACGTTCTCGCGGGACGACGGCCTGACGTGGAGCGTCCCAAAGTCAACGGGCACTATGGGTCAAACGATGACGCCGATTCCCCTGGGCGGTGACCGGCTGCTCGTTCTCTACAACCGTCGATACGGCCAGTTGGGTGTCGTTATGAATCTGGTCACCTTTACCGACGACACGTGGACGGTTCATCACGAGGGCATGATGTACGACCCACATGCCACGGCGGATCGTCCGACCGACATCGAATCGGGCGTTGAAACCTTCGCGGGCTTCCAGTTCGGCTTCCCGACGGCCATACGGCTACAGGATGGCACGTTCCTGGCGACGCACTGGTCGCAAGAGAATGGCAAATTTGGCATCCGTTGGACGAAGCTGCGAGTCGATTGGTAGAGAACGTACTTCGTCTCACACACGTCTCAAAAATGAGTCGATGAGCGCCGCAAACCTGGCTTTTTAACCCACGCAGTAAGAGATACGCAGTAGCATCCATTTGTCGGTCAAATCGAGTAGAGCGTACAATGACGCCTGTGAAGTCAACTCGCACCGCGGCTCTGCTGCTCATGTTAGTTGGAGGGGCCTCCCTCCTCGCGGCGGCGTGCGGCAACGACCCTACACCGACACCGTTGCCGATTTCGACCGAGACACCGGTGCCTAGTGTCACGCCGATCCGAACACCGACATCGGTCGTGTCTGCATTCCCAACTCCAACGCCGAGACCGACAAACACAAGAATACCCGCTACATCGACGGCCACCGTTCGGCCCTTAAATACGGGGACGGCCGTCGCGACACGAACCCGGCGGCCACTACCGTCAGCGACGAGAATACCAACTTAGACGGTCGTCCCATCGGCCACGCCGACGACGGTACCCACGTCGAGCCCGACGCCGACCCTGACTGCAACTGCCACGCCAATACCGCCGACGGTGACACCAACCCCAACGCGCATGCCAACGGTGACGCCGACAGCGGTGCGAACTTTCGCGTTGAGGATCAACGGGCGGCAGATTATTGGGGACTCTTTCGAAGATTCCAGCGGTACGGTGACGATACAGCCGTCGCCCAGTCCTCTAACCGGGAGTTACCCAGCGGGGACGCGGGTCTTCTTGACAGCTACCGAACATGCCCTTTCGGCCTTCGTGGGATGGGGTGGGGATTGCAATGGCACGGCGTTCTGCTCGCTGCTGATGCCCGACGACCGAGCCGTGACCGCCGAATTCCGGCGAACGTTCGCGCTCAGCGTCAACGGTAACCAACAGTCACCGACGCTTGTTAACGCTGCAAACGGAAGAATCAGCATCTTTCCCGAGGGCAATGCGCAGGGCAACCGCTACATCGACGGCACCCAGGTAATACTGAACGCCGAGTCGGATGCTAACTTCGCGTTTCATTCTTGGGGCTCCGACTGCGGCGGAACGACGACCAGATGCTCTCTTACCATGGATAGCAACAAGACGATCACGACGGCGTTCGTTCCGACATTCGCGTTGACCGTCGAGACGATTCGTGTCGAAGGCGATACGCTGGCCCTCCCACTGGGGTCGGTACGTGTATCTCCGCCACCGAACGCCGCAAACAGCCGGTACCGTTCAGGCACGACCGTTACACTGAGCCTCGATCCCGATCCCAACGTGGTGCTGCTCTCCTGGGGAGGGGACTGCCCAAATACCGGCATGTCTTGTGTGCTGACAGTGAACTCCGACCGCTCCGCAAACGTGTCCCTCGTCAAGTCCTTTGCGCTAGATGTCTCCGTCGTCGGTCTTGGAAGCGTCCGCGTCGCGCCGCCGTCAAATGCTCCTGACGAACGGTATCTCGATGGGAGTCAGGTCACGCTGACGGGGGTGCCGACGGGCGAGGCGATGTTCGAGAGTTGGGGAAGCGAATGTACCGGCACTGCTGAATGTGTCGTCACGATGAACAGCGACCGGTCAATCACCGCCACGTTCCAGCAAACGTATACGCTGATCATGAACGGCATTCAAGTAGTAGATCCCCCAGGGAGATTCGTGTCGCTTCCTCGGGGCGGTGTATCGGTTGATCCTCTGCCTGATCTGCCAGGCGGTAGATACAAGGCAGGCACCCCGGTGCGACTAGCCACGGTGCCCAACTTTGGCATCGTGCTCACCAAGTGGCAAGGCGACTGTGTTGGAACCAACCGCATCTGCAACGTGGTGATCGACGATGTGACGCGAGTCGAGGCCATCTTCAGTTCCGGTCAATCCGAGCCGTACGCCCTCAACGTCAATGGAAACAAGGTCACGAGCGATATCCACCAGATGGAGCTTGGCGTGATCAACGTCTCTAGGTCGCCCAACGCGGGTAACAGTAGCTATCGCAACGGGACGGAGATCACGCTGTCTGCGCGTCCGATTACCGATTTCAGGCTGGCTAGTTGGGGCGGTGCCTGCTCTGGGACAGGCGACTGCACCCTCACGATGGACGGCGAGAAGGATGTGCTAGCCGCTTTCGAACCCATCGACGCAGGGTTCCCCCCGGCCACTGCGGGAAGAGTGTTGTTCACATCGACGAGGGACGGTAATCAAGAGATCTACGTGATGGACGCCAACGGGGCCAACGAGCAGCGGCTGACCATTGAGCCCGCCGAGGACTCCTCCCCGTCGTGGTCGCCAGATGGCAAAACCATCCTGTTTCAATCGAACCGGAACGGCAAGACCGAGATATGGGTGATGGCTGCTGACGGCTCCAACCAATCCCGGCTTATGGAGACGCCCACGCAAGACTCGGAGCCAGCATGGTCTCGCGACGGCACGAAGATAGCGTTCGTGAGACAGGTAAGCAATGTCGGCGAGGTTTACATAGCAGACGCTGACGGCACCAACACACACCGGCTTACTTCCAGCTCGTTTTCGGAAGGCAACCTCAGCCCGACATGGGGGCCGAACGACGTATTCCTGTTCTACGCCTCGAAGGCCACCGGCAACTGGGAAATATGGCGCATGGAACCGGAGACAGGGATTAACAAGTTCCAGGTCACGCGAAACGGTGGCAACAAGGGCAACCCGACCTTCACCGCCGACGGGTTCGTGCTCTTCGATTGGGATATCGATGGCAAACGCGATATCTATCGTATGCAGTCCGATGGCCGCGAGGTGTTCAACCTCACAAACAGTCCAACGACCACTGACGAAGCGCCCCATGCTGAACCTGGCGAAAACTATATCGTCTTTCAGCGAACGCTGGCGGGCGAAGACGCCAATTCGCGAGAGGTATACGTCATGAAGTGGAATGGCTCCGAGCAGCGCCGCCTGACCGACAACGCCTTCGACGACGCGGCGCCTGCGTGGCATCTCATCGAGAATTCGTAAGACCCAACTGGAGCCAAAGTTCAAGTTGACCCGCATCCCAATCGGCACCAGCGGAAAGACTGCCCTCGAAATCGCTCGCGATGCAGCGAAAATGGCCGGACGTATCGCGCGGGATCGGTTCGAGCAGGAAAAGAAAATCTCCTTCAAGAGTCCGGGAAACATCGTCACCGACGTGGACACGGAGGTTGAGGCGAAGGTTTTCGATCTGCTCCGACGAGAGTTCCCCAACCATACCCTCGTCGGTGAGGAAAGTGCCGCGGACGTGAGGGCGGACACGGGGTACGCATGGATCGTCGACCCGGTCGATGGCACTCGGAACTATGCTCTCGGAATTCCGATCTACTCGACGGTCGTGGGCTTGGCGCTGGATGGTGAGGTACTCGTCGGGGTTAACTACGACCCGGAGCGCGATGACCTCTTCGAGGCCGAGCGCGGCGCTGGCGCCTATCTGAACGGCAATCGTATCCGTATCTCCGAAAGGGACGCTCTTCGAGACTGCATTATCGGATTCGACCTGCCCTACAACGATATCGGAGCGAAACACGAGCTAGACATGCTGGCTAAAGCGGTCTGGCCAAACATGCAGACGGCGCGGATCATCGGCTCGTCGGCGCTCGGCATTTCGTACGCCGCAGCAGGAAAGACCGACCTGTACTTTCAACATCGCCTGTCGCCGTGGGACCAGGTCGCGGGCATGCTCCTCGTCGAAGAGGCGGGAGGCGTGATCACTGACCGGACTGGCAAGCGGGCGACTCTCTACAGCGACGGCATCGTCGCATCGAGCGCGAAGCTACACGCCGAGTTCATGCGTCTGACCGAAGGTACGGCATGGCGTCAACCGACTCAGCAACTGGCGTGATACTGTGGCTCGACACGACATCGCCGGTCGTTATCCCCCACGTCCAATGTCATCCAGTAGATCGTTTCTCTTCAGCTTGCTCCGGGACACACCTCCAGATCGGTGAGGTGAGTTAGTCCGATTCTCGCCTTGTCAGTCCACCCATAGTGCGCTACAGTTCGTCCATTGAAGACAAGGATCGCGATGGCCCATCTACATACTCCTGAGCCCCACGAAGAACCGTCCCAGGACCAAGGTGCTACAGGCCGGACCGGTCATCAAGGCTCAGTTATCGTGGCGGTTTTTCGGATTGCTCTGGCGCTGTTCCTGATCGCCTTCAACTTCCGGGGCTCATCTTAGAGAAGATCGGGATGCCGGGAATCGGTGCGTACCCGCGCTACATCGGCGTCATCCTTTGCGCCGCAGCGGTAGCGACATCTTCCGTCAGCTTGCAGCGAACGATTTTTCATCGCCCTGAGGCCAGTTTTTTCCCAGAGTTCGCCGGAATGGTGATCTACGTTTCCGACGTACTTCTTGCAGTCGGTCTGTTCGTCTGGTTCGTCGGCTGGTACCTGTCGCCGACCATCCAGCTTCGATTTGGCCCCAAGCGCGTGTTTTTGCCGCTGGCCGCAATTGTCTTGATATCGTCGGCGAGTTTCCTGTGGGCCCCGGATGCTGCCGTCGCAGGCTATTCGTCGCTCCGCCGTATCCTCTTCATCGGTATGTACGTCGTTCTCGTCAGCGAGATGGTTAGGGCAACCGTCCCGATGGTCGTGGCGCTAATCGTCGTGGCGTCGGCACACACGGTCGTTGGCCTGATGCAGGTGGCCCTTGGAGAGGCTATCGGCGTCTCAATACTCGGTGAACTGGCATCCGATGCCCTCGAGTTCGAGAAGATCGGAAATCCACAGGCTTACGGATTTGGGGCGAACCCAAACCCAGTCGGCATGTATCTCGCAATCACCAGCGTCCTTTCGTTCGGGTTTTTCTTACTCTACGAATCGAACCGACTGATGAAGGGACTGACATTACTTCTTTTCTTGGCCATTCTCGTGGGAATGCTGGCGACGTTCTCAAGATCCGCTCTTCTGGGCTGGTTCATCGCAATATCTGTTATGGCCTTTCTCGCGTTGGCCGGGAGTGATGTCAGAAGAGGCCTAGTCTTTCAACGAATCGGTATCGTTATGCTGATCGTTGGCCTTTTGATCGTAGCTGGAGTGGTCGTCGACCCTGGCGGTGTAGGCAGTCAAGGAATCTCTGGAGTTCAGCGCTTCACATCCGAAAACGTCGCCAATGGTTTCAGCTACATGGTCGACGATTTCGAGGCGTCCATTCCCGTCATTCAGGACAACTTCATCCGGGGTGTCGGTGCGGGGAACTATCCCCAGGCGCTCGTGAACATCGGTAGCGACAACGCGAAAATCGTGCTGACCGTTCCCGTTCACAACGTCTTCTTGCTTACCTTTGCCGAAGTCGGAATCATCGGAGGGCTTGCGTGGATCGCGATAACCATTGCGCCTATAGCGTGGATCGTCCGAAACCGCAGGTCTCCTCACTTCGATACTAGAACTCTTATATGGGTGGGGCCAGTCCTCGTGCTGCTGTTCGAGAGCCTTCAGGACTCGACACCGTGGGCGACGCAGGATGGCCGCGTACTGATGTGGGGAATGCTGGCCATGTGGGTCGGAGCGCTTCTCGTGGAAAAGCCGAGACCGGTGACAGAAGAAGAAGCAGAATCGATCGGCCCCGACTCGTCGATACTGCTCTCCAGGGGTCATTAGCGGAGCGGCGGTCTGATCGTGGCTTTGGCCTACTCAGCACGGACACCCGTGCTGAGTAGGCTCGTTACCAAAGCCTAGACTGGCTGCTGATTATTACAGTCTAGAACATCGATCTGGCCGACCAGGTACTGTAGGAAGATCACCACGTCGATCACATTGATTCCGTCTACTCCGTCAAAGTCACCGAGTAGGATCTGGAGTTGTGTCGGGTCCGACCAGCCGACAACAATCTGTAGGGTCATGATCGCGTCGAGAATGGTAACTCGGCCGTCACCGTCGAGATCGCCACAAATACCGCCTGTATGCTCGACCATGTTGCCGAAGTCGACGCCCTCTACGGCGGAGCCGACGATTACGTCGACTGTATGGTAGTCGGGATTCATTGGATACGTTTGTACCCATCCGGGCCGCCATTCTTCACGCATCATCCAGAGGCCCTCGGGCACACCGTCTATCCAGTACATGCCCGTCTCGTCCTGCGCGGTGCCAGCAACGTCGTGCATCGTCTCTGCCCAAGGCTCTCCCTGCTGCCAGTCGCCATCGCCGTTCATGTCGACGTAGATCGTCCATCCGGGCAGTCCTGGCTCACCGGCGTCCCAATGACCGTCGCCGTTCCAATCGTCCCACTTGGCACCGTGTATGGAGCCGCCTTCGACCTCGATGTCGTCAATGCACCCGTCCGTGAATAACAGTTCAAGGCCACCAACCTTGCTGATGTGGTAGTGCCCGGGGTCGCTGCTACTGACCTTCAGGACGTAGCCTTGCTCGGAGCCGCTTGTCGCAGCGAAGGCGATCACGTGCGGCACGTCAAGGGTAAGTGTCCCGGTATTACCGCTCGCCATGAGCGTGTTGGTAACCAGGTCCCATACCTCGTAGTCCACTTGAGTGGCCTGACCTACGGGCGAGCCGCTCCAGGTCTCGATCTGAAGCTCGACCTGCTCGGAGTTGCCAGCTCGCAGTACCCAGATCTGGGGGATTTCTTCGAGTGACTTGATCCCGTTCATGCCGATGGCAAGATTGTCTTGTTGTCGACCGACCTTATAGTGGTACGCAGGCAGGAATCCGTCGGTTTCGGTTCTTCTGATCGTGAGCTGGTACGGCTGGTTAGGTGTCAAGTGGAGCTCAAGCCAGTCGACCGAATCTCCAACGAAGTTCGGATGCTGAATCTCTATGGTTTGCGTGCCCAGGTCGTCAACGACCGTCGCGATGATGCTCCCTCGCTCATCCGTGTTGACGGTCGTCGCCACGATTTTCAGCCAGGCGATCCCATCGTCCGGAAGCTGGTCGTCAGTCCAGTAAAGGGTCCAGTCGTGGGTGAGGTCGTCCTCATAGATGCCGAGTATGCACGAGCACTGAGCATCATCTCGATTGCCGAAGACTATCCCGTCTATGGTATCTTCGGGGGCAAGGTTCACCGGGTGGCCCTCGCCGTTGGCGGGGTACGTCTGACGCCAACCCAGCTTCCAAACCTCGCGCACCATCCACTGTCCCTCAGGCACGTCGCCCATCCAGTACGTGCCCGTTTCGTCGACGGCGGTCTGGTCGTCGTCGCCCATGGTCTCGGCCCAGGGCTCGCCCGCCTGCCACTCGCCGTCTCCATTGGTATCGACGTAGATCTTCCAGCCGGGTAGACCGGGCTCGCCGTCGTCCCACTCACCGTCACCATTCAGGTCGTTCCATTTCCAGCCGTGAATCGAGCCGGTCGGCGGTGCCTCCCGCCAATTGCCGAAGTTCACGTCGCTTATATCGTCGCCGTCACCAACCGTGACCTCGTGGAACTGCTTGCCCGGCACCGCGACAACCAGGTTGTCTATCGACATCTCGCCCGTAAACCCAGGGTCGGCCGGCAACGCGAAATAAACTCTGTTGAGTGCCGCGGGAGTCTCCCCTATCGGTTCGTCCACGACCAGCGCTGCCCCATCGAGCACCACGGACACGGTGCCCGCGTCCAGATCGTACATGATCGTCAAATGGTGCATCGTCGCCGCCTGGTAGGTCCCCACGTTAGGGAGGACCGAGTCACCTATCACCGCGTTAATGTCGCCGGTGTCTTTCAGCACTAGGCTGAGACGGTGGTCGGAACTGGAGGAACGCACCCATACGCCATAGCCGTTGAGCACGTCGAAGTACAGATCCACGTCGATCACGACCCAGCCCGTCGACACTGCCTCATCGTTTAAGAACCAATAAATGACGCTGCCGCCAGGCTCCCCGTTGGCGCCTGTGTCTCGGATAGTCAGACCGTTGCTGCCGAATGGTGTCGTCTCGACGGTAGCCGTCACGTTGCCTACGACCTGGGTCGGCTCACCTACGTCGGGGCCGCCCGTTCCGATTGTGTTACCAGCCTGCTTGTCGTCGAAATTGGCGGCCACGAGCAGTCGGCCCATGTTGCCCGGATACGTCTGCTTCCACTCGTGATCAGGAAACACGTCTATGTTCTCGCGTACCACGTAGTCGCCTGGAGCGAGGTTTTCGAGCCAGTACATACCGGTCTCGGTCTCGCCGGTGCCGGGATCGTCGTCCATTGTCACTGCCGAGGCCACTGCCTGCCCGTCCATGTCTGCCACGATCTCTACGCCCGCGAGTCCGGGCTCGCCGTCGTCCCACTCACCGTCACCATTCAGGTCGTTCCATTTCCAGCCGTGAATCGAGCCGGTCGGCGGTCGCTCCTGCCAATTGCCGAAGTTGACATCTTCAATCACGTCGCCGTCAGCAACCGTGACCTCGTGGAACGACCTGTCCGGCACCGCGACAACCAGGTTGTCTATCGACATGTGGCCGCTAAGCTCAGGGTCGGCCGGCACCGCGAATAGAACTCTGTTGATGTTGAGTTCCGCGGGACTCAATCCTATCGGTTGGTCCACGACCAGCGCTGCCTCATCGAGCTTCACGGACACGGTGCCCGCGTCCAGATCGTACATGATCGTCAAATGGTGCATCGTCGCAGCCTGGTAGGTACCCACGTTAGTGAGGATCGAGCCATTTATGTTTGCGTTGATGGCGCCAGTGTCATACAGCACTAGGCTGAGAAGGTCGTCGTGACCGGAGGAACGCACCCATACGCCATAGGCTTCGAGTTCGTCGAAGTACAGATCCACGTCGATCACGGTCATGCCCGTGGACACTTGCTCACCGTTTAAGAATCGATAATCGACGTAGCCGCCGGGCTCCCCGTTGGCGCCTGTGTCCCGGATGGTCAGCCCGTTGCTGCCGAACGGTGAGGACTCGACGTTGGCCGTCACGTTGCTCACGACCTGTGTCGGCTCACCAACGTCGGGACCGCCCGTTCCGATTGTGCTGCCAGCCTGCTTGTCGTCGAAATCAGCGGCCACGAGCAGTCGGCCCATGTTGCCCGGATACGTCTGGTACCAGCCGGGCTTTTGCACCTCCCGGACTATCCAGTCTCCCTCCGGCACGTCGTGTATCGTGTACATGCCCGCATCATCGTCGGCGGTATTGGGGTCGTCGTCCCTCGTCTCGGCCCAGGGCTCGTTTTGCTGCCACGCACCGTCGCCGTTCATATCCACGTAGATCGTCCAGCCGGTCAGGCCGGACTCACCGCCGTCCCGCACACCGTTGCGGTTGACATCGTCCCACTTCGTACCGTGGATCGAGCCGGTCGGCGGTGGCTCAATCTGGCCGGCATCCGCCTGTAGCGCAGTATACGGAATGGTCCATTCCGGGTCCGCGGACACCACGCCGTCGCCGCTCTCTCGCAGCGCCAGCGCCGCAATAATTAGTGCGATTAATGCAAGAGTAGAAAGCTTCCTCATGTATCCCCTACCTTTCGCTGCCATGAACCTGCCCGGTGAAGTTTCGAAGAACAACATGCGTCCGCACAAGGGGGACGCGCGGCACCCCCATGATAAGGGTGGTCTCGATGAACAGTCAACGCCTTTGAACAGACGCGAACGCCGATTTTCGGCTACCGTCCGCCGCTTCTGATACTCTGTCACGCGTCGCGCACGGAGACATCCAGGCTACCCCACAATTTCGCGGAGGTCACACATGAAAACCGTCCATGAGCGAAGAGCGCGAGAACCCGTCGATCTCATCGTCAGGAACGCGTACCTGATAACGATGGACTCAGAGCGGCGAATCTTCACGAATGGGGCCGTCGCGGTCGATTCGTCGCGCGTCGTGGGCGTGGGTACAAGCGCGGAGATATTGCAAGCATACCGGCCGGAACGCACGATCGATGCAGGGGGTGCCGTCGTCCATCCCGGCTATGTGGACAACCACATCCACCTGATGTACCACCTCCTCCGGTGGGGCGTCGGCGACGGTGCCGGCTGGGACGACTCCCTTCCTTTGCACGGCGGCCTGATGGCAGCAATCGACGAAGACGTGATCCGGACCGCCACGACGCTCGCGTCCCTGGAGATGGCCCGCAACGGCACAACGTGCTTCCTGGAGGCCGGGGGCGTGCCCAATACCGTCGTTGCGGCGGAGGCCATCGAACGGGTGGGCATTCGCGGTCTATTGGGGGGTTCCTTCGTACGAGACATTTCTCCGGGCGGCGCGAGTACACACCCCACCGACCGAGACAAGGCGTTCGATAACCTGGGGGCCGAGCTGTGGCGCAACAGCAATCCCGACGCTCTCGTACGAGGCGTCGTCTCGATGAGCGGCATGGGCAGTTGCTCGGTGGAGTTACAGTTGGCCGGGAAAAAGCTCGCCGACGAAAACGGCGTAATCCTGAATCAGCACCAGTCGTATCAGATGCTGGACGCATCGGGCGACGACGAGCGGTTTGGCAAGCATCCGCTCGTCCAGTTCGCCGAGATCGGTCTGCTCGATAGCAACTGCATGTTCTCGCACGTGAACATCATTCGCGACGACGAGATCGAGCCCATAGTCGAGAGCGGGCTGTCGATCTCGTGGTGTCCGATGGCCTCCATGCTGTTCGGCGTAGGCGGAACCTTCCACGGCAAGCATCTCGAATTGTACAAGCAGGGCGTCAATATCGCCCTTGGCTGCGATTCCGCCAACTGGACGAGCGCCTTCGACCTCAACGAGCAAGGATTCATCGCCTTGCTCACGGCTCGTGAGAAGACTGGAGACCCGGGTGCCTTGATCGCCGAAGACATTTTCGAGATGGCGACGATCAATGGCGCGAAGGCATCAGGAAGGGCCAATGAACTCGGTTCCCTGGAGGTCGGAAAACGGGCAGACCTGGTGATTCGGTCCCAGGACATGCCGGAGGCGTTACCGATGCTCGACCCGCTTCGATACGTCGTCTATTCCAGCCGGTCGAAGAGCGTCGACACAGTGATTGTGAACGGCAACGTGATCGTCGAGAACGGGCACTCGACGCAGGTCGACGAAGAAGAATTCGCGGCGCATACGCAGGAGTTCACGAACGACCTTTTCAAGCGGATGGACCAAAAGCCCGCCGTCGGACGGTGGCCGCGGATTTAGCCACTCATGGATTTCAATAAGGTTGCCGTCGACTACGACGTTCTCGCGCCCGACGGGTCGGAGATACGATTGTTGTCACAGACCAGCCGTGGGAGCATGGTGCATTGCACGCTGAACCCCGATGAAGTATCAATGGTAGTGGCGCACCGAACGGTCGAAGAAGTGTGGTACTTCCTGGATGGGTCTGGCGAGGTCTGGCGGAAGCATGGCGACGACGAGCGAGTGGTGAAAGTGAGCACGGGGGTGAGCCTATCAATCCCCGCTCGCGCGCACTTTCAGTTCCGGTGCACCGGTGCTGACCCGCTACGCTTCGTGATCGTCACAATGCCGCCATGGCCGGGCGAAGACGAGGCGTACCGCGTCCGTGACCACTGGCCACCGACCGACCGCTAGACGCCGCTGACGGATAGATCGTCGTCGGAGCCGAGGTGGTCTTCACGCCTTGCGCGGTTGCGACAGGTTGGGCATCCGCACTGCGACTCTTCAGGCTTGAGCATATCGCCGAAAATCTGGGCCATTAGATCGCGACTGGTCAGGTCTAAACTCTTGCCGATGGCCATGTACTCTGTCATTCGCTCGGCCTTGTCGCGCTCCTCGTACTCGGTGAGAACTCCCCCGCGAGTGATTACGTGCTCGGCATACCCTCTGAGCGCATCGAGGTGCTCGTCCATCAGCTCCTGGGGGTCCGTCACCTTGAGTGTACTTTCCATCGTCCACCTCCCTTGCGTCGCCGCCAACGCGCTCCTCCAGATCTGTCCTGATGTTCTATCATTATACCCCCGCATTGGTACAAGGGTATCGTGGGTGCCATCCGCACCAAATCGAGTAGCACCCATCTGAACATGAAAGTTAACTACGTGTTGCAATGTACAACGTCTACCATTGCCTGAGAGTTACGGGGCGTCTTTACGTTTACCATCCCGCTGTCTACAATGCGAGTCATACACCATCCATCGAGGACGTGACCATGTACTCCATCGACCTGAGCGGCAAGACCGCTATCGTATTCGGCATCGCGAACCATCGCAGTATCGCGTGGGCCATCGCGCAAATCTTGCAGGAGGCTGGAGCGACCCTTGCGGTCGCATACCAGAACGAACGCATCCGTGGCGGCGTGGAAAAACTCGTTGGAGAATGGGACAGGGATGCGATGCTGATCGAGTGCGACGTGAGCGACGACGCCAACGTCGAAAAAGCCGTTCAACAGGTCGGTGACGAGTTTGGGAAAGTCGATATCATCATCCATTCCATCGCCTTCGCCGACCGCGACGACCTTGGCGGAGCGTACATGAAGACCAGCCGTGAGGGATTCCGTCTGGCCCTCGATGTAAGTGCCTACTCGCTGCTGCCCATCGCCCGGTACGCTGCGCCATATATGACCGATGGAGGAAGCATTGTAGCGATGACCTTCCAGGCGGCGGAACGGGTCTTCCCCGGCTACAACGTCATGGGCACCGCCAAGGCCGCGCTGGAAAACGCCGTCACCCAGATCGCGTCCGATCTCGGCGAGCAGAACGTACGGGTCAATGCAATCTCCGCCGGGCCGCTCGACACACTCTCGTCGCGCGTCATCAGCCAGTACCGCGATATGAAGCGCATACATGCAGAGCGCTCCCCCATGAAGCGCAATATCACCGCCGAAGAGGTCGCTAAGACCGCGCTGTTCTTGTGCAGCGACCTCGCCAGCGGCATCACCGGCGAAATCGTCCACGTCGATACCGGCTATAACATCATGGGGATTTGATGGCGACTCTCGAATACATATACGTCGAGGTTGAGGACAACGACAACTGCGACTACATGCCGATGCAGGTGTACGAACCGCAGGCGGAGTCGAGGGTCATCACGCAGGTACGACTCGAAGACCCAGACCGTCCACACGGCCTCTACGCTGTGACCGGATGGAGCAGCGAGGGCGACGGCACGCCGGTCGATGCGATCTATGCGCCGGTCTCCGATTCGGGCCAGGCTCGAGCGCACCTCGTCTATGGCGGCGACTGGGGCGTACGACTGAGGCCGGTGGATATTGACGAGGAGTGGGATACCGACAGCCCAAACCAGTTCGGCGAGCCGTACCTGATTTTGTTGGACGACACTGCCATCCTGTAACCCCCGGAAAAGTAGCCAGCTTACCGCTGTCTTGCAAATGGTACCCACGGCGGATCACGGAGGAAAAGATGTCAATCGAATCCAACAAAGCGGCGGTGCGGCGCTTCTGGGACACAATCTGGGTACAGCATGATATCGACAAGATGGACGAATTCGCTCATCCGAATGTAGTTGGGAACGACTCACACTTCGGCACGAGTGTCGAGTCGTTCAAAGAGCATTTCAAGGAGCGGATCACCGCCTTCCCGGACGTTCGTATCGACCCCATCGAAATCGTCTCCGAGGGTGATTGGGTCGCTACCCGCTGGCTGATGACCGGCACCCACAAGGGTGAGTACATGGGCGTCGCTGCGACAGGCAAACGCGTTGAGGTCACTGGCATGAGCTTCGGATAGACTCGAAGACGGAAGGATCATTGAGGGCTACGACAACTGGGACGTTTCCGGATTGCAGGACCAGCTTCGCTCCTGACTTTATCTAGCGTCAGCCCCGTTGACGGCCGTCCGTCGCAGCATCCACAGAACGGCGACGACTAACAGCGCCGCCATCGCCATTAGACCACGAAGATCCAGACCAGGCACGCTCGGAAGCGGCCGATAGACAACCTCCAGTACCGGTCGGTTGGCTTCGGTCGTGTTTTCCCTGCTGTCGAAGCGCTGGCGGGTACCGGCAGCGCTCTCGTCTCCAATCACTATCCAACCAAAGTTCGAGCTTGGGTCATTAACCCAGTCGTTTACGTCATCCAGCATACCTTCCGACGACCAGGTGTACGATCCCGCTTGACCCGTGGTTAGACTTGCGCTCGGCTCCGTGGCGAAGTCCCCTCCCTGAGCAAGCCACTCTGTGGTATTGGAGTTGACCCGGTTTGGTGGACACCTTGAGACTTGGGGGTATCACCCGAGGAAAGGAAGTTCACATGCCGAAGACGAAAGCACCATATCCGCCCGAATTCAAGGCTGAAGCAGTGCGTC
>Ga0114996_10000224_pt1 | contig 78738 bp, 74 predicted proteins | sample ArcticOcean_MG_C_4_FD_87039 | JGI IMG/M metagenome (GOLD analysis project Ga0114996, IMG submission 87039) | Marine microbial communities from western Arctic Ocean - ArcticOcean_MG_CB4_134 | ecosystem: Environmental > Aquatic > Marine > Oceanic | place: Arctic Ocean: Canada Basin | collected...
CCGACAATTTTCTCGGCGGCGCCATGAAGCTCGATAAAAAAGCGGCCGCAAGCGCCATGCAGGCGGTCGCCAAAGAGCTTGGCCGCTCGCCCGCCGAGACGGCACTCGCCGTTATCCAGATCGCCAACAATAATATGGTCGGCGCGCTGCGCTCGGTGCTGATCGAACGCGGTCTCGATCCGCGCGATTTCTCGTTGCTTGGCTTTGGCGGCGCCGGGCCGCTGCATATCGCCGATCTGATGAACGACGCCGGCATCCCGAGCGGCATCGTGCCCAACTATCCGGGCCAGTTCTCGGCTTTCGGATTTATTCTGACGGACGCCCGCGTCGACACCATGCGCACCGTGCAAATGACCTCGAAGCGCTTCGATCAGGCGCGCGCCACCGAGGTTATGCACGCCTTGATCGAAACCGGGATCAACGACCTCACGGCGCAAGGCTATGGCAAGAACGTGGAAATCTACCGCTCGCTCGAAATGCGCTATCTCGGCCAGAATTACGAGCTGGAAATCCCGATTTCCTTCGAAAGCTTTACCGACGAGACCACGCCACAATTGTGGCAGGCGTTCCACGACATGCATCTGGCGCGCTTCGGCTTCAATATTCCGCGCGAAGTGATCGAGGTGATCACCGTCAAGGCAACCACGGTGTCGCTGACCGAAAAGCCGGAATTCGCCACCATCGGCAAAAGCGACGGCGCGGCAGCGGAACCGAGCTCGCGGCGCGAAGTGACATTTGAAGATGGCCAGCACGACACGCCGATCTATGACCGAGCGAGTCTGCGCAAAGGCCACAGGATCGCCGGCCCGGCGATCGTCGAAGAAGCGGCATCGGTAACGATCCTGCGCCCGGACCAAAACCTGCGTGTGGACGCATACGGTAATTTGCTGATCGGAAAAATCGCCGAATAACACAGCCAATTCGACAATCCGCCGAGGCCAAAACGGCGCCTCGCCAAGGAGTGAATGAGATGAGTAAAAAGCATGAAGTCGATATGGTGACGATGAGCATCATCGATTCCACCATGACCGCGATTTGCCGCGAGATGGGCATCACCCTGATGCGCACCTCCTATTCGACGATTTTCAACGAAGCGCTCGATTTCACCTGCGCCCTGGCCGCGCCGAACGGTGAAATGATTGCCCAGGCCGAGTTCTGCCCATCAATGATCGGTGGCGTGCCGCTGCTGGTGCGGAGCTGCGTCATGGAAATTCCGCTCGACGAATGGGAGCCCGGCGATGTCGTCGTCCATAACGACCCCTACCGCGGCGGCCTGCACTGCCCCGAACACACCATGTTCCAACCGGTGTTCGTCAACGGCGAGCTGATGGCCTTCGCCATGACCATCGGCCATCTGGTTGAGATCGGCGGCATGGTGCCGGGCGCGTTTGCCGGCGAGGCCACGGAAATCTTTCAGGAGGGTCTGCGCGTGCCGCCGGTGTTCATCAAGAAACGCGGCGAGGATGTCGAGGAAGTATGGAAGCTGCTGCTCGCCAATGTGCGCACCCCACGCTTCAACTATGGCGATCTGCGCGCGCTGATCGCCGGCACCGATGTCGGCGTGCGCCAGCTCGGGCCGATGATTGAGAAATACGGCAAGGAACATTTCCTCCGCAATACGGCCGATCTGCTCGACTATTCCGAGAGCCGCATGCGGGCCGAGATCGCCGCCATTCCGGACGGCAAATATACCTTTAGCGATGAAGTCGAGGATGACGGCATCGAGAATAAGTCCTACACCATCAATGTCGCCGTTCACATCAATGGCGATGAAGCGGTGGTCGACTATACCGGCACCTCGCCACAGGCCAAGGGGCCGATCAACGCGACCCTCGGCGTCTCCTACTCCGCTGCCTATAACGGCATGCTGCACATCACCGATGAATCGATACCGACCAATTCCGGCTGTTTCCGCCCGATCCGTGTAGTTTCACCGCCGGGCACGCTGCTCAACGTCGATTATCCGGCGCCGGAAGTGGGCGGCAACACCGAGACCCATTGCAAGATCGCCGGCGCGGTGATCGGCGCCATGTCGCCGGCATTGCCTGACCGCACCATGGCGGCCGAGGGCGCGACACACACCAACTTCGTGTTCGGCGGCACCGACAAGGATACCGGCGAGGCATTCGTTTGCTACGCCATTGAGCTGTCTGGCTGGGGCGGGCGCAATTTCGCCGACGGCAACGACGCAACGGATTCGATCAACGGCAATTGCCGCGTGATTCCGGTGGAAGTGTTCGAGACGCGGTTTCCGATGCAGTGCGAATCCTACATCATGGTCGAGGATTCAGGCGGCGCCGGCAGATTCCGCGGCGGCCTTAGCACCCAACGCACCCTAAAAAACCTCGATACGGCGATCACCGGAAGCCAGATGTCGGATCGCCACCACAACCGACCCTGGGGTCTGTTCGGCGGCCAATCAGGAGGCACCGCCGGCACCTGGCACATGGCCGCCAATACGGTCGAGTGGCGCACCATCGACGACGCCTTCGGCAAGGTGAGCCCGAGCAAGTGGAGCAACGTCACCATCGCACCAGGCGACCGCATTCGCTTTCAAACACCGGGCGGCGGCGGCTGGGGCGAGCCCAGCGAGCGGTTGCAAGAGAGTGTGCGCAATGATTTGGCAGAGGGCTATATCTCCCGCCAACAGGCGCGCGAGGTCTACGGCCTGGAAGGCACCGGCGACGACTAGCGCGGCGGTGCGCCGTCGCGCTGGCGGCAGGAAGAACATTCAAATAATGAAAGGCCCGGCATGAGCAAGGACCGGAAGATGGACATGGTCGCCATGAGTATTTTGGATTCGACCATGGTCTCGGTGTGCCGGGAAATGGGCATCACCCTGATGAAGACGTCCTATTCGACGATCTTCAACGAGGCGCTCGATTTCACCTGCGCCATCGCCGCGCCGAACGGCGATATGTACGCGGTGGCCGAGTTCTGCCCGGCGCAGATCGGCGGCATGCCGCTGGTGATCCAATCGTCGTTACAAGAAATTCCGCTCGACGACATCGAAGAAGGCGATGTGATCGTCCATAACGACCCTTATCGAGGCGGGTTGCACACGCCCGAACATTCGCTTTTCACGCCCGTGTTCGTCGACGGCGAACTGATCGCCTTTACCGTCGCCATCGGCCATGTCGCGGAAGTCGGCGGCATGGCGCCGGGCTCGTTCCCGGCGGAAGCCTCGGAAATCTTTCATGAAGGCATTCGCGTGCCGCCGGTGAAGATCAAGAAACGCGGCGTCGATGTCGCCCAAGTGTGGAAACTGTGGCTCGCCAATGTGCGCACGCCGCGCCACAATTACGGCGATATGCGGGCGCTGATCAGCGGCGTCGAAGTTGGCGCGGCGCGGCTCAGGGAGATCGTCAAAAAACAGGGCGCTGATTTGTTCCGCCAGACCTGCAATGATCTGATGGATTATTCCGAGGCGCGCATGCGCGGCGAATTGGCGCAAGTACCGGACGGGCGCTACGATTTTGAAGACTATATGGACAATGACGGGCTCTCCAACGTGCCGGCGGCGATCAATGTCGCGGCGTTCGTGCAGGGCGATGAGATCGTTGTCGATTTCAGCGCGTCTTCGAAGCAGATGGCGGGCCCGATCAACGCCACCCTCGGCGTCACCTGGTCGGCGACTTACAACGCCATCCTACATATGACCGATGAGACGATCCCAAAGAATTCCGGCTGCTTCCGCCCCATTCGCGTGGTCGCGCCGCCGGGTACGCTGATGAACGTCGATTATCCGGCGCCGGAAGTAGGCGGCAACACCGAGACCCATCCGCGCATTGCCGGCACCGTGATGGGCGCGTTGGCGCCGGCCATTCCGCACCGCGCGATGGCGGCGGAAGGCGGCTCGCACACCAATTTCGTGTTCGGCGGCCAAGACCATGAGTTCGATGAATATTTCGCCTGTTACGACATCGAGCTCTCCGGTTGGGGCGGCCGGCCATATGCCGACGGCAACGACGCCACCGATTCGATCAACGGCAATTGCCGGGTGATTCCGGTCGAAGTGTTCGAGACGCGCTATCCGTGGTTCACCGAGAGCTTCAGCCTGGTGCCGGATTCGGGTGGCGCCGGCACCTATCGCGGCGGCCTGGCGACGACGCGCACAATCAGTTGCAGCAATCCGGATATGATCATCAGTCAGCTTTCCGACCGCCACCACCATAGCGCCTGGGGATTGAACGGCGGCGGCCCGGGTGGCACCGGGACAACTGTCTACATGGCCGCAGGTGGTACAGAATGGCAGACCATGACCGAAGCGTTCAACAAACCCTCGACCAGCAAATGGTCGAATATTACCGTGCGTGAGGGCGATCGCATCCGCCTTCGGACCGCCGGTGGCGGCGGCTACGGCAATCCGAGCCAGCGCGACCGTGCGGCGATCGCGAACGATGTCGCCGAGGGTTATGTTTCGCCCGAGCGCGCCAAAGAGGATTACGGCTACAAGGCGGGCTAGCCGCGCAGAATGCAAATTATCAACGCCGAGGCGCTCGACGGACTGCTCGACTATCCTGCGCTTATCGAAGCACTGCGCGAGATGTTCCGCCGGCCTTGCGACATGCCGACCCGCCATCACCACACCGTCGACGTGCCGGGCGGCGCCCCGGGCACGCTACTGATCATGCCGGCGTGGCAGGCGGGCGGCATGATGGGCGTGAAAATCGTCACGATATTTGGCGATAACGCGGCACGCGGCCTGGCTTCCGTCCTCGGCCAATATTATCTGATGGATGCCGCGAGCGGTAAGCCGTTGGCGTTGATTGAAGGGACTGTGCTCACGCGATGGCGGACCGCCGCCGCGTCGGCGCTAGCCTCGGACTATCTTTCGCGCAGCGATTCGGCACGCCTGTTGATGGTCGGCTCAGGCAGCTTAGCGCCACACCTGATCCACGCCCATGCCGCGATTCGCCCGATCCGCGAGGTCCGCGTGTGGTCGCGCCAAGCGAAAAATGCTGAAGCCTTGGCCACGCGCCTGGTAGTGCCGGGCGTCGACATTTCACCGATCACGGAGTTGCAGGATTCCGCCGGTTGGGCCGACATCATCAGTTGCGCCACGCTATCAGAGACGACGCTGATCAAGAGCGATTGGCTAAACGCAGGCGTGCATCTCGATCTGGTCGGTGCTTTCCGCCCGGATATGCGCGAGAGCGACGATGCCACGATGGCGCGGGCGCGCATCTTCGTCGATACCCGCGCCGGCGCGCTCACGGAAGCGGGCGACATTGTGCTGGCGATCCGGGCCGGCGCGATATCGGAAGAGGCGATTGTCGCCGATCTTTGCGCGCTCGCCTCGGATGCGGCGGCGGGGCGCGGCAGCGGCGACGAGATTACAGTGTTCAAATCGGTCGGTGCGGCGCTCGAAGACCTCGCTGCCGCGCGCCTGATCTATAAGCGCTTCAACGCGTCGTGAACCGAACGCGCAAGCTGCGCTTTGGTGAACGGCTTGTTGATCAGACGGGTCGACTTATTTTCCTCGGCATGGTGCTCGAAGGCGCCATCTGCGTAGCCCGTCATATACAAGACGGCGATATCAGGGTCCTGTTGTCTCACGAACTCAACCAGCGCCGGGCCTTTTAGGTCGGGCAACACGACATCGCTCAGCAACAGGTCGAACGCCAGCATTTCTTTCAACAGCTTCAACGCGGCTTGCCCTGAGTCCACTGGATAGGCACGATATCCGAGCGACAGCAACAGGTTGACCGTTTGTTCGCGCACGTCGCGGTCGTCTTCGACGACCAAGATGCGCTCTTCTTCGCCTCGCAAGGTCTCAATATGGGGGGAGCTTTCGTTGCCGCGCACCGTCTGCTCAACTGATCGGGGCAGGTAGAGTGAGACTGCGGTGCCCTTGCCCAGCTCGCTGTCGATCGTCACGACGCCGCCGGACTGGCGGGCGAAACCATAAACCATGCTGAGCCCCAGGCCCGAACCCTTGCCGACATCCTTGGTGGTGAAAAATGGTTCGAACACGTGATCCAGCGTTTCCGGAGCGATTCCATCACCGGTATCGGCGACGCGCAACATCACATAGGAGCCGGGCTCGACATCGAGGACGCCGCTCTTTTCCTCTTCTAATTCTATATTGTCGGTCTCAATCAACAGCTTACCGCGATCGGGCATCGCGTCGCGCGCGTTGATTGCCAGATTCAACAGCACGTTCTCCAACTGCGGCTGATCCGCTTCGCACAGCCACAAATCGGCCGGCTCGCTGGTTGAGATACTGATTGTTTCGCCTAGGGTGCGGCGCAGCATTTCGATTATGTTCGAGACCATCAGGTTGAGATCCACCGCCACCGGCATGAGGGTTTGCCGACGCGAAAAGGCGAGCAACCTATGGGTCAGGTCGGCGCCGCGCTCGACGGCGCGCACACCGCGGTCGATTAATTCGACCTTGTCGGGTTCATGCTCCGATTTGTCCTTCAGCAAATCGAGATTGCCAATGATCACCGTTAGCAGATTATTGAAGTCATGGGCGATGCCGCCGGTGAGCTGACCGACGACTTCCATTTTCTGCGCCTGCTGCAGGCGTTCCAACAGTTCCTTGGATTCGGTGATGTCCTGAATGGTGCCGGCAGTGCCCATTTCGCCGTTTTCGGCGCGGCGAGCAAGGGCGCGCTGAAGGACATGGCGAATGCTACCGTCGGGGCGGACAATGCGGTGCTCAAACGAATACGGCTGACCTGACGCCACCCCTGTGCGAATTGAAGCTTCGACCCGTTCCTGGTCTTCCGGGTGGATACAAGCCATGAAATTATCGAAACTCGGCTCGTAGATTTTTGGATCGCGCCCGAGAATTCGGAAAATCTCGTCCGACCAACGCCGCTTTCCCGAAATGCCGACAAATTCATAGTCGCCGATATTGGAAATGTGCTGCGCTTCGCGCAACCGGCGCTCGCTGCAACGCAGCGCCTCGTCGGCTTCGATTTGGTCGGTAATGTCCTGAATTGTACCGGCGCGGCCGATCATCGTTCCGTCCTTAGAATTGCGCGGTACCGCGCGCTCCAGCACATAGCGCACTTCGCCGTCCGGGCGGGCAATCCTGTGCTGGAAGGCGTAGGCCACACCCGAGGCCATACCCTGCTCGATTTCGCTCTTCACCATATCGCGGTCGTCCGGGTGGACGCAGTCCAGGTGGTGGTCAGAAGAGGCGCGGAACGTGTTCCGGTCACGCCCAAAAATCCGGTACACCTCGTCCGACCACTCGTAGATATTCTCCGCCTCGCTAATCTCCCAATTACCGACACTAGATATCTGCTGTGCTGCCTTGAGGTTCGTCTCACTTCGACGCAGCGCATCCTCAGCGCGTTTCCGCTCGGTGATGTTGATGCGATAGCTGATGGTTTAGCCGTCTTCCGCTTTGTGGTCGTAGGCTTCCATCCAGGTGCCGTCGGCGCGGCGCAGTTCATAGCGCTCGCCGGCGCGGAATTTGGCCACCCGTTCCGCGACAAAGCCTTCTACGCCGCCCTCGCCGAGATGCTACTGGCCGACCTCGGCGCCCTGGCGGATGACATCCTCGAACGACACGCCCACCTGATAGAAATCCGCTGCCTTGCCGGCCAACAAACGGAACGGCTCGTTGGAAATCACCAGGCGTTCGTCAGCGTCCCATATGCCAAAGCCGTTCCGCATGCTCTGCAGGGCGTTGGCGAGATAGCTGCGCGCGGCTTCGGATTCGGCCTGGCTCTCGCGGAACGACTGCTCCGCCAGTTTGCGCTCGGTAATATCGCTGATCGCGCCCAGCATGTGCGTCGCAAAGCCCGTTTCGTCGCGGACGGCCTCTCCCGTCGTCCGCAGCCAACGATACTCGCCGCTCGGCCGGCGAAAGCGGTACTCCAAATCAAAGATCGCGTTATGTTTGATATGGGCTTTGATCGCCTCCGTGACATGGCCCTTATCTTCGGGATGAATATCCGCAATCCAGGCGTCAGGGCTGATGATCGGCCCCTGCGGGCTGTTGGCCTCACGGCCTTCCCAGCCAAGCAATACGAGAATTTGCGGCGAATACCAGATATCACCGGTCGCGATATTCATCTCCCACAGGCCTTCGCGCGATGCCCGGACAGCGAGACGGTAGCGCTCCAATTCGGCCTTGAGGGCGCGGTTCTCTGCCTGAGCATCGCTCAGCCAGGCGTTCGCCGCTTCTTCGTTCTGTGAAGCAGATGGCGGCGGGGATTTGTTTGGCGTGACCTGCAACTTCATACTCTAGCTGTAATCAAACGGAAGGGGGAAAACTCCCCTGAAAATGATGTCTGACTTAACCCTACGTAATCTTACTAAAATTTGCACCGGGACACAGCCATATATCTCCGCTTCAAGGCGCGATATGCGCACTGATTTTGTGGTGATCATCCCAGAACTATGAGAAACGGCGTATACGTGCTTCCGCAAATTAGTGAAAAATTGCTCAGACGGTCAGCTCGCCCGGCGCTGGCGGAATGAACCCAACTCCGCCACTAAATCCGCCGTGTTGACGGTGCGGCAATAGCCTTTGATCGCCTTTAGCGAATTGTCATGCGCAGTTTGCGACGGCGTGGTGCAGGCATCGGCCACCAAGGTGACGAGAAAGCCACGGTCGCACGCGTCGCGCACCGCCGATTCGACGCATTGCTCGGTATAGACGCCGCAGATGGCGAGGCGCTCGACACCGAGATTGCGCAGCACATATTCGATATTGGTCGAATTGAACACACTGGATGCCGATTTCGGTAAAATGATCTCGTCGTCGCCGGGCGCGATGGCGTCGATCACGCAGCCGTCGGGTGAGCCGCGCGGGACGAGAAAACCGGTGATCTTGTAATCAAGTCCACGGTCACGGCCGTCGCGGGTAAGCGCTTCGATCACCGTGTATATGACCTCGACACCGGCGGCGCGGCAGGCGGCGATCAACGCTTGCATATTGGGGATGGTCTGGCTTTCGAGACGGCGAAAATAATCGCCGTATTTGGTTTCGAACTCGGCTTCGTCCATACCGTCGAACGCGCTGCCGCTGCGCTCGCAGCAATAATTCTGCACATCGACGATCAACAGCGCCGCGCGGCCCGGCTCCAAGGGCAGGTCGCGCGTGAGACCCGTTTGACCATCAACCATATTTAGCTCCCCGCAATACCCACTTGGCGATGATCATAGTCGAGCCGGTGCTTGTTGTCTGGCAATATGACCGCCATGAGTGATGCACCGCCCTTTGATCCGGCACGGCTCGATGCCAACGATCCACCGCCCTTCACCCGGCTTAACCCGGAGGGGGGCCCGCGCTTTCTGCTTACTTGCGACCATGCGAGCCGCGCCGTACCGCGGCATATGCAGGGGCTTGGCTTGGCGGCGGATGATCTCAGTCGCCATATCGCTTGGGACATTGGCGCTGGTGAGGTGACCCGCCATCTGGCGGAGCGGCTGGACGCGCCGGCGTTTCTCGCTGGCTATTCGCGCCTGGTAATCGATTGCAACCGCCCGCTCACATCGCCGACCTCAATACCGCCGGTCAGCGACGGCAGCGAGATACTTGCCAACCAAGGCGTCACTGCAGCGGAAGCAACGACGCGGGCGGAGGCGCTGTTTTGGCCCTATCACCGGCAAGTCGCCGGCGCTCTCGACCGGCTGATCGCCGGCGGGGAAATTCCGATATTTGTCGCCATACACAGTTTCACGCCGCAACTGGACGGCGGCCTGCAGCGGCCATGGCATATCGGCCTGCTGTGGGAGCATGACGGGCGGTTGGTAGCGCCATTGCAGGCGGCGTTCTCAGCCCTGGTGCCCGGCATCTGCATCGGCGACAACGAGCCCTACGCGATTGTCGGTCCGTCCGACTATTCGATCCCCGAGCATGGCCAGAGACGCGGCCTACCGCATATCGAAATCGAAATTCGCCAGGATCTGATCGATACGCCGGAGGGTGCCACGCTATGGGCCGGGCGGGTAGCCGAGGCCTTAGAGACCGCATGTGCCGATCACGGACCGTTCAAAATCTTGGCCCGTTAAGCATATCGCTTAAGCAAACGGAAACTTCATCGACTTATCGTGATAGGGCATAGGAATAAGTAGCAAGTAGCTCAACTATGGAGGCAAAGTATGCCGCTAAGTTTCATTCCGCTATACGCCACCCTGGCGCTCTCTTTGAGCGCGCTGTTCGCGGTACCGTTGATCGCCATTCCGGCATTCGCCGATTCCGCCGATACCATCCAACTCGGCTTTCTCGACAGCATCGATGATCCCTCGCGCCCGCCTGCGACGCCGAGCAAAGCTCAAGCCCTCAGCCCGTATATCGAAACTGCCGAGACCTCTGGTCCGTGGCAGCGCGGGCTGGGTCCTGTCTGGATGTGGTTGCCGCCACCGCCGGATCGTCCTGCGCCGGCGGTGATTGCCAGCCGTTAGACGTTTGGCGCCGGGGCGAACTTGGTGCCGAAGGATTCTGTGGTGTAACGCCAGAGCTTGATGCCGTCCGACCAATGGTCGAGCGGCAGGCCGGCTTTGTTTTTGAGATGGCGCAGGAATTCGCGCGGTTCGGAAATCTGTTCCCACACGATGGGCAGGAAGATGCCGCGCTTGTTGCCGTCTTGCAGGATCAACCCATCGGTATCGGGCTGAATTTGCGCCACCAGATCGGCTTCGCCCCGAAACGTCATAGACCGCGGTGTGCTGAGAATCGAGACGGATATATCGGTCTCGGCGAGATCTTCTTCGGTCAGCGGTTTGAAGCGCTTGTCCTCGAAGGCGGCGCGGTAGGCGTTTTGCACGACATCGGCGATCAGTGGATTGTTGGCTGCCAGCGAGCCAACGCAACCGCGCAGCTTGCCACCGGTATGGACGCTGACAAACGTGCGGCGGTGGGTGCGCATCGGATGGGGGAAGCCCAACACGTCGACATTCGGGCAGGCGCCGGATTTGATGCCGTGGCGGATCGATTGCTGGGCGATATCGAGGAGCGGCGTGCGGTATTTATCGGGCGTGCGTGCACTGCCGGAATATTCGAAGGCATAGGAGCCGTAGCCAACGACCCGGCTTTTGTCGCCCGCCGTATCGCCGGAATTGCGGACGTCGAGCGTCGTCGGCCGAAGATCGAGCCTCAGCGCGGCGCGCAACAGGCCGGAAAGCGGGCGGAAGCCGCAGGCCAGTTCGCCGCTCAAGCCCTCGACATTGAATGTCTCGATCGCGCGGGTGGCGCTGGCGTCGAGCTTTTGCGCCGCGGCGTAATCATGAAAGTGACTGAGATCGGTGCTGATGACGATCAGGGTTTCCGGCCCGCCCCATAATTTTTTGAGCACCTGCTCCACCCCTTCGGGCTTGGCATCGCCGACGAGCAGCGGCACCAGGGCGAAATCACCGAGGGCGGCCTGCAAGAATGGCAGATGCACTTCCAGCGAATGTTCATTTTCGAGCGCCGCGTCATTTATATGCACTTGCGGCAGAGCCAACGCTTTTGCGACACCCGGCCAATCAACCGGAATATTGCCAAGCGGCGTGGCATGAGCATCGGCGCTCGACATAGCGATGCCCTTGAACGCGACGCGATGGGCCGGGCCGAGCAGAACGACGCGAGTGATTTGCGACGCCAAATGGCGCACCGAAGCATAGGCCGTGCCGGCGATGGCGCCGGAATAGACATGCCCTGCATGCGGCACCACCAGGGCCTTGGCGGCGATATCCCAGGCCAGGGGCGAATCAAGATGCGCGGCGACGGAATTTTCCAATTCCGATACCTCGGCCGAATAAAAGGTGCCGGCGACCGCCGGTTGGCGCACGCTTGCCATGGCTAGGCTCTCTTAGGTTTGCTACGCTCGCAGTCTAGCACAACAGGCGGAAAATTCCTCATGAGCGGCGACGAGCAGATCGACGAAAATACCGAAAGCTGGCCGACGCAATATTGGCATGCGCTCGACGATGGCCGCATTCAATGCGATGTCTGCCCGCGCGAATGCAAAATGAAGGAAGGCCAACGCGGTCTTTGTTTCGTGCGCGGGCGGCTCGGCGACAAAGTGGTGCTCACCACCTATGGGCGCTCAAGCGGCTTTTGCGTCGATCCGATCGAGAAAAAGCCGCTCAATCATTTCCTGCCGGGCACGCCGACGCTGTCGTTCGGCACGGCGGGCTGCAATCTCGCCTGTAAATTTTGCCAGAACTGGGACATCAGCAAATCGCGCGAAATCGACACCCTGGCCGACGGCGCCAAGCCCGAGCAGGTGGCGGCGGTGGCGCAAAAACTCGGCTGCCGCAGCGTCGCGTTCACTTATAACGATCCGGTGATATTCATGGAATATGCCATCGATATCGCCCAGGCCTGTAAGGAGATCGGCATCGCCACCGTGGCTGTGACGGCGGGCTATATCTCGCCCGAGCCGCGCGCCGAATTCTTTCGCCATATGGACGCCACCAATGTCGATCTGAAGGCGTTCACCGAGGATTTCTACTGGAACATCACCAAGAGCCATTTGAACGATGTGCTGGAGACGCTGATGTTTCTTAAAGAAGAAACCGACACCTGGTTCGAGCTTACCAATCTGGTGATCCCCGGCGAAAACGATTCAGAGGCTGAGTTCGATGAGATGAGTGCCTGGGTGGTTGAACATCTCGGGCCCGATGTGCCGCTGCATTTTTCCGCCTTTCATCCCGATTACCGCATGATGGACAAACCCAACACGCCGCACGAAACCCTCAATTTAGCGCGCCGCACGGCGCTGAAGAACGGCGTGCGCCATGCCTATGTCGGCAATGTCAGCGACCGCGGACGCGGCAGCACCTATTGCCATAATTGCTCGGCACTGCTGATCGGACGCGACCGCTATACGCTCTCATCCTGGGGGTTGAACGATGCCGGCGCCTGCCGACAATGCGGCACGCCCTGCGCTGGAGTGTTCGATGGCGCGCCGGGCGCCTGGGGCGCCAAACGCCTGCCGGTGCGGATGCGCGATTTTACCGCTGAGGCCGAGGCGGTTCCTTCAGGGTAAGGCGGTGGTACCGCCGTCGACGATCAATTCGCTGCCGGTGATAAATGAGGCGGCGTCGGACAACAGAAACAGGCTTGGCCCGGCGATATCCGCCACTTCGCCGAAACGGGTGAGCGGGATGAGTTTGCGTACCGCCTCGCTGCGCGCCGAATTGTCATCGAAGCGGTGTGTCATTGGAGTGCGCACATAACCCGGCAGAAGGGCGTTGCAGCGGATGTTATCGCCGGCGAACTGCACAGCGAGGGATTTGGACAGCGTGCGGATGGCGCCTTTTGAGACACCGTAAGCGTCCTGCGCTCGGGGATCGCCGCGCAGCGCCTGAATCGAAGAAATCAAGACTATGGCGCCGCCGCCATTGGCTTGCATCAGCGGAACCGCATGGCGTGCCGCCAACATCATCGAGCCGAGATTGATGTCGAATACTCGATCCCACACCTGGCGCTCGATATCGACAACGGAGAGATCTGTCTCGCCCCACCACACGCCGACTGTGTTCACCAGGTAGTCGAAGCGCCCGGCATGGGCTTGAGTTTGCGCCACGACATCGCGGACAAAATCTTCGTCGCTCAAATCGCCCTGGAGATAAAGCGCGCGGCCCGGGCCCGCGGCAATGCCATCGGGCTCCGGCTTAATATCCGCGAGGACGATATCGGCGCCGCCTTCGATCAAACCATTGGCGATGGCGAGGCCCATGCCGCCACCGGCGCCAGCGACCAGGCCGCCGCGGTTTTGGAAATTTATCCGCGCCACGGGCTCATCCCTTTCCGCTACCGCCAAAGCGTTCCGGTTTTTCGAAGCCTACTTCTGAATAGGCTTCTTCGGGCACGGCCGTCGGGTCTTTGTAGATGCTCCAGACGCATTTTCCACCGGTTCGTGCTTCCGGCCAGGTCGGCGGCGTCACCACCCGGGTGGGAAAGCCGAAGCGGGCGATTGGCATGCGCTGATTGAGCTGGCAGCAATGTACGCAATAGACACAGACGCCCTTCTTGTTCCACGCCCAGTCATGCTCTTCTTCAGTGACGGCGAAATCATAGGGCGGTGCCATGCGCGGCGTGTAGTTTTCGGCCTTATCGTCGCGGTACGTACGCCCGCCCGAACCGCACGGATCGAAGCTCAGCACCCAGCGACCGGCTTCCTCGACAATCTCGATATCGCCCATGCGCCCGGGACCGCTGAGATGGCCGCGGAGCGATTCTGCGGCGACCAGTACCAAGCGGCGGATTGATTCCGGCCACGGCGTGGTCGCCGGGTCGTAGTGGTCATAGGTCGCATACATCGGTGCCATCAACTCATCCCAGAGCGGGCCTATGCGCGCTTCGCCCAAATGGCGCACGACGGCATCCAACAGGCCGTACAGCCAATCGCAGGCGCGGTCATGGGTGGCGCGCCAAGAAAGCCGTGCCGCTTCCAAATTGGCGGCGGCCGCCGCGCCGTTGCTGGCATCGCAGGAGAAAACGAATTTTTCGATCAGGCGGTTATATTCGGCCCAGCGCTCCGCTGCGTCGAACGCCGAGCCGTCGTCGAGGCACAACAGACCGGCGAGACGCGCATCTTCTGCCGCAACAGTCTCTGCGCTGACGCCCTCACGCAGCAGGTAGCGCCGGGTTTGGTCGCTCCAGGCGGCGTACACTTCATGCCCTTCGCGCGCCTCTTCGGTGGTGTAACGCCCGAGATCGGCGGCGTCCTGAAAGCGCCCGGAAGCGAGCGCCTGTGCCGCCCGGCGATAGCTCGATTCGCCTTGTTCGGCCATCGGGCCCCGCGGCGCCGCATGGCCGAGATCGACATCGAACGCCATCGCGCCGTCTGTTCCTTCCTGCGCCATGTCTCTCTCCTTCAATTGTCACCGACAACCTGATAAATCGTTGCGCGGCTGACAAGTACGGTGTGCAACGATCTAAGGTATGATATTTAGACCATTCTATATTTGAAAGGAATTTACATGGGCCAAGCCCATGCCGTTATCGATCCGGTGCGCCCGACATCAGCTTGCGAGTTGGTGGTCGAACAGCTGCGCCGCGCGATCCATTTGGGGCGCTTTCTGGCCGGCGATAAATTGCCGCCGGAGCGCGAGCTGGCCAAACAACTTGGCGTCTCGCGTACCACCGTGCGCGACGCGGTGAAGATATTGGAAGGCCATGGCCTGGTGCAAAGCAAACGCGGCGCGGCGGGCGGCCTCACGGTCTTGAAACAGAACACCAATGTTTTGGAGAAATCCCTCGCCGGCAGATTGAAGGCGATCGAGGCAATTTACGATTACCGCCTGGCGATCGAGTGCAGCACCGCGCGCCTGGCATCGGCACGACGCAGCAAGAGCGATTTGGCGGCGCTGGCGCGCCAGATAAAGCGCATGGGCGAGCTCGCCACGCCGCGCCCAGAGGTCGACGAATCCCAAGCGATGGCTACGGTAAGCCAATTCATGGCGGTCGATTCCGAATTTCACTTGGGCATCGCCCGGGCGGCACGCAACGGCTATTTTCTAGCCGCCATCGAAGAGGCCCGCGCCGCAATGTTTTTGCCGATTGGCGCGATGTTCCGCCGTCTCGAAGACAATGCGAATGCCTATCACGAGGCGATTTTCGCCGCCCTGGAAGTGGGCGATGCGGATGCGGCCGAGGCCGCCATGTCGGCGCATTTGCGCGCCAGCCGCGGCGACATCGAGGGTCTGGTGCAACGCGCCGTGCCGGCCAGGCGATAACAAACGGAGAATGAGGGACATGGCGATCTGCGCCCAACGCGACATTGAATTCGGCTTCGTCGCCGCGCCGTCCGGTGAAAGGAGCCTGACAGACGGCGAGAGCTATGACGAAATTCTCGCCGACTGCGAGCTTGGCCAGGAGTTGGGCTACCAGACGGCGTGGATGATCGAGCATCATTTCTCGGATTACTACCCGACACCCAACCCGCTCGCGTTTTTGCATTTTATCGCCGCGCGCTTTCCCGATCTCGGGCTCGGCACCTGCGTTCTGGTGACACCCTGGTATGAACCGCTGCGCCTGGCCGAGGAAATAGCCCAACTCAACACACTCACCAAACAGCCGCTTCATCTCGGCATGGGACGCGGCACCGCAAAGATGGAATATGACGCCTTCGGCATCGACATGGAGATGAGCCGGGCGCGCTTCCGCGAATGCTATGAGATCGTTACCACGGCGCTCAAGGGCGAGCGCTTCACCTATCAAGGCGAACATTTGAACGTGCCCAAGGAAATCGAAATCCGCCCGCGCGGCGATACCGCAAAAATTAATTTTTACGGCGCCCTCGGCGCCAGCCCGGAGAGCGCCGAAATCATGGCCGACATCGGCCTCACGCCGATTTGCACCACCATCGTCAATTTCGAGAAACAGCATGAGGTCATCGCGCGCTGGCGCGAAAAGGCGGCGGCGCGCGGCATCAACGCGGCAAAGCCCATTCCCCTGCTGATCCCATGCATTGTCGCCGATAGCGACGAGGCCGCAGTTGAAGACGCCAAGACTTATATACCGCCCTTCATGCAGGCGCAGGTCGATCATTACGAGGGCGACCGGGACCATTTCAAGAATATGGAATCTTACAAATCCTGGAGCCACGTTTTCAATTCGATGTTGAGCAAGTGCAATCCCGAGTCCATGCCGCGCTGGTCGCAATTTCAATTGGTTGGCTCGCCGGAGACCGTATGCCGCCAATTGGAGCGCTATCTGGATTGCGGCTTCGGTAACTTTATTCTCCATATCGCCACCACCGGCGTGCCGCGCGCCAAGCGCCATGACTGGATGCGCCGCTTCGCCAAAGACGTGGCGCCGCGCTATTCGTCGAAATTCAAGGGTTGAAAGGGACCGCGCATGGAGTTCGATCCAAAGCTCAAGAAAATCCTCGATTCGCTCCATCTCGGTGGCGACGCAGGCAATGCCTATGCCAAGCGCCTCGCTTAAGCCGGCGTGGCGGTGCAACGTAAATGCACGAAAATGTTATGAGAGCATGATTCACGGATTTGCCTCGATCACCGGTTTGATCGAGAGCGCCGAAGCAGGTCATTACGATTCCGCCGCAGCATTGCGCGAGGCATTCAACGCATGACCAAAGAATTCAGCGGCAAGAACGTGATTGTTACTGGCGCCGGCGGCGGCCAGGGTCTGGCCATCGCACGCGCCCTTCAGGAAGAAGGCGCGGAGGTGACGGCGATCGACATAAAGCCGGAGCCCGACGATTTCAATCTCGGCAGCGACCATTATGTCGAGGGCGACATCACTGATGAGGCCTTCGTCAAATCCACCATCGCCGCTGCCCATGCGCGCGCCGGGCGGCTTGATTATTTGGTCAATGCCGCCGGCGTCGGCTGGTTCGACACCGACACCTCGATTGTTGAGATAGATATGGCGGTGTGGCGTCAAGTGATCGAGATAAACCTTACCGGCGCCGGCCTGATGGCGCGCCATGCCGTGCCTTTGATCAAACAGGGCGGGCGCGGCGGCGCGCTGGTGCATATCGCCAGCATTGCTGGGTTACGCAACATGGAAAACATCATCGAAGGCGGGCCGATGGAGGCTTATCAGGCGTCAAAATTTGCGCTTGTTGGGCTGTCGCGCTCGCTCGCCTTGCAGTTCGCGCTCAACAATATCCGCTCCAACACGATCTGCCCGGGCGCCATTCTCTCGCCGATGACCAGCCCGATTTATGACGTCCATCCGGAGCGCGCGGAGGCAATGGCGGCGCGCACACCGCTCAGGCGCCTCGGTCTGCCGGAAGACATCGCCTTTGCCTGCCTGTTTTTGCTGTCTGATCGTGCATCCTTCATCACTGGCATCGACCTGGTGGTCGATGGCGGCTTGATGGCGCAACTTTAGACCGAGCAATATGCGCCTTTTAATTGGCGTTCTCTTTTTCCTGCTCGCCGTTCTACCCGGCACGGCGCAGGCTTTTTGCGGCGGAGAGCGTGCACCGGACACGCTGGTAGGGTTCGACGAATTTGCCCGCGGGGTGATGGCCGATTGGCAGGTGCCGGGCCTGGCGCTCGGAATCATCCAGAACGGCGAGACGCTCTATTGCGCCGGTTACGGCTTCACCAGTATGGAAGATCAAGTGGCGGTGACGCCGGAGACGGTTTTTGCCATCGGCTCGATCACCAAATCTTTCACCGTCGCCGGCCTCGGAATGCTGGTGGATGAAGGCCGCCTGGATTGGGACCGCCCGGTGCGTGGCGTGCTGCCTGATTTCGCCCTTGCCGATGCGGTCGCCGCGGCTGAGACGACGCCGCGCGACATGGTCACCCACCGCAGCGGTTTGGCACGCCACGATATGCTGTGGTACGGCAGCGGCCTCAGCGCCGACGAGCTTTTCAAAACCCTGCGCCACCTCGCACCCGGCGCGCCGTTCCGCAGCACCTGGCAATATAACAATCTGATGGTGGCTACCGCCGGGCGCATTACCGAAGCACTGAGCGGCGAGACCTGGCAGGAATTTACCCGCCGCCGCCTGCTCGCTCCGCTCGGTATGACGCGCACGAATTTTGCGCCGAGCGTAAGCGACCGGGAGCGCGCCAAGCCTTACGAGAAAGGCGATGGCGATGTCAGGCGCATCCCGTTTTACGACATGCGTGCCATCGCACCGGCGGGCGGCATCAACTCGACGGTCGCCGACATGCTTAGCTATCTCGCATTCCATATGAGTGATGGCGGCGGGTTGCTGTCCGAGGGCCAGGCGAAAGCCATGCAGACGCCGCGCGTCGCGCTCGACGATGCGCCGGCGCACGCGGTGCTCGGACCTGCAGCCTATGGTATGGGGTTCCTCATTGCGACCTATCGCGGCCAGCGCATCGTCTGGCATGCTGGCGGCGTCGACGGCTTTGTCGCCCTCCTCGCTTTTTTGCCCGATGCCGGTATCGGTGTCGTTGCGCTGAGTAATCTCGACCGCAACCCGGCGCCGACGATCCTTACTCGCAATTTGTTTGACCGCCTGCTGGGATTGGCGCCGCTGCCGTGGAACGCATGGGTGGCGTCGGATTATCTCGAATGGGAGTTGCAACAGCACCAAGATGCCGCCCGCCACGCGCGGGCACGCGACGTGACCATGCGGCCCTCGCGCGCCCTCGCAAAATTTACCGGCACGTACCGCCATCCGGCTTATGGCGAGGTGCGGATCACCCTTAAGGATCAGGCACTGACGCTCAGCTACGGCCAGTTCACCCTGCCGCTGCGCTCTTACCGCGGCGACATCTTCGAGGTCGTTAAAATTCCGGTGACGTCGCGCAGCCATCTAGAAGTTGCGTTTCTTAACGACGGCGACGGCGCCATCGCCGGCCTCACCATCCCGTTTGAGCGCGCGGTCGCGGATATTCTGTTCGTGCGGGCGGAATAACAGGTCTTCTTCACGGGCTGAGCCAGGTTCAAGATTATTATTTCGACGCTGACACCGATTGGGCTCAACATATAGATGATAGGGAAACAGATATGGCGAACACGGTAATGCTCGACGTGAAAACAAAGGCGGGAAAGGCGAGCGCCAAATTGGCGCAGTTCGCCGATAGGCTGGATGGCGCGCCCAACCTGCGCTATTTCGACAACACCGACGCCTAGAATTAAGCCAGGATAAATTTGCGAATGGCATCGAGCGCGGCCGCCTTGTCGTCGCGCTCAACGCCGTGACCGCAGCCTTTGAAAATTCGTAGTTCAGCCAATCCGTCGGGCAATGCGGCGACGATATCTTGCGATTGCGGCGGCGGCGTCACCGGGTCCATTTCGCCAGTCATCACCAGGGTCGGGCATTCAATCTTAGCCAGATCAGGCAGCAGATTGAAGCTGTGGCCCTCGCCGTTGGGATTGGAGAAATCTCCGAGCAGTTCTGAATTCATGACCGTGCGGGTGAGCATGTCAGTCCCCTGCGGCATCTGGTTATAAAGCGGAAAGCAGGTCTCCAGATAAGGCCCGAGCGCTGCCTCATTAGAGGCATCGGCCAAGAAATCCGCGGCCAGGCGACGCGCCTCGGCGCCACCGAGGCGCTCGAACATGTCGTGGATACGATCCCACCGCATGGTGCCCGCCGTGCTGGAGAGGATCAGCTTAGCCGGGTGCTCGGGGTGACGGGTGGCATAGGCCTGGGCGACGAAGCCGCCGAATGACAGGCCGAGCACGATTGGTTTCTCAATGCCGAGTGCCCGGCAAAACTCGTAAACATCATCGCCCCATTGGGCGAGGTTCCAGGTTTCGGGCGTGCAGCGACCGCTGCGTCCGTTGCCGCGGTGGTCGAGGAAGACGCATTGCGCCACATCCGTAAGTTCAGAATGCGCCGGCTTGAGGTGGGAATGATCGAAGCCCGGCCCGCCATGCAGCAACACAAGCGTCGGGCGCTCGCGCATGTCGGGCCCATCGGGGACAAACTTCGCGCCTTCGACATCGAAAAAGAAGCTTACACCGCCAATATCAATTTTCATCTTTTCGCGTCCTACAAATAAGGTGCGGGCTCGGGCAGCGCGGCTCCGCAGGCGCAGTTCTCCTGCCCCGAAAGTATGGCCATTTCGCCGCACGTTGGGCAACGCAGCAGGCGTTGATTCATTTGTCCGTCCGTCCAAAAACTCGTCCAGCCGCTGTCGCCAACTCCGTCGGGCGCGAAAAACGCCTTCATCGCCGCACCATGGGCCTTGCCCTGCAGCGCCACCTTTGCCGACGCCATGTCCTCCCACGCCGTCAGCGTCGTGCCGTGACCGTCCGCCGACATAGTGGTGTTGATTGAGATGAAGCCGGGATTTGGCAGATTTCCTGAATGATCGCGCGCGTGAGTGCGCTCATCTCTTCGCGCTTTTCAGGCGAGGACACTTGAATTTGCGTGACGCCGAGCACGCCGGGCTTGGCCGTGTTGCCGGTGCTGGTGTAGGCCGAGTTGCCGGAACTGACTGGGCCGAAACGCTTGGGTTGCACCAGCACTTGGCAATCGAGCTGTTCCATCATGGTGCCGTTTGAGAAATAGCCGCGCACGCTGTCGATGCCGTCAGCGCCGGCCTCGATGACGTCGATGCCGGGGAGGGCGATGGTGCGGCCAGTCGGCGGCAAGCCATTCATCTCTCCGTCATGGGTGCCTTTCATCAGCCATTCGGCGACGATTTCGCCGCTGCCGCATTCGAATTTTTTCGCGATCTCGAATTCGAGATCGGAGAACCCAGCGACGATGGCGTGGACATAGCCGGCCAGATGCGGGCCCGAGATGCCGCCCGGCACGTTGGGGTCGGCATAGCTGCCTCGGTCGGAAAACAGGGCGATGATGGCGTCGGTATCATGCGCGTTCCAGGCGTTGAAATAGGCATCGGCCTGTTGCATCGCGTTCATCTTGATTCTCCGGTTTGCCGGCCTGTTTTTACGATGTGAAGGAACCGAACTCGCCGCGCGAATAGAGCAGCGGCTCTAGGCTCTCGTCGAGACGCACGGCCTGCACCCGGCCGGTCAGCACAGTATGCGTTTCGGCGCGCATGGTCTGGCCGAGGATGCAATCGAAACTCGCGAGGCTGTCCATCAGCACCGGGGCACCGCTTTCAAGGACGCCCCACTCGCCGCTCTCGAAACGCTCGGCGCTCATACTCGGATCGGCGAACATTGCGGCCAGTTCGCGGTGGTGGGTGGCCAGCAGATTGACGCAAAATACCCGGCTTTGCAGGGTCGGGTCATGCGCGCCAGCCTCACGGTTGACGCAGGCGAGCAGGGTTGGCGGCTCGGCCGAGAGTGAACAAACCGCAGTGGCCGTAAGGCCACGGCGGTCGTTGCCGATGGCAGTGGTGACGATGGTCACGCCGGCGGTGAGCTGGCGCATGCCTTCTTTGAACAGCTGCGCATCGACTTGCTTTAGAAACCCATCGCCCAGTTGAAAATCAAAATCCTCCAGCAGCGGCATCTATACCTCTTGAATTAGTGGCGCGCGTCTCGCCCGGCAAAAAACTTCGCCTTGGCAGCCGATCCCGGGCTCAATAGCATGTTTAACCCGCGCGCGGCGGTACGACAATATTGCGGAGAGACGTGCCATGCTGAGCCACTGGCTGGATGAGGCGCCGCTTGCGGCGGCGGACGAAGCGCCCGCTCTTCACGGCACAACCCGCGCCGATGTGTGCATTATCGGTGGCGGGTTTTGCGGGTTGTGGACGGCGATCCGCCTGAAGGAGCGCGAACCCGCCCTCGATATCGTCATCGTCGAGAAAAATCGCTGCGGCGACGGCGCAAGCGGGCGCAATGGTGGGTTTGTTCTAAGCTGGTGGGCCAAATTCGGCTCGCTCAGAAAATTCTGCGCCAGCGACGAAGCGGCGCGCCTCGCTCAGGCCTCGGCCAATACCATGCAGGAGATGGCGGATTTTTGCGCCGCCAATGGGATCGATGCCGGGTTGCGCCGTGACGGCTGGCTGTGGGCGGCAACCAACAAGGCGCAGGATGGCGCCTGGATGGCACTGCTCGACGATCTCAACCGCCACCAATTGCATCCCTTCGAAGAATGGACGGGCGAACAAGCGGCGGCGCGCACTGGCTCTGACAAGCATGTCTCCGGCGTTTATGAGCCGACGGCGGCGACGGTTCAGCCGGCGCTGTTGGCGCGAGGCTTGCGCCGGGTCGCCCTGGAGAAAGGCATCCGCATTTACGAAAACACACCGATGCGGCGGCTCAAGCGGCCGCGCCCGCCCTCCGTGGTGACGCCCAGAGGGTCGGTCACCGCCGACAAGGTGGTAATCGCGATGAATGCCTGGGCCACCATGTTCCCCGAGTTGCGCCGCACCATCGTCGTTATCAGCAGCGATATCGTCACGACCGAGGCGTTTCCCGAGCGCCTCAACGCGTCGGGCTGGCGCGACGGTATGGCAGTTTCGGATTCACGCACTCTGGTGAATTATTGCCGCACCACGCCGGATGGCCGCATCGCCTTCGGCACCGGCGGCGGGATGCTCTCTTACGGCAACCGGGTGACACCGAAATTCAGCGGCGGCTCATCACGGAGTGAGGAGGTGGCCGGTTATTTCCGTCGGATTTATCCCGATTTCAGAGATATCGGCATCGCCAGCCATTGGACCGGGCCAATCGACCGCTCGCTTTCGGGCTTGCCATTTTTTGGCCGGCTCGGTGGGCGGGCGGATATCGTTTATGGCCTCGGTTTTTCAGGGAACGGTGTTGGGCCGACGCTGATTGGCGCCAAAATTCTCGCCTCGCTGGTGCTGAACGAGCGCGATGAATGGTCGGAATGCGGCCTGGTACGCGATGGCATCGGGCAATTCCCGCGCGAACCGCTGCGCTATTTCGGTGGCGGCATGGTGATCAAAGCCAACCGGCGCAAGGAAGCGCTGGAGGACCAGGGCAAGACACCAGGGGCCCTCACGCGCTACTTCGCCAAGCTCGCGCCGGCCGGATTGGTGCCGGTCAAGGGCATCGGCGCGCCGGACGATTAGCTCAGAACATCTCGATGCGTTGTGCCGCCGGATCGCCGAGCGCCGCCGTCAGATGGTAGCCGAGGCGCGCCGCCCAACCCGCCACATCATCGTCGTTGCGAATTTGATCATTGCGGATTTCGACCAGGATATGCGGCAGGCCACGCTTCAGGCCGTATTCCGGAATGGAGAAATCGGATAGCGCCTCAAAGCCGTAGGGTTGGTTTTCGCCGACGCACAGGCCCTCATCGCGGAGCGCCGCCAGCACCGGCAGCGCGACGCGGCCATCGCGGTCCCAACAAACCGAGATTTCCCACGGACGGGCTTCATCATCCGAGGTCATCGACGCCGTAAAGCTGTGAATAGCGGCCAAAATCGGCACCCGACCGGCGGTCTCGAATTTATCCAGAAAATAGCGAATCTCTTCGTGATAGGGCTCGAAGAATGCCTCGCGGCGCGCCGCGATATCGGCCGCGCTGAGGTCTTGATTGCCGGGGACGGGCCGGCCGTCGGCCACCGGCGGCACCTGATCGGGTGCAACGGCCGGGCGGTTGCAATCGATGAGGAGGCGCGAAAATCCGGCAAGAACCGCCGGCGCGTCCAGGAGGACCGAGAGTTGTCGGGTCACGGCAGCGGCGCCGATATCCCAGCCGATATGATCGGTGACGGTCGCCGCGTCGAGGCCGAGCATGTTGAGTGCTTCGGGCACCGCGCAACTGGCGTGATCGCAAATCAGCAGCAGCGCCGCCTCGCCGTCCTCGTTGATGGTCTCGAAGGGCGGCGGATCATTGGCACCGATCAGGTCGGCACTCATCGATCAATCACCGAGCGGGTAGATGCGCCGCGCATTGCCGCGCCCGATCAGATCGACGATGCGCTCGGCTTCGCCGGCCGCCAATTCGTCTTCATCGATCCAACGGTTCAGCGCCCGCGTGACGCTGGTGCGGAAGCGCAAAGCGCCGAGATAATATAACTCCGACAGGCCGAACCCATCGGACGAGTAAAGCTGCTTGGTGAACGGCACCAGTTCCAACGCCTCGTCCATGATGCGCTGATAGCTCGGCCCGGCCCAATTTTGGACAAAGCCAACATCGAAATAGACGAACGGAAAATTCTCCGCCATCAGCCCGGCTTGGCGGTGGAACGGATAACAATGCAACAGGGTGATGGGAAATTCCCAGGCCTCGGCTTCGCGGATGAACGGCGTGAGCCGGCTGGGGTCGACTTTGTTGAGCTCAATATCCGGATCACCGATGCCGATATGGAACTGCAGCGGGAAGCCCTTCTCGCGCGCGATGTTGGCGCCGGTCCACAACAAATGGCGCTCCAATACCTGATCGGTGATGCGTGCGTTGCCGGTTCGCTCGACCTCAGCCAGCCAGGCGCCGGCGGCGCGCGCGACTTCACCCGGCCCCGGCGGCACATAATCGACGGCCAACGTCGCACGGTAGGCGATGACCGTTTTTAGACCGACCACGTTGTCATGCAGGGACGCGCGGAGTGCCGCTTCGAAGGCATCGGCGTAACCGGCGGCGCTGATGCCGCCGCCCGAGGCGACGCGCTCGGCCACCGATTCCATGCGCACGACTTCACGCGCCGGCGCATCGGCAATCACGCCCAATTCCTCGACCGAGCACAACTCTTCCGGGCGGTTACCCGAATCAACCAGCAGCATTTCAAAACCGGCGGCGCGCATGAAACGCTGGTTGACCTCGCTCGCGCCCAATTCCAGGCGGCGCGCAACATAATCCTCGGGCGAGGCGAATTTCGGCAAATCCAAAATCGGTGCGCACCAGCGGCGGATCGAGAGCGTCACCGGCTTGTCCCAATGGCTGGTGCCGGCAGGCGCCGGCGCGAACGCCTCGCTGAGCGAATCCTCGAACTGAGCGAGGGTGAGATCATTGGGCATGACGCCGTGGCAATGGTGATCGATGAGTGCAACATTCGCGCCAATTTCGCTACTCATAATGACTGCCCCATATTGTTAATGACTGCCCCATATTGTCGTCTGATTTGTGAGCGTGAATTGTCGTCAAAAGCGGCGCTTCTGTCGATCTATCTTCGCGTATTTTCCGTCGGCCAGACATGCTAGCTTGCGCGATTGTTCGAATCCGAGGAGAGGCAAACCAAATGGCAATCACGTTGCAAGGCAAAGCGATCATCGTCACCGGTGCGGGACGTGGCATCGGCCGCGGCACCGCCCATGTGTTCGCGGATGACGGGGCGAAAGTGCTGGTGGTGAACCGCAGCGCCGAAGCCGGCCAAAAAGTAGTGGAGGAGATCACGGCCAAAGGTGGCACGGCAGTGTTTCATCAAGCCAATGTGAAGAGCAAAGCGGACATGGAGGCGATGGCGGCAGCGGCGATAGATAATTTCGGCGCCATCGACGTACTTTGTTTGAATGCCGGCATCTTTCCCAGCGCGCTGCTCGGCGATCTCACGGAGGAAATGTGGGACGAAGTGATCGACACCAATCTCAAGGGAATCTTTTTTGGCACCCAGGCCTGTATCCCGTATATGAAAAAGCAGATGTCGGGACGCATCGTGGTGGTGTCTTCGATTACGGGGCCGAATGTCGGCTGGCCTGGGCTGACCCATTACGGCGCATCCAAGGGCGGCGCCAATGCGTTTATCCGCGGCGCCGCGCTCGAACTGGCGAAATACAACATCACTGTGAACGGCGTCAGCCCGGGCTCGATCATGTCCGAAGGCTTGGTGGAGCTCGGCGGCGAAGCGCTCGAAGAAGTGCGCCAGATTATTCCGGCGGGCTATATCGGCGATCCAGAAGATATCGCCCATGCGCTGTTTTATCTAGCATCCGACCAGGCGCGCTATGTGACCGGGCAGATATTGGTGGTCGATGGCGGGCAAATACTGCCCGAAAGCCCGGCCGCCATGGCTGATGCTTAGCCCGGGCTTAATGGTCTATTTTATAGACCAATACGCGGAGACATGTTAAGAAGCCGCCAAAGGGTACCAAAATCCGGCAATAGCCAGGCGATAGGGAGACGAACTATGGATCTCAGGAATATCGATCCCGTCACACGCGAAGCACTCGATCATTACGTCTTTCCGCTGGTGTCGAAAACCGACGTCCTTGGCGGCGACCCGCTCATCTTCAAGTCCGGCGAGGGCATGATGATGACCGATATCATGGACAAATCCTACCTCGACATGCTGAGCACCAACACCCGCGCCAGCTCGCTCGGATTCGCCAATGAGCATATCGCCAAAGCGATCTATGACCAATTGATGGAGCTGCATTATGCCGGCACCTTCGCCCATGTCGCCGATGTCACGGTGCGTCTGGCGGCCAAGATTGCCGAACTGGCGCCGGGCGATTTGACGGCGACAACGTTTGGTGGCTCGGGTTCGGAAGCGAACGAGAATTCGTTCAAATTCGCGCGCGAATATCACATCCACAAAGGCGACAAACCCTTTGCGCGCAAGATTATCTCGCGCTGGGACGCCTATCACGGCGCCACGATGGGCGCGATCGGCGCCACCGATATCCTGGGTACGCGTCATATCACCGAGCCCGGCGTTCCCGGTCACCGGCGGATTCCGGCGCCGTTTTTGTATCGCACGCCGTTTGGCATGGATGCCTCTGAAGTGAGCGACTTCTGCGTCGATTATCTCGAGCAGGAAATCATCCATGAAGGGCCGGAATATGTCGCCGCTTTCATTGCCGAGCCGGTCATGCAGGGCGACGGCGCACAAGTGCCACCCGACGATTATTTCAAAAAGGTGCGCGCGGTCTGCGATAAATATGACGTGCTGCTGATCGCCGATGAAGTGATCACCGGCTTCGGGCGCACCGGCAAATGGTTCGCCATGGAGCATTGGGGCGTGCAGGCCGATATTATGTCGACCGCCAAGGCCATCACTGCCGGCTATTGCCCGCTCGGCGCCTCGACCGTGACACAGAAAATCGCCGATACGCTGCCGATTTTCTCGCATCTCCAGACCTATCAAGGCCACCCTGCATCCTGCGCCGCCAGCCTGGCAACGATCGAGTACATTGAACAAAATGACCTGATCCGACAGAGCAGCGAAAACGGCGCTTATTTCCTTGAGCAATTGCAGCGCCTGCGCGAACTCCCCATCGTTGGCGACATCCGCGGCCTCGGCATGTGGACTTGCGTCGACTTCACGAGTGACAAGAAGACCAAGGCGCCGTTCAAAGACAAGACCATCAAGAACATCGTGCATCGCTGCCGCGACATGGGCGTGCTGATCGGCGAAGAAGGCACGGCAGTAGAAATGTCACCGCCCTACATCGCCAGCCGCGAAGAGCTCGATACCTGCGTCGATACGCTGGAAAAGGCGATCATTGCCGAGACCAAGGACAAGGGACTGGGCTAAGCGGGAAGCGGCGGCGCGGAAGCGCGGAGACGCAGCAATGGACAAAAACTCGCTGGTGGCGCGCGACGCGGCGGTGATCGCCAAGATTCAGACGCTGCGCTTCAACCCGCTGGCGGCAACCGGCGGCAACGGCTCCTATCTGCACGGCGAAGACGGCCGGCGGATTCTCGATCTTTCCGCATCCGCGACCGCCGCCAGCCTTGGCTATGGCCACCCGGCGGTGGTCGAGGCGATGGTCAAGGCGGCAAGCGATATGGCCGGCGCGAGCTTGTTGATGATCCCGAACGAAGCGGCGACCGCGTTGGCCGAGCAATTGCTGGCGGTCACGCCGGGCGAAGGCACGCGCAAAGTCTGGTTCGGCCATTCCGGCTCCGACGCCAATGATGCGGCGATGCGCGTGGCGTCTGCCGCCACCGGGCGCGGGCGCTTTATCTCCTTCATCGGCTCTTATCATGGCTGCCTCGCCGGCTCGATGAGCATATCGGGCCATACCGCGATGACGCACAGCCTGCCGCGTCCGGGCCTGGTGCTGCTGCCCTATCCAAATGCCTACCGGCCGAATTTTTTGCCCGATGAGGTGCTCGCGATGCTGGACTACCAGTTCGAGACCACCTGCCCGCCGGACCAGGTGGCGGCGGTGTTCATCGAGCCGATCCTTTCCGACGGCGGGCTGGTTGTGCCGCCCGAGGGATTTCTGTTGGCGCTGCAGGAACGCTGCCAGCGGCACGGCATTCTCGTCATACTGGACGAAGTGAAAGTTGGGCTCGGGCGCTCGGGCAAGCTGCATGCCTATCAGCATGACGGGCTGAAGCCCGACATGATCGTTTTCGGCAAGGGCCTCGGCGGCGGCTTGCCGCTATCGGCGATGATCGGCCCGGCGGCCATACTCGATCACGCTGCCGCTTTCGCTATGCAAACGACGGCCGGCAATCCGGTGTGTACGGCGGTCGGCGGTGCGGTGCTGGAGACTATCGTCAAAGAGAACCTGGCGGCGCGCGCCGATGACATGGGCAAGAAACTGCGCGCCGGATTCGCCAAGCTCGCCGAGCGCCACGAAATGATCGGCGATGTGCGCGGGCGTGGTTTGGCGATCGGCGTCGATCTCGTTACCTCGCGCGAAACGCGGGCACCAGTCAGCGCCACGATGACCGCCAAAGTGATCTACCGCGCCTATGAACTGGGCGCTAACTTTCTCTATGTCGGGCTTGACGCCAATGTGCTGGAGATCACGCCGCCGCTCAACGTGAGCGAGGCGGAGATCGAAGAAGGGCTCGACATTATCGACCGCGCGCTCGGCGATGCCGCCAGCGGTGTTGTCGCCGATGACAGCGTCCAGGCATTCATGAACTGGTGAAGGAGCACAGGGCTTATGCCTAATCATACGTCACCGGAAAACAGCGTGTGCAATGCCAGCATATATGCTTCAATTCGGCGTGCAACACTGGCGCTAACCGCCAGTGTGGGGAATTTGCGTTTTACGCGGGCTAAGAAATACATAACGAAATGGGCCGCCTGATCGGCGGCACGCGGAGACGCGGGAGCAACGAAAACTATAAATTTGGATTCCAACTATAAATTTGGATTCCAACAGGAGGATAAAATGGAAAACGAAAAGCTATTAAAGCAACTAGTGAACAGCAATCCGATACGCAATTCGGGACCGACGCGGCGCAATGTGCTGAAAGGTATTGGCGCGGGCGCAGGCGTTGCGGCATTGGGCGCGGGCCTGGGGCTGCCGCGCATGGCCTCTGCCGCCGCCGAGCGCGATCTCGCCATGTTGACCTGGGACGGCTATGTCGATCCGCGCGTGCTCGACGGCTTCACCGATCAGTACGATACGCAAATTAATTACGAGCTGCACACGTCCGATCCGGATTCGGTCAACAAACTGCGCGCCGGACAAACCGCAATTTGGGACATTATCAATCTGAACAATCCCTGGGCGCGGGAGATCATGTGGCCGGACAATCTCATCGTCGAGCTCGACCGGGCACGCTTTGAGCCCTATTTCGACAAGATGTTGCCGATGTTCAAGGCGCCCTACAAATGGGCGATGAGCCAGGACGAAGAGCATTTACTCGGCGTCTGCCAACGCGTGGATACGTTCGATTTCGTCGTCAACACCAACGTCATCTCGGCCGAGATGGGCAAAGACGAAGGTTGGGACTTGTTTAACAATCCCGACATGAAGGGCCGCTACGGCATCCTCGCCTATGACAATTGGAACATCATGCATATGTGCATGGGTGCTGGCCTTCATCCGTTTAAGATGAAAAGCGATGCCGAAGTCGACAAGTTCGAGGCAACCGCACGGCGCTGGATCAACGGCGCGAAAATGATCTCCGACGATTTCGTCGGCATCAATCTGGCCTTGATCAACGGCGAAATCGACCTGTATTTCGGCGGCGGCACCTACACAGTATCGGCGGCCCGCCTCGATGGACACGACAATCTCTATCATGTCGTGCCGAAAAGCGGCCCAGCCGACGGCAAGGGCGGCATAAATTGGATCGAGCTTAATTCGGTAGTCAACAACCCGACGCTCCATTCCAAGGCTTTCGATTGGATGGAGTATATCCTGCAGCCGGATACCTCCTACTATGTCGGCACCGCCGGCGGCTTCCTGCTCCCGGTCGGCCAACTATCGGATCCGGCAGTTCTGGCCAAATTCTCCAAGGAAGAGCTTAATTCCTTCCAGTGGGATGAGTTCGACTATCGCATCGAACATGCCGTGGAATATGACGTGGTGCCCGACTACGACCGGCTCTACGACATCTACACGGCGGCATTGAGGGAAAAGACCTAACCCCTCCGCCAAATATACTGGCGATACGTATCGGAAAAAGATCCGCGTGGATGTGACGTCCGCACAGCTCGTTTCCCGTCGCCGGTTCAGTACGGGTTTCGTGACTGATACTTGTCAGGTTTGTTAGGAGCAGGAGCTATATCGATGGCCGAAGGCGCAACAATTCTTCGCATCGAGAATGTGACCAAGCAGTTTGGTAAACTGCGTGCCGTCAATGGCGTGTCGCTGGATATTGTGGACGGCGAGTTTTTCACCATCGTCGGGCCGTCCGGCAGCGGCAAGACGACGCTCTTGCGCATGCTCGCAGGTTTGGAAAAGCCGAGCGCCGGTGACGTGTTTTTGCGTGGCAACCGGGTCAACGATGTGCCGGCCAATAAGCGCCCGACCTGCATGGTGTTTCAGTCGCTGGCGCTGTTTAATCACCGCACGGTCGGCCAAAATATCGAATTTTCACTGAAGATGCGCGGCGTTTCCCGCGCGGCGCGGCGCGAGCGCTGCGTGGAATTGATGGACGTCGTCCGCCTGCCGCAGGATTATTACGCCAAGGGCGTCACCAAATGTTCGGGCGGCGAGCGCCAACGCGTGGCGCTGGCCCGTGCCCTGGCCTCGGACCCGGACATCATGTTTTTCGATGAGCCGCTATCGGCGATCGACTACCAATTGCGCAAATTTCTCGAAGTCGAACTCAAGGATTTACACCGCGAAACCGGCAAGACCTTCGTCTACATCACCCATTCGCTCGAAGAGGCGATGGTCATGAGCGATCGCATCGGCATCATGCAGTCCGGACGATTGATCCAGATCGGCAGCCCGGACGAAATCTACACCCAGCCGCTCAACAAGTTCGTCTCGGAATTCATGGGCGAGGTTAACACCTTGCCGGTACAGGCCGGCACCGACGGCAAATTCGACTGTCCCGATCTCGGCACGCAATTAGTCGGACCATCACCAAGCACCTCAGCCAACGGCTCACAAACGGGCTATCTCGTCATCCGTCCCGAATCGATGCGCTTCCTCAACGACCCATCGGAAGCCGACAACCACATCAAAGGCTCGCTGTTCAACGAATACGCCATGGGCTCGAGAGTGCAATATCATGTGCGCGCCGGCAGCCAGATGCTGGTGGTCGAAAAATTGCGCGAAATGGCGTTTCGCGGCAGCGTTAACGACGATGTGATCATCGGCTGGGACGTCAAGGACAGCGTCCTGGTAAGCGACTGACATGGCGTCAACGCTCGACGCCTCGCCGCCGCCCCTGCCGCAGCCAGGCCCGCTGCGATCTTTCGGTCTATGGCTGCGCCAGCCGGGATTCCTCAGCGCGTCGCCGGTTTTGTTATTTTTCCTGATCGGCTTCGTCGGCCCGCTGGTCATTGTTCTCGGTTTCAGTTTCCTGCCCGAACGCACGTTCGGCTTTCACGGCGACTGGACGGTCGAAAATTACACCCGCATCCTCTCGGATAGTTATTACATATCGTTTCTGTGGTCGTTCGGCCTCGCCACCGCAACCGTGGTGTGCTGCCTGCTGATCTCCTATCCGGTGTCTTATGGCTTGGCCAGAGTGTTCGGCCGGTGGGCGGCACCGGTCATGTTGATTCTGGTCATTCCGCTATTCGTATCCGAAAATGTGCGCTTATTCGGCTGGTATCTCGTTCTCCTAAAAGGCGGTGGCATCCTCGCCGGCAGCGTCAAGTGGTTGTTCGATCTCGATACCGGAACGCTGCTCTACTCGAACGGCTCGACCCTGATGGGCATGATCTATGTCTATTTGCCCTATACCCTGTTTCCAACAACTCTCGGCCTGTCGCTGGTGCCCAGGGACCAAATGGACGCGGCAAGCGATCTCGGCGCCAATCGCTGGCAGATATTCCGCGAGGTCGAACTTCCCATCGCCATGCCCGGCATTCTGATCGGCTCATTGCTGACCTTCGTGCTCGCCGTCGGCGCCATTTCCGAGGCCAAGATGTTGGGCGGCGCAAATATCGTCGTCGTCGCCCATGCCATTCTGCACGAATTCACCTATGCCCAGAACTGGCCCTTGGGTTCGGCCATATCGATGTTCGCCATCGCCATTACCGGCATTCTTGTGATCTTCATCATGCGCCGACTCGATCTCGACCGGCTGCTCGGGAGGAAGTGAGAATGCAAAAGGGCAAACGCTGGGTAAATTCACTGATCATCGTCTGGACCAGCGTGTTGATCCTGTTTTTCTTTGTCCCGATCGCCGGTGTCATCATCTCGTCATTCGGCCATTCGCGCTATTTCAGTTTCCCGGTCAAGAAATGGAGCTTTAAATGGTATGACCAGACGATCAACGCCAACCTGACGGAAAACCTGCATGTGACGTCGTTTTACGTCGCCGGCTGTGTAGCCGCCGTTGCCTTGGTGCTCGGCTTCTTCGGCGCTCTTGCCTTCGCCCGCTATGACTGGAAAGGGCGCATTTTCTACCAGCGCCTGATCATGCTGCCGATCTTCTTCCCGCAGGCCGTGCTCGGCCTGGCACTGCTCCTGTGGTTCACCTATATCGGCGTGCTGCCGAGTTGGGAGGCGGCGGTATTTGCCCATTTGGTGTGGATCGTGCCGATCGTCACCCTGATCATTTCGATCCAGGTCTACGGATTCGACGTCAGCCAGGAGGAAGCCGCCTTTGATCTCGGTGCGAACCGCTGGCAGGTGTTCCGCGAGGTGACCATGCCGGCGCTGGCGCCCGGCCTGTTTTCCGGTGGGCTGTTCGCCTTCCTGTTGTCGTGGGGCAATTTCCCGCTCTCCACCTACACCTCGGGCGCCGACAGCACGGTGACGGAATGGCTCTATACCAAAATGAGCAGCGGCTATACGCCGATGATCCCGACCATGGGCGCGTTTTCGGTGTATGGCTCTATCATCATCCTGTTTGCCGGATATTTGTTCCTCATTGCGCGCAGGCGGCGCGCCGAAAAGCGCGCCTAGGTGAGCAGCAAACGAGTCTAGTGGTGTGGTAACCATGATATTTCGAATGTTAAGCTGAACGGCAGAATCGGCCGTACACGAAACAGAGGACAGAGACATGCCAAACGAAGTCGAAAGCCGTGCGATCGAGGAATTCCGCAAAACGCCCATCGGGCATCACAGCACCGAGCTACAGGTCATCCTGAATGAGATGCGCGGCCAGCCGATGGCGGATAAATTTTGCCTGATCAGCATCAAGGCCAACCGCGAATGGCAACTAGCGCAAACGACGGGCGTGCGCGGCAAGCCGGTGAAAATGCTGAGCAAGAAGTTCACCAACCTCGAAGACGCCGAATGGTATGTCTTCAAAAAGCGCTGGAAGCAGCTTCGCGGCGAGACGTTGCGCTAGCGCGCCGGCGCGCCTCACCCATCACGCCACTTTCAGGCGGGCCCGCCGCCTTGGTCAGGGAATGAAATCATCATGATGAAGATCACCGGTTATGCCGACAAAATCAGTGTTGCGCCCGGCGAGACCATTAAATTCATGGTCAACTCCGAGGCCGGCAAACGCTACCGCGCCGATATCGTCCGCGTCATTTGCGGCGACGAGAATCCGGATGGACCGGGATACCGCGAAAAACTGGTCAAGACCGCCGCCAACGGCAGCTACAAAAGCCGCAAGCAGGTCATTCATGCCGGCTCGTTCGTCGAAATCGGCGCCAGCGACATGCTCGACGGGCTCGAAAGCTTCACCATGCAGGCCTTTATTTGGCCGACCACGCCGGAAAACGGCACCCAGGCGATTATTTCCAAATGGCGCGACAAGGACAAAGCTGGCGCCGCCTTGATCATTACCAAAGAAAACGGCTCGATCGCTCTCTGCCTCGGCAACGGCAAGGGCAAGATTCAAACCCTTAACACCGGCAAACCCTTGGTTGCGCGGGAATGGTATTTTGTCGCCGCCAGTTACGACGCCAAGAGCAAAACCGTCACCCTGGTGCAAGAGCCGCTGCACGGCTTTGAGACCAAAAGCGACCGCGCCACAGTGCGGCGGAAGTCCACGGTTGGGCGCGTGCCGAATCACGACGCGCCACTCACCTTGGGCGCCTATTTCAAAAAGACAGACAATGGCCGCACGGTTTGCGGCGGCCATTACAACGGCAAGATCGACAGCCCGCGTATCGCCAACCGCGCCCTCAGCGCCACCGAAATGGAGAGCCTGAAAACCTGGCCAGTCGCTCCCGAGCTCGGTAATTCGGTAGTCGGCGCGTGGGACTTCAGTGCCAACATCAAAGGCATCAAAGTAAGCGATCTCTCCGCCAATCTGCTGCATGGCGAGATCGTCAACTTGCCGGCACGTGCCATGACAGGTTGGAACTGGACAGGCGAGGAGATGAACTGGAATCACGCGCCCGAGCAATATGGCGCGATACATTTCCATGACGACGATATTTACGACGCCGGCTGGGAGGTCGATTTCGAGCTGACCATCCCGAAAGGTATGAAAAGCGGCGTCTATGCCGCACGTCTGCGCGCTGGAGAACATGAAGACCATATCCCCTTTGCGGTGCGCGCGCCGCGCGGCAAGCCGACGGCCAAGGTGCTCTACCTCATGCCAAGCGCCAGCTATCAGGCCTATGCCAACGAACATATGAACACCGATGCGCCGGTGGGCCAGCTTTTGGCCGGGCGCCTGGTGCAGCTCGACAAGTTCAATCTGTTCCTTAACGAGCACCGCGAATATGGCGGCTCGTGCTACGACGCCCATTCCGACGGCTCAGGCATTTGCTATTCCTCGCGTCTGCGCCCGATCCTCAACATGCGGCCCAAGCACCGCGCCTGGATCGGCGCTACGGAATCGACGCTGTGGCAGTTCAACGCCGACACCCATATCACCGACTGGCTCGAGGCGATGAACATCGACTATGACGTGATCAGCGATGAGGACTTGCATTATGAGGGTCTCTCGGCGATCGAGGATTACGCCGTTGTCGTCAGCTCAAGCCATCCGGAATATCACTCGGTCGAAATGTGGGACGCCATGGCTGCCTATCAACAGCGCGGTGGCCGCCTGATGTATCTCGGCGCCAATGGCTGGTACTGGCGCATCCAGTATCATAGTGAGGTGCCGGGCGTGATCGAGGTCAGGCGCAACGAGGACGGTATCCGCACCTGGGAAGCGCGCACCGGCGAATATTATTTCAGCTTCTCGGGCGAATATGGCGGGCTGTGGCGGCGCAATGGGCGCCCGCCGCAGAAAATTCTCGGTGTCGGCTTCACCGCCCAGGGCTTCGACATATCGTCCTACTATTTGCGCAACCCCGACAGCCACAAAGCCAAGGTCAAATTCATCTTTGATGGCATCGGCAAGAACGAGAAAATCGGCGATTTCGGCTTGATCGGCAACGGCGCTGCGGGGCTGGAGCTGGACCGTGCGGACCGCGCTCTCGGCACTCCGCCCGATACCTATGTCGTCGCCTCTTCCGTTGAACACACCGACATTTACCTCGTTGTATGTGAGGAAATGCTGGTCTCGACGCCAGGCGTCGGCGGGCACGAGAATCCACTGGTACGCGCCGATATTACTTTCCATGAAACGCAGAACGGCGGCGCTGTTTGGTCGACCGGCTCTATTGCGTGGGCCGGTAGCCTCGCTCATAATAATTATAAGAATAACGTCTCACGCATGACAAAAAACGTGCTCAAACGCTTCATCAATCCGAAGCCGTTCTAAGAAAGCACGCAGTCGAGGGAGATGAGGCCGGCCGCCAAGCCGGCCTCTTTTTTTGTTTGGCCCTCAGACGCCGGGCGGGGGCATCCGCCCCACATGACTCCCTGGCGGCTACCTCGTATTAACTCGGGCGCGCGTTCGCGCTTGCCGGATTGCAGGTAATGCATTCCGGTTGGTGGTGACGTTTGAAGAAGCCGCTCTTCCCCTTAGCGCGCGGCGCGCGCGTTGCTCTCCCCTCCTACCCAACCCTTCCTCCCCGTTGGGGCGGAAGGGCTTATCACGACTCGCCCGCTCGCGCGCGATATTGCGAAAACTCACGCATGACGAAATCGAAATGGGCGTCCATGGCTTGGGCCGCGGCTTTGGGATCGTGGCTGCGGATGGCTTCGAAGATGCGGGCGTGCAGGTCGAACATGCCGTCGCGGTAGTGGCTGCTCTCCATCAGGCGCGAGGCAAGCAAGCGCGAGGCTTTGGAGAGCGCGCCGTGCAGCGTCGCCATCAAATGGGTCAAGACGGTGTTGCCGGCCGCTTTGGCGATAGCGCAATGGAAGCGCACATCGCCGTCGTCGCCGGTGCCGCCGGCGCTCACATCGCTCTCAATGTCGGCGAAAATGGCGGCGAGTTCGGCGATGTCCTCTGGGCCGGCATATTCGGCGGCAAGATAGGCCGAGCGATGTTCCAACACCCGACGTAAATCCAGAAGCTCGTTGACGCGGTCAAAATCGGTACCTATCAGGCGCTCAAATGAGTTGCTGAGACGGTCGGCGGACGCAGCACGCACATAAAGGCCCCTGCGCGGGCGGACATCGATCAGCCCCTCGCCTTCCAAGCGCTTTACCGCTTCTCTCAGTGCCGGGCGGCTGATGGCGAGATGCTCCGCCAGGGCGCGCTCGCTCGGCAGGCGCTGGCCAGGCGCCCATTTACCGCCGGAGATGCCTTCACGGAGGCGCTCGAAAGCGGCTTCGCCAAGGCTGCCGCGTAGTGGCTGCACATCCATATCCTGCCCCAACCTTTGCTATGCCAGCAATCTGGTCTGACCAGATTTACGCCGGCCGATTGGTGCCGTCAAGCACCGCCGGCGAGGATCAGATAGGCTCAGGCAGCCGGCACCAGCGGCAGAGTGACGTGCGACGGATGCGCAGAATCGTGGAATATGCGCTGGGTCGCGACAAACCCGTCGTAATAACCGCCACTCAAATTCTTGCGGAACTTATTAAGGTGGCGCTCGAAAGTTGGGAAGTTGCTACTCGCGACCTCGATCCGAATGCGGTGCCCCTTGGCAAAGCGGATCGCCGTGCTGCCGACACGAAAATCATACTTGTAGACCTCACCGGGCTTGATGGCGGTGGGCTTTTCGCTGCTTTCGCGGTGGCTCGCACGTTGGATAGAATCGACAATATTGATGGCACGTCCATCGGGATGAACATCGACCAATTTGACGGTGAAATCGGTATCGTCGGCGCTCGACGCGGCGTAGAGCGTCACATCCACAGGGCCGATTACCGCGACGTCTTGGGCCAGGCGCGCCGTGGTAAATACCAGCACGTCGTTGCGCGTCTCCACGGGGCGTTGATCCATCGGCCCCATCGGTGCAAGCGCAGCGAGGCAGCAACTGCGGCCACCCAGGCTCTGCACTGGGTAGTTGGGATCGGAGACATAAATATCGTGCGGCTCCTCGCCCGGCTCCTGGCGGCTGAGGACGCCGTCGCCATTCAGTGAATTGGCGCGCCCGCTGCTGTGCATAAAAAATTTGGTGAACTTAGTGTTTTTCAGCGGCCATTCTTCGGCCTGGCGCCATTTGTTGGCGCCCATGACAAACACCGAAACCGGCGGCTCTTCCATGAGGCCGGTGTCTTTGCCGGCCAGCCAATGATCGAACCAACGGATCATCAATTCGTCGGTGCGATTGCGCGCATCCGGGCCGAAATCCATCTCACCCATCGATTGGGTCCAGGGCATGTGATACCACGGGCCGATCACCAGCTTTTGCCCGGCCCGCGCTTCTTCCGTTTTGGCCCCTGCCTTGAGACCGAGGTAATTGCGGATATTGCCCTCAACGAAAATGTCGTACCAGCCGCCGATATGCAGAGCCGGTACGTCGATCTCGCCATACTTGTCGGAAGTCTGCCACTTCTTCCAGTAGGCGTCATAGGTCGGGTGCTTCAGCCATTCATAATAGAAGCTGTTGAATTTCTTGGGCAGATCCGGGTGGTTCGTGATTGGCAGATGATCGTAGGAACCACAGATGCCGGTTAGGCGCTGAATCGCCGGGCGCACCTCAGCCGGTTTGCCCTTGCGGAACACTTCGCTGATCGAGAGATAGGCCGCCCAGCCCTGCACGAACGCCTGATGCAGCGCGCCGTTCTTGAACGTCCAGTCGTCATAAATGCCATCCGAGGTGAACGCCGGCACCATGGTGGTGAAGCCCTTGGGCCGCTTCACGGCGGCCAGCAACTGCGTCTGGCCGGGATAAGAAAATCCATATGTACCGACTTTGCCGTTCGATTTGTTGAGCGCCACGCAGGCCTTGATGGTATCGACGCCGTCATTGCATTCGTCGTGAAACGGGCGGAAATCGCCGCCCGAAGCGCCACGTCCGCGGGTATCCTGGCTGACGACGATATAGCCCTGCCGGGCATACCATTCGGGATGCATCATGGCTTGAACTTCGGCCACGGTTTTGTCGTAAGGCAAGCGCAACAACAGCACCGGGTAATCGCCGTCTTCCTTCGGCGTGTAGACATCCGCCACCAGCTCGACGCCGTCGCGCATTTTCATGGCAACGCCGGTTTCAACCTCAACCTCATGCAGCTTGTCTTCAGCCATTGGTCACTACCCCTCAACGAGTTGATTTACTTTACCAAATACGAATTGGCTTTGAATTCAGACGGCGCCGCCCGGGCGCCGCGCATGCATATCACACGTAGATTGACAGAATATATCCGATCCCGCCGGACTGCGGCAAAATTCCAACTTTGACGCTGCGGCGAATGGCGCAGCAGAGGGCAATAATAATCACCGCCCAGCGGTATCTGGTATGACCAGAAAATCCGGGGCGGCGCATTGTCTGCCCCAGCCTTCTGTGATATCGCAGAGGCGAAAATCCACTCGCACGGCGGCCGGCCAGCTGCCGTCGCGTTGAACTGGAGGGTGAGGGCGATATGGCGCAACACATCACCATGCAGATCAATGGCAAGAAGGTGGTTGCCGAGTTGTCCGACAACATGGCGCCCAATTTCGCGGCAAAGTGAAACGATAGAACGGGAGAAAAGCCATGTGCGGTGTTGGCGGCATCTTTTTCAAATCTGCGGAGCATGGTCAGAAGACCGGCGAAATCGCCTACCGCATCCTTGACGGCATCTTTCGCCGTGGCCCGGATTCAACGGGCGTGACGCTGTGGCACGCCAATGAGGCAGGCCTCCTTTACGTTGGCGTCAATTGCGAAGCACCGGGCGGCGGGGCGCGGGTTCTCGAATTGCTCGACCAGCTCGGCACCGTTAAACGGGCAACGGACGGAGACGGCTATGTCAGCGCCGCCATCGCTTTTAACGGCTCAGAAACGGATTTGGTTGATGCGATCGACGCGCTCGATCCGGGCATTACCGTCGGCAGCGTCGCCCGTCATCTGGAAGTCCTCAAGCATATGGGCGGCGTCGCCAATCTCGATGCCGAATTCGATCTCAAATCCTATAGCGGCCGCCTGGCGATGGGGCTCACCCGTTACGCAACCGAGAGCCGCATTGATTTCACCAACGGCCAGCCACTAACAGCACGGGCCAATTCAGACCTCTCCATCGTGCATAACGGCCATATCACCAACTATCACCATCTGCGCTCAAGCTACGCGCTCAAAGGCTATCGTTTCTCGACGCAAAATGATTCGGAGGTCATCCCGATCATGCTGATCGATGAAATGTCCAACGGCGCGTCGTTCAAGGATGCGCTCAACATCTCGGTCGAGAAACTCGACGGCTGCTTTACTTATATCGCCGTCACCGATAGCTCTTTCGCGATTGTCAAAGACGCATACGCCGCCAAGCCTCTGGTGATCGGCGAGACCGACGATTTCATCGCGATGTCATCAGACCCACAATCCCTAAGAGAAGGCGTGCTGAGCGATATCGATGTGTGGGAGCCGGGCGCCGGCGAGGTGCATGTATGGCAAATGTAGAAACCCTCACGCTCGACTGTAGCGACAAGTCGACGCGCGATATCAACCTTGCCATCCGCCAGGCGGCGGAGGATGGCGTGCCGGCGGTGGAAATTCTCAACACCCAGGCAAGGCATAATATCGGCGTCGGCATTTTGAAGCCGATCCATATGATCTATCGCGGCCATGTCGGCTATTACACGGTTGGCCTGTGCGATGACGTGACGGCGGAAATTCACGGCAGCTCCGGCTGGGGCGTGGGCGACAATCTGCTCGCCGGCGAAGTTGTGGTGGAAGGCAATGCGGCGAGTTCCGCCGCGCCCTCGATCCGCGGCGGGCGCGTGGTGGTGAAGGGCAATGCCGGGCCGCGTGCTGGCATCTATCTCAAATCGGGCGAACTGATCGTCGGCGGTGATGCCGGCTATATGTCGGGCTTCATGATGCAGAACGGCAAAATGATCGTTTGCGGCAATTCGGCCAAAGGATTGGGCGATTCGATGTATCAGGGCGTTATTTGGCTCGGCGGCAAGGCCGAGGAATTGGGCAGCGGCGTGGCCGAGGTCGAGCCCGAAACCGGCGAACTGGATGAGGTTTTGGAGATGCTGGAGAGTTATCAGATCAAGGCGCCGAAAGCCTTCAAGAAGCTGCAATCGGACCGTTCCCTATGGAATTTCAACAAGCATGATTTTGCTGCCTGGAAGGACGCGCTATGACCGGTGAGTTCCAAAGACCGCCCGCCTATAGTGGCACCTGGCACCCCGACGCGATCGAGGAAATTCAGGAAAAGGCCGAACTTGGGCGCTACCAAATTCGCGGCCAGGCGACCAAGCGCCATAACCTGCCCAGTTTCGACGATCTGGTGTTCACCCCGGCTGGTCTTTCGCGCATGCCGCTCGAAGGCTACCGCGAACGCTGCGATACCAAGGTCGTCATCGGCGAAGGGCGGGTGTCGCGTCCGCTGGTGCTGGAACGTCCGATCATGATCGCCGGCATGAGCTTCGGCGCGCTGTCGGTCAACGCCAAGCGCGCGCTCGGCATTGCGGCAACACGCTGCGGCATCTCAACCTGCACTGGCGAAGGCGGCATGCATCCGGAAGAACGCGAGCATTCTTCCAAGCTGGTGATGCAGTATCTGCCGAGCCGCTACGGCATGAACCCGTATGATCTCAAAAAGGCCGATATGATCGAAATCGGTGCCGGCCAGGGCGCCAAGCCCGGCACCGGCGGCGTGCTCCTCGGCCTGAAGATGTCCGAAGAAGTGGCCAAGATGCGCGACCTCCCGGTCGGCATTGATCAGCGCAGCGGCTGCCGTCATCCCGATTGGATGGGCGCCGACGATCTTTATATGAAACTCGAACAAATCCGCGAGGTGACCAATTACGAGGTGCCGATCTCGATCAAGGTCGGCGCCTCGCGCATCGCCAATGATGTGCGCATTGCCTGCAAAGGCGATGTCGATGCCATCGTGTTCGACGGCATGGAAGGTGGCACCGCAGCCTCGCCGACGATCCAGCTCGATCATGCCGGCATTCCGACCATCGCCGCCATAGCGGAAGCAGTGGAAGCGCTGCATGACATGGGCAAGCAGGACGAGATCAAACTGATCGTCGGCGGCGGCATCAAGAACGGCGCCGATGCGGCCAAAGCGCTCGCGCTTGGTGCCGATGTGGTCTATCTCGGCACCGCGCCGATCATCGCGCTCAATTGCCACGCGCCGATCTATCTCGAAGATTACGAGCGCCTCGGCACCACGCCCTATGAATGCCAGCACTGCCATACCGGCCTCTGCCCGGTCGGCATCACCACCCAGTTGCCGAAGTTGATGGCGCGCCTCGACGTCGACGAGGCGGCCGATCGCGTGACCAATTTCCTCAACGCTATGACCATGGAAATCCAGCTCTTTGCGCGCTCCTGCGGCAAGAACAAGGTCGCCGATCTCGATCCCAACGATATGCGCTCGCTGACCCAAGACGTGGCGCTGATGACCGGCATCCCGATGGTCGGGCTGAACGGCCGCAAGCCGTGGTGGACGAAGTTCTGACCGCCTAACCGAACGAAGGAGCGCGACATGGCGCAGGCAAAAGGCAAATCCGGGGACCGGGTCGACAAGATTCTCGCCAAGCTCCGCCGCGCCGGCGTCGAGCATGTGCGCTTTGAGCTGCCCGACATGCATGGCTCAGCGCGCTCGAAACAAGTGCCGATCGAGTGGTTTGCGCAGTTCGCCCGTGACGGCGTCAACATGTATGGCGGCATCATCGCGCTCGACAGCGCCTCGCATGTGGTGCCGGGTTCGCGCTACAACGAAGAGGTCAATTACCGCGACCAGATGCTGATCCCGGACCTCGATTCGCTGGCCCATGTGCCATGGATCGAGAACACGGCGCGGGTGATTTGCGATACCGAATGGGCACCGGGCGAGCCGCTGCGCGCGGCGCCGCGCTATGTTATGCGCGAGATGCTGAAGCGCATCGACAAGCTCGGTTTCAAGGCGGTGATGAGCCATGAGTATGAATTTTTCGTGCTCGACCGCGAGACGCGCCAGCCGCTATTCGACGGCGTGCATATTTTCAACAATCTACGCAATGAACAGCTACCGGTGATCCGCGAGGCGGTCGATTATTTGCGCGCCGCCGGCATTCCGATGCTCACCGCCAACGCCGAATACGCACCATCGCAATTTGAGCTGGTGTACAGCCATGTCGCAGGCATGGCCGGCGCCGACAACGCCTATACCTTCAAAAACGGCTTGAAGGAGATCGTCCATCAGGCCGGGCAAATCGCTACCTTCATGACCAAGCCGTTCGCCGGCAGCGCCGGCTCGGGCTGCCATTATCATCTCAGTCTGGTGCGCAAGAAGGGCGGCGGCGGCGTGTTCATCGACAACAGCAAGCCCGACACGATGTCCGATACGCTGCGCTATTTCGTGCAAGGCATCATCGATCACGGCGCCGCCTGTATGGCGCTGTTCAACCCGACGCCCAATTGTTACCGGCGGCTGAGACCGAATACCTTCGCGCCGTCCAACATCTCATGGGGCGCGGAAGACCGCAGCGCCATGGTGCGCATCAAATCACCCGGCTCAAAAGCGATGCATGTTGAAATGCGCGCCGCGTCGGCGCTCAGCAACCCCTATCTCACCGCCGCCGGCACGCTGGCCTGCGGGCTCTTGGGCCTCAAGGAAAAGCGCAAACTCGGGCGCCAAAGCGACGGCCCGAGCGAGGAAGATGCTAGCCTGCCGCCCTTCCCGGCTTCGCTCGATGCAGCACTAAACCTGCTCAATGCCGATAAGGCGCTGTGCGCTCTGTTGGGCGAGGAGTTCGTCGATGTGTTCACCACGGTGAAACGCTACGAATTGGCGCGCTTCAATGACCATGTCAGCGAGTGGGAACGCGACGAATATATGGAACTCTACTGACGACCCCGTGATAAACCCCTCTACCCCAGCGGCGAAGAGGGGTTGGGGAGAAGGGGCGAGCCAAGCGCGAAGTGCTTTTTGTTTGGTCCCTCAAACGCCGGGCGCGCGCCTTCGCGCGCTTGGCTACCTCGTATTAACTCGGGCGCGCGGTCGAGCTTGCCGGAATGCGATAAGCATTCCGGGGGTGGTGCCTTTTTGGGAAAATTTTATGGGTTCGTTCGGGGCATGGGCTGGCTCAGCCCTACCGAGCCATGATCGTCTTCACCAAACCCCAATGCACTGCGAGATAGCCGCTTGCCCGCACCTCAATGGCCGGCGCCAGGTAGCCGTGCGCTGCCGGCAGGGCATGGAACGGCAGGCCGGGATAGGCGTGGTGCTCGGCGTGATACGGCATGTTCCAGGCGAACCAGCGCACGAACGCGTTGCTCCGCGTGGTGCGGGAGTTTTTCAGCATATCGGCGACGGGCGGACAGCCGTCATGTTCAGCCAGGAGAAATAGGCGGAGCGCCGGTTGGCCTAACACCGCCGGGGCCAGCCAGTACCAGACGATGGCAGAGCTCCCAGCCGCCACGGAAGCAGCGATGACGATGCCATAGAGCAGCAGATAAAGCCGCGCCTCGCGCGCAACCGCGCGGCGTTTGCGCGGCGCGATGAACGGCTCCTCTACGCGTCCGAAGGCATGGCGGATGGTGGTGGCGATGCGCTCGCGCCAATAGGGCAAGCCGGAGATCAGCCATAGATAGGCGCCAATGCTGGATGGCTTGGCGGCGGCAAGTTCCGGATCGAGCGTGGCATCCTGGGTATGGCGGTGGTGGGCGAAATGGAACTCGCGGAAAAAATCGGGCGGCAGCACCAGCACGGCACCGGCCAGCAGCGCCACGCCGTCGTTTAGCCAGCGCGCACGGAAGGCGGTGCGGTGAATCGTCTCGTGCAATGGGGCGAAGAGGAAAATCAACAGCGCGCCATAGACCGCGAGCGCCGGCACCAGCCAGGGACTAAACGGCAATATAGCGATCAACGCCGCCAGCCCACCCAACACGGTAAAATGGCTGAGGAGATGTGCGAGGCCCTTGAAATCGGAGGGCTGGCTCAGCGCGTGGAGCGTGGCGCGATCCAGTTTCTCGGCGAATACTTCATCCATGGCCGCGCGCGGCCGCCTGTTAAGCGGCGGCCTCGTCGCCGAGTGCGGCGCGCATTTTCGGCATCACCGCGTTGGCCATCAGGTCCATCGAGGCCATCAGCTTCGGCTTGTGCGCCGGGCCCTGCAAATCGGCGGCGGTCATCAGGATGGTGCCGAACGGGCCAATTTCCTCGCGCAGCGCCAGCAACTGCTCGGCGACGCTGTCCGGGCTGCCGGCAATGATGAAATTCTCGCAGGCATATTCGGCGGTCACCGCGTCGTCCGGCATGTCGGGCGAATCCTTCATGATGGCGTGGAATTCGGCGCGCCGGATGAGCTCCACCAAATAGCCGTAATAATGCGCGAACGGGCCATCCGGGTTCACCGCATAATCCTTGGCCTCGCCATCATCGGGCGCGACGAAGATAGTGCGCGCGACACGCCAATCGGCGGGCTCGGGAATGCGTCCGACTTCCTTGCACGATGCGCTGAATCCGTCCCAATGGCTCTTGATGGTGGCGGTCGGCACGAAATTGGCCGAAATCACGCCCCAGCCTTTGATCGCGGCGGTATGGACGCTGCCGGAATTATGGCTCATGGCGGAGGCGACCAGCGGCGGATGCGGATGTTGGTAGGGTTTAATAATCTCGCCAACGCCGAGATCGGGATAGAAATGCTCATCCAGGCGGATGTTCCAATATTTGCCTGAAATATTGTAGGGCGGGCGCTGTGCCCACAGCTTGAGCACTGTATCGATGCATTCGCCGGCCATTTCGCGGCGTACCTGGGGGTCGGTGACGCCGAACATCTCAAAATCGCTCACCAGCCCGCCGGGCGAGACGCCCATCACCAGGCGGCCATCGCTCAGATGATCGAGCAAAGAAGCATGGGCGGCGACCTGGGCCGGGTGACGCTGCGGCAAATTCACCACGCCGGTGCAGAGTTTGATCTTCTCGGTGCGCGCGATCAGGTTGGCGAGAAACATGAACGGGCAGGACACCGGCTCGGACAGCGTGGTGTAATGCTCGCCGACCCAAAATTCATCGAAGCCAAGACGGTCGCATTCGACCGCGACCTCAACATCCTCTTTGAGCACCGTGTGGGTGTCGCGCCTGTGATCATTCACAGGCATCATGAACATGCCGAACTTCATCGAAACTCCCCTTGCCGCTGCGCGCCACGGCAATATAGCGGACGCGGCGCGGCAAGCGCCAGCGTGGCCAGCACGCGCCGCAAACGATAAGCTTTTGGCGCTCCGGCGCGCTGCGCCGGTTCTCTCAGCCAGCCACCCGGGAGCACACCATCACCACCTCATCTTCACCGGCGACGCGGACCACGCGCTTCGCCCTTGTCGCCCTAGCGGTGGGCATTGTCAGCGTCGGATTTGCGCCCATTTTTATGCGCCTGTCCGATCTCGGCCCGAACGCCACGGCGCTTTACCGGGTCGCCTTCGCGCTGCCGTTTCTTCTGCTATGGCTCGGCCTCGAGCGGCGGCCCACCGCAGCGAGCACTAAGCCCGCGCTTACAGGGACTGCGGCGGTTCGCCGGATTCGCCTTGCCGATTGGTTGTTGTTGGCGCTCTCGGGGTTGTTCTGGTCAGGCGATCTGGTGTTTTGGCATTGGTCGATCACGCTCACCAATGTTGCCAATTCGACGTTCTTCGCCTGCTCCTCGCCAATCTTCGTCATTCTCGGCGCCTGGCTGTTTTTCGGCGAGCGCATCAGCCGCGGCTTCCTCGCCGGCTTTGCCTTAACGGTGGTCGGTGGCGGCTGTCTGCTCGGCGCTTCGATCGCGTTCGGTGGCGGCGATTTGCTCGGCGACGCGTTCGGTGTCGTCACCGCCTTTTTCTTCGGCTCCTACCTGCTCACCATCAAGCGCCTCCGCAGCAGTTTACCGACCGGCGCGATCATGTTCTGGAGCGGTCTCTTTAGCCTGCCCGGCTTGTTGCTGGCGGCGCTGCTGACCGGTGAGGGTTTCGTATCCGCCAGCCTGCTGGGCTGGTCGATGATTATCGGGTTGGCGCTCATCGTCCATGTGCTCGGCCAGGGGTTGGCAGCTTACGCGCTGGCCCATCTGCCGGCGTCGTTTACCTCGGTCGCTTTTCTCGGCGAGCCGGTTATGGCTGCCATTCTCGGCTGGATCATCCTCGCCGAGGCACTCGGGCCACTACAGGGTGCGGGCTGCATCGTCATCCTCGCCGGCGTCTGGCTGACCCAGCGCTATGGCATCGCGCGAACCTAAACTTTCTCGATCGGGCCGCCAGCTTTAACCCAGGCGGCGATGCCGCCGACCAGATGGCTGACCTTCTGCAAACCGGCCTCTTGCGACGCCTGCACCGCCATGGCCGAGCGTTCGCCGTAGGCGCAGTAATAGAGCAGTGGTTTGGTGCTGGTGCTGGCCATGCCATGCAGCAGACCGCCCGCGCCGATGAGATTCTCTAACCGACCATAGGGCGCGTGGACCGAACCGGGGATCTGACCGTTGGTGGCGCGCTCGCTATCCTCTCGCAAATCCACTAGCGCGAAATCGCTGCCCTCTTGCAGGGCCATCAACTGGCCGACTGTGAGCGCCCAATCGGGATTCTCGGCGTCGCTTTGGCCGAGGCCCATGGAGATGTTGGCCGGCACGGCGACATCCATCATCTTGGGGTTGGCCAGATTTAGATTGTCCATGATGTCGGCATATTCATCGGCGCTCGCGACCTGGAGGCGCGGATTAAACGCCTTTTCTTCGGCGATGGTGCTCACCGTATCGCCCTTATAGTCATGCCCGGGATAGACAAGTGTGTCGCCGGGCAGGGTCAAGAGCTTGGTAAAAATTGACGAATAGGCGGCGCGCGAATCGCCACCTTGAAAATCGGTGTGCCCGGTGCCACGGATGAGCAGCGTATCGCCGGTAAACACTCGGTCGGCCATGCGGTAGCAATAGGAATCGATGGTATGACCCGGCGTGTAGAGTGCCTCCAACTGAATGCCTTCGATTGTCACCATGTCACCGTCTTCGACCCGCATGGAAACCACATCGATCGGCGCCTGCGCGCCCATTACGGTGACGCATTTGGTGCGGTCGCGGAGCTCACCCATGACGGTGATATGATCCGCATGTACATGGGTGTCGAGCACCTTCACCAGCCTGAGATCGAGCTCCTCCAGAAGCTGCATGTACCGATCGGCGCGGTCGAGGACGCCGTCAATAAGCAGCGCCTCGCCGCCTTTGCGGCTAGCGAGAAGATAGGTATAGGTGCCGGTGTCCTGGTGAAAAAGCTGGCGAAATATCATGCCTCGGCCTTCCTTCCTGTCGCGCCTTCAATCTTAAATGCATCGCCCAATTGCCTGCGCACCACATCATTTTCCAGAACGCAGCGAGAATCAAAAAATATTTGGATATTTGCCCGAAACGCATGTCGCTATCCACCTCGCGCCAGCCAATAGGTCAGGAATTTTTGCAGCCAGGCGTGCATGGCTTTGTGGTGGCTGGCATGGAGGTGGATTTGCTCGGCGACGCTTTGCGCGCCGCGGCGCGCCAAATCCTCTGGTGGCGGCTGGCGATTAAGCCAGGCAGCATGCACCGCGTCGTTCACTTCAGGGTGAAATTGCAGGGCAAAGCTGGCAGCGCCGTAGCGGAACGCCTGATGGGGGAAACTCTCGCGCGCCGCCAGAAGGCGTGCGCCGGCGGGCAGTTCGAAGCCCTCACCGTGACGGTGACAAACTTGCAGCGGCGCGTCCATTTGCAACTCGCCACCATCGCCGACGGGCGTCACCGGGTAGTATCCAAATTCATAAAGCCCCTCGGCGTGCGGCTTGACGTTGGCGCCGAGGCTGCGGGCGAGGATCTGTGCGCCGAGGCAAACGCCGAGCAGCGGCGTACCCTGCGCCATGACGCGCGGCATCCAATCGAGTTCGGCGCGGATATAGTCGAGATGCTCATCATTGGCACTAACCGGCCCGCCAAACGACACAAAGCCGGCATAGTCCGCGATATTCTCCGGCAGCGCCGCGTCCTTATTGAGACGCCGGGTCTCTACTGGATGGCCGAGGCGGGCGAAGATCGCGGCCATCTCGCCGGCATCCCCGGCCGTTACGTGGGTCAGCATTAAGACCGGTTTTTTTGTCATATTGGGGCTCGCGTACCGGCGAACTCAGGCGACGTCGGGCAAACCTGTCTTCGTATCAACCGCGCCCGGCGATGGCCGAGATTTCTACCAACAGACCGGCGCCGGCGAGATCTGCCCGCACCGTGGCGCGCGCCGGATAGGGCTCTTGGAAGCGCGCCGAATAAACTTCATTCATGCCGGCATAATCGTCGAGGCTTTGCAGATAGACGGTGGTCTGCACGACATCGTCGAGGCCCATGCCGGCCTCGGCGAGAATTTCGACGATTTTGTCGATCACCACTTCGGTCTGCGCCTTGACGTCGTCGCCGCCGATGACCGAGCCGTCATTGGCGATGGCGATCTGGCCGGAGAGGAAGGCGAAATTTCCAACCTCCGTTCCCAAACTATAGGGCCCGGCGGGAATCCAGCTCTTCGGGACCAGTTTAGTTTTTGCCATTTTCTTGTTCTCCTGTTTCGAGCGGTTTATTTCGCGACCGAGGTGTCGGCCATGGCTTCGAGTATGGTCACCACCGCGCTTGAATCGATATGGCCGTTACCCTGGGATTTGACGGCGCGTAGCATCTCCCGCGCCGCACTCGTGGTTGGCAGGGACACGCCGTATTTCTCTCCGAGGCGGATGGCGCCGGTGAGGTCCTTGTCCATATTGTTGGTGGAAAAATGCGGCGGGAAGAAATTGCGCGCGATCATGCGCGGGCCGCGCGTCGCCATGGCGCCGGTTTGCGGGCCGGTGCCGGGCAGCGAGGTGATATCGATGACTGTTTGCGGCGGAATGCCTATCTTGGCGGCGAGCACCAGCGCCTCGGCAGATGCCTGAATGGTCACGCCCATCACCAGATTTGCGATCAGTTTGAGCGTCGTGCCGTTGCCGCTAGCACCGGTATAGAGCACCATTTTGCCGAGTTCGTTCAGCACCGGCTCGGCTTCTTTAAAGGCCGCTTCCGGGCCGCCGACCATAATGCCGAGCGCGCCGTTCTCCGCCACCTTTGGCCCGCCGGACACCGGCGCATCGAGGAGTGCCACTCCCGCCGCTTCGGCGCGCGCCGCATTGGCCTGTGAGGCTTCGGGCGCAATGCTCGCGGAATCGATCACGATCAAGCCAGGATGCGCGCCTTCCAGCACCCCGTTCGGACCGCAGATCACTTCTTCCGAGGCCGCAGCATCGCTGGTCATGGTGAAGACGATATCGCACGCGGCGGCAACTTCCTTGGGCGTATCCGCCCAGGTGGCGCCGTCTTTGACCACGTCTTCGCCGTTTTCCTTGGTGCGATTCCAAACCGTGAGCGCATAGTCCGCCGCCATCAAGCGGCGCGACATGACCTTGCCCATTGTGCCGAGACCGATGAATCCTATTTTCTTGCTCATGTTTCGATTCCTGTTCTCTATGTGAACCTGACTGCGGCAATACGGCTTTGCGCAATCTCCCCGGCCACGGTACTTACGGCACATGGTAAGGCAAGGAAATATCAGTGCGGCGAACAGTCTGGGCGCACCGCCGCGCCGACTACCAGCGCCGCTGCCTATGATTCACCCGGTTCCGGAATATGCCACAGAGGGCGAGCTGGCGGCGCGCTACAGCGATATGAAAACCGTGCTGCAAGTGCCGTGGATGGGCGTCGTGACCATGGCGTTTGCGCATTATCCGAGCTTTTTCGGTGAATTGTGGCGTGGTTTGCGGCCGCTTTGCGCGAGCCAGCCTTTCGTCGATGCGGTCGGCGAGTTGCGCAATTTTTGCGAGGAAAACGTGCTGGCGCTAAATCCGCCGGCGCTTGGCGAGCGCTTGGCCAAGAACGGCTATGGCGGGCGCGAGATCGACAATATACGCGCCATGATCGAGATTTTCTCGCATGGCAATTTTCCCTATCTGATGATCGCCACGCTCACGCGCTCACTTTTGTTGGGCGGCAAATTCGGTGGCGCGAGCGATAGCGCGCCGGTGTTCGAAGGGCGACATGCGCCGGGCGTGGCGCAGCCCTTCGTGCTGATGGAGCGCCATCATGCCGATGCGCCGACGCAGGGAGTCTATGACGACATCATGGCGACCCTCGGCCTGCCGTTCGTCAACACCGACTACCGCGCCTTGGCGCGTTGGCCGAGCTATTTCGACCTGGCGTGGAGCGATCTCAAATCCTCGGCCGTAACGGCGCCACACAGGGCGCTCTCCGACCAGGTATTCGCCCGAGCACTCGAACTTGCCGGCGGCTTGCCCAATCCCGGCGGCTTCACCGCCGAGGCGCTCCAGAAAGCAGCAGAACAGGACGCGCCGCTCGCCGAAATCCGCTCCGTGACAGAGCTTTTTCACTATCTTCTGCCTGAATTGGTGGTAAATGTGGCGTTCTTCCGCGCCCAGCTTCTACGCGGCGCGTAAACCACCTCCACTCAGAACCCATCAATCACTCATGACCACAGTCCGGCCCGTTCTGCGCGGCCCCGAATTCATCGCCCTCGCCGCGTTCATGATGTCGGTGTTTGCGCTGTCGATCGACATCACCATACCGGCGCTCGCATTGATCGGGCGCGATCTCGGTGTCACCAACGCCAATGATGCGCAATATATCGTCTCGGTGCTGGTGCTCGGCATGGCGCTCGGGCAGATATTTTACGGCCCGCTGTCCGACAGTATCGGGCGCAAGCCGTCGATCTATGTTGGCCTCGCACTGTTTTCGGCCGGCAGCGTTATCTCGATGGTGGCGACCGACTTTCCGACCATGCTGGCCGGGCGCCTGCTGCAGGGCCTCGGCGCCGCCGGACCGCGCATCGTGATCATGGCGCTAGTGCGCGATCAGTTCGCCGGACCGGCGATGGCGCGCGTCATGTCGCTCGTCATTACCGTGTTCATCGCGGTGCCGATGGTGGCGCCGTTTATCGGCCAGGGCATCTTGTTCGTGGCGTCGTGGCGCGCCGTGTTCATTTTGCTTCTGGTATCGAGCCTGGTGGTTCTGGTGTGGTTTGCCATCCGCCAGCCGGAAACCTTGACCGCCGCCGCGCGCCGCCCGTTTGCGCTGCGCCCGATCGCCGCCGCGGCGCGCGAAATCCTCGTCTCTCGCCCTGCCCTCGCCTACACCATCGCCAGCGGCTTCGCGTTCAGCTCGGTGTTCGGCTACATCAACTCGGCGCAGCAGATTTTCCAGGATCTTTATCTGGTTGGCGACTATTTCCCGTTTTATTTTTCTTCCCTGACGGTTGCCGTCGGCGCCGCCACGCTTGCCAATGCGCGGCTGGTGGCGATTGTCGATATGCATCGTTTGTGCAGCTATTCGGCGTGGTCGCAGGCAGCGCTATCTATCGCTTATTTCGCCGTCACTTGGGCCTATGCAGGGGCACCGCCGATCTGGGGCACGATGGCTTTTCTCGCCCTGATCTTTTTTTGCCTCGGCATTTTGTTCGGCAATCTCAACGCCCTGGCGATGACGCCGATGGGGCATATCGCCGGCATCGCGGCCAGCGTCATCGGCACCCTGTCCTGGCTGATCACGGTCGTCTTCGGCACCTTGATCGGGCAAAGCTATGACGGCACGCTGTTGCCCCTGGTCGGCGGGTTCGCCGTTCTCAGCCTGTTATGCAGCGCCGCATTGGCTTGGGCGCGGGGCAAGCGCAGCGCCTAATTTGGGCAATTGACCTTCCGCGTGCGAGCGATAAAGTGACGGCCTGAATACATGTGAGGGAGTGATTACGGCGTGTCGAACCTTAGAGTAGCCGTCGATATCGGCGGAACGTTTACCGATATTTGCATCATGGACGAGGCCAGCGGCCAAGTCCGCGTGGCCAAGACTTCTTCCACACCGGATGATCCCCTGGAAGGCGCCATGAACGGATTGCGCGAAGCCAAGGTCGATCTCAAGGATGTGACGCTGTTCTCGCATGGCACCACAATCGCCACCAACGCGCTCCTGACGCGCCGCATGCCGCCCGCCGCCATGGTGTGTACGCGCGGCTTCCGCGATGTGATCGAAATCCGCCGCGCCAACAAAGAAGAGTTGTGGGACACCTATAACGACGTGGCGCCGCCCTATATCCGCCGGCGCGACCGCCTGGTGGTCAGCGAGCGCATCGATCATGCCGGCAAGATCGTCGAGGCGCTTAACGAAGATGAAGTGCGCGAAGTCGGGCGAGTGCTGAAAAAACGTGGCGTCCAATCGATCGCCATCTGCCTGATGAATTCCTACATGAACCCAGTGCACGAGAAGCGCCTGATGGAAATCCTCAAAGCCGAGGTACCCGATGCCGATATCACCACGTCGAGCGATACCCTGCCCGAAATTTTCGAGCATGAGCGCTTCTCGACGACGGTGGTCAATTCCATCCTCAGCCCGGTGATCGGGCGCTACGTCAAGCGCATGAGCAAGGAACTCAAGGCCGGCGGGTATGAGAGCGACCTGTTGTTGTTGCATTCGGGCGGCGGCGTGATGACGCCCGCTACGGCGCAGCATTTCGCCGGGCGCTTGGCCGGCTCGGGCATCGCGGCGGGCGCTATCGCCAGCCGTCATATCGCCATGCTGTGCGGCTATGAAAATTCGATCGGCCTCGATATGGGCGGCACCAGCTGCGACGTATCGCTGGTTTACGGCGGGCAATCGCGCGTCACCAAGGAGTGGGGCATCGAGTTTGGCCATCCGATCCGCTTCCCCAGCATCGAGGTGCTGACCATCGGCGCCGGTGGCGGTTCGCTCGCCTGGATTGACGATGTCGGCGCGCTGCATAACGGCCCGCAATCGGCGGGCGCCGATCCGGGACCGGCCTGTTATGGCCGCGGCAACGACGTGCCGACCAACACCGACGCCAATGTGACGTTGGGCCGCCTTGGCACGTCGCTCGCCGGTGGCAAAATCAAGCTCGATGATGCGGCCGCCGAAAAGGCGGTGGTCAGCGGCGTCGCCGAGCCGCTCGGCATGTCGAAGCACGAAGCCGCCAAATCCATCGTCAGCGTCGCCAACGCCAACATGGCCGATGCGGTGCGCCTTATCTCAATTAGCCGGGGCTACGATCCGCGCGATTTTTGCCTCGTCGCTTTTGGCGGCGCCGGCGCCCTGCACGGCGTGGCGCTGGCCAAAGAGCTGGCAATCCCGACAGTTATCGTGCCGCCCAATCCGGGCGTTACTTCGGCACTCGGTTGTCTTCTCGTCGATATCCGCCATGACCTGGCGCAGAGTTATTTGATGCCGGCCAGCAAGGCCGATGCCAGCGACATCGAGGCCAAATTCACCGAGATGGAAGACGAAGCGCGAAACCGGCTCGAAACCGAGGGCGTCGATCCCAAGGATATGGTTCTGCAACGCGCCGTCGACATGATGTATGAGGGCCAGTGGCGCTCGCTCACGGTATCGGTCGGCGCACCGTTTACGTCGGTGGATGATGCCGTGGAAGCGTTCCACCGCGATCATGAACGCGAATACGCCTTTCGCCGCGACGATGCGGCGATTGACCTGTTCCGCCTCAATCTGACCGCCATCGGGGTTACGCAAAAGGCCGAATTGCAGCGTCACGAGAAAACCGGCGCCGCGCCGGTGGCCAGTGCCACCCGTCCGGTCGCGTTCGACGGCGAAGACGAGCAGATTGAGACGCCAATCTACCAGCATGAAGACCTTGCCGCCGGCGCCACGTTCCAGGGCCCGGCGATCGTCGAGCAACTCGATTCAACGACCGTTATCCCGCCCGATGTGCGGGTCGAAGTAGACGAGTGGCACAATATCCGAATTTACGTCGCGGAGGATTCCAAATGAGTTATGCCAAAACCGGCCTCACCCTCGATCCGGTAACCTTCGAGGTGCTCAAAAATTCCTTCATCACCATCGTCGATCAGATGGCCGAGCAGGTGCTTCGGACCTGCTATTCCTTCGTCATGTACAATCGCGACTTTTCTTCGGCGCTGAACGACGCCAACGGCGATTCGATCGCCCAGGGCAATCAGGACATCGCCGTACATGTCGGCACCCTGCATTACACTTGCAAGGATGTGATTCGCGTGTTCAAGGGCGAGATGAAGCCGGGCGACGTCTATATCATCAACGACCCCTATGCCGGCGGCACCCATTTCAACGATGTCCGCTTGATCCGCCCGGTCTTTGTCGGCGACGAGATCATCGCCTTCAGCCAATCGAACGGCCATTGGTCGGACGTGGGCGGCAGTGTGCCGGGCTCGTTCGACGTGATGGCCAAGGAAATGTTCCGCGAAGGCATCCGCATCACGCCGGTGCGCATTGTTGATCAGGGCGTGTTGCGCGAGGACGTGGCCAACATGATCGCGGCCAATACGCGCGACCCCAAATCCGTCATCGGCGACATGCACGCCCAGATCGAAGCAACCCGCGTGGCGGAGCGCGAGATCCTTCGGCTAGTGGATAAATACGGCAAAGATACGGTGGTCACCGGTTTCGCCGAAGTACAAGATTATGTCGAGATGGCGACGCGCCAACGCATCGCCGATCTGCCCGATGGCTCGTGGGAGACGGTGGATTATATCGACCGCGATCCGGCGGCCGGCGAAGGCCTCATTCCGATCTGCGTGAAACTCACGATCAAGGGCGACGAGGTGACCTACGATTTCACCGGCAGCCACGGTACCATCGGCACGCTTTATAATTCCGCTTTCGGCGCCACATTCTCGGGCGTCGTCGCAGGCATGAAGACCTACTTCCCGGACTTGCCACTCAATTCCGGCTTCTACCGGCCGATCAAGGTCATCGCGCCGAAAAATTCGATCGTCGATGCGCCGTGGCCAGTGGCGGTGACCGGCTTCCTGATGCCGTTCGAAAAGATTATGAACTCGATCTATGAAATCTGGTCCGACATCATGCCCCATCGCGCCATCGCCTGTGCCTTCAATCTCGAATATCTGCTGACCGGCGGGCGCGATACGCGCCACGAGGGCAAGCCGATCTTCATGTTTTACGACTGGCTGCCCGGCGGCTGGGGCGGCCGTTCCACCAAGGACGGCTGCAACGTCACCACCGCCTGCTTCGGCACCGGCTTGCAGACCCAGCCGATCGAGGGCCAGGAGCGGCTGTCGCCGATCCTCGCCAACGAATTCGAAATTCAGTGCGATTCGGCGGGGCCGGGCAAGTTCCGCGGCGGCGCCGGCGTGGTTAAGACGAGCACGTTGCGCGAAGCCGAGAATACGGTGCTCAGCTATATTTGTGACCGCGAGCGTGCCGTCGTCTGGGGCATCAAAGGTGGCCTGCCGTCCATGCCGCACGGCCTGTGGGTGAAACGCGCCGCGACCGGAGAGAAGGAATGGCTCGGCACCATATTCTCCGATGTCGATATTGAACCCGGCGATATGTTCAGCCGCCCGACCGCCGGCGGCGGCGGGCTTGGCGATCCGTTGGAGCGCGATCCGGCCGCGGTGATGCTCGACGTGGAAGACGATTACGTCTCGATCGAACGGGCCGAGATGGATTACGGCGCCGTGCTGAAAGTGATCGATAAGGATCTCGAGCAGTATGAGGTCGATGTCGAAGCTACCAAGGTGGCACGGCGTGAGAACGCCAGGGCGCGCCGCGGCTGGCTGAAGGAAGACCCGGTGAAAATCGCCGCGCGCTATGCCAAAGGCGAAATCAACAGTTTCGACTTGATTCGGCGCTATGGTGTGATCGTCGATTGGGGCACCGGTGAGCTGATGCCGAAATCGACCGCGCAGAACCGCACCTCGATGCAAAAGCGCAGCGCCGACCATTGGAACGACAACATCGCCGAACTCGGCGAAGCGGCGGAGTAACGCCGCGCCGAGACGGCCGGGGCGCCGATTTTAGGTTTTGGCTGCCGCGCTGCCGGCGCGGCGGCCGAACACGGCGCCGGCTGTTAACCCGGTGCCGCCGGGATAGTTGAAATAGAACAAGCCGCCGACCAGTTCGCCCGCCGCATAGAGGCCGGAGATCGGGTCCGCGGCAACATCGAGCACCCGCCCCCCACCGTCGATATGCAGGCCACCGAAGGTGAAGGTGATGCCGCAGGTGACGCCGTAGGCTTCATAGGGCGGGGTATCGAGCGGATTGGCCCAATTCGATTTGGCGACCGCCAGGCCGGCCGTGCCGCGGCCATCCTTGACGTTGGGATCGAACGGCACGTCCGTCTGCACGGCGGCATTAAATTCGCCGATCGTCTGCGCCAGACGCGCGCCGTCGACGCCTTCCATCTTGCCGGCTAGATCCTCGATGCTGTCCGCCGTCACGCGGGTGACTTCGCGAATGCGGTATTCATCGCGCAAGAGATGCGTCACCTTGGCATCGAAAATCTGCCAAGCGAACTGTCCCGGCTGGGCGAGAATCTCACGGCCATATTTGGCGTAGGTGTAGTTGCGGAAATCGGCGCCTTCATCGAGGAAGCGTTGGCCCCCCGCATTGACCATGATGCCGAACGGATAGCTGTGTTTTTGAAAACCGTCGCCGACCTCAAGATCGCCGTACGGCGGCGCGTTCATGTCCCAGCCGACCGCGTGGCAGCCCGACCAATTGCCGAACGGCTCAGCGCCGGCGGCGAGCGCCATCTGGATGCCGTCGCCCATATTGTGGCGCGAGCCGCGTACCTTGGCGAGATCCCAACCGGGGCCGAGATAGCGCGCGCGCATTTCTGCGTTGGCTTCAAAGCCGCCGCTCGCCAGCACCACCGCGCCGGCGGTGACTTCTAGCGTCTCGCCGCCGCGCAGAGTGGCGCGTACGCCTTCGACGCGGCCACCGCTCAGCATCAATTCGCGGGCGCGCGCCTCGTAAACGACGCGCACGCCGGCATGGCCTACGCTATCGAACAGCGCCTGTACCAGGCCGGGCCCGCCACCCCAGGTTTCGACCGCGAGGCCGCCCCAAAACTTGAATCGGCCATCCACCTTGAACGCCTGGCGGCCATAGCTTGGCTGGAAGCGCACGCCCTGGCAGCGCATCCATTCGAGCGTCGGCAGGCTTTGGCGGATCAGAATTTCGAGCAGATCGGGATCGGCGCGATGCTGCGTGATGCGCGCCATATCGTCGAAATATTCGTCGAAGGAATAGCTGCCGAAATCGGTGTTTTTAACGTCTTCGTCGCTGACATCGGGGACTAATTTGCGGACATCGGCCACACCGTCATAGACGGTGCGCATGGCGCCCGCCGTATAGGCGGAGTTGCCGCCGCGCTCACCTTCGGGTGCCGTCTCCAACACCACGACCTTGGCTCCGGCTTCAGCTGCCGCGAGGGCGGCGCAGAGAGCGGCGTTGCCGGCCCCGACGACAGCGACATCGGCGCTAAGTTTGTCCATGATTTTTAGCGGTTGGCTAGGCCGACGAGACAGGCGGCGAGCACTCGGGCGCCCGCGGCGAGATCGGACGCGCTGGCGTTTTCGGCTTCGTTGTGGCTGAGGCCATTTTCGCACGGCACGAAGATCATACCCGATGGGCACAACTCGGCGACATGCATGGCGTCATGCCCGGCGCCCGAGACCATGTCCATATTCGGAAGATCGAGCGCCTGGGCGCTGTCGCGCACCAGATCGATGACGCCGGGATCGAAGAGCACGGGCTCGGAATACATGATGCGCTCGACGGTCACCCGGCAGCCGCGCGCATGGGCCTCGCACACGGCTTTGATGCGCCCACCCAGTTCCACGAATGTCGCAAGAACGGGATGGCGAAAATCGACGGTAAAGAGGACATGGCTCGGCACTGTACTGGGCGCGCCAGGGCCGCACTCAAAGCGCCCGACGGTGAAGCGAACGGTGTCGCTTTCGTCGGCCATCAATTCTTCCAGCGCGGCGACAATCGAGACCGCCGATTTGAGCGCGTCCTTCCGACCCTTCAGGGGCGCGGTGCCGGCATGGGCCTCGACGCCAAACACTTCAACGCGATACCAACACAGGCCTTGCACGCCCGAGACCACGCCGATGGTGAGATCGTCATTCTCAAGGCGGGGGCCTTGCTCGATATGGGCTTCTACGTAACCGGCCATCGGAAACGGCATCGCCCGGTCGGCTATACCCGGTGTCGACTGAAGCGTCTCTTTCAGCGCTTCGGCCAGCACCACGCCCTCGGGATCGATGGCTGCCAGTGCGTCAGCAAGTGGATAATCGCCGGCGAACACGGCGGAGCCCATGGCGCCAGGCTGAAAGCGCCCGCCTTCCTCATTGCTCCAGGCGACCACTTCGATCGGGCGGCGCGTCTTGACGCCGGCGCGCTCGATTGCCTCCAGCGCCTCAAAGCCACCTACCACGCCATAGGCGCCGTCGAACTTGCCGCCTTTCGGCTGGCTATCGAGATGGCTGCCGGTCACCACCGGCGTCTCATCGGACGAGACACCGGCGCGACGTACATAAAGATTGCCTATTTCATCGCTGGCAGTGGTAAAGCCAAACTCACCGGCCCAATCGATGAGCAGTTTACGCGCCGCAATATCTTCGGGCGAAAACGCGGCGCGGTTGACGCCGCCGGCCAGCGTGGCGCCGAATTGTGCCATATCCATCATGCGGCGCCAGAGACGGGTTTCGTCGACCGCACCGGCCGCGGCCAGAGCGTGCTCGTCCACTTTGCTCATGGCGCGCTTAGCTCGGTGAGGCGCCGGCGATGCGGCCCGCCAGAACGCTTTGATGCCAACTGATCAATTTCCAAGTTTTGCCGTCATGATACCAGCTCGTGGTGAAGCCCATGAACCGCTGGCGAAATCCGGCATCGACCGGCTTGCCGCGGAAGGTCGAAAAGCCGCTGACATGGCCGGTGGTTTTGTTCCAAATCTTCGCCTCAGTTTCGCGCGGAATCCATTTGAAATGTTCCCACAGGGCGGGATTGCCGCCGAGGCCGGCATGGAAGCCGATATGATCGACAAACTCCGCCTTCGTCATGCGCCACGGAAAATCCTCATCGAGAACTTCCGACCGCGCGTCGAAGAAACCGTAAAACGTTTTGAGATCGCCCGAATTGAGAGCGCCGGCCCAATCGTTGAACGCGCTGTTCAGGCCGGTCTTCGAGGCTCCATATGCCATTTTTTATTCTCCCTATTGTTTGTCTAAGTTCGAGAGTAGCCGCCTGTACGTCCGAGGTCTATTGCGGAGCGGAGCGGTTTATTTGTTTGGTCTCTCAATCGCCGGGCGGTCGCGTCCGCTCTCTTGGCTGCCTCGTATTAACTCGGGCGCGTCTCTTTGTTTGTTCCCTCATGCGCCGGGCGGCCGCGTCCGCGGCCTTGGCTCGGGCGCGCTTGCCGGAATGCGAAGGGCATTCCGAGGGTGGTGCCGCTGGGAAGGGTCTTTGTGTATTCGCTCAATCGCTGTAGGGGTGGTGGGCGTGCCAATGTTCGGCGATTTCGCGGCGTCGGGCGAACCACACGCCGTCATGCTTCTGTAAGTGATCGAGAAAACGCAGGAGCGCACCGGCGCGTCCCGGGCGGCCGATCAGGCGGTTGTGCAGGCCGATCGACATCATCTTGGGATAATCCGCGCCCTCGGCGTAGAGGGTGTCGAAACTGTCGCGCAAATAGGCGAAGAAATCGCCGGCGGTGTAAACGCCGCCGGTGGCGAAGCGGAGATCATTGTTGTTGCGGCTATAGGGCACAACCAGATGGGGGCGACCGTGATCCGTATTCCAATAGGGCAGATCGTCGCTATAGCCGTCTGAATCGTAGAGGAAGCCGCCTTCCTCGACGATCAGGCGGCGCGTATGGATGCTGCGCCGGCCGCTGAACCAACCGACCGGCCGCTCGCCCACCGTGCTGGCGATGGCATCAATGCATTGCGAGACATGGGCGCGCTCGACATCTTCCGAGACATCGCGGTAATCGATCCAGCGATAGCCGTGCCCGGCCACTTCCCAACCGGCTTCTACCATTGCCGCGGCTGCTTCAGGCGTGCGCTCAAGCGCCATGCCGACGCCATAGACGGTGACCGGCACCTGCGCTTCGGTAAAGATGCGCCTGAGCCGCCAGAAGCCGACGCGGGCGCCATATTCGAACATGGATTCGGCGTTGAGATCGCGCCCGCCGACCACCGGCGGAACCTCGACCGGCCCGAGATCGCAGAGATAACGCTCGGACTGTGCATCGCCATGCAGGATGCTGCTCTCCGCGCCTTCCTCGTGATTGATGACGAAGGAGATGGCGATGCGCGCACCGTTCGGCCAATCGGCCTCGGGCGGCGTCGGGCCGTAGCCCATCATATCGCGTGGGTATTCGCTCATGCGCCCGCCTCCACTTTTGGTGGATGGATGGCTGGCGGGTGAGTGGCAATCCAGTGGGCGGCGATATCGCGGCGCCGCGTGATCCACACATCGTCATGCGCCGCGACATGATCCAAAAACCGCGCCAGGCCATTGATGCGGCCGGGCCGCCCAACGAGGCGGCAATGCAGGCCGACCGACATCATCTTCGACGTCTCGGCGCCCTCGGCATAGAGCAGGTCGAAGGCGTCGCGGATATAGTCGAAGAAATCCTCGCCGGTGAAGATGTTGTTGGTGGAAAAGCGCAGATCATTGTTGTCGAGGCTGTACGGCAGGATCAAATGCGGCCGGCCATGCTCATAATTCCAATAGGGCAGATCGTCGGCATAGGAATCTGAATCGTAGAGAAAGCCGCCCTCCTCCACCACAAGCCGGCGGGTGTTGGGACTGACGCGCCCGCAATACCAGCCAACCGGGCGTTCGCCGACGGTGTTTTCGACCGCCGCAATGGCGCGCTGGATTTGCTCGCGCTCTTCAGCCTCGGGCATATCGCCGTAATTGATCCAGCGGTAGGCGTGGCTGGCAACTTCCCAGCCGGCCTCAGCCATCGCCTTCGCGCCCTGGGGATTGCGCTCAAGCGCCATGCCGACACCGTAAACGGTGAGCGGGATTTGGCGCGACGTTAGCAGCCGGTGGATACGCCAGAAGCCGGCGCGCGAACCATACTCGAACATCGATTCGGTGTTGTAGGCACGCATGCCCACCAATGGCTCGATTTGCGCCGGGCCGATATCGGCAAGGAACTGCTCGGAGCCTGCATCGCCGTGCAGCACGGTGTTCTCGGCGCCCTCTTCATAGTTGAGCACCAGCGACAACGCGATGCGCGCGCCGCCCGGCCAATCGGCAGCAGGCGGTGTGGGGCCGTAGCCGAAGAGATCTCGTGGATATTCCGACGTCAATTTGTGTGCCTGTTAGGTATTTGCGTTGGACAGAGTGTCTTGGGGTTAGCCGGTAATTTCAAGTGGCGATGGCGGGGGCAAAATTCGCCGAAATCGATTGGCAGTCTAGAACCGGTCGCCCGCTGGTAGACAATTGAACCGGTTTGAAACAATATTGCGTCGGCGGTTCGGAAACTGAAATCGAGCTAGACGTGGGCCGCAAAAGAATCGTTGGGAGAGTCGGATGAAAACGCTCATGCGCAACAAACAATGGGCCGAAAAATACCCTGACCTGAGCACCGCGCCGGTGCCTGCCGAACCCTGCATCTCTCCGGAATATTACGAACTTGAACGCGACCGGGTGTTTCGCCGGACGTGGATCAATGTTTGCCAAATTGGTGACCTCCCGGGGCCCGGCGATTTCTTCGTACGCGACCTTGCCGTGTGCGACGCCTCGCTGTTGATTATGCGCGGCACGGACGGCGTGGTGCGTGGCTTTCACAATGTCTGTTCGCATCGTGGCAATGTTGTGGTGAGACGCGAACAGGGAGCCTGCGGCCCCGGCCTGTTTTGCCCGTTCCACAATTGGCAATATAACGACAAGGGTGAGCTTGTCGGCGTACCCGACGAAGAGAATTTTTTCGATCTCGATAAAAGCCAAAACGGCCTGACGCCGGTGAACACCGATGTGTGGCAGGGTTTTGTCTTCGTTCATCTCGATCCCGATCCGGCGGAGAGTCTTCGCGACTATCTCGGTGAGGTCGCAGACCAGCTCGAAGGCGCCCCGTTCGAAGAGATGCAGTTGATGCAAACTTACAAGGTCGAGGAGCGGACCAATTGGAAGATCGCGCTCGATGCGCAAAACGAGGTCTACCACCTGCCGTTTCAACACCCGCGCCTGGTCGGCCATACATTTCTGCTCAACGAGAATAAGCACACGCGAATTTTGGAGGCCAAGTTGTTTAAGCGCCACACCCTGTGGAGCTGCGAGCTCGTTCCCGATTACCAGCTTTCGCCGCTAGAAGCGCTGCTCGGCAAAATCGACACCAGCGCCGAAGGCACGCGTATTCCGCAGCTTGTCGGTGAATTCGATTTTTACGTGCTGTTTCCCAACACGGTCGTCATTCTGTTTCGCGGGCCCCTGGAAGACGGCATCGTGACGTATAATTTCTGGCCGCTCGCGGTGGACCGGACGATATGGGAAATCCGATACTATTTTCCGCCGGCGGTTAGCGCCGGACGGCGCATCGGCCAGGAGTTCTTCAAATGCCTGATCCGCGATGTACAGCAGGAAGATTCGGTCGCCCATGAAGCGCTCTATCGCGGCCTGCTCTCGCGCGCCAAGACGCATCTGCAGTTCCAGGACGAAGAAATCACGATCCGCTATTTTCACAAAGTGCTGGAAGACCATGTCGGCTTCTACGCAAACGCCTGAGAATACCCCATGACGACACAATCCTTACCCGCGCCGTTTGACGATCTCGAGTCGGTTATCGACTGGTCGTTGGAGCGCGAACGCGAACGCACCGAGAAGCGCGAAGCCAGCACGATGGATGAGGTGCGCGCGTTCTACGACGCGGTGTTTCCGCGCATGGAAGAGATCGTCAAACATCTCGACGGCTTTCCGTTCGATGCCTTGCCAGAGAAAGAGCATCGTCTGTTTCTCCTGACGCTGTCTGTGGTCGAGGTCTCCAACCTGGTGGAGCGCTACAAGCGGCGCGAGGCGATCACCGCCGTCTCGCCGCTCGACTACAGCTCCGTACAGTGACGCTATGAGCGGACAGGTGCATGGCAAAGTAGCGCTCGTCACCGGCGGCGGCTTGGGCATCGGACGGGCGGCGGCTCTCGCGCTGGCCCGCGAAGGTGCCAAGGTTGTCGTCGCGGATGTGGATGCGGAAAGCGGCAACCAAACCGTGCACGCCATCGAGGCAGCGGGCGGCGAGGCGCTGTTTGTCGAAGCAGACGTGTCGCAGTCAGAGGCGGTTGAAGACCTTGTGGCGCGTTGCGTCGGACGGTTTGGCCGGCTCGATTGCGGCGTCAACAACGCCGGAATTCAGGGCGAGTTGAACCCAACTGACTTATGCACCGAAGAGAATTGGAACCGCACGATCGCGGTTAATTTGACCGGCGTGTGGCTCTGCATGAAGTATGAAATCGCGCGCATGCGTGAACAGGGCTCCGGCGCGATCGTCAATGTGGCGTCGAATTTCGGATTAGTCGGCTCGCCCGGCATGCCGGCCTATTCGGCGGCCAAACATGGCGTTCTCGGCCTCACCAAGACGGCGGCGATAGAGTATGCCGCATCAGGCATTCGCGTGAACGCGGTGTGTCCCGGCCCGGTGCAAACCCCCTTGGTCGACAACATGCTCATCGCCCAGCCGGAGCTGGCGGATCAGATCATGCAATCGATTACCCAACGCGTGCCGGCCGGGCGGATCGGCAAGCCGGAAGAAATTGGCGAGGCGATCCTCTGGCTTTGCTCCGACGCGTCGCCTTTCGCCACCGGCATGGCGATGCCCGTGGACGGCGGCTTCGTCGCCCAGTGAGGCCATTTAGATAGCCGCCCCTCCCCGCGCCTTCAAATTGGAGAGAAATTCGCTCCGGGTTTTGGGGCCAAAGGTTTGAAAATGAGGATCGGGGTCTTCGCGGTAGGCTTCGCGGCGCTGGGCAATAGGATCGGTTTGGGCAGTTCGTAGAACTTCACCGAGTTCAACGCTGTAAACGGCAGCGGCATTCAGGCCAAAGATTTGCGCCCGAAGCTCCGGGGTGATTTTGGCGTAGCCGTATTTGTCTTGGTATTCGTTGGAAATCTGGAAGGTGCGCAGGGCTTGGATCTGGTCCTGCGGCGAGCCGTACCAGATGCAGTCAGAGCCGCAGAGGACGTTCTTTTCGCCGATATATTTTACCAGTTTGCCGATGATGTGGGCGGCGCTGTTGGGATCGCGCATGTTGTAGCGCCAGGTGCTGCCAAGCTCGGCATAGACGTTGGCATTGCGCGCCACGCCGTTGGCTTCAACCGAGCGGATCAGCTTGTCGACGCCTTCGCCGCTCGCCGGATCATACGGGCCCCCGGGCTGGCCGGGCACGAAGCCCGAGTGATAGACGAGAAAATTCACGTCCGGGAAGCGCTTGGCGACGATGCCGATGTCGCTGGCCAGGCTGTGCTCATAGGAATTCTGGCTGAACGGCAGGCCCTTATGGACGCAGATGTTACGCACGCCGAGCGCGCGCGCCTTCTCGATCAAGCGGATGCCGGTGTCTTCGTCGTGCAGGAAAAAGCCACGACCGTCTGGGCCCCATTGAGTGTAGCACTTCCACGCGGCGATGCCCCAGGTCTCGGCCAGTTCGTCCATGCCCTCAAGATCACCGTCTTGATTGGGGTTGGCGCGGCCATGCAGAAGCAGGCGGTGGCTGCCGTCTAATTGCTCGACAATGCGGCGCGTGGTGTCGGCTTCCTGGATGGTGAGCAGTTCCTTCTCGCGCCGCGAGGGAATGAATGAAAGCACAATCATGTCGGTATCGGAATCGAGGAAGATGTCCTTGATGAATTTGTCCGAATCGCCGAGGCCGGTGCGCCCGATACCATGCTCGCCTACAAAGTGACCCTGAACGTCGAACACGAACTCCGTGCCCGCCAGCCCTGCTGCGGCCTCGTCTGCATCGAGTGCGGCGGTGCTGTCGAGCTCGAAGAAGCCGCCGTTTCGACCGGCCGCCGCGTTGGCCGCGTTGAAAGCGAGCAAGGTGCTGGCCGCGCCACAAGCTGAGACCATGAAGGCGCGGCGACTGAGGCCGAGCCGCCGAGCATTTTCGCTCGCCCGCTGTTGTGCCAACGCGTTGGCGCGCCGATTGACGGCATCGAGCGGGACAGGTCTGAACTCGCCGTTGCTGGTGCTATCAATTTTCACTGGCAGGCGGGTGCGGTCGGGATCGTTCATTTCTGCCATGGCCGGTCCTTATCGCTCGCCCAATTCTCGCCGGTTTTAATTGTCTCAAGCGGAGCTCGACCCCGCGACGCGTTCATGTCCGCACAGGCAAGCTGGAGACAAACTGTAGTGACCAATCGACCCATTTCGCCACCTCCTTCGGCTTGGCAGCGACTTCCGGCGCAACGAACACCATTCCCTTGATCGGCTTTCCAGTGAAATCCATGGGCCGGGCGTGACGCTCTTTCAAGCAGGCGGCGTAGCGCTCGGGGCCGACGCGAAACATCAGATCGTTGGCGATTGCGCCGCAGCACATATGCCCTGCCACCATAAGGGTGAGGCCACCGAACATCTTCTTTTCCACGACATCCGTGCGCCGGGCAAGAGCGGCGCGCAACGCTGCGGTCAATTTCTCGTCAGCTGCCATCTAGAGCGCCGGGCGGGCATCCTTCCACGGTCGCGCGCGCTCGAAAGCGGCGGCGGCGCGGAAGACGCGGAGATCATCGAAGCTGCGGGCGGCGATTTGCAGGCCGATCGGCACGCCCGTCTCGGGGCAAAAACCGTTCGGCACCGAGATCACCGGGCACTGGCTGACCATGTTGAACGGGTAGCACAGGTTCCAGCCCAAATAAGCCTCGGTCGGCTTGCCGTTGATCTCGAAATCGGGGTCGGCCAGATTGTGCTCCGCCTTGACCGACGGCACCGAGAGCGCGGGGCAGATCATGACGTCACAGCTGTCGAGGATCGGCGCCAGGGCCTGGTACATCTGGCCGCGCACCAGATTGCATTGATATTGCGTCGCCGCCGTGTGGCCGGCGCCATTCTCGACGATTCCGGCCATATAGGGATCCATTAGGTCGCGCCATTCGGGCAGATATTGCGCCAACGTAGTCGCCGCCATGCCCTCCCAATATTGCAGATAGGGGTCGTGAATTTCGTAGCTCCAATCGAGCGCCACCTCTTCTACTTCACAGCCCATGGCGCGGAATAATTCGGCCGCTTCCAGCGTTTTGTCGCACACTTCGGGTGCTATTTCGAAAAAGCCGAGATCCATCGAGAGAGCAATTTTCCAACCTTTAATGCCGTCGAGAGCCTCCGGGATGACGAGGTCCTCGCGCAGCGAACAGATATCGTCGGGATGGGCGCCCGACATGGCATTTTGCATCAATGCCGCGTCGCCGACGCTGCGCGTCATCGGCCCGTAATGCAGCAGGCTTTCGAACGGGTGGTCGCGGTCGAGTGGGTTGCGCCCGAATGGCGGCTTATAGCCGACAATGCCGCAGGCCGAAGCCGGCATGCGCACCGAACCGCCGGCATCGGTGCCATCGGCGAGGAAGGTCATGCCGGCGGCGAGCGCAGCACCTGCCCCGCCCGAAGAGCCGCCCGGCGTATAGTCCAAATTCCACGGGTTGCGCGTGACCCCCCACAGCGGTGAGTGGGTGGCCGGCGAATGGGCGAATTCCGGCGTTGTTGTGCGGCAATGCATGATGGCGCCGGCGTCGAGCAGGCGGGCGACGGTGGGCGCGGTGCGCTCCGGGCGGTTGTGTTCGAAAATCTTCGAGCCGAGGGTGGTGATCTCGCCGGCGACGGCGTGAAAATCCTTGACCCCAAGCGGCAGGCCCTCAAGGGCGCGCGCCTCGCCTTTGGCATATCTCGTCTCGGCGGCCTTCGCTTGCTCCAGGGCGCGCTCGAAAAACGTATAGGTGAACGCGTTTAGTTGAGGATTTACGGCTTCACAGCGCGCCACGACGGCTTGCATCAATTCGACCGGGGACAGCGTCTTGGCGCGGAACCGGGCCAAGGCTTCGCCGGCGCTCAGATAGCATAGGTCGTGCTCGGACATCACACCCACTCCCCAATTCGATCGCTTCTTCCACGCTTCTTTTATACTTCTTACTGGGCGAAATATGCGTTACCTTGCCCGTCTTACAGGGCAAAATATGCGTTACCTTGCCCGCCCCCGGCAAGAGGAGCAGGAACCATGGCAGTCGATAAAGAGGTGCGCGCGGCGCTGGATACGATATTCGCCGCCGATTCGGGCCTTTACCAAAAGCGCGGCTGGAACCAGCGCAGCGGCTTTGGCGAGCGCCCAGCCATTCTCAACATCGACCTCGCCAATGCCTGGACTCGGCCGGGCTACCGGTTTTCGTGCAACGACATGGATGATCAGATTATCCCCGGCGTGCAGCGCCTCAACGAGTTGGCGCGGGCCAAGCAGGTGCCGATCATCTACACCACCACGGCATTTTGCAGCCGCTTCGACATGGGCGCCTTTCCGCTCAAAACGCCGTTCGAGGATCTGATGATTGGCACCCCGGCCACCGAAATCGATTCGCGCATCGCGCCGGAAGACGGCACCGACACGGTGATCGTGAAAAAACGCCCGAGCGCCTTCGCCGGCACTCATTTGGCTGGAATTCTGCGCGCCGGGCGCATCGACACGCTGATCTGCACCGGCGTCACCATGGCGGGCTGCGTGCGGCATACGGTCGAGGACGCCCTCGGAGAGGGGTTTCGCAGCGTGGTGGTGCGGGAATGTGTCGGCGACCGGGTGCCCGCCGCGGTCGAGTGGAATCTGTTCGATCTCGACATGAAATACTGCGATGTCGAGCCTTTGGAACGGGTGCTGGGCTACCTCAATTCGCTTGAACCCTTTGCTAATCTGTGAATTGGTAATCCCGAACGTCAAGCATTTTTTTTGGCTTGCTTAAAATAAACCTTCATGTCGTTCTGGATATTTGGTTTCGAATGATACAGGATAGCCGGCATTAATGTGCTGGCCTGTGCGCACTGCGGTGAATGCTGCGACTCGTTTCCTGGGCAGTACCTTGAAACACCGCCGCCTTGTCTTCGGATTGGGTGGAATTAACGCAACCAATCTATGGGAGGCTTCAGATGCAGTGGTACAATCGTAACAAACAGACCAAGAAACAGAAATTCGACGAGGAAATGAAAGCCACAGGCGGGCTGAATATCCTCAACCCGACGCGGCGCGGTTTCATGTCAACCGCCGGCTCTGTGGCGATTGGCGCCATGGGCGTGGCAGGCGCCAATACATTGGTCGCGCTCAACAATGGCGCCAAGGCCAATGGCGAGCCGATTCCGGTCGGCGCGATGTTGCCGTTTACCGGCTGGGGCGCGGACGATGCGCGCAACTTCCAATTTGGTATCGAGTTGGCCATCGAAGAAATTAATGAATATGGCGGTATCCTGGGCCGTCCGCTCGAATTGCATATCGAAGACACCAAAGGAATCACCGCCGAGACCGTGACATCAGCGGCGCGCCGCCTAATTGACCGTCATAATGTTCATGCGATTATTAATGGCTACAATACCACTTCCGTGCGAGCTGAATACGACACGGTCGCGGATGCGGGCATTCCTTACCTGCATGATAATACCCAGTATGGCCATCAAATTGCAGTACGCGACAATCCTGACCGTTATTACTGCATCTTCCAGGACGACCCGTCAGAATACTACTATGGCCCTGGCCTGATCTACTTCCTGGACGAATTGGAGCGCACCGGTAAATGGAAACGCCCGAACAACAAGATCGCGCTGTTCTCGGGCAGCATCGACTATGCAACTACCATCGCCGGCGGCATCCGTGATACGGCGCCCCTCTTCGGTTGGGACCTCGTGATCGATGATGTGGTCACACAGCCGGTTGATGACTGGGGACCCTCGTTGGTGAAATCACGCGCCGAAGCTCCGGCCCTGATTGCCGCCACCCATGGTTTCCCGTCTGATCAGACCGGTCTGGTAACCGGCTTTGCGGAGGCGCCAACGCAGAGCTTGCTCTATGTGCAGTATGCCTTGCAGCTCCGTGCCTTCCTCGACATCGTCAAGGAAACCGGACATGGCGTGTTCTGCTCGACCACGATTGGCGCTTTGCAGGATGAAATTGGCCTCGCCTTCTACAAGAAGACACGGGATCGTTATGGAGCCGATGCGGCCCCAAGCGTCGCCGGCCAGGTCTATGATTCCTACTTCACTTGGGCTATCGCAGCAGCCCGCGCAGGCGGCACTGGCGTACCCTATGACGGCATCGAGCAAAATAAGAAGGTCTGTCACTTCCTGCGCGAGCAGATTTATCGTGGCGTCGTCGGCACCATCAAATATATGTGGGGCCAAGCGGCTGTGCCGTATCCGGCGGAGACCAACGATACCTCGCTCGGCATGCCTACATTGGTCATGCAGTGCCAGGACTGGACCAAGGACGTCGTCTTTGTGGCGCCAGAGCCTTATGACAGCGCCGAATGGATGAACCCGCCTTGGCTTAAATAATCTAGGGACAGGGACGAAAGAGAAGTCAGAGCTACCAACTGACCAATGTCTAATGGTGACACTCAACCGTTGCTGGCCTGCCGAAATGTTTTTAAATATTTCGGCGGGTTAGCGGCGGTTAATGATTTCGATCTGAATGTTTATCCGGGCGATGTAGTTGGCATCGGCGGCCCCAACGGGGCCGGGAAAACTACGTTTCTCGACGTGATTTCAGGGATCAATCCGGCCACAAGCGGCAGTATTGCGCTTGACGGAGTTCCGATCGCGAATAAGAAACCCGATGCTATTTGCCATCTCGGCATATCGCGCACCTTTCAGCTCAATGCCGGCTTCGAATCGATGTCGATTCGCGAAAACACGCTGGTCGGCGCCTCCTTCGGGCTCGGCGACAAGGGCTGGTTTCCGCGCATGACCTACACAAAATTAATGCATGAGCGAGTGGACCGGGCGCTGGAGTTATGCCGCCTGCAAGACCATGCCGATCTTATCGTGCGCGACCTGCCGGTGTTGGACCGGAAATTATTGATGATGGCGGGCGCGCTAGCGACCGAGCCCAAATTACTCCTTATCGACGAACCGGTGGGTGGCCTCAATCCACATGAAGTCGACGATGTCATGGTTATCGTCGAAGGCCTGATTGCCGAAGGCGTCACCATCATTTTGATCGAACATGTGATGCGCTTTCTTCTGCAACTCTCAAAACGCGTGGTGATCATGCATCACGGCGAGAAAATTTATGAGGGTGACAGCACCGACCTGCTGAGCGACCGCAAGGTGGTGGAAGTTTACCTTGGTGAAGGCACCGCTGACCGCTTGCAGAACATGATGGCTGAAAGGGCGGCAAATGTCTGACGCGCTGCTCAGCATCCAAGGCGTGTTTGCCGGCTATGAGGGGCAGAGCGTCCTCAACGATATCAGCTTCGACGTGCCGGAAGGCTCGCTGATCACCCTGTTGGGGCCGAACGGCCACGGCAAGACGACGGTGCTGCGCTGCATTTCGGGGCTGGTCAAACCGACCAAGGGCCTAATTCAGTTCGACGGCAAGCGCATCGACGGCCTGGATGCGGAACGGATTGTGGCGCGCGGCGTGGTGATGATCCCGCAGGGCGACATGCTGTTTCCCGAAATGTCGGTGTATGACAATTTGCGCATGGGCGCCTATCTGAAACATGCAAACGCCGCGTTTGAGCAAAAAGTAGAAGAAATCTACACCCTGCTGCCGCGCCTCAAAGAGCGCACGTCGCAGATGGCGCGCACGCTTTCGGGCGGTGAACGGCGCATGCTGGCGATCGGCCGCGGCTTGCTCTCGGGCGGACGAATACTCATGTTGGACGAGCCGTCGCTGGGCCTCGCGCCCATCGTCATCGATCAAATTTACGAAATTATCATAGACCTCAAAGCGCAGGGCCGGACGATCCTTCTGGTCGAGGAAAACGCCAGCCGCATCATCGATCTGGCAGAACGTATTCATCTTGTCGACACCGGCACCATCGTGTGGGATGGCGGCGGCAAGGAATTGCAATCGAACCCGCAAGTTCTCGAAACCTATCTCGGCGGTTGATGATGAACGCGAACGCCCGACAGGCAGCGAAGCAAAACTGAGCGCATGGATTATTTCGTCCAAATATTGGTGAGTGGTTTCACCTTCAGCGCCATGTACGCCTTGGCGGCGGTCGGCTTGGTACTGGTGTGGGGCGCCTTCAACATGCTCAACATGGGCCACGGCATCATCATGACGCTGGGCGCCTATTTCGCGCTGATGTGGGCCGAATTATTTGGCTTTCCGCTCGTGCTCGCGGCACCTTTTGCCATGCTGTGCGGCGGCATCATTGGCGCCATAGTGTATTTCATTTCCGCGCACTGGATGATCAAGCAGCGCGATTTCGAGACCACCATCATTATTGCTACATTCGGCCTCGGCATGGCGATGGAAGCCGGCCTCCTCAAGCTCCTGCGCGAGCTTTTTCATACCTCGCCCTACGCCCAGCCGCTCTCGATGGGCGCTGATTCCTTCCTCGTCGCGACCGTGCCGGTGAGCTATCAGCGCATCATCATCTGGGGCAGCGCGCTGTTCCTGATCTTGCTGCTCGGGTTGTTCCTCAGGGGGACGAAATTCGGCCGCGCCATCCGCGCCGTGGCGCAGGACCGCGACGCGGCGCGCCTGATGGGCGTGCAGGTCAGGAACGTTTATATCACCGTTCTCGCGCTCGCCAGCGCGCTTGCTGGCGTGTCCGGTATCATGCTGAGTTCGTTCAAGGAAATTCATCCGCTGATGGGCGGCGCCTTGATGCTGAAAGCCTTTATCGTGATCGTGCTGGCCGGTCTCGGCAATCTCACGGGCTCGCTCTACGCGGCGCTCCTGATCGGTATGGTGGAGGCTACCGTCAAGGTTCTGATCGCCGATAAATACGGCTTCACGGCCATCTTAATTTTGGTCATTCTGGCGCTTATCTGGAAGCCGGCCGGCATTTTCGGGCGCTCTACGGTAGCAAGGCAATGAACAGGGCAAAGCCGTGAAGTATCGCGATTTCATCATTTTCGGCGTCCTGATAGCGATTGCGATTGCCTATCCCTGGCTCAATCCGCCGCGCTACCTGCTCGCCACGGCGTTGATCCTTTATTGCTACGCCACCGTGGTTAGCCAATGGAACTTGGTGTTCGGCCTGGCCGGAATCTTCTCCCTCGCCCAGGTCGCGATTTTTGCGTTCGGCGCTTATTCCACGGCACTGCTCGGGCGTTATTTGGAGTGGAACCTGTGGTATGCCTTCCCGGTTGCGGGCGTCGGCGGGATTTTACTCAGTATTCTGATCGGCCTTGCCTGCCTGCGCTTGCGCGGCATTTATGTCGCATTGCTCACACTAGCCGTCTCGCAGATGTTGTTTGTCCTTATCCAAACGGATTCTGTCTGCAGCCCGCTTAACCAAGTCAAGGACCCCAGAAATTGCATCGCCTTCACCGGCGGCTCGCAAGGGCTGGGTGAATTCGGTTCCTTCGGTTGGCGCGCCGTGCTCGGCGGGCGGGACTGGATGATAGGCGATTATTACTCCATGCTAACTCTCCTCGTGATCGGCCTGATCGTCACCTACCTAATTACGAAAAGTCGCATGGGGTTGGCCTTCCGGGCGCTCCGCGACAATGAGGAATTGGCCCGCTCGCGCGGCATCAGCCAGTATAAATATCAGCTTCTGGTATTTGCCCTTTCGGCTTTCCTGACCTCCGTCGCGGGCGGCTTTTACGCCGCGCATTTCGGCGCTGTCGGCATCAATTTGTTCGGCTTCCCGCTGTTGCTGTTCCTCATCTCGATGCTAGTGGTGGGCGGTATCGGGCGGCTGTGGGGACCGATCCTCGGCGCTGCCCTGCTGATGATGGCTGACGAAGTCTTCAAGGAAGTCTCGGATTGGCGCAATATCGGGCTTGGCGTGGTCGTACTGCTATTCATGATCTTCTTGCCCGAAGGGCTGGCAGGCGGCATCGAGAAGGTGTCCAAACTTGTGCTCAGGGTATACCGCGGCGGACGAACCGCCTGATGGCTGCGCTCGCCCCGAATTTCAAATCAGCCTGACGCAACGCTCTTTTCTCCAAGCCGGTTTGGCGGCATCATGGCTGCGGTGGTTTGGCCAATTGCGCCGGAGAGAATAATGCGAGCCGGAAACATCCAATTGCGCCGATTTTTAGCGTCGTTTCTTGCCGCCACCCTGTTGGCGGCGGGCGACGCTGCGGCGTTCGATTACGATTACGAGGCAGTCGAGCCGCGCTTTGAGAATGTTGCGCTCGACGCCGGCGTCGAACATGTCTATGGCGGCTCGTGGGAACATTTCACCGGCGGCGGGGTCGCCGCATTCGATTGCGACCGCGACGGCGATGCCGATCTGTTTTTTGCCGGCGGCGCCAATCCGGCGCAATTGTTCCGCAACGACAGCAGCAAAGACCTTGGCCTGGCCTTTGCCGCGCTCGGTGACGCGGCGCCGCATGATAGCGGCGCAACCGGCGCCTATCCGCTCGATGTCGATGGCGACGGCCATATGGATCTGGTCGTCCTCAGAATTGGCGCCAACCGGCTCTACCGCGGCCTCGGCGCGTGCCGCTTTGAAGCCGCCCAGAATCGCTTCAATTTTGACGGCGGCGCGGAATGGACAACCGCCTTCAGCGCGACCTGGGAAAGCGGCAACCGCTTTCCGACATTCGCCTTCGGCAACTATGTCAACCGCCAGGTCTGGGCGGCCATCCACACGGCGTTTGGCGCCGACGATAAAAACCGCAAAAGCGGCCTCAACACCTGCCTCGACAATTATCTGCTGCGCCCGGCCGGGCCTGCGGCGCAGCATTTTGCGGCGCCGATCACTCTCACGCCCGGCTTTTGCGCGCTCTCGATTCTGTTTTCCGACTGGGACCGTTCGGGCAAACGCGATCTTAGAATCAGCAATGACCAATATTATTATTTGCAGCCGGGCGAAGAGCAGCTCTGGCATCTGGCTCCGGAACCCGCGCTTTACAGCCCTGAGGAGGGCTGGCAGGCGGTTAATATCTGGGGCATGGGAATCGCCAGCCATGATGTGACCGGTGACGGCTATCCAGACTATTTCCTCACCAGCATGATGGCCAACAAACTGGTGACGCTGGGCGACGGTCCGACGGCTGGGCCGCGTTATGTCGACATGGCGGGGCCGGCCGGCGTGATGGCGCCGTACCCCTATGCCGGGCGCGATCAGGACAAGGCGTCGACCGCCTGGCACGCCCAGTTCGCCGATCTCAACAATGACGGCCTGGTGGATCTGTTCATCGCCAAGGGCAATGTCGATCAGATGGAAGAAGGCGCCATCGAGGACCCCAACAATCTATTGCTCGGCCAGGAAAACGGCGGTTTCCGCGAAGTCGGGTTGCGCGCCGGTGTCGACAATATGGCGCGCAGCCGGGGCGCGGCAGTGGTCGATCTCGACCTCGACGGGCGGCTCGATATCGTTGTCGTCAACCGCAGCGCCAATGTCGAAATTTTATACAATCGCACCGATGACAGCGGCGGCTGGATACAGATCGCGCTTCGCCAGGACGGCGGCAACCGGGGCGCCGTCGGCGCCTGGATCGAAGTGCGCGCCGAAGATGAAATGTGGCGCAAGGAAGTCGTCATCGGCGGCGGCCACGCCAGCGGCCAAGCCGGGTGGCATCATTTCGGCCTCGGCGGCGAACGCGATGCCGAAATCCGCGTGCAATGGCCGGACGGCAGTTGGAGCGGCTGGCAGGCCGCCGGCAGCAATCGCTTCGTCACCGTGACCCGCGACGGCCTGGCAGTTTCCATCGCTTTTGGGCGCGACAGCGCCCGTTAGAAGCGCGCTGGGGTCCTGCGACGCGGCGCTCTCACCCATGGCGGCGGGGCTTTGCGTTCAAACGATCATTTGTTAGGCTCAGCGGTTGGATTCAACCGAGACCAAGGCGGCACGCATGGCGGCCACAGGCAAGCGGCGCAAGCAACAGCGCGGCAAGGATAATCGCCGCGAGCAGATATTGGATGCGGCGGCCCACTGTTTCAGCCGCGCCGGCTATGAGGGCACTTCGGTGCGCGATATTTCCACCGCCGCCGGGATTTTACCCGGCTCTATGTATTATCATTTCGCGTCGAAGGAAGAAGTGCTCGGTGCCGTCCATGACGAGGGCTTGCGCAAGGTAAAAACCAAGGTCGTCGAGGCGATCGCGCGAGAGACAGAACCCTGGGCGCGCCTCGAAGCGGCCTGCACCGCGCATCTCGAAGCGCTGCATGCGGCCAAGGAATATGGCAGCGTCATCGCCACTGAATTTCCCAACCGCCACTCGAATGAATTGCGAGCCCGCATGATCGCGGCACGCGACGAATATGAGAATATGTTTAGGGACCTGGTGGACGCGGTGCCGCTCCGCCCCGGCGCGAGCCACAAATATTTGCGCCTTTCCCTAATCGGCGCGATGGCCTGGTCGCTGGTTTGGTACAAGCCCGGCGGCGATGATGTCGGAGAGATCACCAAACAGATCATTTATCTTTTTCGGAGTGCCGGAGAGAGCTGACTAAGCCCTCTTCCCCGGGGGGAAGAGGGGTTGGAGAGAAGGGACGCACCAAGCGCGTAAGCGCTCTTTTTGTTTCTTCCCTCAATCGCCGGGCGGGGGCATCCGCCCCCTTGGCTTACCTCGTATTAACTCGGGCGCGCGGTCGCGCTTGCCAGAATGCGTAGAGCATTCCGGTTGGTGGTGCCGTCTTGATGAATTTTAATGGCGTCTTCAGGGATCCATCAGTCCGACTTTGTCGGCGACAATCTTGATGATCACCCGCTGCTCGCCTTCCTGACGGAAGGGGTACGTGTCGACGCCCATATATTTTTTCGCCAACGAATCGATATGCGCATCAGCGCCATCATGCACCAACTCGGTGACATGGCCCTGGATCATCGCCTGCTGATAGGGATTCTCGGCATTGTGCACGGCGATCGCGACGCGTGCATCGCGGCGCACATTGTTGGGTTTGATCCGGCCCTCGGAGGTATTGAAGAGGATAATGTCACCATCCACATCGACCCACACCACGCTCGCTTGCGGCGCACCGCTCGGCATCAAGGTGGCGATGGTGGCAAAATTCTTTCCCGCAAGCAGTTGTTTTGCTAAATCCGGCAATTCCATAGTTGCTCTCCCTCGTATGGACGGCAGACCACCCGCCGTTTGGCGAAGGCTACCATCCCACTCACATTGGGGTCCATTCGAACTTCGCAAGGGCTTGGCAGAGACGCTGGAGCCGGGTTTGGCGGAATAGCCGCATGGTCGGATACCACGGGCTGTCGTCCCGCGCGAGCTGCCAGCGCCATTCCGGCGCGAACGGCAGGAGGAGCCAAACCGGGCGACCCAGAGCGCCGGCCAGATGCGCCAGCGCGGTATCGACGGTAACGAGCAGGTCCATTTGTTGGGCGGCGAAAGCCGTATCGGAGAAGTCACCCAAGTACGGCGCGAGATCGGCGGCCAAGGGCACTTGGCTGAGCGCCATGCGCGAGGCGTTCTTTTGCAGATTGAATAACGCGACATCGGAATTGTCCGCCAAGCAGGCAAAATAAGCTGGGTCGCAGGAGCGGTTGCGATCATTCTCATGCCCAGGATTGCCGGCCCAGACGATGCCTATTTTTTCCGCCCTGGTGCCTGCTCCAGGGCATTCTCAAGCGCGGCGCCGGCACTTTTGGGAGCGGCCAGATAAGGTGTTTCGGCGGGAATCGTATCGGCCCGGGTCGCCAACAGGCCGGGCAGGCTCATCAGTGGCGCATGCAGATCGAACGGCGGCAGCGGCGCGCCGCGCGCTACGACCTCGGAGACCCCGGCACAGCTCCCCACCAAGCTGGCGAGCGGCGCTGGACACTCGACCACCACCGTGGCGCCTCGCGCCACCACCAGCGGTGCGTAGCGAATGAACTGCAAGCAATCACCCAGGCCCTGTTCGGCATGGAGCAATAATGTGCGCCGATCGGCCGGCGTGCCATCCCAAAGCGGCGCAGAAAATTTGCGTGGCGTCATTGTCGTCGCCCGCCAGCGCCACTCATAGGCTGGCCAGCCGCGTTCAAAATCGCCGCTCAACAGGAGAGCCAACGCGCGATTCCAATGGGCATCCGCATAATCGCCATCGCATGCGATCGCCGCTTCGAAAGCGGCCAACGCTTCCGCGGTGCGGCCGAGATCGCGCAGGGCAACGCCCAGATTAGTGCGCGCGCGGATGTGTCCGGGATCAAGCGCGACGGCACGGCCAAGAGCCTCCACGGCGTCGTCCAGCGCACCGGTTTCGCGCAAGGTGTTGCCAAAATTGAAATGCACTTCGGCGGCGCTCGGATTAACCGCCAGCGCGCGGCGGAATCGAATCAGTGCGGCCGCGGGCCGACCCAAATCTTTCAGCGCCAAGCCTTGGTTAGAATGGGCGGCGATATCGCCGGGCGCAAGCAGGGCGGCATGTTCATAGGCGTCGAGCGCCGCCTCCGCGGCGCCGGCGGCGCGCAACACATTGCCGAGATTAAGGCCGACCCGGGCTGGAGCGCGATCGCCCGCTCCAGCGCATCCAGTGCTTCGCCGAGCTTGCCCAACGATTTGAGGGCTGCCACCAGATTGACATACAGCTCCGCCATGTCGGGGCGAAGGGCGAGCGCGCGGCGCCCCGCGGCGGCCGCCTCTTCGGCGCGGCCGAGAGCCTGCAGCGCTATGCTCAAATTGGCCCACGCATCGACATGCGCCGGGACGTCGGCGACGACTCCGCGATATCCAACTACTGCTTCATCGAGCGCACCGCTCAAATGAGCATCGAACGCCAGCTGAAACCCAACGTTCGCGTGCGGCCCGGATAAGGCGTTATCAGCTAATCTCTGAATGATGGTTGCCGCGCCCATGCTAGCGCTACACGGTTAACAAACCTTCAGGATGGGGCAGTCGGGCGAGAGCCAAGCTGCACAATCTGTTGACGCGGCTCGTAACCGCCAGATACTCTGATTTCAAGTAAATTCAAATTTGATTCTGGGGGAGTAGGCTCGATGAAAGCATCCGATCTTTTTGTAAAATGTCTCGAGAAAGAAG
>Ga0114996_10000228_pt1 | contig 77780 bp, 69 predicted proteins | sample ArcticOcean_MG_C_4_FD_87039 | JGI IMG/M metagenome (GOLD analysis project Ga0114996, IMG submission 87039) | Marine microbial communities from western Arctic Ocean - ArcticOcean_MG_CB4_134 | ecosystem: Environmental > Aquatic > Marine > Oceanic | place: Arctic Ocean: Canada Basin | collected...
TGTCATCACAGGTCACAGACGCGACCGGATCGCAGGAACCGGACTGGCATTCGCTGGCTGTGGTGCACTTCAAACCGTCGTCGCAAGTCGTTCCATCCAAATAGGTGGACCAAGAGTTGGGGACGAGAGGGAGGCACGCTTGACAGGGATCGTTTGGATTGACGTCCCCATTGTCATAGCACGTGCTATCGATCAAGCACGAGTCCGAGGCCAGTGTAAACACGCATTCGCCGGTGGCGGGCCCGCAACTGTCGCTCGTGCACGTCTTGCCGTCGTTGCACGAGTATGGGTTGCCGCCCACACAGGCTCCACTGCCACAGTGGTCGCTGTCGGTGCAATTGATGCCATCATCGCACGCCGTCGAGCCCGGTTTGTTGGACCAGGACTTGGGGTTGCTGTGCTTACACCACTGACATTCATTGTTGCTGTTCGTGGCGTTCTGGTTGTAGCAAACACCATCGATCAAGCAGGTGCCGTTGTTGACCTGCTGGGTGCAGGTGCCATCGCCGTTGAAAACCAACTTGGTGCAGTTCAAATTGTCGTCTTCACAAGTGAAGGTCTCTCCCTTGCACTTGGAATTGTCACCACCCGTACATTTGTCATTCTGGGTCTGTAGGTCGTCATCGTCGCAGGCGACCGTGCCTGGTTTTCCAGTAACGTCGCATTCCAGGCCCGATTGGTCCCCTTTGCACACCATCTGCCCTATATTCTCGCACTCGCCCACTCCGCGCTTGCACACATTGCCCTTGGCCGAATAAGTCTCATCCGTCGTGCCATCACAGTCGTTGTCTAGGCCGTCGCACCAATTGCCAAACCCAGTGTCTTCAATGGGCGTATAAATGAGATTCCCCGGCGAATTGACGTCGGTGTACACACATTCCCAGTCGTCGTCGTCCGCGTCGATATTGCCCAAACATGTCGCGGCCGCCAACTGAGCACAAACACCGTCTTTGTCGCAGATGTCCGGGGGTTGAACGCTCGCATCCTCCTGATCGGTCAAGCCATCGCAGTCATTGTCTCTGCCATCACAACTGCTTTCGGGTGCCTCATAGTGGGGGTTGTTGGTCGTGTAATTGCAGGTGTATTTCCCTTGGGAACAGACCGCAATCACGGTGTTTGGATTGCATACGCCCTTGGTCAGATTGCACGTGCAATCGCTCGATTGGGAGTTCAACCCGTCGTCCGTCTGCCCATCGCAATCGTTGTCCACATTGTCGCATGTTTCCTCGGTGGAGCCAGACTCGGTGCTACACACAATGGCTCCCAGGCCACTGCATTGGGTCGTCCCGTTGACACACGCGCCAACACCGCATGATTTCCCGGCCCCCTGGACTGTGCTGCCGTTGAGCAACGTGACAGTGAAGTCCTCATCGGCTGTGCCATTACAGTCGTTGTCCAGACCGTCACAAGAAGTCTCCTTGCTGGCCTGGTAATCGACGCTGTGTGCCTGGTACACCGGATTTTCGCACGGAGTCCATTTGCCGGATTTGCATAAAACAGCCGGTTTTGTACTGCCGAGACAAACACCGCTTTGGTTGGAGCAGTTCGTCAAATCGTTGGTGACCAGATCGCCACCATCGGCCGCATCCGCCAGACCGTCACAGTCGTTGTCCAGGCCGTCGCAGGTTTCAAGTGTTTGTATGGACTCAGAAGGACATTCGATGCCTTGTCCTGAACCATTGCACTGCGTCGTACCGTTGGCACACACACCGACACCGCACGCTTTGTTGGCGCCTTCCACCTGCGACCCGTCCAACAACGTCAGGAGGAAATCCTCGTCGATGGTCCCATCGCAGTCGTTGTCCAGCCCATCGCATAGGGTCTCGGAGCCTGCTTCATAGAGCCCTTCACTCTGACTGCTGTAGTTTGCTGTCGCACACGCTTCCCACTGTCCACCATTGCATAACCACACGGGCTTCGTGCTGCCTTTGCATACCCCCGCGGAGAGCTCACAAGACGTCATATCGTTGGCCAAGAGATCGGCCGGATCCACACCGTCGGTTTTGCCGTCGCAGTCATCGTCCCACCCATTACAGACCTCTTTCTTGATGGTCTCGGCGTCTTCCGTTGAACAGACAATCCCATCCGAAAAGGCATTGCACTCGGTGGTTCCGCCCGCGCAGACACCCACACCACAGGACTCATCAATGCCACCGGTCACCGTCGTACCGTCCAACAATTCCAGACTGAAGTCCTCATCGAGGTCTCCATCGCAGTCTTGGTCGATGCCATCACAGAGTTCCTCCGTCATCGGAGGCTCATAGTAGTCAACGCATTGCAGCCCCGGGGTAATGGTGTCGCTGGAGGTCACCACACACACGAAGGTGCCGTAGTTCTCTTGGAGCGCACACACACCGGTGTTGAGTTTGTTGGGATTGTTGCAAAGAACCCATCCATTGGTGTTCCCATCAACCGGGTCACCGCTTCCATCCTCCGGGTTGCCTTCGTCAACAAATCCGTTGCAGTCGTCATCCTTTCCATTGCACAACTCCACCGCAAAGGGATGAATCTTCGGGTCCAGGTCGTTGCAGTCGTCGGGTGGCGAATAGCCGTCCTCGTCCTCATCCGTTTGACCTTCACAGGCCAAGTCGCCGCCAACACAGTCGTTGTCTTTTCCGTCCCCGCATTTCTCCGGAGCGCTGGGGTAGGCCGTGGGATCGCCTTTGCCGTCAACGCACTCCACGTCGTCGTCATACCCATCGAAATCCTCGTCGGCCGCCGAACAGACCGAGGCCTCCCCGTCGCAGTCGAAGTCACACAGCAGCAAGACCTCTTGTGCAGACAGATTCAGCTCCAACAAAATAGGGGGACAACAGCCTGTGTACTTGCTGGCCACAGAGATCTTGGAGTCGTAATTGTTGCAGTCTTTTTCCCCCACATAACCGTCACCATCCCAATCGATCCCATCGCCACACCCTTCGTCTTCCTCCCCATCACAGTTGTTATCGATGCCGTCGCCCGCACCCGACTGTCCGCAGGTTTCCGGTGGCGCAGGAACACACGGATCGCACGTGGAGAAGGTGGTACACGAGGCATCGTAATTGAAGCACGTGTTCGTAACACCTTCGTCGGCCTGCCCATTGCAGTTGTTGTCCACTTCGTCGCAGACTTCCTGCGCGCTCGCGTTGATCTCGGGATCTTCGTTATTGCAATCGATCAGGGGATTGCAGTCTTCATGGTCGTCATCATCGGCATCTCCGCATGTATCTTCGATCCCATCGCAATTGATGTCGGTCGCTCCTCCACACGCGATGCACTCGGGCACGGCCATTAATGGATTGGCATTGGAATCGTCGTCGGCACAGTCCGACAGCTTGTCTATGAGCTTTTTGTCGGAAAACCCCCCACAGCACTCGGGCTTGGTCGCACAGGGCATCAGACCGTCCCCATCTTCATCACATCCGGGAGCGATCAGAGCCAACAGTACTTCTTTCTTGTGGTTGCCATTCAAGTTGGCGGTACCGACCCACGTGGACAGTATCTGATCGTTGTGAAGCCCATGGATGACCAAATAGACGCTCCCACGGATCGTTTCGCCAGCCGCGAGTTTCGCTTTGTAGGGACTTTCGTAGATGTTGTACTCACTGCTCAGAAGGATCTCTTTGTGGTGTTCGAACACGGATGAGCCATCGAAGAGGACAGGATTGTCATCACCATCGAGATCTCGGACCTCAATCACAATGCGATCAATGGGTTCTCCAGTCGCTGGGGCCTCGCTGGTGATCCACAAATACAGGCCTTTGTAGACAATCTCTTCTTTCGGTCCACAACTCAGTAAAAGAATAGAAAGCAGCAGCACTAACGAGGGCGAGAGCCACCTCTTGGGCGAAAAAATGCGGCTTGTTTCGGGGGGCAACATCATTGTGTCCTGCTCCTGTGAGATCGGTTCTGAATCATCGCGCCGTGTGACACTTCAACCCAAGCACCGCCCTATTATATGAAACGTAGGCAGGTCTGTGCAATGCCTGGCAAAAATCGCGCTTAAACGGGCGTCTGATCGCTCTCCCCGCGAAAGAAAAGTGTTCCTTTCTAAAAATTAGGGGTTGCGTCCTCGGAAAGGTTGCCTATTATTCCGCGAACAAAAGCTACGGGCACCCGCCTATTTTGGGGCGGTAACCAGTCGACTGATAGAGGAGAACAAGATGAATATTCGACCGCTGCAAGACCGGTTGTTGGTAAAACGAGCCGAGAATGAAAATATCACCAAGGGCGGAATCATTATTCCAGATACCGCCAAAGAGAAGCCTATCGAGGCAACTGTGGTTTCCGTTGGCAACGGTAAGACGTTGGACAACGGTGACTTACGGCCGCTTCAAGTCAAAGCAGGTGATCGCGTGCTTTTCAGTAAGTATGCCGGCACCGAAGTAAAGATCGCGGGTGAGGAACATCTGATTCTGCGTGAAGACGACGTCATTGGCATTATTGAGGACTAAGCGTCCAACCCAAACGAAAAAACCGGCGTGTGCGCCTGAAAGCGCTCGCGGCTCGGAGAACAAGTAGAAGGAGACAAATCAATGTCTAAGGAAATTCAATTTTACGAGAACATCCGGGCAAGTCTGCTCCGCGGTGTAAATACCCTATCCAATGCTGTCAAGGTCACCCTTGGCCCCAAGGGACGAAATGTTGTCATCGAGAAAAGCTTTGGCGCTCCCACGGTCACAAAAGACGGTGTGACAGTTGCCAAAGAGATCGACTTGGACAACAAATTCGAGAACATGGGCGCCCAAATGGTGAAAGAAGTTGCGTCCAAGACCTCGGACGTTGCTGGTGACGGTACCACCACAGCCACCGTGCTGGCCCAAGCGATTTACCGTGAAGGCTCCAAGCTCGTCGCGGGCGGTCACAGCCCCATGGAGCTCAAGCGTGGTATCGACAAGGCCGTTAAGATGGTCGTGGAGTCGTTGGAGAGCTTGAGCATCGAGACTACGGGACAAACTGAAATTGCCCAAATCGGCACCATCTCGGCCAACAATGATGAGGCCATCGGTTCCATCATCGCCGAAGCCATGGACAAAGTGGGTAAACAGGGCGTGATCACGGTCGAAGAGGCCAAGAGCATGGAGACCTCCCTGGAGATCGTGGAAGGCATGCAGTTCGATCGCGGGTACCTGTCACCTTACTTTGTGACGGACGCGGATCGGATGGAGACGGTCTTGGACGATCCCTTCATTCTCATTCACGAGAAGAAGGTCTCCAACATGAAGGATCTCTTGCCGCTGCTCGAGAAGATTGCCCGTTTGAGCAAGCCTCTCTTGATCTTGGCCGAAGACGTGGACGGTGAAGCGTTGGCGACCCTCGTGGTCAACAAGCTCCGCGGTACCTTGAACGTCGCTGCTGTCAAGGCGCCTGGTTTCGGCGATCGTCGAAAAGCCATGCTCCAAGACATCGCCATCCTCACCGGTGGTCAGGTCATCAGTGAAGATCTCGGCATGAAGCTTGAGAACGTAACCGAGCAAGATTTGGGTCAGGCCAAACGCATTGTCATCGACAAAGACAACACAATCGTCGTTGATGGTGCCGGTGATGCCGAGCAAATCAAGGCCCGTGTGGGTCAGATCTCGAATCAAATCGAAGAGACCTCCTCAGACTATGATCGCGAGAAGCTCGAAGAGCGTCGTGCCAAACTGCACGGTGGTGTGGCCGTGATCAAGGTTGGGGCTGCCACAGAGATCGAAATGAAAGAGAAAAAGGCCCGTGTGGAAGACGCGCTTCACGCAACCCGTGCGGCGGTTGAAGAGGGCATCGTGCCTGGTGGCGGCGTTGCCCTGCTTCGCGCCCAATCCGTGATCGACAAAATGACGTTGGAAGGTGATCAAGCCGTAGGCGGCACGATCATTCATCGGGCCCTTGAAGAGCCTGCTCGTCAGATTGCCGGTAACGCGGGCAAAGAAGGTTCGGTCGTTGTGCAAGCGATTCGCGAGAATGGCAAGGACAGCTACGGGTACAATGCACGCACCGACGTGTATGAAGACCTGATCAAGGCTGGTGTCATCGACCCGACGAAAGTGGTCCGCATTGCGCTGCAAAACGCAGCCAGCATTGCCGGTCTGATGCTCACCACCGAGTGCGGTATCGCCGACAAGCCCCAGGACGATAGCGTCGCGGCCGGTCCCGGAGCGGGAATGCCCGGCATGGGCGGCATGGGCGGCATGGGCGGCATGGGCGGCATGATGTAAGGCGGTTGGCCCATGGCCACTGTTGAGCAAATAGCCCATATTGGAATTGCTGTACGAGAGCTCGAGTCAGCCCTGGTCATGTACCGGGACCGGCTCGGGCTTTCGCACGTTGAGACCAAAGATGTTCCTGAACGAGGTCTCCGCGTCGCCTTCCTTCAAGCTGGTGAAGCCCTGATCGAGCTCCTCGCCCCGCTTCACGAAGACAGTGAGATCAGTCGATTTCTCGACAAGCGCGGTGAGGGCATTCATCACCTGTGTTTTCAAGTCAACGACATCCATGAAAAACTTCAAGAGTTGGACGACGATGGCGTCAGATTGATCAATCGCGAACCGGCGATCGGTGCAGAAGGTTGCCCCGTGGCATTCCTGCATCCCAAGAGTTGCAACGGTGTATTGGTGGAGTTGTTAGAGAACACCCCCATCGAGCCGTAATCCCAATCCCACAGGCCCTTTCGTCACGGTCATTCAGAGCACCGTGCGCTCGTACACACAAACCTCTCCTGTTGGCTCGACGCCACGGGATGGTTCGACATAGAATACCGCCATGGCCAGAAACAGGGACCAAAGCATTGGCGAGATTCGTATCGGAGAGCGGCTCCAAGAAGCGGAAGAAGGCTACCAACAACGCCATGGAACCACTCTGTCTGGGCGTGAAATCTGCAAACGGGTTCGCCAGCACTATGAGGTGCCTCTCGCGCCATCCACCTACAGCTTAATCCGTTCCAACCGGCGACCGCCGACCTTAGCGCAGTTGATTGGTTTGTCCCGTGTGCTTGAGGTGACACCCGAATTTCTTTTGGGTGAATTGGCCACGACCGAACGAGACGGGATCCGATGGATTCAACGTCGTTCTGGACTCAATGCGGTTCAACACCGGTGGCTTCGCGCGTTGGATGCGCTAACGTCGGGCGTTCCCCTGTCTCCACAATTGTGCGAATCTGTCGACATTCCCCCGGTGGATCCGTCGGATATACATGGCATTGAAGAAGCCGAACGGGAGATCGGTCGATTGGCGCAATCGGCCGTATTCATGGGCGTAGCCGAACTCGAAACAACCCAGAGCGCCATCGACGAAGAGCTCAGCGACCGGGTTCGCTCTGTTCTCATCGCGGACGCCAAGCTCCCGGACGCGTTGCGCACCCGACTTCAGGTCACGGTCGTTCGAAACCCCGTACACTCCTCTTTTCCGGAGGGCGGCCATTTGGGTCCGCTCATTATCGGCAACCGAGCCATCCAACTCTTGGGGGAATTCCTGGAACGCAATGTCCACGCGGGCCAGATTGGTCTGGCTGGGGGATTCCATGTGGCTTCGTTGGTTCGCCAAGTCGGAACAAACAGCCTGCAATGGCCGGAGCGCTCGTACCGAATCTATCCCCTGACCGTAGAGCCCTTTTACAAGCAATTGTCGTTGGGCGATGCGCTGGTGGGGGAATTGACCTATCGGCTGGGTGCCGCCCTGGGACCCCACCGCATCAACGGGTATAGCTTGAGAGCGTTTGGCTACCTCAGTGAAGATGGCGACGTGGTTTTGCGCAATCGGTCCATTACGACCGTGCTCGACCAGCTCCGAGAGATCGATGCCGCCGTGTTTGGCGTGGGCGATAGCTTGACCCCGGACGGCCCATTGCAGCGGGTGTTGGCGACCCAAGGGTACACATTGCAGTCGCCAGAGGCGGCCATGGCCGATGTCTGCCTGAACCCCATCAATGAAGATGGTGAGCGCTTGCCGATGCGCCCAGCCATCGCCCCAGAGAACCGACGTCTGTCTCAATTAATCGGCGTAGACACGGAACAGCTTCGACGAATGGCCCAGATTGAGAAGCAGAAACTGGTTTTGCTCTTGGCATCGGGCCCCAAGAAGGCGCCGTCAACCCGCGCCATTGTTCGCGGCGGATTTGTCAGTCACGTGCTCTGTGATGATCGGCTCGCTCGGGCCCTGCTCGATAGTTAGTCGACCGCGATCAAACGCGAGGTAAATTGGCCAAAATGGTTGGATACGCCTCGCAGGGCGTCCAACATCCGGGACACTCCTCGTTCGCCACCTCCGCGCGGGTGACATCGGCTGATTCGGATCGCCACAACGCGTCCAGCGAAAAGTCGACATCACGCAACGAACCCACGGGCCGGTCCCAAATGTGACAGGGATACACTTCGCCACTTGGGTTGATGAACGCGTGACCACGCATGGAATGACAAGGCAAAGGTGAGCGACCATGGCCCAAATGGGCTGGAACATGGCGCAAGAATAGATATTCCAACAACTCCGTCTTCGTCCGTGGACGACCGCGTTTGGAAAGAATGTGTGCAATGACTTTCCCCAACGTGTCCCTATTGGGCTCCTTAATCCCCACGTTGCCAAAGTAATGGGGTGACACATGCATCACGTTGATGTGCAGATCCCGCCAGCCGACCCCCGGGATCTGGCGTGCTAAGGAATCGATTGTGTCGTCCAGAGCATGCATGTTCCACTCGGAGAGGGTCATGCCAAAATACACGTCCACACCCAACCCACGCACACGTTTAAAGCTCTCGATAGCACTGGAAAACGCACTCTTGTCTCCTCGAAGCTTGTTGTGCAAGGCTTCGGGACCATCCAGGCTGATAGACACGACCAATCGCTCGGGCGACGCTCCAGCAATCGCACGGGTCGTTTCTTCCAAATCCTCTGGACGGCTGCCATTGCTGGGATAGTGCAGCATCGCCAAGGACGTGCATTCCTCCAGGGCGGCCACAGCGATCTCCACAAAATCCGGCCGATCCGTCACTTCACCGCCCGTCAAATCCAACCAACTCAAGCTCGAAGACACACTGCGCCATATCCGCCGCCACTCCCCGGCCGTGAGTTCATCGGTGGACGCTCGTTTCCAAATTCGACAGTGGGTGCAGCGTTGGTGGCAGGTGTACGTCACTGCTGCGGTCAGCTTGAACGGACCCGCTTCCGGTCGGTAGCGCGAGCGCACAGCACGCCCAATCAGGGTCGCGTCGGTCCACAAGCTCATTGTGGCCTCCGAACGACAAAGCCGCCAAGCTGCATGGCATCGAGCCGTGTGGACAAGAACGTCTCAATGGCATCGTCGGGTGTCTCGACGATGGGTTCTTGGTGTCGATTGAAGCTGGTGTTGATCAGCGCCGGCAGCCCCCGGCTCTCTGCACGTTCCAACAATCGCCACATGCCCGCATCGTTGTTCTCTTCGGCCAGTTGAGTTCGAACCGTGTTGTCCACATGCACGGCAGCGGGACAATCTCGTCGCAGGATTTCATCCGCGTCCACGACCACGGTCATGGTGGCTGACCCTGCACCGTTTCGACGAATGGGGGCAAAGGGCATGAAGGGCTCGCGATCCAGGCGATCGCCTAAATCCAACAAAAGGGCCGGTCGGTCCGCGCGACAAAGAATAGAGCGGTGACCCAACGCCCGGGGCCCAAACTCGGACCGGCCCACGAAACGCCCCACGAGCCCGCCCTCATCGATCACGTCAAGGAGCGCATCTTCAGGATGGTCTACACGCGCTGCACCCAATCCCCGTTTGTGCAACGTCGCCTCAATGACGTCGTCCGCGTAATCCGTCCCCAAGAAAGGCATCTTGAAGGGCACAGGGCCCGTCACTGCAAGTGCCGCTCCCACACACAATCCACCGTCGCCCATGTGAGGGAACACGAAGATCCGGTCAAATTGTTTCGCCAACCGGCCGTTGAGCGACGCATTGGCGAAGAGCCCTCCACTGAGCGCGATGTTCGTTTGCTGCTGGCGACGAGCATCAATCCAGCCCGACACCACCTCTTCAGTCCGATATTGCAACGCAGCGGCAACATCTTCCCGTCGATGTTGCGCCAGAGCCCGTCGACCGATGCGTCCTCCCAACGAGGGCAAACAGCTTTTAAACCCCATCCGCTCTCGAAACCAAGGTGCCAGTGGCCTGGGATCCCCATGGGCAGCCAAACCCATCACCTTGCCTTCTTCCCCTTCAGAGAACCCCAGTTGTCGTGTGACGGCGCCATAAACCAACGCCACACTACACCCTGGGCTGCTCAACACCTCTCGGTCCGGACCGGGACCATCAAAGGTGGCGGCCAAGCCATCCCCGTAACCGTCCATCGTCACCACCATCGTGTCCGACAAGCCACCGAGCCGAGCTGTCCAAGCGTGAGCGTCGTAATGATCGACCAATACAATCAGAGCTCGTAGACCAAAACGCCGAAGACGGAGAACCAACACAGCTCGGCTGCCTTTGGATTCCAACTGGCGCAACGTAGGGAGTCGAGCCACCCCCAACTCCATTTCTCGGGCCAAGATCGACGACAGGCCCATGGGATCACGCTGGGTACTCGAGCGTCGATAGACCGCGTCGCCAGCACGATGAAGCAAACGACCAAATCGCCCCGGAACAGCGACCACGTCGATCTCTGAAGGATCCACATTGCATTGCGACAAACAGGCTTTAAGCGCTAGGGAAGGGAAACCTTGAGCACGTTTGACGCGGGAAAAACGCTCCTCGCTCACGGCGTACTGCAACGCGCCATCGCGAATAAGCGCCACCCCTGCATCGTGCCCATCCCACACGCCAAGAACGGTCAGAGCAGCCATTGCACCATCTCTTCGTGCGGCACACCGCGGGCCCAACTAGCCGCCTGGAGCCCAAATACCCCGACCCAGGTGTTCTCATGGGGATGATCGGGGCTGTACGCAACACCACCACTGGCCGGACACTGTAGCGAGGCCAGCCGAAGCAACGCACGGTCAATACAGGGAGCATACGCCTCTCGATCGATGATTGCCCAGATTCGAATGGCTTGCGCCACAATGTCGGTCGGCCATCGCTGTTCAGCCAGACACCCCACCCAGGCGGGCAACGCACCATCGCTTTGTTGCAAACGGGCCAACCAGTCCGCACCAGAGCGCGCTACATCCGGGTGCTGCCCGGTCGCCAGCAAGCCTTCGAGAGCATAGCAGTGGCTGTGGACATAGGTTCCTCCACTGCGAGGGTGGATTCGAAATCGTTCGCCGTCAAAACAGGTGCGTACGATGTGATCCACAACCGGCTTCACCGCGTCGCCATACCCCAACATGAACAGGGGGCTGGCACACTTGATGAGGTGAGGACCAAAGGACTGAGACCATCGCTCCGGATCGGTCACAGGCGCGCAAACTTGATGACATTGCAACCATTCCAGAACCCGCTCGGCCACGGGTTTTGGGTCCTCCACAATCCACAACGCCAACGCAGTGTCGAAGACGTAAGACGTCCCACGACGCTGCAACCATTGATTGGCGTCTAGTCGGGCTTGTATCACACGTCGAAGAGGAGCGGCTCGTTCAGACCAGCCGAGCCAATCGAAGAGACGCACTACCAGGGCCGTGGCTTCGTCGTATTCATAGCCGCTGTGATCTCGGTCCAACCAGCTACGAATTCGACCGTCCGGAGCCACCAGCGACGATTGCTGGAACCACAACAAAAGCCGTTGCTCATCCAACTGAATTGGCGATAGTGCAGGTGCGTTCAACACCGGTGAGAATGGCACAGCGCCCCCCAACGCGCAACGTCTCAACCCTGCGCAAGCGAGCCGATTTAAGGTATCTTCGTGGAGTGGATTTGGAAATCTCGTTGCGATTGGCCCCCATTTTGGGGACAATACGGGATAGGTGGTGCCATGAATACACAGACAAAGTCCGACATATTGCATCGTATCCACACGCCCGAGCAGGTGGTGCGACCCGGGGAATACCCCCAAGTTCGGCCCAACGAGATCGCGCTGATGTTCAGCGGTGGGTTGGACTCGACCGCCACCGCGATCAGCTTGGCGGAGCGTTATGATCGGGTGCATTTGATCACGTACAAGAATGGTTACGGGCACTACTATCATCACCGCACGGGAAAACGGGTGGACGAACTCAACCGCGCCCTGGGAGACAAGTTCGTCTACACACTGATTTCTACGCGTGACTATTTCGATGAAATCATCGTCAAGTCAGTGTTGCAGGACTATCGCAAGTACAAATCGGGCTTCATTTGGTTTATGGGCTGTAAGATGGCCATGCACATGCGGAGCGCGTTGTACTGTTTGGAGAACGGTCTTCGTTACATGACGGATGGATCCAATGAAGACACCAATGAAATGGTGGAGCAGATGCTCATTTCATTGACCATGATTCAATTTTTCTACGAATCCTATGGCATCCACTTTGGGACCCCTGTCTACGAGATCACCCGCGAGGAGTCCCGGCAACTCATCAAGAAATGGAACCTCAAGATGGGATATCAGGTCATGGATCGTCACCTGTGCATTCAACCCACCTGCATCGCCGGAGAGCTGTATTACATGCCCTATCTGCTCTTCAACAAACGGGTGAAACACGACGAAGACACTGTGGCCCAGTTTATCGAAGAAAAATCGGACATCGCCAATCAAATCATCGCACGATGGTTTGAGAACCTAGGAGTCAACCTGGAGAGTCTCTTGGCCGATCGGTCGAAACAAATTGCGGCAATGGATAGCGAAAGCGATGCCATCTCCAAAAGGGCGGTGGTGAGCTAATGGCCAATTGTTGCGGCGGAAAAAATGCAGGGAAGAAGATCTCCTGGCCACGATACATGGCGGGATTGTTTGTGTTCTTTGGGTATCATTCGACCGTAGCAACGGCCTTGCATTTGGCAGCCATCCCAATCCCTCGGCTACGGCGCGTCCGAGATTTTCACCGAGGCGTCTTCATCGCCGAGGGTAGAGAGGTGCTTCGTATGGAGGACATCAACGTCAATGGACGTCTCGACGAAGCCGAACCTATGGAGTGTGAGATAGAGCCGACGTCCAGCGATCCCGATCAGGAGCGGACTGCTGCGTAAACGTGGCACGTTCCCCCGGAGCCAACACCACCGCATCGCTCGGAAGCTGTGAGGATTCCAACGCCTTCACAAAGTGTTTGTTTCGTCCTGGATGCCAGCTAGCCGGCGGCACCGGCAACCATTCCCCTCCTTCATGAATGGGAATCACCCACCGTGGGCGCAAGTAATTACACGCTCGAACGGCATCGGTGGGATTCATGGTCGTCCGCTTGCCAAAGATGAGGGTGCCACCAATGGGTAAAATGGCGACATCAATGTTCGGAAAACGGTCCCCAATTTGTTTGTAGGCATCGCTCCACCGGGCGTCCCCCCCAAAAAAGACCGTCCATTGCCCACACTGAATGATGAAATTCACCTCGGGCGGCAAGGGGCCCGTGTGCTCGGCTGGGGTCGCTGTCAGCTTGAGTGGTCCCATCTCGCACGTGTCCCACGGCGCCATTTCATGGATCGCAGGAACGTCCATTTTGGCGCAATACTCCGCGGTTCCGATGGTACCGGCGACTTCGAGATCCGGATGAATCATCGCCTGTACAGCAGCGCGCTCAAAATGGTCGCGATGCAGGTGGGAGGCAATGATGCCGTCGATCTTGGGAAGGTCGCCCAACTCGATCCCTGGACGACGAAAAACCGGTAATCCCCGCATATTCATTTGAAACCACGGATCCGTCAGCGCCGTATAACCCTCGTATTCCAAGAGCAGCGATGAGGTCCTAATAAACGTGATTCGCAGTTTACCCGACATTTCAACTTTCCTCTTCCTGTGCGTTCGGATCCACACGTGCTGGACAACGCGGATCGCGCATCTGGTTTGTGGGAAGCTGCCGATAAATATGATCCCATACCTCTTCGACTTCAAGAGTGCGAGAACCCCACTCTTTGCCAATCAAGTGCTGGGCATCTTCGAAGTGCAGCCGACTGGGCAAATACGACATCGGCCACGGCCACCCTGCAGTGAGTTTTGCCCGTTCGCGAGCGATCTCTTCCACCGTCTCGTGACTCTCAAAGTAGACATGGTCGTTTCGATCCACAGCGGCTAGACCCGACTGGGACGAAGGGTTGTCCGGCGATGCGTTTGGGAAACGCTGATACCACCGTTCGTCCGCTGGAACGTCCACACTTCCCACCCAACGAACACCGGCAAAGAGCACAAGCGATAAGACCACTACACCGGCCAGACTGCGTCGCCAATGGACGCGACGACAGATCCCATGGATGCCCACAGCAAATGCCAGTCCTAAGGGCGGATAGGCCAGAAGCATGAAGGTCATCTTGACCTCTTCCCAATTTTCTTGAGGACCAAACAAGACGTAAATGGGCGCCATCCAAAGAAGCAGAAGCCACGCGACAGACCTGTGGTTGCGCCACAAACGCCCCATTCCAAGCAGAATGATTGCCACACCCACAACGCCCATCGCCCGAATGGTAACCAACGGAAACAGCAAATAGGTCGGGTACCCAAAATGAGGTGTTCGCACAAAGGTGTCGTGAAGCGGCCAATTGAACAGACCGTTGAAGCAAAATCCGCCGCCGAACAATTGATGATAAAACTCCGGCCGAAACCCCTGAAAGTGCGGATACTGACTTGGATGCATCAAAGGATGACCAAAGGCATACCACTTCCAATAGAACACGGGAACAAGCACCAAGACCGTCAGGCCCCCGACCACGGTCAAATGTCGAAAACGGGTCGCAAGCGTCGAGTGTTCATCGGAGCGCAGAAACCAATAGACGATGGCGGGAACAAAACAGATGGCTTCATTGCGAATGCCGGCCAAGACACCAAAGAGGACGCCCAACAAGACGAGGCTCCGCAGTCGCCGCCCGCGCTCAAGGAGCATGTACAACACCGCCAACATCACCGGCATCGCAAACATGTTGGCGTTCAGGCGGTCGATGGTCAGCACAAAGGGATTCCACGCCAGCATCACCCCACCAGCCAAACCTGCCCAGTCGGTGCCCAACTCCAGGCGGCGCCATACCAACACGGAGAGCGGAAGGATGAGCGCGAACCCCAGCGCGAATAAGATGCGAAATCCGATCTGTCCAAATACCGCGACCATGGGGGCTGCAACGATCCCTCCACCCACCCGCTGATCTTTGGTGATGATTCCATAGGTGTCGCGGTCGATCAGATCATCGGGCAGCACGCCGTCAAGGGTAATTGCGTGGGTGGGCGTTCCATCGACGTTTCGAAAATCAACTGGCGTCCCACTCATGAACATGGCGGGCGCCGTAATGTAAGTATCCCAATACCCCCGGGCTGGCCCATCAAAGCGAATGAACCCGAGCACAAACGTGGCCACGGTGAGGCCCAAAAGGAGGGATGGGAAGATTCTGGTCAGGCCGTCTCTCCAATCAGATGAGAGACGATTCGTTCTGCTGCATGCCCATCTCCAAATACCTTGCTGGGGAGGGCCATCCGTGCGCGCACTCGGTCGTCATCCAGCACATGCCCGATGCGTGTCGCAATTTCGACGGCGTCGGTCCCCACAAGCAATGCACAACCGGCATCCAAGGCCTCGATTCGCTCGGTGACACGCCGCAACACCATCACCGGCGTCCCCAACGCCGTGGCTTCTTCCTGCAACCCACCGGAGTCCGTCACCACAAGCGTGACGTCCCGCACCAACGCCAACGACTCGGTATAGTCCAGTGGGCGCATGAGATGAATGCGCTGATGCCCGCCAAGTTGCCGTTGTACCGCCTGCTGAACCACTGGATTGGGATGAACACTCACGACCACATCCAACGTAGGACGGGCATCGACTACCGCTCGAATGGCCGGAAGAATCTCCTCCTCTAGCTTGGGCAGGTTCTCGCGCCGATGTGTCGTCACAAAAAGTCGCGGTCCGAGCGCTGGGGGAAGATCCGCCGCGCTCTGGACCCGATCTTGAACCAATCGCATGGCGTCAATCACCGTATTGCCCACGACGATGGCATGATTCGCCGCCACTCCTTCTCGAAGTAAATTCTGCCGAGCGGACGTGGTTGGACAGAAATGATGGGTTGCCACCAAGCTAATCCAGCGACGATGAATTTCCTCAGGAAAGGGATGTTCGGGGTCCCAGGTACGGAGCCCAGCCTCCACATGGCTCGTTGGGATGCGCGCATAAAACGCGGCAAGCGCCGCCGAAAACGCTGTCAATGTGTCTCCCTGCACCAAGACATGGTCGAATTTTTCGTCGTTCAGGACGGTGCTGAGGCTCTGCACCATAGACGCGTGTAACCCCGACAGGCTCAACCCATCCCGCATCAACTCAAACGAATAGTTCGGTTGGATGCCAAAGAGGCAAAGCGCCTGTTCCAGCAACGTCTCATGCTGACCGGTACTCACCGTGCGCACAACCACACGACCCGACTTCACGTAGGGCTCCAGTGCGACCAAGATGGGGTAGAGCTTGATCACCTCGGGGCGCGTACCAAACACAATCCCCATACGAATCGGCGGATTAACGAGTGTCATGGTCGCATCATACGTGACCTATGGAGGCTCAGGCAAACCGTTCTCGAAGCATCGTCCCCAAAATGCGCAATCCATTGCGGACTCTTCGGAAATCCGTGTGGCCCCCGCCGCGTTGATACCGCGTCACAGGCACCTCCACCACGCGGTGACCTCGGCGTAAAACCTTGGCCAACATCTCCGTTTCGATTTCATATTCCGTGCTGCGCAGCGACAAACTGCGAACCACATCGCCACGAAAGACCCGAAACCCCGCTTGACTGTCCGTAATTCGATGACCAAAGAGCGCGCTCATCAACCACGTGAGGGCAATGTTTCCAACCCGGTTCGGCCCATTGATCGCGCCCTCGCGCAGTGAACCCAAAAAGCGGGAGCCATTCACCATGATCACGTCGTCAGTGGCCGCTTGGAGCAAACGTGGAATGTCCGCAGGATCGTCCTGGCCGTCTCCATCCAGAAAGATCACCCACCGACCGTTCGTCTGAGCCACGCCCACGCGCAGCGCTTCGCCTTTTCCACGATTGGGCCACAGATGAACCACTCGGGCATCCGTGTCCAGCGCCGCATGACGAGTGCCATCCGTTGACCCATCATCGACCACGATGATCTCCGCATGAATCCCCATGACGTCCCGAGCGCGACGAACGACATCGGCAATGGTGTCCACTTCGTTGTGCGCAGCGATGACCAAGCTCAAGTCGACCCCTGACTCGCTCTTATTTTTTTCTGTAGTCATGGATGGCCTCATGCAAGGCGGTTGGGCTGATCATGGAGCACTGTATTTTGACGGGAGGAAGCTCACCCAGCACGTCCAAAATGGGCTCTTTCTCAAAAAGTAAGGCCGCCTCAAGGCTCTTTCCCTTAACCAACTCGGTCGTCACACTGGCAGCGGCAATGCACGCAACACAGCCCTGCGCCTTGAAGCTGACGTCCTCTATGACGTCCGCTTTCACCCGGATATAGATTGTCACCACATCGGAACAGGCTTCGTTGACGGCTCGTCCGACACCATCGGGATGCTCCATGGAACGCACATTCCGTGGATTCCGAAAATGATCGAATACGGTTTTCGAATAAAATGCCATGCCCTGTGTCGGCCCCCTTCGTGGCTAGACTGCCGCTCCTGGACCGTCTCTGTCAACCGCGAACACACGGTCGATGAAGGGCAGAAGTGCCAGGAGATTGATGAAACGATCCCCCTCCCGTATTATGGCGCAGTGACTGGATCGTTCGCACTGGATACATTGGGTTTTTTGTACGTGACCATCGTACCGGGTCTCGCCTTGGCCTATACTGCGTTGGACAAACGCGATGTGTTGGCCTGGGTGACCATAGGACTCGTTCTCGGTGTATTTGGGTTACCTATACTGTATTTCACCCTCGCCATGATCTTGCGAACAAATATCAACCCCACACTGCTACTGAGCACCAGCACAGTCGTTTTGTTGATTACGGGAATCAGACAACATTGGAGAAAGCAGAACCAAACCAAGACCGAAGCGTCCACTGGCTGCTAAGCGTTCACGAAGACACCAACGCGAACGCAACCCTGTTTCGTGATGGCACCCCTGTGTATGCGGTGGCTGAAGAACGCTTGTGCCGCGTAAAATACGCCGGTGGGTTCCCGAGCCTCTCTGTCCAAGCATGCCTAGATGCCTTTGGACTGGACCTCAGCGACATCGATGTCGTTTTGCCGGCAAATCGGCATCATTTCTTACCGCGATTGACCCGAAAGATGCTCCCCACCAAAGAACATGATTATTTTGGGGCACTTCACAAATCCTATCTCTACTTGCAGTCTGCCATGGCGCGCGGTCGCACGGTCGCTTGGGCGACCGAATGGTTGAGCAAAATGATGCTCAAACGACGTTTTCCACAATTGGCGCCCTTTGTGGATCATCACACGGCACACGCATATTCCGCGTACTTGACCAGTGGGTTTACCGACTGTATCGCCGTCACGGCCGACAACATGGGCGACGGCTATTCATCCAAGATCTTTCTGTGCAGCAATGGCACATGCGATTTTCAATATGGCTCGACAGCACGTCATTCTCCCGGTCAATTCTACGGCGAGATCGCTCAACTGCTCGGGTACCACAACCTGATGGCTGGAAAAGTCACAGGATTGGCGGCCTATGGCGATCCCGCCGCCGCCTACGAGACCGTGTCTAAACTCTTTGACCTCAACGAAGACGAAACAGGGTTTGTCACGCCAGATTTGCTGTGGCGGAGCAAGCGTCGAGGCCCCTACAAAACACTGAGCGGCTTGAAACCCGAAGACGTTGCGGCCGCGACGCAGAAACGGCTGGAAGACATCATGGTGCGCTACGTGCGACGGGCCGCTCAAGAACTGGGGGTGCGTGATGTGGTGCTTGCAGGGGGTACATTCGCCAACGTGGTGGTCAATCAACGCATTCTCCAACTGCCCGAGATCGACCGGATCTTCATCCATCCAGCCATGACGGATCAGGGCATCAGCATGGGGGCAGGTTTGGCCCATCTCGCCGAAGCGGGTATGGCCACTAACCAACGGCTGAAGAGCGTTTATCTGGGCCCGGATCTGTCGGAAGACGCTATTGAGCTGGCCTTGGAAGAGGCCAAGATCCCTCACGAACGCCCCGCAAACTTGGCCCGCGCCGTGGCCGAAGAGCTCGCGGCAAAGAAGGTCGTCGCTCGCGTCAGTGGACGCCTTGAATATGGACCGCGTGCGCTGGGGAATCGGTCCATCCTCTACCGAACCGACGATCCCTCGGTCAATGATTGGCTCAACGCCAAGTTGAATCGAACGGAGTTCATGCCCTTTGCGCCAGTGACCCTCGCGAGCCATGCACAGGCGTGTTACCCGAATCTGAAGGGCGGGGAACTGGCCGCTCGATACATGACGGTCACCTTTGAAGTGTCGGACGAGATGAAGTCCAGATCGGCAGGCGTCGTGCACTTGGACAACACCGCACGTCCCCAAGTGATTCATGAAGAGGACAACCCAGAGTATCACGCCATTGTGCAAAATTTCTTTGAGTTGACCGGTACACCCAGCCTCATCAACACCTCATTCAACATGCACAAAGAACCGATCGTCTGTTCTGCACAGGATGCCGTCCGTGCGTTCTTGGCCAGTGGAATCGATCGCATGGCGTTGGGGCCGTATTTGGTCCGCCAACCCGAAACGCCCCCGATCTCAGGAGAAGACCATGACCGTTGATCACAATCCACGAAATCACGCGGCTTTCGGACCTCGCTTCGGTCACAAGTGCTGGCCCCTTCTCGTGTTCTTGGTCGCAGCACCCGCACTCGGACAGACCGTGACCGAGACCCCTCGCGTAGAAGACACCATCGAATGCTCTGACCTGAATCCCTCAAAATGCGCCCCAATGGCGGCGTTGCTGAAACGAGGGCCAACGGCCATGCAGACGATCCGTCTGGGCTTGCGCTCAACGACCCGACAAGTACGAGACCATGCAGCGCGCATCGCGACCCGCGAAGAGTTGGGGGCCGCCGGGGAGCGGTGTCAGTCGTTGGTGGACAGTCTCCCTGACACCCCCGATGCCATTCGAGGGGAAACTTATGCGGCGCTTGGACGGATTCGGCATGGCTGTGCGGTTCCCATCTTACGTCGTGTGGTGATCGATCCCCACACCGACAGCCGAAATCGCTTGTACGCCGCCAATGCATTGGGCTCGTTGGGGCGCTCAGAGTCGGTCCCTGAGCTCATCATTGCGCTCAACGATCCCATCATGGCGGTGCAGAGTGCGGCGGCGCTCAATCTCGGACGAGTCGGTGATCCCTCGGCGGTGGATCCCTTGTTACAACGAGCCTTGGTGGTGGTTACCGCCCCCTCCGTTCGCGCAGCCTGCGCCAAAGCACTTGGGCAACTCGAAAACTCCCGCGCGCTCTCCCCTCTGGCCATTCTCATGCATCACAAAGTTGTCATCGTTCGACAGGCGGCAACACGTGCGCTGGGCATGCTCAACAACACCACGGTTGTCCCCTTGCTGATTCAACGCACCCAAGACAAAACACTCCTAAAGACAGCGATCAACAGCCTCGTCTCTCTGGGCGACTCCCGAGCCATCCCTGCACTGGGCTTGATCGCCAAGAAGTCGGCACATTCCGTTGAACTGCGTAAACACGCTCTGTGGGCCCTGGGCCAGTGGTCGAACCCCGAGGTGTTTCAAGTCATCGGCTCATTGCTCCAAGCAGACGAGCCAACCATTGTGACCGCCACGGTGACCGCCTTGGGCCGCGCGCGAGCAACGGCGGCGGTCGATGCGCTGATCCCCTTGTTGAACGCACCGAACAACGACCTCGCTCAGACCACCCTGTGGGCACTGCAAACTATCACTGGCAAGGAGTACGGCCCGGATCGGGGAGCGTGGGAATTTTGGCGTCAGAGTTCCCCCTGAACCCTTGCTTTGTCATGGGGTCGCGATGATCCGGTCAGCCACACGAATTCCATCCATGGCACTGGAGGCGATGCCCCCAGAGTACCCCGCCCCCTCACCCGTGGGATAGAGGCCCTGAACCGTGAGCGACTGAAGGTCCTCGCCGCGTACCACTCGGATGGGAGACGATGTTGTCGTCTCTGCCGCTACAATCACTGCCTCGTCGGTGAGATATCCGCGCATTTGTCGTTCAAATTGGCCCACTGCACTCCGAAGCGCACCCACAATTTTGGGTGGAAGCACGGACCCGATGTCTGAGGGGGTCAATGACGGACGATAACTGGTTCGAGTCGGAAGGGTGGTCGAACCACGCTCCTGTACAAAATCCGTCAGCCGAGTGGCGGGAGCCGCGTAATTCTGCCCGCCCACCTCAAACGCTTGGCGTTCGATGGCCCGCTGATACGCAAGCCCATCGAGCGCATTGCCGGTCGGGGCGAAATCTTCCGGCCCCACCGTCACCACCAGCGCCGCGTTACCAAAGTGATTCTTCCGTGCCTGGTTGCTCATCCCGTTGACGTTGAGATGCCCCGGTTCCGTCGGCGTAGGAATGATGAATCCTCCAGGACACATGCAGAACGAATACACACCCCGATCGCCCTGTTTACAGCGCAAGAAATACTCTGCAGCGCCCAGCGCGGAGTGACCGGCGTGATCGCCAAATTGGATGCGGTCGATGAGCGATTGGGGGTGCTCGACCCGCGCGCCCACCGCAAATGGCTTGGACTCCAAACGAACGCCACGCTCTGCCAGCATGGCATAGGTAGTCCGAGCCGAATGACCCGTAGCCAGGATGAGCGTGTCCGTCGCGATTTCATCGCCGCCGGCAACAACCGAACGTAACGAACCCTCATCGATGACGAGATCATCCAGTCGCGTATCGAAGCGCATTTCAACACCGATCGCCACCAGATGGTCATGCATGCGACGTATCAGCGGAATGAGACGATTGGTCCCAATGTGCGGATGGGCATCCACCAAAATGTTCGGATCGCCTCCGAATTCCACCAAGCGCCGGTACACCTCGCGAACAAGAGGAGACCGCTTTCGGGTGTAGAGCTTTCCGTCGGAATACGCCCCTGCCCCACCTTCTCCAAAACACAGATTACTCTCGGGATCCAACACCCCTTCCGCACGCAATTTGCGGGCGCGTCCGTGGCGCTGGGCCAAGGCGCTGCCACGGTCGATGAGGATGGGAGACAGCCCCCCTTCGGCCAACCGCAACGCTGCGAAGAGTCCAGCCGGCCCAGCGCCCACCACAACCACGCGCGCGGGACGACGACGACGAAGCTCGGGCAAGGGGTGACGGAGCTCTGTTGCGGCCGGGGTTTCATCCTCCAGCCCGATGACTTGTAAGGACAGGACCCATCGAGGTGCCCGTCGCCCCCTCGCATCGATGGCGCGACGGATCACGACCACGTCTCGGATGGATGCAACATCAACCCCCAGCTTGCGCGCAGCGATGCGTGTCAGGTCATGCATCTCCTCCAACGGAACTTCCACATTGTGTACAACCGCCATGCGTTTACTCCGACAACATCAAAGGAATGTGATCGACGAGACGAAGACCCAAGAGCGAGGGTTCGACGCGCAGAGCATAGGCCTCCACGCCACCGGATCCCACCACACAACGGAGGACCTCGCCATAGCCCGGATCAATGTCATCCGCGGGACGAAAACTCGTCACGTCAGTTCGCTGAATCACATACACCATGGCAGCGCGATCTCCCTCCACGACGCGGGCCGCCAGCTCATTCAGATGCTTGCGTCCCCGCTCCGTAACCGCATCGGGAAAATACGCCACCCCGTCCTCGGCCAGAGTGACATTTTTCACTTCCACCCAACAGCGCGGGTGAGTCGAGTGGCCATCCAACAACACATCCACCCGAGATGACTCTCCCATGCGCACTTCGGTGCGTACTTCGTCATAGCCCGTCAAGGCCGCAAGAGCGTTTTGGCGCAAGGCTTCGGCCACAAAGCGATTGGGGTAGCCGGTGTGCACACCCACCATGATGTCGCTTAGCGTTTTCGTCAGTACCCAAGTCCATTGGAGCTTTCGTTTGGATTGGGGCGGCGCAGGCTCAAGCCAAACCATGGAGCCGGGCTCACTGCATCCAAGCATCCGCCCCGTGTTCACACAGTGAGCCACCACCACCTCGCCCGACGGCAACTCCACGTCGGCGAGAAAACGCTTGTAGCGCCGCACAAGGCGACCTTCCGTCAAGGCTCTGGGAAAGGACCACTCCATCTCGTGCGAGCATAGTGCAGTCGGCCCCCATCCGCTAGAGGCAACACGAGTAGTAATCGTCCCAATCCGTGGTAGACTCCGCCCTTGTCAGGAGGAAAACACATGCGTTGGATTGGATTGTTCTCGATACTCCTACTCGGATTCAGCTGCGCTCCGCCCCCCAAAAAGACCGTGGAAGTTGTAGCCCCCCCGCCCATCGATCTCTCGAACTATGGCGCCGCAGTTCAGTTCAACGCCATGGTGGAAATCAAGGGGATGGGCACCGTATGGATTGAGGGAAGCCCCTTTTTGCTGACATTGCTCGAAACCCGGTGGGACGATATCGAAACAGACAAAGGTACGGAACGGATCGGGCGAGCGAAAGTGCGCGTGTGGGAGCCTGAAGGGGACGAGCGAGAGAAGACCGTCACCATCGAAGAAGGACGAACAAAAACCGCACTTGGGTACCGAATTACCATTTCGTACGCATACGAGTTTTACGAAGAAAGTAGCGCTCGCCATATTCCGCACGCCAAACTCACTATCCAAAAATAGTGAATGCGTAGCCATGTGATTCGGCTGCTTTGGCACCGTTTAAGGACGTCCAATGAAAGTACTGCTTGGAGCCGAGGTACCGGACAGGGTAGAATCTGCCGCTCCACGCTGTTGGGCAACCGAAAGTACCCGCCGCCGATGCAGGAGGTAGTCGTTTGAATCTGTACCGAAACGCCCTTTTCCTGGGCTCTCTATTGTTCTTGGTGCTCGCTCCACTGACCTCGTCGGCCACCACCGTCCGTTCGCTGAGCACTTCAGACATGGTGCGCGAAGCCGCCATCTGTGTGCGAGGGAAAGTACTCGCCAGAACGGGCACATGGAGCCCAGACAAGAGCGCCATTTACACCGACACACGGATCGCCATTCAATCGATTATTGTGGGTCGAACCCGGAACAAGGCGCTGACTGTTCGTCAGCTCGGGGGTGTGGTCGGCAAGGTAGAGATGGGCGTGGTGGGCACAGCGCCCATGCGGGTCGGCGAAGAAGTCCTGCTCTTTCTACGCACCGACGGTCAGTTTCACTACGTTGTGGGTATGGTCCAAGGAAAATACAGCGTGATTCAACGGAATGGAAAAACCATCGTCACGCGCGATTTGGCCGGTGTTCATCAAATTCATCGCACGCAACGAGTGGGTATCCATCGCCCCCTCAAAAATACAAGAACGACGCTCCGCTTTGACGCCTTTACTCGCGAACTTCGGGCGATTGCCAAATCGATGGGAAAATAGCCATGAATCGAATGTCCTCGCGATTGTTGGCCTCGATCACTGGTGTCGTCCTGCTGGGCATGTCCCTCTCAACGGCACAAGCCTATACCGTCCTGTATGACTCCTGGGGGTATCACCGCACATGGCACAAGAGCACCGTGAACTGGTATTTGGCCTCCAATGGTTCCGACGATGTCTCCTTGGGTCAAATCGAAGACGCTATAGGGGCCGCATTTGATGCATGGAAAACGGTCAGTTGTTCCAATCTCAACTTCTCGTTTGGTGGGATCAAATCATTCAACCCCAACAAGGACATCTTCATCCGGTGGCTCGAAACCAATTGGAACATGACCGTTCAAGATGCCATGGGCGTCACGACCAACTGGAAAATGAACGGTCCAGGCCAAGGCATCGAAAAGGTTGAGATCTTTTTTAACGGCCAGAATTTTGAATGGACCACTTCCGGGGCGGATGATCCTTTCTCCAATAAGGTGGATGTCCAAGCTGTCGCTACGCACGAGATTGGCCACGCTGTTGGGCTGAATCATACGCGAGAACGCTTTGCTACGATGTTTTTCACGTCCTCACCGGGAAAGAGTGAGGCGGCCCAAAACCTTCACGACGACGACAAACGCGGCATTTGCTTCTTGTATCCCGCGGTCCCATTCACCCAGGGCCAGGTCTGTGACGCGTGCGAGGAAATGAACAACTGCACCACAGGGGTGTGTTTTTCATACGGTGATGAGGGCGCTTTCTGTGGTCAGGATTGCGGAGCCAACGAGGCCTGCCCCGATGGCTATGGATGTTTTAACGTACCCGGCGTCTCCACCCCCCAATGCATCCCGGACAACGAACACTGCGCACCCACCGGCGGTAATATCGCCATCGGAGACTATTGCTACGACCACGACACGTGCAGTAGCAATCGCTGTTTGGTCTTGCCTGACTCCGCGGTCTGCAGCAAGGAATGTGATCCTTCGGCCGGAGGAAATGCCGGTTGCCCGTCGAGCATGAAATGCATCGGAAAGAGCGCCGATGGGATCTGCTACCCCAAAGGGACCCAGAAGCTGGGAGACCCCTGCGAGTCGCCCGCAGACTGTGAGTCCTTTGAATGCATCGGCATCGGAGACGGTGAGGGTGCATGCACACAAACGTGCAGCAACGACAGTCCGTGTCCTGGAACCATGTCCTGCGTGACTGAAAAGTGCGTGCAGCTGGGTGCCGGCAAACACGGGGATCCATGCACCAAGCTCACGGACTGTGCCAACGGATTGTGCGTCCCATTTCTCGGGTATTGCTCGGAGTTGTGCGAAACCAACGAAGATTGCCCCTATGAAGGAAACTGTCTGCTCGCCGGCGTGTGTGATGCGGGCGCACAGGGCAAGAGCGGCGACACCTGTGGTGACGGGGCCAAGACCTGCATGAGTGGGCTCACCTGCCTGTACCTAGCGCAGGGAGACACCACCGGCATCTGTCGGATCAAATGCGACGTGCGATACGACGCCTGTGAAAAGGGCGATTATTGCGAATGGATTTGGCAACCGTGGCTCAACAAGGTCGTGGGCGCGTGCACGGAAAACAACGGGGGGGAAAACCCGGGCGATGACTGCGGTGGCAGCACCTACTGCCTTCCGGGTCTTGTGTGTGCCGACACGGACGGAACGGGGCCGAAGTGTCGCCAAGACTGCAAGGCGACCAACTTCTTGGGCTGCTCCAACGGGGCAACCTGCATCGCTCTGAACCTGAGCGATGATCCCATGAAGGGGGCCTGTCATCCCAAAGACGCGCCTCCCCCCATTGACGACCCACAAGTGGTCGAGACCACAACCGATACCGGGTCGAGTGACCCAGACGCTGGCAGCGCCGTCCCCGACGGTGGATCCACAGCGGACGGAAACACCATCATTCCACCGGGCCCCGGTCCCACATCAGGGGGATCGTCCGGCGGTGGATGCCATGTGACTTCTCAAGCCACACCCGCGGGGATCGTCTGGGTTGTCTTTGTGGTTGTGCTGCTGGGACTGGCTTACAGAAAACGCTCCATAATGATCACGTCGTCGTAGGTCCCGTCGTTGCGCATCACTTCGTCGCGCAACCGCCCGACATTTCGAAACCCCAACTTTTGATAGAGTAGAATCGGTCCCTGGTTTTGCGCAAAGACCTCCAACTTGATCTTGCGGAGTCCCCTCTCTTCAGCCTGCTCGATGATGGTTTCGATCAGCATTCGACCGATCCCACGTCGCCGACAACCCGCGCTCACGGTCACTCCAATGGACGCCACGTGGGCCATGCGACGCCGGCCGACCTTCCAATGAAGCTCGATGGTGCCAATGAGCTCTCCGTCCATCATGGCAAACGCAAACAAATGACCAGGATCGTCCACAATTTCTTGGAGGATCTTGCCCTGGGTTTCCTCGTCTTGAGCGCGCTCATCGGGAAAACCCACCAAGCGGTTCGGCTCAGCGGAAATCTCACGAATATGGTCCATGAACGCCGCTGCGTCCGCTGGGGTCGCATCGCGAATGATAAACGGCTGCCCGGTCTTGTCGGTACACTCCACGTACATTCGTTCCAATAATTTGCTTTGCGCCAAAGCGTGTCAACAGCCTATAGTCACGACAACATGAGCGCTCAGAACGACACCGTTGTAACCATCTACACCCGCTCACTGTGTGGATACTGCTTGGCCGCCAAGCAGATCCTCCGACGTGAGGGTGTACCCTTTGTCGAAGTGGAGTGTTCCGATGACCCTGCGGCCTGTGAGCGCATCATGCACGAAACGGGACATCGCACGGTTCCCATGATCTTTCTGGGCGACAACTTCATCGGAGGATGCGATGATTTGCGTCGTCATGTGCGACAAGGAACACTCTTGAATCAACCGCGATCAACAAAGGATTAGACTCCCGTGACCATTTCGCCAGAGTTGTTGGATCTCTTGGTGTGCCCCAAGACACATCAGCCTTTGACCCAGTGCCCCCAGAGTACGTTGACCAAGCTCAACGGCCGCATTGTGAAGGGCTCCGTGACCAACGCGGAGGGCAACCCCGTTCAAAAACCGCTAACAGACGCTCTACTCCGCGAAGATGGCGCCCTTGTCTACCCGCTCAGTGACGACATCCCCCTTCTTTTGGTCGGCGAAGGGATCCCACTCTAAACGCTACGGCTCTGCAACCGCGCCCAACTGGCCCGACGCCAAAGACTGGCTGTCCAACACATCGTCAAGCGCCGTATACGGTGCGGTGACCGACACCACAATATCCGCCTTAGCGCCCAGCTCCCTCACTTCCAATTCCAAGACAACCGGTTGGGTGTCGCAATGCAAACAAAAGTGACTATGAAGGCTGAGCGCCTGCACCGTTGTCGGTGGATCCAATCGACGCCCCAGCCGATGGAATTGGCCGTTCTGTAGCGTTGAGCGCATGCTTTGTAAGCTGCCCAGAGGCGCCGTCCCCAGGAGCCGGCGGGTGTACCAATCCGCACAAGCCTCACAGAAGGGGGCACGCGCCCGGGCGACAAGGGCTCGTGCCACGATCAGCATCGCCAAAATCCACTCCACTACCAGGATCAAAGCGTTCCCAATTGGCGTGATATCAAATTGAAGGGACGGCGTGATGCGAACGCCGCTATAGACCCGAAGCCACAGCGCCGAGAGCACACCATCCCGCCCCTCTGTTCGCGCATTCAATTCCTCATGCAGCACACGTTCGATGGTCTCCTGACTCACACCATGGCTGGTTTCCAACGCATACGCGATCGATGCTCGTTCATTCGCCAACGAAATGGCCAACACAGAAACCATCAGGGCGGAGCCAGCGATCCAACCGGCCACCATCGAAAGACGCGGCATGGGTGTTCGAAGCCAACGCACGCAGATCGCTAACGACACACCACACGCCAAGGCCCCAACGATGGGCATCACAAACACCAAATAGGTGAACGCACTGATTCCACCCAGCACCGAACCGATGACCACACCACCGCTCAACGCAGCTATAATCAGCGCACCACCCCGAAAACTGGCTGACTTCTGTCCCATGACCAGCGCATAATACATTAAAGGTTCGGCCATTTGCGGCCGATCCTAGGGTTTAATCGTCGGATGTGACGATTTGTTGATCGAGTTTGGTTTATTCGGCAACTCAAAGGGCGATGGAGTTGTTGAACAATGCCCACAAACAACCAAAATACTGTCGCCGATAAGGTCCTTGTTTCACTCGTGGAGAAACCGCCTCAAAAACCCGTGGTTCTTCAAGAAGTCGCACGCGAACGGGCCCAATCCGCATTGTCGCTGGATTTCGATGCCTTGTATCGAGACTACAAGCGAAAGGTCTTTGGAACCGTGCGCAACGTCGTGGGCCCCAGCCAAGAACTCGAAGACATCGTACAAACGGTGTTTTTGGAGATCCATCGGTCGCTTCCCCGCTACCGTGGAACGGCCCAGCTTTCGACGTGGATCTATCGCATCGCCGTGAATGTCTCTTTGCAGTACATTCGAAAAAAGAAACGACGGCGCTTTTTTCTCTTCTTGGGCGACGACACCCGCCGGGACGCCCTGAACAATCATGATCCTCGAACTCGACTGGCCGAACGCGAACGCATCGAAGTGCTGTACCGTCTGGTCGACAAGCTCAGTGAAAAGAAGCGCACGACCTTCATCTTGCATGAGATGGAAGGCATGACGGTGGAGGCCATCGCAGAAATCTGTGAGGTCCCTCCCAACACCGTCCGTTCACGTCTCATCGCAGCGCGCGCACAACTCACAAAACGCATGCGTTCAGCGGGTTTGTTGGAGCCGTCCTCATGAAGTGCCCTATCAATACCGAACACGCCTTTTCGTTTCTGGATGACCAACTGGAGGCTCTGGAACAGCAAGCGTTCTCGGCCCATCTGGACCAATGCGGCGCGTGTTCGCAGCAGTTGCAAGAGGCCCAAAAAGCGCGCGAATGTTGGCAAAAAGCCAGCGCAGAAGAGCTGGATGAATTCACCTGGTCTCGGCTCGACAAATTGATGGAACAACAAATCCACGTGGACACCCGAAGTCACGTATCTATGCTTCCCTTCGGTCTTCGTTTCGATGGCCTTGCGCGGCGGGCGGCGTGGGCCACCATTGGCGCCACGTGTGCACTAACGCTCTACATGATGATCAGCCTGGATGAGGAACCCGTGGTCCCAGCGTCTTCCACAAATGCGGTTGCAGGCTCCCAAGAGCCCGTCGTAGGCGACGTACTTTCAACCGGCACAGAATCCAGGACCGTACGGATCGCCGCCGCCGAACTGACCATGAATCCCGCCGCTGTATGCCGAATAGCCACACGACACGAAAGGGCGATCAAGATTGAATTGGTCTCGGGGCGAATCACCTTTGATGTCGATCGTCGTCCGCCGGGCACCGTGTTCCAAGTACAAGCCGGTACCGTTACAGTCACGGTCAAGGGCACCCTCTTTCATGTAGAGCGCACCTCGGACGGCACAGTGCATGTTGAGGTAGAACATGGTCTGGTCGCTGTTCAACAAGCGAATGACCCGGTCACCCTGCTTCATGCCGGTGAGCGAATCGCACGAACGGAACGTCCAAGGCCCTCCCTCGCGGAGCGCGCCAAAGACGAAACGTCAGAATCCACGGCCATGGAACCCGCCGCTCCCGAAGCGACTGACAACCTCATCGCCGATGCAACCCAACCCGAGGTTCGAGAGACCCAAACGGAATCGAACGCCCTTCGTAAGCCCTTACGCAAGAAGGGAACTCCCAAAATGACGGGCAAAGAGCCTGCGCGACGGAAAAAGGCTCGGCCCGCTCTCTCGGTTGACAATGCCAACACCCCCAAGGCCAAACAGAACGCGAACATTGTCAACGACACCCTCAATTCTGACGATCGAAAACCTACGCCCATTCGAGTCATCGAAATCAATGTCGACGATCCGAAAGTGACCTTCGTGGAAGGTGATGAAGATGGTTCTGGGGGGAAGATGGCGTTGAAATCCATTGTCGGATCGTTGGGGAGCGAACCCTATGGCACTTCAATACAACGCCTAAGAAAATGGCTCCGCGTTCACGCTTCCCACCGACTGAGAACCACCGCCAAGTATGCAATCGGGTATTGTGAGTTTAAGCGTGGACGGTTGGACACAGCACGTCGAATCTTTGCGCGATTGCCCAAGGGCAACCCTTGGATTCGCACCATCCAGGATTTTGACAATCCCCCAAAACCCTATTGATTCGACAATGAATCAACCGGATTTCGCGGGTGCACCGTCACCACGTTTGTCACTGGAATGCCCCGTACTGACGCCACGCTGTGCATGGAGCTCCACAGCTGGGTAGAGGACCCGCCGTCCAGGTTTAGCGCGTAGGTACATCCCAAAGGCACCATCATTTGTTGGGCCAACTCTGCCGTAAGAATTGGCTTCGAGAAAACCACCAGAATCACTTCTTTCCCGCCGGGTCGGATTCCCAACGCCGTTCGCCGGGCACGCTGCGGCTTGAAACTCAACGGACGGCCTTCCACCACCAAACGCGGCCCCGCCTGAATAGCAAACTCCGGCAGCGAAGACCGGGCCCGAGCCGCCCACTTTCGGGTATGAATCAATCGCGCACGGCGCGAGGATTTCGACACAAAAAACACACCCCAGTCGGCTTTCCGAAGGGGGTTAAGCAACGTGCCTCGGTCGACGAGCATTCCCAAAGAACGAGCCCGTTCATCAAAAAATCCGCCGTTCACGGCCACAATAGCCCGTGTTGCGGGGCCCATCACCTCGGCGGTGCTTTTTCGATTCCCCCCAGACGTCGCCAAATGAGTACGCAATTCCACGCGGTCCAAGTCCAACACGAAGGCCTGTGCCCCATCTATGGCCATCGGCTGAATCGATATTCCCACGATCGCAGGAGGATTGGCTTTCACGTACTCCGCGGTCAATCCGACAAAAACCAAGCTGTATACCCAAAACCATCGACCCATAATTTGACCGTAGCACATCGAATTTTCACGTCGACAAAAACAGATCCTCGCTGCGTTTGAGCAAGGAATTGATGCTCGGTAGCTGCTTCACTCCAAATTACCGCGTCCGTTTTCGACAATCCCCGCCAGGAGATCCCTTCGGGACGCTTGTACTTTGCCCCCTTGTTTGCTATCCAAATCAACCCATGGGGATCAAACTTCGGACGTATACATTTCTCGATAGCCTACAACCTCAGTTGGCTTCCTTCATGGGGAAGACGGCGCGCGGCTTTCTACCCATACCCGGAATGGCCAGCCTTTGGGTTGAAATTGCACCCGGGATGGCGATCAACCGAGTCACGGATGTTGCACTCAAAGCAAGCACTGTGGTGCCTGGCATTCAAGTCGTTGAACGGGCCTTCGGCCTGTTGGAAATCCATGCGCATGACAAAGGACAGGTTCAACTGTCTGGAGAAGCCGTCCTGAATGCACTGGAGTTGACGCCCGAAGACCGAGTTAAACCCAAGGTGATGTCCACTCAGGTCATTCGCGGTATCGAACCCTATCAAGCGCAGATCATTAATCGAGACTCACGGGGCATGATGATCCTTCCCGGACAATCCCTCTTTATTCTCGAGACCCAACCTGCTGCGTATGTGTCGTTTGCGGCCAATGAAGCAGAAAAAGCAGCGAACATCTTCTTGGTACACATCCGACCCGTCGGTGCATTCGGTCGTCTGTGGCTGAGCGGAACAGAATCGGAAATTGACAGTGCTGCTGAGGCAGCAATGAATGCCATTGAAAGCATCAAGGGCATTGAACAGTAAGACAATGAAGGGGTGGGGCGATGACCCCATCGTGCAAGAAGGAGTACGAACATGGCAGATGCGCTGGGCATGATTGAAACCCGGGGGTTCGTCGGAATGGTCGAAGCAGCCGATGCAATGGTCAAAGCCGCAAAGGTCGAATTGGTTGGATACGAGAAAGTGGGTGGTGGCTATGTCACCGCTGTGGTTCGTGGTGATGTGGCTGCCGTCAAAGCCGCCACAGAAGCGGGCGCACGCCAGGCCGAACGGGTTGGCGAACTCGTGAGCGTCCACGTGATTCCGCGTCCACATGCCAACATCGACGGTGTCCTGCCATTAGGGCGGGCATCCAGCGATGGCTAGGCGCCTATGATACTGGGACGAATCGTCGGCACCTTGGTCTCTTCCCAAAAAGAGGAAGAGCTCATAGGCCTCAAGTTGCTCCTGGTTCGCGAAATCGACGACAAACTCAAGGAAGTGGGCAAGATGGTCGTGGCTGCGGACGCAGTGGGCGCTGGAGTCGGCGAAGTGGTTTTGTACGCAGCTGGGTCCAGCGCGCGTCAGACCAAGTTCACCCAGAATCGACCCATCGACCACACCATCATGGCCATTGTAGATTCGTTCGAAATTCATGGTCACACCTGTTACGACAAATCAAACGACGTCTGAGTTAGCTCATGGCTGAATACAACGAAGGGCAGATCGCACAAATCGTGGAAAAGGTGGTACGCCGCCTTTCGACCGATGGGGCCCTCCCAGCCAGTGTGACTTCCCCGGCACCGAGTGGAAGCGTCCAACTTGGAGACGGGGTGTTTGGAGATGCCGATTCGGCAGTGAACGCTGCCAATGATGCCTATGAACGAATCAAAGACACCCCCCTGGAAGTTCGCGCCAAAGCCGTCGAGGCCATGCGTGAAGTGGGGCGTCGCCTCGCGCCAGAGCTTAGCCGAATGGCTGTCGAAGAGACAGGGCTTGGCCGTATAGAGGACAAGATCCAGAAGAACTTGTTGGTGGCCAACAAAACCCCCGGAATGGAAGTATTGAGTCCCCGCTCCTTCACCGGTGACCGTGGGTTGAGTATCGATGAACGTGCCCCTTATGGCGTTCTTTGTTCCATCACCCCGTGCACCAACGCGACCGAAACGATCCTGAACAACGGCATCGGAATGATCGCGGGCGGTAACTCGGTGGTGTTCAACGTTCATCCGTCGGCCAAGGGCGTGAATAATTTCTTGGTTCGCGAGTTGAATCGCGCCATGACCTCCGTCGGCTTCCCGGCCAATGCGTTGTGCTCCGTAGCCACGCCCACCATTGAATCCGCTCAGGCGCTCATGAAACATCCCGGTGTTCGACTTCTGGTCGTCACCGGTGGCCCCGCCGTGGTCAAAGTAGCCATGGCGTCGGGCAAGAAATGTATTGCGGCAGGACCTGGAAATCCCCCCGCGCTGGTGGACGAGACAGCTGATTTGGCCAAAGCAGCGCGGGACATTGGGGCAGGGCACAGCCTCGACAACAACATCGTCTGCATCATTGAAAAAGAGGTCATTGCGGTCGATTCCATCGCTGACAAACTCAAAGAAGAGTTTGCTCGATCCGGCGCCTATATGCTGTCCGACTCGGACGTGTCCAAGCTGGAACGTGTGATTGTGGAAGACAACCACATTAATCGACGCTTCGTGGGCAAGAATGTGTCGATCATCTTGCGTGAAATCGGACTCAACGTCCCCGACAGCACGCGATTCGCATTGTGCGAGGTGGATGAAAAGCATCCCTTCGTTCAGCTAGAACAGTTGATGCCGATTTTGCCGCTCTTCCGGGTTCCGAATGTGGAGGAGGGAATCGCCGCTGCTGTACGCGTGGAACACGGCTTCTATCACACGTCTGTCTGTCACTCTCGAAACATCGACGTACTTCACAATATGGCAAAAGCCGTCAACACGTCGTTGTTCATCAAGAACGGACCGAGCTACGCAGGACTGGGCTTCGGCGGTGAGGGATGGACCAGTTGGACCATCGCTGGCCCCACTGGTGAAGGGCTCACCACAGCGTACGACTTCACCCGCGAGCGACGATGCACGCTCGTGGATTACTTCCGAATCTGTTGAACCAGCCAGCCATCGGCCTGCTCGAATGCACGGGTATTTCGCGAGGAATGACGACCTGTGATGCGGTCGTTAAGCAAGCCAGGGTCACCTTACTGCAATCTCATCCCATTGATCCGGGTCGATACATCGTGTTGTTTGCCGGGAGTGTGGCCGAAGTGGAAGAGGGGCTCGAGGCCGGCGAGCACACCGCAGATGACCAGCTCCTGGACAAGCTCTTCCTGCCCCAGGCTCACAACGCTGTCGTCCCCTCCATTCGAGGCGCACTCCCGCTACCCGACATCGAGGCATTAGGCATTGTAGAGACCCACACGGTCGCTGGTGCGATAGTGGGGTTGGATGCTGCACTCAAAACCGCGCAAGTCCGTGCGGTCGAAGTTCGCCTAGGTACCGGGATTCACGGCAAAGGCTACTTTGTGGTGACCGGCGCTCTCCATGACGTAGAAGCCGGCTTAGAGGCTGCTGTGGACCTTGTCGGTGCCGAAACCATGACCGAAATCATCCCATCCCCCCATCCCGACTTTCTCAAGGGCAGCTTCTAAAACCTGCTTTTCCTCCTTCGCTTGACCCAAAGCGTGCCGCGGGTAGACTCGGTTTGTGTCCACCTCCCACGATCCAACACGTAGGCGATTCCTAGGTACCTCTGCCGCCGCAGGGGCTGCCGTTCTTCTTGTTCGTGATGAAGGCTCCATGAACGCTGGCCTCTGGTGGTCCAAGACCAAGCCCCATCCACTCGCGAAAGTGCGGTGTATTCTTCAACCTGGGGACTTACCGGTGGGTACACAGGTCGTCTTGACGCTCACGGTAGAAGGCCCGGGCCTCGACGAAGCCATGACCCTGGCCAAGCACCAGCATATTATCGACGGTGGGCCTCAGGCGTGGCCTCTCCGATTGTCATACACACACGCTGATCTTGTCCCGGGGTGTTATCGCTATCGGGTGACTGCGGTCGCGGGGGATAAGATCCTCACCAGCGCGCCGCTAGAGTATGAGCTTCGCCCCTTTCGGTTTGGCGTGTAATGCGAACACTATTTCTCATCACCTTGGCCCTGGCCATCGCGTTGCCCTCCATGTCCGAGGGAAAAGGCAAACGACGCAATCGAAAGAAAAAGCGGGACTCCATTGAGGTCGTCCGTGAATACGAGAAACTCAAGAAGCTCAGCGCCATTGCCCCGGGACACGTCCGCTGGTTTGAGTCCTTTCGAGACCGCCCTCGAATCAAGATCAATCATATCGATGCCAGCGATGCGCCAACGCTGAAACTTCAGACGACCATATTGGAAGGGGACCGAAGGGTGACCGTACGGCCCATCGACTGGGACAAGGTTTTCAAGCTGGAGGTTCGACTCAGCAAAGGACCCGAGGACGATCTGGAGCTCATTGGGGTTTTCAAGAAAAACCTCGATGACGAGGAAGATGAAGAGGATGGACCGAACAACCCGGTGGAGTTGACCAAGATCGATGCCATGGGAATTCCACTGGATGTGGTGGTCATTGCGGCTGGCCATTCCGGATTCAAACACTACGACCAGTTGGAGAGTGCACACAAAGCCGCCACGGTGAAGGTCCTCAAGGAGCTCCTCAACGCCCGGACCAATGTCTTTTGGGTGGGGCCCACTCTGTTCACGTTTCGTAACTTTCCCGGCATCACCAACGAACTGAGTCGATACGACGAAGACGTCGCGTTGTGCGAGATCGAACGCCTTCGCTACCGACGGTCTCTGGCGAGCGACGATGCCGAAGAACGGCAGAATGCCGCCAAACCATCGTGTGGCCTTCAGGCTGACGATTGGGGAGGAAAACACCAAGCCGACCTGATCGAAAAAATGCGGTACAGGGGCAAGTACACCCGACTCTTTGGTATCAACCGAACCGGCATCTCCGAGTGTGCCATCAATGACTTGGCATCCACCGAACTGGATCTGGGTGACCTGGACGCGGATCTCGTCCCCACGTCGGATCGCGGGGCATTTGAAGAGGCCCTCATCATGTTGCTTCGCTATGGGACACCCGATAGCCGAAAAGCCATCATTGTGCTGGGAGATGGGAAGGACGGGTTTATCGAAGAAGACGAGGCCTGTAACGAATACCTGCGCTCCAAAGGACCCTGCGCCAAGCTCCACGAGCAATTCGAAAAGAAGGGAAGGAAATCGCACCGGAAAATCAGCAAAGCCATTGAGAAATGTGTCCGCGGTGAACTCAGCAAACGAAGTACAGGTCTGCAAGAACGCTTTCACCACCGCGCTCGACCATGGTTGGCGCTGGCCCGTTCAGCGGGGATTCGGGTGTATGCCATCGGCTATGCGATGTCGCGTGGTGACCAGCAGCGGATCAGTGAACCCTACGAGCGGGAACGTCTCGAACTGCTGGCGGCCAAGACCGGAGGAACATACCGAGAGATCGCTTACGTCGAGGACGTTGAGAGCGCAGCCGAAGCGTTGATCGCAGAGTTCAACGAGGTCCGAGTGATCACAGTGGAGGCCCCCCTTGTCTCCGAACAAACCCATCAGTTGCAGCTGTCCGCAAGCATTGTCCAAGAGGTAAAAACCACGAAGGACGACGAGACAGTCACCCGCTATTTGCGCAACGAGATCGTGACCAAGGTCCGTACCTTTCAAGCGCCCTTCATCGGAGAAGGCTTTGGGTTCTGGCTCGAGCAGAAACACCAGTGGTTACGCGATACGGTCCACCCAATCTGGTATTGGCTCATCATAATCGGTCTGTGCATTCTGGCTTTGTTGCTCATCTGGCTCATCTTCGCGCTCATCAAGAAGCTGGTCATGAAGATCGTCAAAGGATTCTCCAAGAAGGCCAAGAACGCCGCAAAAGGCGGGTTAAAAACGGCTGCAAAAGGTAGTTCCGGACAAGGAAAGGGGGCCTAAACTATGCCATGGGGTGTAAAAGAGGCGCCAGCCAGCGCGTGGGAGGACAATCGAAAACGCTCCAACGACATCATTATCCTCGGCAAACGCTATGAACTCGTAAAAAGCGGTGACATGCGTGTCATTAACTTCGTGGACAACCCGAAGCTGGACTTTCGAAAAGTGCCGGAGCTCATCGCGCGCCAGCAAATCCCGGTCATGGACCGTCCGGGCAGACCCAAAAACATGGAGGACCTCAAGAAAGCCATCGACTATTGCGTCATTCACACGGACATGACCACCAATGCGTACAAGACCTTCTTGGCGCTTTACAAGAAGCCGCTGGACCAGATTCCGCTCTCATCGCACTTCTGCATCAATTGGAATGGCGACATCTATCAATATGCGGATGTCGCATCGGTCACGTTCCATGCCGGAAACGCGAATCCCAGAAGCATTGGGATCGACATGAACGGCATGCTCGTTGGATTGCACAACAACTCCCCCAAATCTCGAGACCGACTCCGTAGGTTCAAGGAACTCCAGATCACCTATCGTGCGCTTGTTAAGGAAAAGCTGACCGAAAAATTCAAGGGGCAATTGTCCAAAGAACAGCTCAAACGAAAAATGGACGACTACGAGTTTCAACAAGCGCGCAGCATGAAACTTCGCGGTAGAACACTGCGGTCGCACGGATACACCGAACGCCAATACCAATCGCTTATCGCGTTGCTCCGTCTCTTTGTACGCGAGCTCGATCTGGAAAAAACCTACCCCATGCAGGAAGGAGGTAAACCGCTGCCCTTTACCATTGAGAGCCCCGATGAACTCAAAAAACTCAAAGGGTTTGTCGGCCATTGGCACGTGGCAAATACGCGATCCGATCCCGGCCCTGGCTTCGACTGGGAAAAAGTGCTCGCCGGTATTCTCAACGAAAGCAATTCGTTTCCGGTTGCTTGGAAAGACGAGCATCGAATTCGTGGGGCTCGAGACAAGGATCGGGTCGAACACGCCGCATACGAGTTGGCGCGCAACCCGGAGACTGCCCGTCGCGGAGGCACCTTCCCCATGGGCCCCAACCAGACGTGGCACGGGGGGATCCACCTCTACCCACCGCCTCTTGAGAACGAGAATGAGCGGCGAATTGTCCGGGCGATGTTCGACGGGGTGATCGTCGCAGGTCATTTCGAACCCAACTCACGGGAGTTAGGACACAACAACTTTGTCTTGCTCCGCCACGACATCGAAATCCCCAAACGCAAAGCTAAGCTCAACGAGGACGGCACATTACAAACAACCAAGCTGCGAGTCTTCTCCCTCTACATGCATCTCGCGCCCATGAACGTGAGCGCCGAGAACGCCGACAAACTGGCGGACAGTGAAGTCCCATGGGTACAACGATTGCGTGACTGGGGAAATCTAAAAGACAACGCGCAGGCCTTACAAGAGGCGATTGGGAAATTCGAGAAAGAAGAAAAGGAGCGACGAAAAGAAGAGCAAGATCGCCTCGAGAGCGGCGAAGAAATCGAAGACCTAGAAGGCAATCGAACGGTCTTCTTGGACGAAGACGAGATGGCCTCTCAAGAAGCAAATCCCGTTCCGGTTCTTCAAGTGGGCGGTGGATACAAGGCCCTCCGGAATCCCAATCAAGTGGCCATCCTGCTCTCGGACGATCTCGAAGTCAAAGTGCTTGCGGGTGAAGGGCTTGGATTTGTGGGAGAAACGGTTGGCACCGACGAAGAAGATCGATCTCCGACGGTTCACGTCGAAGTGTTCTGCTCTCAGCAAGCGATCCAAGAGTTGGATTTGGATGCCCATGCTCGGTATTTCCGAACCCCACAACGCGCACGCGGATCCGATCTCACTGTGCGTACGCAAGACATCTTGGCTCTCTTTGGAGAGCGCGATGTGGCGCCCTATGGTGCCATTCAAGTGTGGCCCGAACATCGGCTAGAGCCGGACACAGTTCTCGATTTCTTTGCAGGAAGCGCGGAAAACAAGGTCGACGAAATGGAACAGTATCGGTCCCAGTTGCGTAAATCGATCACATACCATGTCAGTGAATGGAGTGATCAAGTCGATTGGGTCGCTACCCTCACCGGGGGAGAGCCCTGGGGCGCCGCACTCCAGCAGAGTCAATTCCAAGACATCGTGAAACAAAGGGGGTTATTTTCGAATGAAATCCGAAAGTTTCTCCCCTTCATTTGGCTCACGGAAGACGTCGCCGGAAAGATCGGTCTCATGGAAGAGGGAGACGAATGGGACGGACGGGTCTACCACTTCCATCCCATTTGGTTCTTAATGTGGGTCACCTACCACGCCAGTAAGCGCAAGATCCGCTCGTGGACGCGGATGAGTTACCGAGAGATTGTACGCCGACGAAAGCGACAAAAGAAGATCCTGGAGATCGTCAAGAAAGCGCGAAACAATGAGAAGTTCATGCTTCACAAGCTCGATAAGGCGCTGTCGCACAAGGGCTTCTATCTGGACCGCAAGTCGAGAAAACCCGGGGATGAGGCCTTTGAAGAACTTCGAAATGAGATTCTGGCTCGAATTCGAGGCGAGCTCGCGGGCGATGAGGACGAAAGCCACGGCATCGTTGCGGACGTTGAGCCGGTGTTTTCGACGCCAAAAGAGGTGTTGCAAGACTTGTTCGAACTGCCCGGACGTTCCGAATGGCGACGCTATGATGAGGACGATGAGGAGGCCTAGCGGACAAGCGCTGGCACTCTGACCCTTAGACAGGTCGACGGCCCCGCAATGCGCTGGCCAATGTACCGTGATCGAGATATTCGAGTTCTCCCCCCATGGGAACCCCCGTGGCAATCCGAGTGACGGTGAGAGCGTCAAATCGCTTCAACAATCGACTCACATACAACGCGGTTGCGTCCCCTTCCACATCCACATTGGTCGCAATCACCACTTCGGAGAAGTCTTCGCTTTGTACCCGCTCGACCAGTGACGAAATCGTCAGATCATCCGGCCCGATACCTTGGACTGGCGACAAGGCGCCATGCAAAACGTGATACAGACCCCTGTGTTCTCCCGTATGCTCGATCGCCATCAAATCGGGAATCCCTTCCACTACACAGACCAACGTCTGGTCCCGATTCGCATCGGTACAGATGGAGCAAATGTTGGATTCCGCAATGCTGTGACAGCACTCACAGTGCCGAATGGTATTGTGCAACTGCGCCAACGCATCCGAAAAGTCTGCGGCATAACTCTTCGAGTCTCGTAGGATAGTGAACGCCATGCGTGTCGCGGTCTTTTCGCCGACGCCGGGGAGCCGAGACAAGGCACCAATCACACGCTCCAACGCTGCTGGAATTCTCATGGTGATTAGAGCAGATTCAGCAGACCCGGTGGAATCGGTAATCCACCAGTCACATTGGCCATTTGGTCTTTCTCGGCTTGGCGCGCTTTAACCAGAGCTTGATTCACTGCGGCCGCCACAAGATCTTCGGTCATTTCCTTATCACCACTTTCGAAGAGGACCGGCTCGATGACGACCCGCAAGATGGTGCCCTTTCCAGTGGCCTCTACCACCACCATGCCGCCACCGGCGTTGCCCTCCACTCTAATATTGGCAACCTCTTCTTGGGCCTTCTGCATGCGTTCCTGCATCTGACGCGCTTGACCGAGCAGCGACGACATGTCGAACGATCCCATGGATGGTCCCTGATTGGATTCATCAGTCATACTGCACCTCCTCAATGCGGAGGTCGACAACGTTCCCATCGGTGGCTTTCAGCGCCGCTTGGGTCACAGGATGGTCCAACAAAAGTTGGCGACGTCGCTCGTCATCCTGATCTTTTCGCTCCGTTAACTCCGTCGTGATCGTGTCGTCCACGCGCTCTATCTCTTCAATGGTGTACGTGGCCGCGCAGCCCAGCGTATCGCTCAATAGTCGTTCGAGTCGGGAGCGCGTTGTAGGACTCATAAGCTGCTCTGCGTAAAATCGTTTTTCCACCGCAAACGTCAGCGCAGGACCCTTGCCTTGGACAAGCTGAACACTCTCCAACATAGACGCCAACAAAGGATCGCTGACCTTGGCCTGCGCGACGAAAGAGGCCCAAGTCTCCCGGGTAAAGCCGTCCGCACCGATGCTCAGTGAAGCAACCGCGGCGTCAGAGGGTGCTGGCGTTTCCGGGGGAGGAGTCTCCAGCAGTGCTGGTTCCTCCACCACCTCAGGCACCAGGCTCGATGGTGGACTTGGCGAACTCTCCGGAACCGGTTCCATCGCTGCTTCTGGCGTAGACTCTAGAGCATCCGGTACCGCGAGCACGTGCGGGGTCTCGATGGCCGACGGGGCCGGTTCCGGCGTGGGCTCAGGAGCATCCGGTACCGCGAGCACGTGCGGGGTCTCGATGGCCGCCGGGACCGGTTCCGATCGCATCGGTTCCGATGCAGCCGGTGCCAGCAGTTCGCGATCGGTCAACCCACCGTCTTGGCCGACATGGGACACTACCTCTTCCAGTCGCTCCATGAGCTCCGGGACCGTCTGCATATCACGCGCACTGCAGGCACGGATTGCTGCCATTTCCAAGACCAAGCGGGGGTGACCGGATCGGGCGACATCATCGGACGCTTTGAGAAGCAACTGAAAGATCCGTTGTAATGCCGCCACGGAAGTGCTTTCTCCCAACGTGGACATCGCTTGGATCTCTACATCGGAGAGTTCGGTAGCCCGCGAGTCGCCGCCACAAACCTTGATGACAATGACGTCACGAATGGTCATGAGCACATCCGCGGTGAACGCACGGAGATCGTATCCATAATGGTGGGCGTCCGCGATGACTCCAAGCGCAGGCGATGCATCGCCATCCACCAACGCTTTTGCGAAACGCATGAGCCATTCGCGGTCCGCGATACCTAGACACTCTGCCACCGCTTTGGCGTCCGCTTCTTCCCCCACAAAACTGATCACCCGATCCAAAAGACTGAGTGCATCTCGAACACTGCCCTCACTCTCGCGGGCAATCATCCGCAAGCCATCCGCCTCGATGCGAACACCTTCCTTGTCCAACATCGTCTCAAGATGCTGGCGAATCATGGTCGCAGAGACTCGCTTGAAGTCGTAGCGCTGACATCGACTGAGAATCGTCACAGGAATCTTCTGTGGTTCCGTCGTTGCAAAGACAAATTTCACATGACTCGGAGGCTCTTCCAACGTCTTCAGGAGCGCATTGAACGCTTCCTGCGTGAGCATGTGGACCTCATCAATAATGTAAATCTTGTAGCGATTGCGTTGGGGGGCATAGGCGACACTGTCCCGAAGTTCTCTGATTTCGTTAATGCCTCGATTGCTCGCGCCGTCGATCTCGATCACATCCATGCACGTCACACCCTTGGTGATTTCTTTGCAGGATGAACAATCACCACAAGGGGTTTCGGTGGGGCCTTGGTCACACTGGAGGGCCTTGGCCAACACACGCGCGGCCGTGGTTTTTCCCACGCCCCGGGCACCAGTAAACAAGAAGGCATGTGCAACCCGGTCCATACGGATGGCATTGCGGAGCGTGCGGGTCACGTGGTCTTGTCCGATGATCTCTTCGAAGATGGCGGGGCGCCATTTGCGCGCCAAAACGAGATACGACATGTCAACACTCCCCGTTGGGTTAGGCACAGAGGGCCCGCGCACAAGGTGTCCCCATTACCGTTGCTTCCTCCCGGACCTGGCGGATTCACGGTTCAACCCTTGCGCGAGCCCCGACTACCTAAAAAGGCGTCTACGGCTCTTGCATGTTGCGTCCATGTCAACATGCAGAGTCTTCGTAAACACCAAAATACTGTGGCGGAGAGGGTGGGATTCGAACCCACGGTAGGGGTTACCTACACACGCTTTCCAAGCGTGCTCCTTAGGCCACTCGGACACCTCTCCCGAGACTCTATTAATTCATTGCATGGCGGAGAGGGTGGGATTCGAACCCACGGTGAGGTCGCCCCCACACCTGATTTCGAGTCAGGCCCCTTCGGCCTCTCGGGCACCTCTCCGACTGCGTAACTTTGCAAAGAACGATTCTAGCAACGCCGCACACTCGGTATGCAAAACGCCACTTCGGATCCCTACGCGGTGATTCAGAGCAGGCACATTCGCTAACTCCAGTACCGACTCGACACTTCCCCACTTTGGACTCGCCGCACCATAGACGACACTGTCCATCCGGGCATGAAGCACCGCACCCATACACATCACGCAAGGCTCTAAGGTCACATAGAGCGTGCACCCACCCAGACGCCACGTACCCAAGCGAGCGGCTGCAGCCCGGATGGCCACAATCTCTGCATGTGCCGCGGGATCCAAGGATCCTTCACGCATATCATAGCCTCGGCCGACAATGTACCCATTATGGACCACAACGGCACCAACGGGCACCTCGCCTGCCTCGGCAGCGACTCGCGCAAGCGCGAGCGCTTCTTCCATGAAATTCGTATCCATGTGATTCAGTACGCCCAAGAGGATTCGAACCTCTGACCTGTGGTTTCGTAGACCACCGCTCTATCCAGCTGAGCTATGGGCGCATCTTGTATTGGCGGAGAGCGAGGGATTCGAACCCTCGGTAGGCGTTAACCTACACTCGCTTAGCAGGCGAGCACCTTCAGCCAACTCGGTCAGCTCTCCAATATCCATGTCATTTCAACGAACAATACATGGCGTCAGTTCGAAAACCAGGACGGAGGAGGTGGGATTCGAACCCACGGTAGGTCTCCCTACGGCGGTTTTCAAGACCGCTGCCTTCAACCGCTCGGCCACCCCTCCACAAACGCCGGTCGGATACTAGACGAAGCCTTGTCAATTTGTAAACCACTTCTGGAGCAATTGTTCGAAAGGGGAGTCAAAGACTCCTGTGACGACACAAAAGACACCTCACATACGACGGATAAACTCACACCCCCCCATGTAGGGCTGCAACGCCTTGGGCAGACGAACGCTGCCATCGGCCTGCTGACCATTCTCCAACAACGCCACTATCGTGCGTCCAATGGCCAATCCAGACCCATTGAGTGTGTGCGCATATTGCGGTTTTTCACCGGCCTCTGGTCGGAAACGGATCTGCGCCCGACGGGCCTGAAAAGATTCACAATTGGAACAAGAACTGATCTCGCGGTACCCATTGTGGCCGGGCAACCACACTTCAAGATCATAGCTTTTGGCGGACGCAAATCCGAGATCACCATCACAAAGCATTGCAACCCGGTAGGGCAACTCCAGTTTTTGCAGCACTGTCTCTGCGTTGAGCACCATGGATTCCAATTCGTCGTAGCTCGTGTCTGCGGAACAGATCTTCACCATCTCGACTTTCTGGAACTGATGCACACGGGTTAGCCCTTTGACGTCCCGTCCGTACGAACCGGCTTCCCGTCGAAAACAGGATGAATATGCTGCGTAACAAATGGGCAGCTCGGACCCATCCAGGATTTGTCCACGATGTAGGTTGGTCACCGACACTTCGGAGGTGGGAATCAAAAAGAGGCCATCGCTGGTCTGAAAGGCGTCGTCTTCAAACTTTGGCAGTTGACCCGTCCCTTCCATGGATTCGCGAGTCACAAGATAGGGGGTAAACACTTCCTGATACCCGTGTTGATCCACATGCAAATCGAGCATGAAGTTCATTAGCGCCCGCTCCAAGCGGGCACCCAGGCCACGATACACCGCAAACCGAGCCCCGGAAATGGAAGCGGCGGCTTCAAAATCTAAGATTCCAAGGGCCTCGCCAACGTCCCAGTGCGGTTTGGGATCAAACGACATACTTGGTTTCTCACCCCACGTTCGGACCACTACGTTGCCGCTCTCATCCACTCCAGCCGGCACTGACTCATGGGCCCAATTGGCCAAGCCCATCAGTTGACATCGGATCGCTTCCTCGGCTTCTTTGACCCCATTGGCATGTTCTTTAATGGAGTCCCCCAGCGACCGCAGCTCTGTCCGCGCCTTGGCCACGAGATCCGGATCGGCGTTCTTGTCTCGGAAAATAGCGGATAACTCACTTTGGCGATGCTTCTCTTCGTCGTGGGCATGTATGTGTTTTTTGCGGGTCTCGTCGTATCCCGCCAACTCTGCAACCACCGTCGCGCCGTCAATTCCACGGCTCGACCAACGCGCAATGGCCAACTCCGGATTGGAAAGTACTGTCTTTGGATCCAACATGATGACTCCTTGGATCGACGCCCGTTCGCCTCATCAAGTCCCGGGTATACTCCTGTGGACACGTCAACATAACCACAAGCTGCGTGAATATCTAGTCTTGTTGATGGTGAGATCGAACGCGATTCCGCATCCACCCCATCAAAACCAAACTGGCCGCAACCATTGTGACCAAGTACGCAAGAAGGGTGAGCCACGCCCACACCGTTGTCTGGTACGTGATGGTGGCTTGAATACCAAGATCCGCCTGGATGTCCAATTCCAGATGATCGCGTACCCCACGCTGAAACGTAAGCACGGCTCCAACGATACCAACCAACAAAATCCACCTGGTCAGTCGAACCCACTCGCTCGTCTTCCCCTTGACGCACACAACGCCAATCACCAACAACACGATAGGGAGCAGAAAAAACATCCCATACTGCAGCGACGGTTTGCCCGGCGGCGTGGCGTGGACCTCGCCCTTGGACTCGAAGTGTTTCGTCCAGCCGGATACATCCACGGGCTTCATCCCGACCACGCGGCGCAAGGGGCTGACGACGATCGTCAATTCCGGCGGATCCTCAATCCCCTCATTCTCGTCCGAGCCCAGCGTTGCACTCACGTGAACCCACGGCAGAAAAGCCGACCCAAAGCTGAGAATGGAAATACACACGATCCCAATGCCTATCGCCCGTTTCATGGCATCTCGCGCCCTTCGATGGCTCGTGTCCGCACCATCGTTGTTGACGGCGTCACACGCGTCCCGGCAAGTGCGCTGCTCACGGAGTCTTCGCGGGTCGGCGCCCACCACTCAACTCCCACTGCAACGCACGAAATGATGCAAAGGAGCGCAGGGGCTCAGACCAACCTCGACGCATTTCTCTTCGCAGAGTAGGCATACCACTGTTGCTGGGCAACGCACGCAAGACCCACAGTGCCCGTAGCGCCCCGAGCATATCCCCCGACCGGGTACGCAAGCGCGCCACAGAAATCAGCGGCTTTACGGAGTCCGGCGCGACCGACAACCACTGCTCTGCACTGGTCAGGGCGTCTCCATGCCCACGCGCTTCCAATCGGCGCGCTCTGATGGCGAGAGTTCGGTTCAAGGCAGGCAGCCAGGCATTCCGTGACGTGTCCGTGGATTTGGACCGCCCCACGATCAAAATTGGGTGAATCGATGGGGACTCACAGGTTTCGGTGCGCGCCACTCCTCCCGTGACGATAGCGACTGTTCCCAATGGACTCCAAGTGACACGAAACCGAAGTCGCTCTCCATCCGCCATGGCGCATCGCTGCACACCGATCACATCTTCTATGGGCCGAACACCCGCGCCATCGTGCCACTGTATTCGATACCGCAATGCTTCCGATGCAAAGGAATGACCGGGTTGTACAATCACGGCCGCGTGCCCACTTGGAGACAAACTTCCAATAAAGCCCAAAGAATGGATCTGATAGGTTCGCCGTAACGCCGCTTCCAGCGTCTTGGGGTCATCCTGCTCCCGGACCGGATGCACCGTGCGCGACGATGAGGCCCCGAGCTCGACAATGACAAAACGCTGCACACCTCTCTGAACGTCCACCGAACGAATCATCATCCGCACGTCATCGGCGGAAAACCCCACGAGCTCCGTTGTGCTTCCAGATTGATGTACAGCATGTGCTGACGGGGCCGCCAGGGCACTCAGTATTAGCCCCATTAGAATGATGTGTCGGCGCTTCACCTGTGAACGGTACCGCATCCAGGACGCTGTGCGAAGCCAAAAACGGTTTACGGACCGTAGGAACTTTGTTACGAAGGGACACTTAGCAATGGGGGAATCCATAGAATGGTATTGGTATCTGTGTTGGGAAGCGCTCTACTACTTGCGCTCGGTTTTCTGCTGCATGCGCTCTTGAAAAAACAGGAGTTGTCCTCGGAGGTCAACAGGCTACGCAGCACACAAAAAGAAGCCCTAACCCGTGCAGAGAAGACCGCTTCGCGCGTCACCGAGTTGGAACGAAAACTTGCCCGCGCCAGAAGCTCAACTTCCAAAATCGACACTGCGAAAGAAAGTCTTGAGGCATCGATTCAGAAATTGGAAGAGGAAAATAGGCAACTCCGCAACACGATGGAACGTACCGCTTCCAGAGCCACCCCCGCCCAAGTCGACAATGCAAAGGAACTACACGCAAGCATCGACCGGCTGCAAGGCGAACTCACCAAGACGCAAGCCCAACTCACGGCGAGTCTGGAAGAACGGAAGCATCTTGAAAAGCAAGTGGCGAACGTGCGCGACACTGTAGAGCGAGAAGCCGCAGGGGCCAGTGCGGCCTATCAAGATCGTGTGGAACAAGTCGTGGACCGGTTTCACGCCATGAAAAAGCGATTGATACACGCGGAACGTGAGCTTCGGGTTGAGCGCCGATTGGCGGACAACAACAATCGAGCGTATCAGATCACTTTGAAGCAGCTCGACCTGGCGCAAGACCAAGTACACAGCCTGCAAACCGGCAGTGTGCCCGAGCACCGAAAAGGCCGATTGTTGCAGTCCTTGGGTCTCGGAAAAGCGCCGCTTCCCTCGGATGCCAATGCGGTTGCCACGACGGCGGTCGAACAAGACAAAGAAGCCGACGAATCGGAAACCACGGAGACGATCGACACACAGGCGAACGCCATTGAAGTGGTCGAAGCATCCCCCACGCCCTCCGACAATGAAGCATCGCCGGAACCCGAAACCAACCTGGAAGACAGCGACACCGTGGCAGCCTCGGCGAACGCCGTGTAATTCAGCGGGGTATGGACCCGGCCCTGTCGATCATCCGCTCACGATTAAAGACCCTACGCCCTCCAGAATAAGACTAAATCTGTTATCGAGTGCGTAGAGAGGAAGGGGGGGGGGATGGTTGCGGAGTGGAGCCGTATGGCGCCGATTATCCACAATAAAATCAAGGCCCCTGGCCAAACAATACTGCCGTTCAACCAGAGGCCTCGAAGGGGGTAACTATAAAGAGCGTATGGAAATCTTGTTCCACTCTCAGTCTTTAGCAACTTCAATGCCAAAACCAAAAAAGGTTGTAATCCCAATACCTTAGCGTCTTACGAAACGCCGAGTATGCGTCATTTTGATACACTTTTCTTATTCTGGCCATCATAAACATACAAAAAAGAGCGTCATAATGCGTGTCTGTCTCATAGTGATACATATGACTCATCTTGGTACATTGCCTCCTCCGTCGAACGGACTGTGACCTGAAACTTCAGAACACTTTTGCGACAACAATGGTGCTTATGACAAACTGCTAGGGTGCACAGACGAACACATCAATGGATCTTGACGCTGAGTACGGTCGCGTTGTTGGGTTGTGGCGAATTCGACAATGCCACGATCCGGAGCCACCTTCAGGACAGCCAGGCCGACTTATCATGCGGTCAACGGTTGTCTGTGGCACTCCACAATCCTGTGTTGCCTCCCCTCACCGAAGGACTACCGTGGGCAGGTTGGCTGCATGCTCAGGGGCCCCAGGACGGCACCCTTCGGTGGACGGTCGAAGGACTACCGGCGGGACTCTCGCTGGCGCCCGATACGGGCATGGTGATGGGGACACCCCATGAATCGGGACCCTTCAGTCTGAACGTCACCGTACACGTCGATGGATGCCCTGAAGCGACGGATTCTCAGACATGGACAATCGAAGTCGAACCCAAGTGCATCGAAGACTGTGACATTCTGGATACCTGTGGAGTGGTTCAACGCGACACTTTGGTCGCCTATGTCGTGGGGGTAAAAGCAGGGGACAACGTCGCCCGCAATGGACTCAAGGTGCAATCAGCGGCCCTACCCAGAGCTGTGGGCTCGGACACCACCCACGCCATGGTGCTCTCGGATCCTACCTCCCTGAGCAAAGATCAGGTGGTGATCCATTACACATTGCCCGGAGGTGTATTGCCGCCAGTTCATAAGGATGAAGAGCTCGACCTACGCTTCATTCACGGTAAACATGGGGACCAATACCTCTTTCTGACTGAGCAACGCCAGAAACCCAAAGGGCGTCGTACCAAGCTTTCCGTGTACAATGGTCACCTCAGTGCCGATGAACTGGTCGAGCAGTGTCCGGAGAGCGGACAGGGCACGCACTGTCCCATCACCGACTTTCATATTGGCCCCTCCAGCTGCCACGGATGGTCATCGTGTGGACCGACCGATCTCCTCTCGGTGGAGGTCACAACAATGCCGCTCGGGTCCACATCCCCCGGATGGACATCGACACGGTTGATGCCAGGACAAGCCGGCGAGCTTCGAAACCATGAGTTACTGAGATTGGCTGATGCAACAACAGTGCCTTGGGATGGCGCGTGTGGGTCCAACACAGACGTGCCGTATCGACTGTCGTTTTATGTCGTACCTGTGTGGGGACTCTGCGCCTTCGCAGAAATCCATCGGGCAGACAGCAATGACGCCCAGAACGCGCCCACAGGCGCCGTATTCACCGGGCGTGTACTGTATCCAACAGAATACGCACACGCCACCTATCACTGGTCCATCGAGGGTCCGAGCGCCGTAGCGCAGACACCCTTGGCGAAAGATCAAGCCGGACACTTTTGGACTGAGCTTCCACTAGCGGGAAACTACAGCGTGTTTCTCACCACCGACCTGACACTGGATGGCGGCCAAAAAATGCCCCCATGCGCGGAGCATCTTGCAGTCAACCGTTTCCATATCCCACCACCGGAGGGACACCGCGTCGAGCTGTCCTGGACGCCCCTCACACCCAGCGCAGGAGGAACCCAAGAAAGTGTACCCATGCTGTGGGTCGGCTCCGATCATGCCGGCCTACCCCAGGCACCCATGGTACAAGCCGTGGATCTGCCCGTGTTGACCCAACCGGAAGCGGTCCTTGTCGACTATCCTCCGTCCACCGGAGTGGTCGTTCAGGCAGAATTGAGAATTTGGGCAAACGGACGATTGGTGTTCACCGCCGAACAAACCCTAGCCCCCGGCGAACAGTGGGATGTTGGATTGCTGCAACCCGATAATTCCGGTCGCTCTACCGACGCGGAGATCCGTTGACTTCCCGGACGCTTCGCTTGCTGGTCGCCCTGGTTGCGGCGGGCTCCATTCCAAGCCTCGCCCAAGAGTCCGCGCAAAGCTTGTCTCTCCGAAACGCATCGAATGGTCGACTGGTCAAGGGAGAGCAACTCCCCGCCTCAGGACCCCATCATCGAGTGCGCCAGAAGACACTCGTTCAGCATGCCAATTGGGGAACAAACGAGCTCGTTCGAGCGGTTCAGAAGGCCGCGAAAACGGTGGCATTGAAGACCGCTGGGGCCCCACTGTTGGTGGGCAATATGAGCCTGCAAGAGGGCGGCGACCTACCCGGTAGCGTATCGCATAACAGTGGCCGAGACGTGGATTTGGGATTCTACGCGGTCGACCGGAAAGGACGTGCACGCCCCCAGACTCGCTTAACGTCGTTCGACCGCCACGGACGTGCCGCTTCTCTGGTGTTCGACGACAAACGGAACTGGTGGTTGGTCAAAGCGTTGTTGACCGATCCGTCTATTCAAGTGCAGTGGATGTTTGTGTCCGAAGCCCTGGAGAAACGTCTGCTTTCCTTCGCACACCGAACCCACGAACCAGCGGAGCTCGTCGAGCGCGCTGAACACGTCCTCAATCGGCCCGGTAATTCAAGCATGCACCACGACCACTTTCACGTGCGGCTCTATTGCGCCCGCCATGAACGGATGAAAGGCTGTCTGAATTACGGTCCCATTTGGCCGTGGATCGACGATCATCAAAAGGCCGTCGACGATCACGCACAACATTTGTCTGCACAAATTGCGAACGCCAACAGTAAGACCGCACTACAAGCCATGGAAACCATCAAGGCCATTCGGGGTAAAAGCGCCACAGCGTCACTGATCAACACGCTCCGAGATGCCCGGCAGCCCATTCGCGCAGCCGCATTGGAGACGCTCAGGGGTTTGGGCGCATTGGACAGCGAGACCCCCGAACTCATCGACATGTGGCGACAGACCCCTCCAGGTGCGTGGAAGAACCGAATTCTCGAAACCTTGGTGGAGGTGGGCGACCACGGGGTCGGCTCCGTACTTCATGCCATGCTACAGGACACCGCCACCACCCCCACGGCGACACGCGTCGTGGCGTGCAGGGGCTTGGCTAGATTGACCTATGAACCTGCCGTACCCGCGCTGGCCACCCAACTGACCCACCCCAATCAACACGTACGAAAGACGGCTCTCTTCGCGCTCGAAAGCATCACAAATCACCGGCTTGGTCGTGGAAAACGAGCTCGTCGTCGTTGGGTTCGCTGGTGGCAGGCACATGGCACAAAGAGTCGAATGGCATGGGTGACTCGGGGGTTTCGAAAGCGGCACGGTATTCGGGCCAACCCACCCCTGACGAACAAGACGCTCGACACCCTTGTGACGTTGATCGGGCAAGGAGGACCCGCGGCCCGAAACGCGCGATGGCTGATTGGGCAACACAAGAACTTCTTCGTGGAGCGCGCCCATTTCAGCGACACCGATTTGGAACGTTTTTACCGGAAGTGGCTTCGCAAGAACCGTCGCTGAACGCGGTGTTTAGCCGCGCGACAAGAAGTCCGGTACGACCTGCAGCGGCGCACAATGCCTCACCGACGACAAGGTCAGGAGCGCGACCACACGCTCACCAATGCCATCGATGGCCTCGTCGATGTCGGCATCCAGCGTGTCCAGATCGGTCGCCAGGTAGGTCAATGCCCCTTCGATCACAGCGCCGGCATTGACCACAAAATCTGGAATGTAGAGGACCCCCCGGTTGTGTAACGCGATGCCAAACTCGTCCCGCTCCAGCTGAGTGTTGGCAGAACCGCAAATGATGCTACAGGCCAAGGTGCCGACATTGGCCTCGGTAATCACCGGCCCGATCGCACAGGGAGAAAACAACGTGCCGGGCCAATAGTTGTACGATTTGGAAAAGGGTGGAACCACCGTGACGGGACAGCGTGCGCCAATTTGCTCTTGCACGGCCTTCAAGCGTGCCTGATTCACATCGGCCAAGAGCAACTCCCGCGTTAAATGACTGACACCCTGCGCGACCAGTGAACCCACACGACCCACGCCGTGAACGAACGCCGACACCGTTTGGGTCGAGTGAGCGACGAGGTGAAAGTCCAAAGCGGCTCGGATCCCCGCCAATACACCGCGCGCCGTAGAGAACGCCGGGCGATTCCCAGCGGCATTGGCATACCGGGTCACCGATCGGATCGTGTCCATCTCTTCCGCACCGGTTCCCACATCAGGCCCACAAACATAGCTGCCATCAAGGGAATCTACAGCCTGGCCGAACGCGGTGTACAACGCTTCCGAATCGGATCCGGGCTGCTCCACAATAACGGCCTTGGCCCCACCACAGGCCAACTTGGCAAAACGGGTCTTTGTGGTCATCTGCGTGGCCAGTTGGCACGCGTCCGCCGCCGCCGCTTCCAGGCTCTTATAAGCCATTCGGCGGATCCCGCCAAACCCCGGACCATCGCTCAAATCATCCAACGCAATGAACGCATGGAGTCCCACCGCAGGGTCCCTCACCTCCAAGAGATCCTGGACACGCTCCGCACACGGATAGGCATCCTTGACGCTCTGTATTTCCAGTGTCCCTGTCGTCATAATGTCAACACCTGAACATTCTTTTCTCGAGTCAACCACATTCGACGAATCGCGGCGACTGGAATCGTAGTTGCATCCTGAGCGCATTTTTCCCACAATGACGATGCACTTTCCAGCGTTGGGCGGCACCCAAAAGGAGCGACACAATGAACTTTCCCATGCATAAACGACGAAATATGTGGCGTCGATGGACAACTGCGATTCTATTCGGATTGGTCGTATGTGTCTTCGCATGCGAACCCAGCGATGGGACCAATACCCCGCCACCCGACGGAACGATGTGTAGCCAAGGCGATGAGAAACCCGCAGATGATGGATGCAACACGTGCATTTGCGACGACGGTGGGAACTGGGCATGCACGGCCATGGCCTGTCCCCCGAACGAGTGCGAACCCGACGAGTGTGGCCCGGCCCTCGGCATGCCCAACTATGAATGTCCGGATGGCGTCACCATGGCGGGTCCAGGGGATTGCAAACGAAACGAAGAGGGCCTCTGTGCCTGGGAAATCATTGAATGCCCGAGCGAATGTGTGACTGGTGAGACCAAAAACGCAGACGATGGGTGCAACACCTGTGAATGCACCGAAGACGGCACATGGGCCTGCACCGACATGGCCTGCCCCCCTGCCGAGTGCACTGCCGGTGAAACCAAGGACGCCGACGATGGCTGCAACACCTGTGAGTGTACCGAAGACGGCTTTTGGGCATGCACCGAAGAGGTGTGCCCACTGGAATGCGGCCCAGACGATTGTGTAGTGGCTCCGGGCATGCCCAACTACTTGTGCCCCGACGGTGTCACCATGGCCGGCCCCGGTGAGTGCATCGTGCAAGAAGGCGATATGTGCGGGTGGGAAATCATCGAATGCCCGGCCGAATGCGTTGTGGGTGAGACCAAAGACGCGGATGATGACTGCAACACCTGTGAATGCACCGAAGACGGCTTCTGGGCGTGTACCGAGATGGTGTGCCCCGCGTGCGGTCCAGACGAGTGCGGACCGATGCCCGCCATGCCCAACAAATTGTGCCCCGATGGCGTCACCATGTCCGGGCCGACGGGCGAGTGCATCGAGACCAAAGACGGCTGCGGCTGGGAAATCATCGAATGCCCCGATGACTGCCCACCGATCAAGTGCGGGCCAAATGAAGAAGCCGTGGATACGGACAACGACGGTTGTGCCGACACATGCAAAGATAAGAAATGCGAACCATTCAAATGTCCGGTTGGCCAAACACCGATCGACACCGACAGCGATGGCTGCCCCGACGCGTGCGACGGATGTAAACCGGTGCTGTGTCCTGCAGGAAAGATACCGGTCGACACGGACAATGACGGTTGCAAAGACGCCTGCCAAACCAAAGGGGACTGTCCGCCTCTGGCCTGCCTGAAAGGCCAAAAGAAGGTCGACACCGACAACGACGGGTGCCTGGACAAGTGTTTCAGTAATTGTCCGCCCCCCGCCATGGGCGTGTGCCCAGAAGATCAATGGCCAGCCGACACGGATGGCGACGGCTGCCCCGATCAGTGCGTGGCCAAAGGCACCTGCCAGACGGCCTGTGATTGCTACGACCAGGGCGCGACCTTTCCCAAACCATGCAACGCAAGCTGCGTGGGCTGCGGCCCGTATTGGAACTGCTCGGCGACCGGTTCTTGCACGCCTGCCTGCGGAGCCATTCCGGATAAAGTAAAAATGTGTGGCGCGGATACCTGCCCGCCGATCCTTTGCGAAGACGGCGCCGAACCCATTGACATGAGCGGTGACGGCTGCCCTGAGACATGCGTTCCCATCGGAAGCGCGTGTACGCCAGGCGACACCCAGCCCGCCGACGACGGATGCAATACGTGTATCTGCATGGAGACCGGCGAATGGGCATGCACCAAGAAGTTTTGCGGCGGCGACCTGCCCTGCACCGCAGGCGATGAGAAGGACGCGGGAGACGGGTGCAACACGTGCACGTGCACCGCCAATGGAAAGTGGGCCTGTACCGAGATGACGTGCGGCGACCAGTGTGTCACGGGGGAGACCAAAGACGCCGACGACGGATGCAACACGTGTTTCTGCACCGACGATGGCCAGTGGGCATGCACCAAGAAGATGTGTCCGGAATGCCCACCGCCCAAACCCTTCGAAGGGATCTGTATTCAGGTCGTAGCGACCGCCATCAACCCCCTAACTGGGATGTGCTGCGACTTCCCAACGCCCTGCAACATCCCCGATGGGTGGCAAGAAGTCGGAGACAAATCGGACTGCACATCGGGGGGCGACATGACGCCCGTTCCGACGCCAGGCAAGACACCCCAATAAGCAGGAGACGGGGCAGCGTCCCCTAGACACTGCCCCTTTCATCATTCCGTGCAATACCTCAACGGCCGCGTCCGTATCATCCAAGGGGACATCACCCGACTCCCGGTGGATGCCATCGTCAACGCAGCCAACAAATCACTCCTGGGCGGCGGAGGCGTGGATGGAGCCATTCACCGCGTGGCGGGCCCCGAACTCTTGGTTGAATGCCGCACTTTGGGCGGTGCGAATACCGGCGAAGCAAAAACCACGAAAGGCTACAATTTACCGTCGCAGTGGATCATTCACACGGTCGGTCCGGTCTGGAATGGTGGGGACTGCGATGAAGACAACCTCTTAGCCGATTGCTATTGGAACAGTCTGGAGGAAGCCGAAAAGAAGGGGGGAGTCTCGGTGGCGTTTCCGGCGGTTTCCACGGGCGTGTACCGATTCCCCTTGGAGCGCGCCACCCGTATCGCGATCGGTGTTGTTCGCGACTTCTTGGGCGATAGCCCCTCATCGGTTGAGCAGGTGGTGTTTTGCTGCTTCTCGGCAAAAGCACAGGGCGTGTATGAATCCGTGGCCGATGAGCTGCTCTCGGATTAGTCCCAATGGAGTGCAGGACGAAAAAAGGGCCGAGACGTCTGTCCCAACCCTTTTCGTGGAGCCAACAAGCGGATTCGAACCGCTGACCTGCTGATTACGAATCAGCTGCTCTACCAGCTGAGCTATGTTGGCTTGCTCATCGGAGCGGGGCGAATGTAAGCGAGCGCCCTGTGCTCGTCAAGCGTGGATTCCTTGCCCGACTAGAACGAATAGCCGATGCCCAACTCACCGCCCAGCGGAAAATTCACTTTCGTCGCTCTGTCGAAAGGGAACGTAAAATACGTAATAGTCACTCGCCCAGTCAGATGAAGATCGCTGGTAAAAAACAAGCTCCCTCCCAAGGCCGTTGTTGGACCCATGACAAAATCCTGTACGAGATCTTCCACTTTCCCATCACAGTGGGCGGCGCCAAAAAACTTACACTTGGCGTTTGTGGTGGTCTGGAAGTCGCCAAACACGTGCCCCTCAATCCCCACGCGTAAGAAGGCACGCCACCAGTTCCGACGGATGGCGTACGATAAGCCGGTCTGCAGACGCACGCTGGTGTATTGCGTGAGCAGATCACGGTCTGGCGATCGTGTACTGCTCTGTACATAAAACTGCCCATACATGCCCAGGCCACCGGTGATCCGCCATTCACCGGACACAGTCAATCCGATGTTGTGAAACCCCCTGCGAGTGGCTGTATCCGACAAGAACTTACTGTACGCAAACATCGTATCGATAAAGAACCGCTTTTCCCCGCGGGGTTTCGGTGTCTCATCCTGAAAGCCTTCAACCGGAAGACAGGTCGTCCATCGACTCACCATCCGATTGAATCGCTCCGCGTGTGTGTCGTCGGGCAAGAGCATCGTGGAACCGCGGTAGATGACATTCATGCCGCTCCGATTGTAGATTTGCATGCGGAGGGTGGGCCCTTGCGGAGTCGCCTCAATGTATGGGTACACCAATACATCAACGCGCAGGCGACGCATCAATTTTTGCATGCGTTCGACCTTGAGCACGGGGTTTTCCTTGGGATAGGTGGCGGCAAAGTCCACCAACGCGCTGCTGAGCGCCTTCTCTACGTTCTCCGAATAGAACCCTTTTTGAAAACGCCGAGAGGGCACCCGAAAAAACATCTCCTTCAACGCCACATGGGCGTCGTCATTCTGCCCTTGCTCCAAGTAACATTGTGCGAGAGTCAACGAGAGGGTCGCGACCTGATTCGGAGAGCCCAAATCCGCAAACGCTTCGGTCAGTAACGTCCGCGCCCGTTTGAGGTGAGGAATAGCCTCCGCAACCCGAAGTTCTTCATACAACTCCAGGCCGAAATTCATACGCTCCAAGCCCAAAGTCATCCGCTCTACATACCCAGAAGCCTCTTGAATGCGTTTTGTGAGCGCGTCAACATTCACCACGTCGAGCAATGGATTGCCAGACAGTTGAGCCGCAATTGCCCTATCGATCCCTTGCCGCCGAGAAGCGATGACGGAGTCTTCTGCAGACCAAAGACTGTTCGAGTCGCGCACGAAGTCGACGACGGGCAACAGGCCAACTTGGATTCTACCGACCGGAGGCGCCGACTCCGCCGCCATGACATGGGCTGAGCCGAGCACCACCACACATAATACAATAGTGCGTACTAGTCGCCGCATGGCACGCAGGTCTTTTGCGTGGAGGTGAGCCCACTTTCATCCAGCGTACGCTCGAAAACGACGGTCTTGGCGATGTTGGTGTCGTCGGTGGGCACCTGCCATTCCATCTTGTCATCTCCTTGAAGGAACAATTCGAGCCGTTTCACCGATCCACTACAGTAGGGATCCATGTACAAACGCAACCGTTTCATCTCCATGCTGTAATTGCCCACCACCTCATTGCACCGACAGCCTGAAATCTCCTTGTTGCAGGCCGGCCAATTGAGCTCGTGTTGATCGTGCTTGGTGAAATACCTCGCCACTCCCACGACTTCACTGCCGTAATGCCCCAGGGTAAGCTCCAGATAATAGGGCGTTTCCACGTCTCCGTTGTGATGGAAATAGGTCAGCGGCATGGGATCAGTGCTGAACCACTGGCCGCTCAACACCTGACTCTCATTGCAACCGAACAGCCCCAATATCAATCCGACGAAGAGGATTCGCATGGTGTGATGATACCGATTCAGCGTGACTCACGCATTTCTGATTCACTAAAAACGTCCGCCGCAAACACCTGGATGACACAATCATCGTCTTTCCAGGCATCGACAGGGAGCCCACCTTTCTCACAGGTTTGGCTCAAGAACTCTTCACGACTCCACTCATATTGGGTGGCCACTTGCGGCAACAAGGTGCCGCGTGCCCGCCCTTGGGACAAGAGCAGTCCGTGGCGACCGACTTCTACCTCTTCGGGTTTCACCACTTGAAGAGGGCTGAGAATGCTCAACTCGACGTCCGTCTTGGCCACCTCGTGGCTGCGAAGCGGTGGAAACCGAGGATCTTGAAACGCTGCACTTACCGCCATCTCCATCACCGTCTTGTACAGAGGGCCATCTCCATCAAAACGGCCAATGCAACCTCGCAAACGATCCCCGATGTGCAAGGATACAAACACACCCTCCGAGCTGTGCAAACGCTCGTCACTCTCCTCGATGTTCGGCATGGACGTCCGCGACACGTAATGGAGGATCGTCAAACGAGCGATCTTTAACAGCTGTATCTGCTGTTCCAATGTTAACGCGGGGAGTGGCTCTGCCATGCAGGGAGCTCCTTAACCAACCCAGCTTGATCGCGGGTGCGGATATAATCCTGAAGAATCTGTTCATGATCGAAACACAGTGGAGCGGGCAGTGCAAACAGAGAACATACTTTTGTGTCCGACGCGTCATCGCCGGCCTGCAGTTCTCCTTCGGCGACCCCCACAAAAACCACGGTCACGGTGTGACGACGAGGATCACGCGCGGGGTCCGAATAGGCTCTTAGTTGCGCCGTCAGCGTAACGTCCAGCCCCGTCTCCTCCCGGGCTTCGCGGACCGCGGCCTCTTCCAACGACTCGCCCACGTCCACAAATCCACCGGGAAGCGCCCAACCAATCGGTGGAAAGCGCCGCTGCACCAACACCACATGATCGTCGGGCAACTCGATGATGACATCCACCGTCAAGGCCGGACCCGTCCTATCGTAATTACTGGATTTCATTGCGCGTTTCCCAGGAGTTGACGCCGGAACGCTATCACTCGATTTCGGACCGTGTCAACCTACCGAGCGCCAGGAAGAACACCCTGTCGACCGGTGGGAAGGAGAACTGTGGCGCTTGAGATCACCCCATCCACTGGGCAACGGTGCCGTCAGGGCCGGCGGCCCTTTCTCACGTAAAGAATGGGGGTGATCGAGCTTCCAACATAAACAAATCAACGCAATCGACTGCGGTCATTTGCTATCGGTGACGCACCAAGAGTTCGAAGTGGTGGCGCTCTTCCCTACTGGGGGAAATTTGAAAGTCATAACGTCCAAACCAACGACGACGTAACTTTTCAATAATTGCTTCGAGCGTCTCTCGCTCCGGATGTTCACCAATTTTGAGCCAATTTTCATTTGGGCTTTTCATCATTTTCTACCTTCGACAGTCTTACCCATCCTGGCACTTCGCCAAACGCCCGCCCGTCTGTGTAACAAGCAAACCACATGCCATGATTCCCGCCGAGTGCTGTAACGACCATTTCCGGGGCTAATCCCTCAGAAATTATAGGGTTGTGGGACGTCTCGACCAATGAGAGACTGATGGCTTCACAGCCACAACTGTCTCATTGTTGGACAGGGTTGCGACATGGATGACACATTAGCCTCAACCGTGGGAGCGTTGCTTGACTTCTCAAACATTCTCAACTAGTCGACTGTGCTCGTGAAGGCGCTGGAACCCTTGTCGATTGTCATACCCGCCTATAATGAAGGTGAGCGCTTGGGAAAAACGCTCACCCGAATTATCGAATGGACCGACCAAGCGCTGGAAGAGTTTGAGATCATCGTGGTGGACGATGGAAGTACGGACAACACAGTGGAGATTGCGAAATCGATTTCGCCCCAAGTGCGGGTGGTGTCGTACACACCCAATCAAGGAAAGGGACATGCCGTTCGAGCCGGAGTTTTGGCAAGCACAGGGAACACAGTCCTCTTCTCCGATGCGGACTTATCGACCCCCATTGAAGAATGTGAACGGCTGGGTTCCGCGCTGGCGACGGCCGACATTGCCATTGGTTCGCGTGGACTCCCTGAGTCGGACATTGTCGAACGCCAACCGTGGTATCGCCAAACCATGGGGAAAACATTCAACGGGATTGTTCGAATGCTTGCGGTACGGGGGGTTTCGGACACACAGTGTGGATTCAAACTCTTTCGAGGAGGCTTGGCGCGTGAGTTGTTTGCCGATCTCACCATCTCGCACTTTGCCTTCGACGTGGAAATTCTGTTCATGGCGCAACAACGAGGATACCGAATAGCGGAGGTGCCGGTACGATGGATCAACGACGAACGAACACACGTAAACGCGTTCACCGACTCGAGCCGGATGCTGATGGACGTTGTGCGGATTCGCGTACGGCACCTTTGGAAGAAGTTTCGGAGAACCTCATGAAACTCAGTGTCGTCATCCCCGTCTACAATGAAGAAACGACGCTCAAAGATGTCATTGAGACCGTTCGAAAAGTTCCCTACGACGTCGAAATCTTGGTGATCGACGATGGGTCCACCGACAAAACGCGAGAGATTCTGGAACAGTACGATGATGACCCGGCCGTTCACGTCTTCTTGCAAGAACAGAACATGGGCAAGGGCGCGGCACTTCGGCGAGGCTTCACCGAAGCGACCGGGGACGTGGTGATCATTCAGGATGCCGATCTAGAATACACTCCCGATGACTATCCTACCTTGCTGAAGCCCATCGAAGATGGTCGCGCCGATGTGGTGTACGGTTCGCGATTTCAAGGCGGTCCGGGACGCGTGCTCTATTACCGACACACCATGGGCAACCGACTGCTAACATTCTTGTCGAACATTCTGACCGACCTCAACCTCACGGACATGGAGACCTGTTACAAAGCCTTCAAGCGGGAGGTCATTCAGAACTTGATCTTGGAATCGAATCGATTTGGATTCGAACCCGAGGTCACCGCGAAGTTGGCCGCCATGAGAGAGGTCGTCATTTACGAAGTCCCCATTCACTACCATGGCCGGACGTACGAGGATGGAAAAAAGATCACGTGGAAAGATGGAGTGAGCGCGTTGTGGTCGATCGTCAAATACAACTTACTCACCCCCGACGACGCCTCCTTCCTGCGCGCCAGTGACGAGCTGCCCACGCTGGTACGCAACAAGTCGAAGAACGATCCCTAGCCCACTATCGAGAATACAGAGCCAAGTGGCGAACGCCAAGATGTTCAAAGACGTACGCAGGCTCCGACCACGACGCCATGACATCGTCAAAGAGGGGTTCTCCCGGTCTTCGCGGGACAAACACGTGCGTCGCGTCGTAGGGCTCTGCGGTCCCAATCCCGGGCTCCAATACGCCAAAACGAATCAAGCGTAGCATGAAGGGCCGATACTCTTCGGATGCCACAGCAAACCCAATTCGGGCATCCCCCGAAGCCAAACGCTGATTCAACCAGTTCACCGTACTCGTCGGCAAATAGGTGTCCGTCCGGGTCTCCAACCCTCGTTCTACAACGCCCAACACACCGCCGACGAGCGTGTTGTGATAGGTCGGCTCCATGGAGTAAACAACGGCTAGCTCCACAGCCGCAGGGGCCACCAACACCAGCACAACCGCCAACACAGCGATCCCAGTGGGGAACGGCAGTCGTTGCAGCCAGCGCACTTGGATTGCCCGTGCCAGCACTCCGGTCCCCACCGCTGCCAACAGGACCACAAAGGGCACAAGTGCCATGACACCGTCCTGTCCGGCATAATAGGGGCTGCCGTTGAGAGCCATGATCGTCATCAACGTGAGCGTACCAAAGAGCGCAAACGCCGCCCGTGACAACAATCCTTGCCCCCTCAACGACCGAACAACACGAATGGCCCCAAACAACGCCAATGCGCCCGTAGTGAGCGGTATCCTCAAGAGAAACAGAAGCAGGCCATGGAGACCATTAGGCCCCTGCCCATCCATCAGCTGATGGTGAGCCTCACCCAGAATGAGGAAAGACGGGTGCGGTGTCCTATAGGGTTCGGTCAGCAGGTGGATCCAACGAGATCCGCCATCGACGGACAAATGTGGCCACAACCAAAAGAGCAGCAGAGGGGCAGCCACAAGCGGAAGGAAGGTGCCCATGGGTATTGCGCCCAAGTGAATGCGACCTGGTGTCCCCCCGGATGAATTCTCTTTCGGTGCCGTCCAAATCGCGGCGATCACCCATGGAATGAACAAGAGAATGGCTTCGTGGCTGGAGCCCAGGGCAGCCAGAAACGCAAGTGTGGCCAGAGTCGCCACCCACAGCCGTCTCTGGGGTTGCACCGAAACCCACAGGAGCAATGCAAAGGCACAGACAATACCGGCCTCCGGTCCCAGGGTTCGGGCATGAAAGAGCGTTCCCGGCAGCGTCAGCATCAAAAGAACGCCTGCAATGCCCGCCACAGCTCCTCCAAGTTGCCAAGCCGCGAGGCCCACACAAACCACGGCGAGTGCCATTGCGATAGCACCCGCAACGGTCGCGCCCCAGATCCGGTCAGCGGGGTCCACCGAAAGCGCTCCCACCAGAGCGATTCCCAGTGGAAGGGGGGATTGCGAGTGAACAAACGCCTCGCGTACGGACGACCCACGAGTTACAGCCTCGACCCCGATGTTTACGTTCTCATAGAGCACCATGCTCTTGGCGCGGTATCCTGCGTCGCTCCGTGTCGCCAACGTAATACCCACCACCAACCCGATGGTGGACATCGCGAGCAAAGTGAAGCCAAGCATCCGCTTCATAAGGCCTCCGGCTCCATGCGCGCAGAAAAACACAGTTGTCGCCACGAACCATCGGATGCGGTGATCTCAAACGTCACTTCATGTTGCCCACCACCGAACGACTTCGCCCCCACACTCCAGGGTTTCCAACGTCGTTCATGATCGCGGCGATTGGCTGCATTGCTGACCCGCACCGATGCACGCTGCTCGCCGTCGACTAAAACCCGAAACTGCGCGGGTCCACCAGGAACCGGTGTGTCCAAAATCGCCACTTCGCCCGTCAACGAACCCACCCATTGCACGTCGTTCCAGGTGATGCTCAAGGGCACAGCCCGTCCATTCCGAGCCTGCGCATGCGCCCAGATACAGGGTCGCCATTCAGGACCGGTCGGGGTGCTCACACGCCCCTGATGTTTTCCTACCCAAAGCCAGGGCTCCAGATCGCAATCCCATCGGTTTCCCGTCCAGCGCTCACATTCATGATCACCATAACGAACCGTCGCTTCGGACAGATACTCCCGCAGATCCAGTCCCGCTTCAGAAGTCGACACGGCCGGGGCATTCGTCTGTTGTATCGAGTCGGTGGACGCTTCTGTGAGAAGCGGGGCTACCGTCGCAACCACAAGGAATGCGACACCCAGGATCACTTCGGTGGCCACCCGAACATTGGATGGCATGGCGAGCCAAAAACGTTTCACGAAGCGCACCATAATGCGCGGGTCCCACAAGGGTCAAGACCATGACAACCGGGCCCCCAAGAATGGCGGAACGTGCGAAGAAAATGGCATGAACATTGACTCAACAGAGGCAATCGGGTACGTTGCCGCAGAAAGTTCGAGCCAGTCTCCCTGGTGATGAGGAAGAAATCATTCACATACTAGTGACCAGTTACCCCATGTTATTCATCGCCATCGTTGCGCTTGTGGCGCTCGGATGTGCGGCAAAAACGATGTGTCCACAGGGCACATTCGAAATGGGGGGACAGTGCCAATTGGTGGCACTCGATGCGACATTTCCACCATTGGAAACGGACGCAGAAAACACGCTGACTGACGTACCCAGGGAACCTGACGATACACAAATGGCCGATGCGGCCACTGACAATACGGACGAAATCAATTCGCAAACACAACGCGATACGACAGAAACCGCTTCGGAAACAACGGACACAGCCGAAAGCCTGGAAACAGAGGATGTTGCATGGGTCGATAGTACGACCGCACTCTCTGACATTCCAGAGGACACCCCGCCAATTGACGGGGGAACTGGCTAACCACAGTTCCGAAGCCTACTGCGCGCCACGAAACGGCACCGATGCTCCCCTTATGCGACAAAGCGACAGGGGGCATGCACTGGTATGCCAGGCGCGCCTTCAAAGAGGCAAACTATGACTAAGAGAATGCTCATCAGTGCTGATGAGGAAGAAAGCCGAGTGGCAATTATCGAGGACACCGTCCTCGAGAACCTTGAAATTGAAGCCCATGGCACGAGTGAAAGCCGCCGGGGAAACATCTACAAGGGCATTGTCCACAAAGTAGAGCCAAGCCTTCAAGCGGCATTTATCGACTTCGGGGATCCCAAACAGGGGTTCTTACCCGTCAGTGAAATTCATCCCCGGCTTTGGCCAAAGAATGTCACTGACAAGCGACCTGACATTTCGCTGCTGCTCAAAGAAAAGCAGGAGCTCATGGTGCAGGTCGTCAAAGACGAGGTGGGCACCAAAGGGGCCACCCTCACGACCCATGTTTCACTACCCGGTCGTTATCTTGTTCTCATGCCCGAGAGCGACAAGACCGGAATCAGTCGCCGTCTGACGGACGTGGAACGTAAACGACTCAAAGAAACCGTCGACTCCATCGGTGTACCGGATGAATTCGGCGTGATCATTCGAACGGCCGGTAAACAACGACGCCCGCTCGAGCTCAAGAAAGACTTGCTCTATCTGGTCAAGCTCTACGAAACCATCGAAGAAAATTTTGCTGACCAGGGTCCCGCTGGGCTGATTTACCGGGACCGAAATCACGCAGTACGATTCATTCGGGATTACTTCGACGACACTGTGCAAGAGATCTGGGTCAATCACCGCGGCGTCCTCAAAGAAATCGCCGAGTTCATGGCCATCTTGATGCCCTCGTCCCAATCTCGCTTGCGCCTCTACGAAGGCGACACACCACTATTCCTGCGCTTTGGTGTCGAGGATCAGATCGAATCCATCTTTTCGCGTCAGGTTGAACTCCCGACCGGAGGGTCCATCGTCATCGATTCGACCGAAGCGCTTGTAGCTATTGACGTCAATAGCGGTCGCGTCAAAGGCGAAGACATCGAAGAGACGGCGCTAATGACGAACTTGTCTGCATCGGACGAGATCGCACGGCAGATCGTTCTCCGTGATTTGGGTGGGCTCATCGTCTTGGACTACATTGACATGCGCGACAAGAAAAACAATCGCGCCGTCGAACAACGCCTACGTCAGGCATTTGCGACCGACAAAGCCAAGCTGAAGTTTGGGCGCATCAGCGAATTTGGTTTGATGGAGCTCAGTCGGCAACGATTGCGGAAGAGCTTGGTGTCCTCGGTCACCCGCCGATGTGACGCTTGTGATGGCACAGGCCGTGTCCGCTCACCCTCGTCATCCGCATTGTCCTTGCTCCGCCGCATCAAAGAAGCCTGTATCCGCGGTGGCGTAAAATACATTCGCGCGACGACCCCCATTCCCATGGCCAACTTGCTGCACAACAGACGACGGCGAGAGATGGTCGAGTTGGAACAGAAGTTGGATGTTGTCGTCGAGGTGGTTGGCCACAAGGATCTACCACCCAATTTGGTCGCTTTGGACATCGTGGTGATGAAACCCGGTAAGAAGCAACCACAGCGGATTTACCAGCTACTAGACTTAATTCGTAATCAAATCATTCGAAACGATACAAGCCCGCTGCCCAACCCTGAAGCCGGTTTGGAGGCGTTGGAGTTCGATCACACGGCCATCTACAGAGCTATTGCGGATCGCGACGCGGTCTTGCACGCAGAAGAGGCTGCTCGTGAGGAGAAAGACTTCGCGTTTGAGCCCATAGAGCCGTCGGACGAAGAGCTCAAACCAAAGCCAAAAGGCAAAGTGACCGCTCCTGGAAGCAAGGAAAGCTGGGAAAGTTCCGCACAAGACGATGATGCATCCACAGGAGGTTCCTTCATCGACTGGATGAAGAACATCTTCAGCGGAGGAGATTCCGACACCGATTCCGGGCAAACGAAAATCGAACCCATTACCGACGAGGCCGTCGCGTCCCATGAAACCCAACGGGGTTCTCGTTCGCGCGGTTCAAGGACCCGTTCACGTTCTGGCGCCACTGAACGACGATCGAGTAACACCCGTTCGACATCCGGGAGCCGAGGACGACGTTCGACCACCAAGAGTGCCTCGGAGAATAGTCGGTCCACCAAGGAGGAAGGTAGCAAAGCCTCGAAACCGGAACGAAAATCCCGTGCATCCTCAAAGTCCTCGGCCAATGCGGAGGCCTCCACGCGACGGCCACGTCGCCAGCGGACCCGTAGAAGCGGAACGGGCACAAAGAGTGCCACCGCGGGTGAAGAGTCCTCATCCACTCGTAACGCCAAGGACAAGGGCACGAAGAGCAGCACGCCGCCAAAACCGCCGCCATTGCCTCCCTCGGCCGAGTAGGTTTGAGTTCTTAGGTGGGCTGACAGGAGTCGCCAATGCCGTCAGCGTTGGTGTCTTTTTGTTGAGGATTAAAGACCCATTTGCAATTGTCGATGATGTCCGGGACACCGTCTTCATCTTGGTCGGTCTCACATAAGTCGCCGATGCCATTGAAGTTCGTATCCATCTGCTCGGCGTTCTTGAGCCACACGCAGTTGTCCTTCTGGTTGGATATACCGTCCCCATCAATGTCATTTTCGCAGGCGTCCCCGTTCCCGTCGCCGTCTGAGTCCACCTGATCTTTGTTGGGAACCAATCGACAGTTATCCTGCCAATTGGGGATGTTGTCGCCGTCCATGTCGTTCTCACACTCGTCGCCCTGACCGTTGAAGTTGTCATCGTTTTGGGCGGGATTGCTCACGAGAAAACAGTTGTCGCACTGATCACCGACCGTGTCGCCGTCGATGTCACTCTGAAACATGTTGGACATCCAGACACAGTTGTCGTTCTTGTCGTTGGTGCCGTCGCCGTCCCAGTCGCTGCACGCATCACCGTTGTTGTCCTTGTTCCAGTCCTCTTGACCCGGATTGAACACACCGGGACAGTTGTCTTTCCAGTTGGGGATCCCGTCGTTGTCGAAGTCGTTTTCGCACGCATCACCCACGTTGTTGCCGTTCGCATCTTCCTGCCCTGGATTGGCGATCCATGGACAATTGTCCTTCTTGTTGATCACCCCATCGCCATCGGCGTCGTTTTCACACGCATCACCGTTGCCATCGCCGTCCGTGTCAATCTGGTTCGGGTTGAACACGAGAGGACAGTTGTCCTTCCAGTTTGGAACACCATCGGCGTCCATGTCTCCTTCGCACGCGTCGCCCTGGCCGTTGAAATTGCTGTCCTTCTGATCCTCGTTGTAGACCAAGAAACAATTGTCACAGATGTCGCCGGCTCCATCTCCATCGCTGTCGGTCTGGCTCTGGTTGGATTGCCACACACAGTTGTCCAATAGATCACCCACACCATCCCCGTCGACGTCCGAGCAATGATCGCCAATCCCGTCGGAGTTCCAGTCTTCTTGGTCGGGATTAAAAGTCTTGGTGCAGTTGTCCTTTTGATCCGGGATGCCGTCCAGGTCCGTGTCCACCTCACAGGCGTCGCCGACCCCATTGAGATCCGCGTCGGCCTGGTCCGGATTGGCGATGAAGATGCAGTTGTCTTTGCCATTCTGGACGCCGTCCCCATCCATATCGTTCTCACAAGCATCGCCCTGACCATCGCCATCGGTGTCCTGCTGGTCTTCGTTGGCGACCAGCGGACAGTTGTCGTCGGGGTTGAGTACACCATCGTCATCAAAATCTTGTTTGCAGAGATCGCCTTGGCCATCACCGTCGGAATCCTGCTGGCCCGGATTGGCCACCAAAAGACAATTGTCACAGAGATCGCCCACTCCATCGTCATCGAGATCGCTCTGACCGGGATTGTATAGATCCAAGCAGTTGTCCACACTGTCGTCCACGCCATCGCCGTCCACGTCATTCTCTCCGGTGTCATACACCGTGGGAGGGCCAGTATCCTCCACGGGTTCTATCGTGTCCGGGGTGCTCGTGTCCTCCGGAGGCGTCACCGACGTGTCGGACGGTGGTGGGGCGGTGTCGGGCACGGGCAACACGATGTCCTCGACGCCCACATCCTCTGGTGTCACACCGCCATCGTCCACCGTATCTGACCCCGTGTCAGAGACCACCACATCATCGACCGGGACGGATGTGTCGGGCACACAGATCTGTTGAGACAAATCGCAAACGAATCCCGCATTGCAGTCGGATTGTTTTTCGCAGACGGAGATGATGATGTTGCCCGGCTCACTGGTATCACTACAAGCCCCCAGTAAGAACAACGCCGCCATACAACACACGCCCTTGACTCTCGTCCGCATTACAAAATATCCGGAGTTCATAGATCCCATGCCTCACCATCTTATCAGAAGTGTGCGCTTCAATTTCATAATAAATAGGCGCAGAGCATCACCACTCGTTAGAAATACAACGGTAGACCGTTCCAATACCGGGAGCGAATCACAACGCTTGGAATGGTCAGGCTATTGTGGATTGTAGTCACTGTCTTATGACAAGGTTTGCCCGTGAAAAACGGGTCTATCGCAGGGTCCTGTGATGCGGGCCAACAGGAGCGAATAAATATGTGAGTTCAATGACTTATCCATTCGGTCCGCGGGCGATTGACACGATGCAGCGTGTGCGTTAGAGATTTTGGGCATGACGATGCTCACCCTCGTTCTTCAAGCTTCACCCACAGAGATTAACACCGGCGACACTGCCTGGGTGCTCACATCTTCGGCTTTGGTGTTGCTCATGACCCCCGGACTGGCCTTTTTCTACGGGGGCTTGGTCCGCAGCAAGAACATGCTCAACACGTTGATGATGAGCTTCGTCGCGATGGGCCTCATCTCCATCGAGTGGGCGTTGTGTGGGTATTCTTTTTCCTTTGCCGATGGAAACGCGTGGATCGGAGGGACGGCCTACTTTGGCCTTCAAGGCGTCGGTCTGGACGCATACCCGGGCACGGCCATTCCGCATCAGGCCTTCATGGTGTTTCAGATGATGTTTGCGGTCATCACACCGGCCTTAATTTCCGGCGCTGTGGTTGGACGGATGAAGTTCAAGGCCTATGTGATCTTCATCGTTCTCTGGGCGCTCGCCGTCTACAATCCGCTTTGTCACTGGGTCTGGGGCGGCGGCTGGTTGCAAGAAGCTGGTGCACTGGACTTTGCCGGCGGCACAGTCGTCCATATCAGCGCAGGCGTATCGGCGCTGGTGGCGGCGATGATTTTGGGACCACGTTACAAACACAAATCCGCCGAGATGGCGCCGCACCATGTGCCCTTTGTCATGCTGGGTGCTGGATTGCTTTGGTTTGGCTGGTTCGGATTCAACGCAGGATCGGCACTGGGCGCGGGGGCCGGTGCCACCGCGGCCTTTGTGACGACCAATCTGGCCACCGCGGCGGCCTTGGTCACGTGGCTGTTCATTGAAAGCCTCCATTGCGGAAAGGCAACCGCGGTCGGTGCCGCCACCGGCGCCGTGGTTGGGCTGGTCACCATCACCCCTGCTGCGGGATTCGTCACACCCATGGGGGCCATGGCCATGGGGGCCATTGGCGCTTCCGTTAGTTTTGTGGTCATTCAAGTGTTCAGCAAGTTCACCGTCGATGACAGCCTGGACGTCTTTGCATGCCACGGCATGGGCGGGATCACCGGTGCGCTCTTGACCGGCGTGTTCGCCTCCGAAGCCGTCGGCGGTTCCAATGGGCTTTGGTACGGAGATGCCAGTTTGATGTGGCCCCAACTTGAAGGGGTGCTGGCTACCGCTGGACTCGCCGGGCTGGCCACTGCGATCATCCTCTATGGTCTGAAATTCACCATCGGCCTACGACCCACCGAAGACGATGAGCGCTTTGGGCTCGATGTCACCGAACACGCCGAAGAGGCGTACCGTCGATAGTTTCATGCGTTCGTTCAATGCATGCTTCCTGGCGTTGTGTGTTGCCGTAGGCATTGCCTTCGCACCGCCCGCTCACGCACACCGCATGAATAAGAGCAAAACGATTTGGGACGCATGGGTACAAAAGAGCACTATCGAGATGACTCTGAGGCTAGCACCCGCCGATCTCCAACAGCTGATGGTCACCACTTGGGCCAATAGGCCACCGAAGGGAGACGCCAAACCGGAGGATCCACAAAAGCCGGTCTTTGATGTGGTTCAACGCGGCTTCACTGTCCGCAACAATGGCCAACCCTGTACGTACCAGCCGCTCACTGTCCGCAAAGAGCACGATATGATCGTTCGCGCACGATGGCTCTGTGAGGCCCCGCTCGTACGGTTGGATGTATCCGCCGATCTGTTACGGCGGCTCCCCGATCAACATCAACATCAGGTTCGGATTCGTGTGGAAGGACGAGAGCGACCCATTCAAACCTTGACCCGCACCAACCACCAATTTCGTCATCGCTTTGCTCCCCAGAAACCAGACCGGGCGCCCACAATGGCAACACAGTCCACGGATACAGCCGTCCCCTCCCCCGCTCGAACGGTAGAAGAGTTTGCAGGAAGAGGCAGCGACCGCATGAGTGTGGGCTGGGACCATCTCCTCTTGCTGCTGGGGCTCTTGGTGATTCTCTATTCTCTTAAGGGCCTGCGGAAGCGGCCTCGTTGAAACAGGCTTCAATGAATTGCTGCACGGGCTTGGCGACAAGAACTGTGTTGGCTTTTCCCGTCAAATGCGCTCCGTCCTTTTGATACACTGCGATGGTACCCCGGCCGTCGGCACTGGGCATCTTCATTAACTGACCGGTTCCACCTTTTGACGTGGTGTGAAACACGTCCAAGAAGGCCACACCACCATCAAATTTAGCGATTTCTTCGCCCATAACCTTGGCGATCAATGCGCCCAGACGACGAGCATTCTTGCTTCGAATCACCACGGGCGTCACCCAAACAATGGGCCGACCGCGATCCGGGCCTGCGATCAGATCGAACATGTGGGCAACACGCTTGGCATATTCCGCTTCCCACGCCGGCTTTCCGGAGCGGATCCAGCCCTTACCTTTGCGGATCCCCTGATTGTCATTGGTACCCAAATGCACGACCACTAGATCGGGCTTGAAACTCCGCAGGATTCGCTTGGTGGCTTTGGGCCAATCATGAAAGTCCGGGCGTGCGAGACCCGATGACGCCTTTCCCCAAAACTTGAACTCAAAGGGCGCATTCTTGAATGTGCGTCGCAACATGGGACCGGTGAGTCCCCCGGTAGAGGACGCCCCAATCATATAAACCCGCTTGATGGCGCCTCGCTGACGGCACACGTTCAAGAAGGGATCATCGACTCGCAACGCCACGATTCGGCGGGGGTGACGATCGGCTGAAAACGGTTGTAAACGCGCCTCAGGCGCGGGAACCGTGACGATCTTGGAGACAGTGGGGGCTGTGGCGGCCTGCATCGACGCTCCACAACCCCACAAGAGGGCCACCATGGCCAAAAGGCCGAACCCATTCATCATCCGATGGTTGCGTAGATCCATTGTGGCACCGGTCATATCGAAGCACATCCTTAACCGCAAGTACCAAGAAGCTAACGCGGACTGTTGACCCCGTTCAATGTGTCCACAACCTGCTGCACGTCGCCAATGCTGGTAAAGTCGATAGCCACAAAGTTCGGTTGCCGCCCGGACTCTTCCTGGCACGTCATCGCCCGATTGAAGAAATAGGGATTCATGTTGGCTACTTCTGCCAAGGATCGGGAAGCGAAGGGATCGGTGAGGAAATGATTGAGGATGAAAAGAGCATTGTCGGTTGACCCCCGATTGACCTCACACGACAGATCCTCCACGGTCGCTGCGCTCCAATGTGTCTCCCAAGCAAAATCCCACACATGATGATACCAGACCGGCTCTCGTGCATCGTCATCGGTGAACACGATGAGCCTACGACCGCTCTCAACGAGCGCCAAGAGCGTTGGCCACTTCTTCTCCGGTGCCTGAATTACGAGATACTCTGTCAAGCCAGCCGCCTGAAATCCTGCGCTCACATCCGAAGCCGTCACATAGCTCTCAAAAAAGAGGATGACCACTTCCCGGGGGTTTGCCTCCAAGAACATACGGAACTCATCAAGAACCACCGAAGCAGGAATGCTGCCGAATTGGCAGTACGCATGACAAAACAGAAGCTCATCGTCTTCCAAGTACACGTCCAGCATGAATCCGCGAACACCCGAAGCCAATTGTGCGGTGATGCCGTCGATCTGATTGGGGGCTAGGAACTGGTATTCGTCGGTGGCCATGGCGTTGTGGGCCGTGACGAATGATACGCGATCAACCGTGCGGGTACAGAGCACGCTGTGCCCGTTGCACGGCTCGTGGACAACAGCCTCTCCATCGTTCGTACACCCGAACCACAACGCTATAATGACCGTCATCCCCAAAGTGAGCACGCGTACTGCCAGTGGCTCAGGACGCATAGTCAATCGCCTAGGATTCGTCAGTGGGCTCGGGCGCAACTACCTTAATCGTTACGGTATGGGGCTCGCTGACCACGTTGGAATCAGTCGCGGAGACCACCGTAAGACCAAAGGTGTACTGACCTGCCACATCCGCATTCACAGTGCGTTTGGCAGGCCCCGGTGCCCCATTGACGACCAGCGTGCTGGTGGGCGGTTTGCTCACCAAATACCAGAGATAACCCTGAGGAGCCACGGGAGGACCAGAGGCCTCTGCCAGATCCCCGACCAACTCGAAGGACACCCCTGCCACCACTCCCGAATAGTCGTCGGGTATGCCGGCGTACGCGACCGGAACAGACACATCAGCCCCGATGGTTCCTGTCAGAGGGACTGTGACCGTCTTGGGTCCCGAACCAGACACATAGGTCAGGTCCATCACTCCCTTCACGGTGTTCGGCGAGATCTCTGAATACATGGACACATAGAATATCTTCACGCCGTGGGGGGGCAGCTCGGTGTAGCCCACCATGGGAGTCACCAGCTTCCAGAGTGTGGACACTTCGCCTGCATTGTCCTGAATGATGATGTTGGTGAGACCCAAATTACCTTCCCCGCAATTATACACCACCACCGAGCGAAGGATGTTGTTCAAGCTCTGTCCAGCAAACATCATCCCGTAGGGCACCATGAGGGAACCGGGGGCCAATTCGATGCAAGGCTCGGGACCACCGCCGTTGATCGAGATGTTTTTTGTGTGGACCGCGGGGTCTTCGTATCCGATGACAATCTCACCATCCACGCTGTAACCGGGCGCGGCATACGTCACCTCGATGTCCAACGTTTGACCCGGTTCAATGGAGACCGGAAGTACTACCGGCGTTGTCCCGCCCGATTCGAGTTTTAGGGTGGCCTGCCACGAATACCAGAAGCCACTGGAATCGGTCGGAATGTCGATGCTCGTCACCACACACGAACCTTCGCCCAGGTTCTCGCCCACAATGGTCTTGGTGGCTTTTCCTGCAATGGTGTCTCCAAAGTCCAGGACGCCCCCCTCTTCGGTGCCATATCCAAATACACAGGGGCTGGTGTTTGGGCCGGTGGTAAAGGTCGACGATAGCGACACTGTGTATGTGGGTTGAGCCGGGTCATTGCTCACGACAACCACAGATGCCTCCTCAGGCTGAGAACCAAAAAGGGGCTGATAGCTCACGTGAAACGCGAGGGGTTGATAGGTCGTCTTGTCCTTTGATTTGACGAGCTGACCTGGCTCGGGTTTCGACACCAAGACAAACTGGTCGCTGGTGCTGTTCAACAACACGTCGTCCACAATCAGAGGGGACAGGCCATCATTGTGGATTTCGAAAGCGTGTTCTTCCTGATACGTCAAAGTGGCTTTCGAAAACACATGCTGCGGTGGCTGAACACGAATCTGCGGCTCATCGGGAAGGCTGGCCAAACGGATCACCGCAACGGGTGCGTTCGGGTCATTGGATACAACCCGAAGCGTGGCATCGTTGGGATCGAGTGTCTTGGGCGCAAAGACAACATCAACCGACAGCGTCGACTCGCCTCCTTGGCCCGCTCCAGACAGCGTAAGCGGGAAGACCGTGTCGGGATCATTCTCGCCCCAATCCAACACCACCCAAATATTCTTCGAGGTACCGTCTTCGTTGAAGGGGGCTAACATCACTTTATTCAGCACCAAGGGCCCCGTTCCAATATTCGAAATCTCAAAAGACAAGATCTCCTTGGCCGCCAAGGTGACCGGGACAATGGGCAGATCAATCACATCACCCGGTTGCACTGGGGAGCCGTTGAGTTGCAGATAAATTGATGGTTCTTGGACGGGCGGCAGCGTATCTTCCGATGTGTCTGGAAGGGTTCCGTCGACGGGCGGAGACACGCTATCCTCAACGAGCCCGTCGCCCACCTCTGTATCGGTTGGCGGGGTGTCGGAAGACGAACCACATCCCACGATGAGCCCCATTCCGAGAACGGCGATCCCGAATGCAAACCACCATCCGTCTTGTTGTCTTTCCATAGGACAATCATAGAAGTGCCGCCCCCAATCAGCAAGTCAGGACGGATTGACGTCGCTCCGCTTTACCCGGGGCCCTCCTCTTGGGATAATAAAAGGATGAGTCTTCCCCACCGATGGGTCGTTTTCTTTTCGTGTAGCCTATAGCTCTTCGCTGAGTGCACCCAACGGATTGAATCCTCTGTGGTCTTACCGGACGTACCGGGCGTACCGGACGTACCGGACGTACCGGACACACCCGCCACCGATGTCGCGGTGACGACGGATTCGATCGAAGCGGATGGATACCAAACAGACACCACCCTCGACGCGGAATCCATCTGTTTCGTCGGCGAAAAACGCTGTTTGACCGACACCATTGTTCAAACCTGTCTGCCCTCAGGAGCAGGGTGGGACGAAACGACCTGCCCGGGTGAGGAGCGATGTTATGAAGGAACGTGTGGTCCGGTAACGTGTGAGCCAAACACGCCATCACCCCAGTGCCCTTCGCCAACAGAGACCGCCAAATGCAACTCGGTGGGCACCGGATTCGTCATCACAAAATGCGAAGATGGGAACACGTGCTTTGAAGGCCAATGCGTCGATTACATCTGTCCACCCGGCACGGTCACTTGTTGGAGCATGCACGCCGTTCAGATGTGTAATGACGATGGGAGCGGGTGGGAGATCATCGAAGTGTGTGATCCCGGTGGCCAATGTGATCACGGCGTCTGCCTGGACCCCTGTGCGGTTGCTGAGCAGACACAACGTACGCTGGGATGCACATTTGTCGTGACGCCCATGGATACAGGACACGTGGAGTCTATCCACAATGGCTTGGCGATCACCCTCCCCCTGAGCTCCAACCCCGCGGAATGTTCCATTCAGAATACAGAGTCGGGCGAACTCGTAGGCGACACGCTACTCATCGAGCCGGGCGAAACCGTGACCCTCCCCCTGCCACCAGCGCCCGCACAGCTGGGGTCCAACAAGTCGACCGTTCGCTACCGTTTGGTGTCCACAATGCCGGTGGCCGTACAGCAACTCGTCCCATGGCCCACCGAGGAGAGCCCCATCCACGATGCTGCCGTCGTCTTCCCGTCCAGTTCTGACGGCACCGAGTTCATTGTGTCCGGGTGGCCCACAACCCGCAAAGAAGACAAAACGTACGTCGGCTGGGTTAATGTCGTAGCCACGGCAGCAGAGCCCACGACGGTGAGGGTGGTTCCCCGCACCGAATTGTCAGCGGGTCCCGCCGGCAGCGGGTTGGTCGCATCCAAGCCCAACCAGCCTTTTTCATTCACCCTACAGCCCAACGAGGTGGCCCACCTTGAGCCCATCGCAGAGCAGGGTTCCGACTTGACGGGCACGCACATTCTCAGTGATCAGCCTGTGGCCGTTTTTGCGGGTCATGAATGCGTCCGTATCCCTGAAACCGTCAATGGCTGCCACAGCGCCGTTGAACAATTGCCTCCCCTCTCCATGTGGGGCACGCAAGTCGTGGCTGTCCCCTTTGCGCCGAGATCCGATACACAGGTGGACCTGTGGCGCATCATCGCCGGCGCGGAGAACGTACAAATTGAGACCCACCCGCCCCAACCTGGATACGCCTATCTAACCCTGCCCAAAGGAGGAAGCATCACCCTGAGCGCATCCAGCCCTTTCGCCGTCTCTGCATCCGGTCCCATATTGGTTACGCAATGGATGACGGGCGCGGCGTACCCGGGTCATGGGCCTCCGTGTGAAGGAGTAGGACTTGGGGGCCCGTCCATGGTTATCGTGCCGCCAGTGGAGCAGTTTGCCCGCAAGGGAGCGCTGATGAAGGCCATCCAATTGGACACCAATCTGCTCAACCTGGTGATCCCCAAAGACACCAAAGTCTGGATCGATGACACACTTCTTATCATGGACGAAAACACACCCACGTTGGACGAATGGTTCATTGTGCAACACCCCTTGTCGTTGGGCGCTCACACCGTGGAGGCTTCACGGCGCATTGGAATGACGGCCTACGCATACGGGTGTGACGCCTCCTTTGCATACCCCGCAGGGCAACGACTCAAGACCGTGTATGAAGAGACACCCTGTACGGTGAGTAGTCCCCAGAGCAACGGAACGGGCCCCGAAGAGCCACCGACTGAAACCCCGTGCTCCCTTTTGTACCCCGACATCGACGGAGACGGCGCAGGAGCCACAGGATTCGGGGCGTGCCTGTGTGCGCCCGAAGGGGCCTACCAAGTGCTCTTCGGAGGCGATTGCGACGACTACAATCCACTCGTCAATGGGTGGGTCCCCGAGCAGTGCAATGGCCTGGACGACAACTGCAACAACACGATAGACGAAAGCTGCGACGACGACAACGATGGTTGGTGTGATGGCGCCTTGGTCGTCGTGGGCCTGCCCGAGATCTGCCCCAACGGAGGAGGCGACTGCATGGACTACAGTGCGCTCGTGTCTCCCGAACATGTCGAGATACTCGGCAACGGTTTCGACGACAATTGCGATGGCCTCATCGACGATCAACTGCCCATCAATGCAATCGCAGATTGCACCAACCTCCCTTGTGTCGGGCACACACTCCAGGCGGCGCTCTGCTCACTGGAGATATGCTTTGGACCTGCCAACGTCGGAGGGGTCACCATCACGTCACCCACCGAAAGTGACATCGACAACATGTGGGAAGCTGTGGCGCATTTCGGTGCCGCCGACAACGATCTAGCCCCACGTGCGGGTTCCAGCTACCTCATCCTCTCCACCGGTCAGGCTACGGGCACGGATCACAATCAAGCGATGGGGGGCACTACATTGCCCGATCCCTATCCAAAATTCACACATCAAACGGTCGATGCGGCCCAGCTTCAACTCACCTTGACGGCCCCTGACGGAGCCACCGGCTTTTCCATCGACACTGTGTTTCTGTCTGCTGAATTCGAAGAATCCGTCGGCAGCGCTTCGAGCGACAAGTTCTACATGTTGCTAAAAGCACCCGAGACGACCAATGATGAGACGATAGTGATCAATCACACCCCTTGCCTGAAAGACTCCTGGGACTTCGACTTACCCACGGAAACGGGCTTTGATTGTTTCATGAGCGTCAACACGGTTTTCGGGGAAAGTTGTACAGGCCCCACAACCGATCTCACGGGCACTGGGTATGAATGCAACCTCTCCAGCCCCGCCGGAGGATCATCGACCGGGTGGCTCCAAACCCGATGGCCTATTCAGCAGGGCGAGACATTCAGTCTCACGCTCTTGATACACGACACTGCGGACGGGCAACATGATTCATCGGTGATCATCGACAACTTCCAGTGGGAAAGCGGGGGCCCCAACTCCGAAGTCGTCAAGATCGGTGCCGAGTCGAAGGAAGAAGTCCCTTAGTTTGCCGGCATGCCCGCGTCCAACCACGCTTGCAA